>Ga0105047_10004947_pt1 | contig 23068 bp, 19 predicted proteins | sample MAT04_FD_78384 | JGI IMG/M metagenome (GOLD analysis project Ga0105047, IMG submission 78384) | Freshwater microbial communities from Lake Fryxell liftoff mats and glacier meltwater in Antarctica - MAT-04 (megahit assembly) | ecosystem: Environmental > Aquatic > Freshwater > Ice > Liftoff... | reverse complement strand
AATCCATTCCGACGCGGTGGCAGAACTTCACCGACTTGGCTTCGCCGCCGTGTTCGCCGCAGATTCCAATCTTCAGCTTCGGGTTGGTGCTGCGTCCGCCCTGGATGCCGATCTTGATCAGCTTGCCCACGCCTTCCTGATCGAGCGACTGGAAGGGGTCGTCCTTGAAAATGGCGGCCTTCTTCTGATCGACATAATCCGGCAGGAAGCGTCCGGCGTCGTCTCGCGACAGCGCCATCGTCATCTGCGTCAAATCGTTGGTGCCGAAGCTGAAGAACTCCGCCGCCTGCGCGATCTGGTCGGCCAGCAGCGCCGCGCGCGGGACTTCAATCATCGTTCCGACGAGGTATTCGACCTTCACTCCCGCGGCGTCCATGACTTCCTTGGCCACTTTGCGCGTGCGCTCTTCAAGGAACTTGAACTCCTTCAGATCGAGCACCAGCGGGTGCATGATTTCGGGGAAAACCTTGATCTTCTCTTTCTTGCACTGCACGGCCGCTTCGATGATCGCGCGGACCTGCATCTCCAGGATTTCCGGATAGGTGATGCAGAGCCGGCAGCCGCGGTGTCCCAGCATCGGATTGGATTCGTGGAGCTGCTCGATGCGGTGGCGGATTTTTTCGTACGGCACGCCGATCTTATCGGCCAGCGCGCGCTGCTGCTTCTCTTCATGCGGCACGAATTCATGCAGCGGCGGGTCGACCAGGCGGATGGTGACCGGGAAACCGGCCATCGCCTTGAAGATGCCATAAAAGTCTTCGCGCTGGAATGGCAGCAGTTTGGCCAGTGCGGACTTTCGCGCTTCAATCGTGTCGGCGACGATCATTTCCTGGATCGCCTGGCGGCGTTCTTCGGTGTCGAAGAACATGTGTTCGGTGCGGCACAGGCCGATGCCTTCGGCGCCCATCTTGATCGCGTTGGCGCTGTCGTAGGGCGTGTCGGCGTTGGTGCGAACCTTCAACGTGCGAATGCCATCGCACCACTTCATGATCGTGTAATACGCTTCGGGAAGCTCAGGCTTGACGAGGTCCAGCTTGCCCAAGTAGACGATGCCTTCGGAGCCGTCGAGCGTCAGGAACTCACCCTTCTTGACGATCTTGCTGCCGACCGAAAACTCCTGCTTCTCATAATTGATGTTCAGCGTTTCGCAGCCGACGATACAGCACTTGCCCCAGCCGCGCGCCACGACTGCGGCGTGCGAGGTTTTTCCGCCGGTCTGCGTCAGGATGCCCTGAGCCGCATGCATGCCGCCGACGTCTTCAGGCGAGGTCTCTTTGCGGACCAGGATCACCGGCTTGCCGGCCTTGGCCAGCTCTTCGGCATCCGCGGCGTTAAAGACCACTTCGCCGAAAGCGGAACCCGGAACGGCATTGATGCCGGTGGTCAGCTTGACCTTTTCGAGATCCGCCTTCTTGATCTTCATGTCGATGACGGGATAGAAGAGGCGTTCGATATCTTCGGGCGCGATGCGCGAGATCGCCTGTTCCTTGCTGATCAGCTTTTCTTTGACCATGTCCGCGGCGATGGTGAACGTCGCGGCCGGGCTGCGCTTGCCGGTGCGGCACTGCAGCATGTAAAGCTTCTCGTCTTCGACCGTAAATTCGAGATCCTGCATCTCCTTGTAATGCTTCTCAAGGATGGCGCGGACCTGGTAAAGCTGCTTATTGGCGCCCGGATACTTAATCGCCAGTTCCGAGAGCTTCATCGGCGTGCGGATGCCGGCGACGACGTCTTCGCCCTGCGCGTTGATCAGCCAGTCGCCGTAGAAGACGTTCTCGCCCGTGTTGGGATCGCGCGTGAAACAGACGCCCGTGCCGCTGCGGTCGTTCTTGTTGCCGAAGCACATCTGCTGAATGTTGACTGCGGTGCCCTTGAGGAATTCGAGCTTCTCGACGCGGCGGTAGGTGATGGCCTTGTCGGCTTCCCAGCAATTGAAGACCGCGCCGATGGCGCCCCAGAGCTGCACGATCGGATCCTGCGGAAAATCTTCGCCCTTCTTCTGTTTGTAGAATGCCTTGAAGTCACTGCAGAGCTGCTTCAACGATTCGGCCGGAATGTCCTTATCGTCGCTGATATGTAACTTGTGCTTGATCGCATGCAGCATCTCTTCCATCGGCTCTTTGGAAAGTCCCATCGCCGTAGTGGAGTACATCTGGATGAAGCGGCGGTACGAATCGTACGCGAAGCGCGCGTCGCCGAACTTCTTCGCCATGCCTTCGACGGCGACGTCATTCAATCCGAGATTTAAAATCGTTTCCATCATGCCCGGCATTGATCGCGCCGCGCCGGACCGCACCGAAACCAGCAGCGGATCTTTGGGGTCGCCGAGCTTCTTGCCGGTGACCTTCTCGAGCTTGGCGATGTGCTGGCGCACTTCTTTATCGAGGTCTTTCGGGTAGCGCTTTTTATTATCATAATATTCAGCGCAGGTATCGATGGTGAGAGTGAAACCGGCCGGAACGGGCAGGCCGATCGAAGTCATCTCGGCCAGGCCGGCGCCTTTGCCGCCAAGCAGTTCCTTCTGAGTTCCCTGTCCTTCGGCTTTGCCGCCGCCGAAAAAATAAACACGCTTGGGCATCTTCTTCTCCTAACGAATTGTGGAATGAACCGAAACGTAGCGCAGGCATCCTGCCTGCCGGAAAACGTTCTGGCAACGAACGAAAAAAAGGAGCGTCCACGAACAGATCCTGGATCGCCTCAGCCGGCACCGGCCAAAAAATGATCAGCGGGGAATTAAAGCAGCGGAGCAGCAACACGTCAAGATAATCGCTGATCTTTAATCCCGTTTTTCAGCGCCCGAAGGCGCGCCGTCATACCAGCCTGGGGCGCTGCCCCAGCATTCACGCCAAAAACGAACAAATGTACTCCGTCGGACTCGACGTCGATTCGATTTCGAAGCTCGATTTGCCGGGAACGTCGAAGGCGGTGTCGGGGCCGTAGTCGGTCCAGTTGTGCTGGCCGGCGATTTTGACGCGGCAGGTGCCGGAGAGGATTTCCATCTTCTCGGCGGCGTCGGTGTTAAAATTGTAGGTGCCGGGGTAAATTAGGCCGAGCGTCTTGCGCGTGCCGTCTTTGAAGATCACGCTGTGGCTGACCACTCCGCCATTGAAATAAATGTTGGCCTTGCATACGACGCTGACGTTATCGAACTGCTGGGGCACGATGCACTCTCCTAATCCAGTTTGAATAATGAAACTGCGAACGGCAAACGATATCCAGAAAATTCGCAGGGTCAAAAGAACAACGTATTCACCACGAAGAACGCGGGACGCCCGCAGTCCATAAACGGCGCACTCGGAAACTGCAAAGTGTGCGTTACTGGGGGCGGACTTTGGAGAGGGATTCTTTGATCAGTTGATTGGGGTCGGAGTCTGGTTTAATCACGCCAATCGATTGCACATCTTCGGGGCGCTGCAGTGCGATTGCGCTTTCCAGTTCGCTTGCGCTGATGCCAATCACGTTCTCCGAGACAAAGACCAGCGGAAAATGTTTCTGGCGGGCGTCGCGCAGGGCGTGTTTGCCGTTTTCGTAGTAAGAGACGATGACCGATTGCTTTTCCAGTAGCTGGCGCAGAGGCGCCATTTGTTCAGCGGGTCCGGCGAGCAGCGCTGTTAGTGCGCCGCTTGAACCGTCCGGCGACGGCGGGGCGGAGGCGCGGCGCTGTGTGGGCAGATAGATTGTGTAGGTGCTGCCGGAGCCCTCGCTGCTCTGCGCGCTGAAGCTTCCCTGATGCGCTTTGACGATGTCGAAGATGGCGACGACTTCCAGATCGGGCGGGCGCTTCAGGCGGAGGCGTTCGAGCGCCTGCTGACGGGCGGGCAAGAGCATCAGGTTCAGTTCTTCCGCCGGCGTGCCCGCTCCGTTATCCCAGATCCGAATGCGGGCGCGGCTGTCTGCAAGATAACGCATCTCCAAACCCACATTGCCACCGGCAGGAGTGTGCTTGACGCCGCGAGATAAAAGCGCCCCGAGAATGCGCTGCATGCGGCGCGCATCGGCCTCCACAAGAGCGGTGCTGGGATCCAGATCGGCCACCATCTTCAGCCCCTTGCGGGTGCTGTCGCGTTCGACTTGCGCGATGACGGGCTTGACGAGGTCGATCAGGCTCAGCGTTTCGATCTGCGGCTCGAGCCGCTCTTCTTCGGCCTTGACCATGTCCAGCACCGCGCCAATCCGCGCGTCCTGCTTGGCCACGCAAATATCGACTGCCTTGAGCGCCTCGATTTGCTTTTCTGTGACCGGCCCCAACATCCCACCGAGCATCATTTGAGCATACGTTTTAGCCGGGACGAGACCGGCGCGCAGATCGTGAGCGAGCACGTCGAGGGTCTCGAGCTCTTTCGATCCGGAGCCTAATTCGTTGCTCACATCCTGCACCAGAAAAGCGCGCTGCTCGCTGCTGCCGGAGATTTTCAGCATGCGCGCCTCGCCACGCTCGCCGGCTTGAAGAAGTATCGGCAGCCCGACGGCGGTCGCTTCAATAAATGAAGCGACGACCTCACCACTAACCTGGCGCAGCCGTCCAGCGGGCTCAAAAAATTGACCGCTCTGCTTTAATCCAAGAAGTGATTCAGCCAGAGGCGTGGCAAAGATGACATTGCCCTCGTCGTCGCAGGCAATAAATCCCTGTCCGATAGCCTCCAGGGCTGAGCATAATTGAGCCGTTAAACTGGTGGTTGTTGTCACGGACATGCGCCATCAATTCTCAAATTGTGAAAGCAACAGTGTCCCGCTCTGGGACGGATAGGGAAAACAAACTGCACACAATTATCGGAGCACCACAACGTTTACTCTTTAGAACAATAGTGCACGCGCCAGCCGAATTCATTCATTATTATTGAAACGGGTCAAAAAAAAACGGCCGCGCGACGCGACCGTTTCGCTTTCGTTTTATATATTCTAACTTTCGAATGGAGGAGGCGCCATTCGCCGGCTCATTGTTTTCTTGAAGGGTTCATCTTTCGGCAGAGGAGGCTCGGGCGACTGGGTAACTGGCGCGTTCGCATCTTGCGTTTCTTTATGTCTGTTAAACTCCGCAAAAATTTTCTGCGCCTTTTCCATGACTACTGGAATATGTCCGGCGATTGCGACCAGATTTTGTAACCATGCAGTTGACTTCGCAGGCGCCGGCTGAGGGACCTGCGCGGCAGTCGCAATTCCATAGTTTTTGCCGGCAACTTCGACCACCACTCTCTGGGGTGGCGCCTGAACGTATCGAACATCGTGCTTTGGGAAAATCCAGAATCGCAAGACGGTGGCAGTGGCCGCGCCGAGACCCAGGGCGCCGAGTGCGGCCGGCCACGGATTTTCCCGGATCAGTTTCTCGGGATTGAGTTCCGTGGTCACCTCGCCGACTTTCTGCTTCATCATCGACTTCGTGGAGTCAAAGCCCGTCTGCACGCGCGCCATTGCAGTATCAAAGAACTGCTGCTCTTCTTTCATCCGGGCATCGTAACCTTTAAGCATGTCGCACCTCGTTTCTCTTCTCTTTAGGGGATGTGCCCCAACCCACCATTAAATGCCACGTCACCAGAAATAGGATCATGGGAACCCCGCAGTAGATTGAACCTCGAACCAGCGGCGCCAGCCAGTCAATGCCGGTCCGCTCCAGAGCGATCCGCGCGGCGGCATCGAGCAACGTGAAGCCATAAATGACGAGCGCCACGAACACCGGCAATGCAACCATACCGAAGACTCCTATCACCGCGAAACGCGTGGCTTTCATGGCCACGATTCGGCCTTCCGCACCGGCCAAGTCCTTTGCGCCGCTCCATATTTCCATGAGTTGCGGCTTGAGATTGAACGGCTTTTCGTCAGTGCTTTTGACCGCGAATGCAGGCGCCGATGGATTGAGCTCGGCGTTCCGCATCGTGGAAATATTTGATTTCAACTCGACCATGTGATGCTCCGTTTAATTTCCCTTCCCGGGATCGATAAGGGCGCTGCTACCGCCCCTCTCGACGATAGGCTCACGACAGAAGATAAGTGGGCGCAGCTCTGGGCTTGCGCCGATTTGCGCTTAACGTCGCAGCATGATCAAGCCGAAAAGCGCGCCGGCGCCGAAAGCTATCGCCAGGCTTTTATAGGGTTGATCTTTGATATAGTCAGTACACGTCTCCATGTACGTGTCGACTTTGTTCTGCGCGGTCTCTTTGATGGCATCTTTAAATTCCTGTGCGCCTTCGACCACTTTATCCTTGGCGCACGCAAAGGAATGTTCCTGCATTGTCTCTATCATGGCGATGTCCCTTTCTAACGTATCCACTCGTTACTGATGTGCCTGCTCGCGGCGCATCCTCGTTCGTCAGTGGGTAACAATCGCTATGCCAGCGCTATCAAAAAAGCGGCAAGGGCGCTCTGCAACTTTCCAACCGGCATTGGGGTTGCATGCGTTAACGGGGCGGCGGCATTGATGAGCGCAGCGTTGTCGGTTTTAGCCGATCAGTCCCATGGAGCGCCGCGGTGGCAAAACTCGTTTCGAAGCCTCTGGCTGTACGGGTCGTGCAGTCGGCGACTCCCTTTAAGGTCGCCATCTTTCTTCTGGTCATCTGTTTTTTTGCCGCGCAGATAGTGGTTCCGTTTGTCATTGCGGTGTTGCTGGCCTTTTTACTCCAGCCGGTGGTGAAGTTTTTCGACCGGCGTGGCGTTCCGCATTCGCTATCTTGCATTCTGGCACTCCTGGCGGGCGCCGGGATTCTGCTGGCCGTCTTCGGTTACGCCTACCTTCAGCTCAGTAACGCCACGGGCCAGATCGAGCGCTGGCTGGCCAAGCTGCAGAGCATTCATGAATATTTCCTCTCCTTCTTTGGCACCGCCGAAGCTGGCATCGCGCGCGCGCAGCTCTTTTATCTGCAGCCGGAATTCTGGACACGCATTACCGTTCAGGCACTTTCAAGCCTGACATATTTTCTGGGCAATGTTCTGTTGATCATGTTCTTCGTGTACTTCCTGCTGCGGGATGGAACGGTGATGTTCGCGCGCCTGCTTGTGGCGACCGGAACGCAATTGCCGTTGACGCACGACATCCTCGAAAAAATCGACGTGCGCATTCATCAGTACATTGGAACAGTCTTTTTAATCGAGGCCGGCTTGAGCATCGTGATCGGCGTGGTGCTCTGGGCGTGGGGCGTCCCCTACCCCTTCCTCTGGGCGCTGCTCTCGGCGGTGCTGGGGTTGATTCCGTTCGTGGGCGCAAGCATCGCGGCGGTGCCGCCGGTGCTGATTGCGCTGGCGGAGTTCGACGGCTACTCCCGCGCTTTGAGCGTGCTGGCGATATACGTTTTTCTTCAGGTGATGGACGGAAAATTTCTTACGCCGCAACTGGTCGGGCGCCGCGTGCACTTAAGCCCGCTGGTGATCTTGATCTCGACCGTTTTCTGGGGATGGATATGGGGCATCATCGGTTTGCTGCTGGCCACGCCGCTGCTGGTCTGCATCAAGGTCGTCGCCGAAAATATACCGTCGCTCTATCCGCTCTCGGTTCTGCTCGGCGATAGCGACCCGCTTGAGGCGCCTGCGACGCCGGAAGAGCAGACTCTGGCCCCGAGCGTTCCGGCTCAAGCGGCGGATGCCGAAGCCATGGCCATCGCGGAAGAAATTCAGCATGACGGCCCGCCTACGCGGGTTTCCGGCAGGTCGAACTCGCAGCGGCTCCGGCCTGCGTGAGATGCATTCAGGACCGACATTCGACGGAATGAGCGGAAAATTTCAGCCTGCTTGAACGCACCGCCGGGTCGGGCGATGTAAACCTGATTGATCGCATTTTCGCCGCAGTCGAGGGCGACTGAGTTCAATCCCACGCCTGACACCTGGGTGCCGACAGAATAGCCACGTGCTACACTTCTCACGCAAAGGCGCAAAGCTCGCAACGATTTTCAATAGTCCGTTCTTTGCGAGCTTTGCGTCTTTGCGTGAGCCAATTTACTTACGCCGGCTTCCCCACGAACTTATCATAAACCAGCGCCGCCGCTCCGCCGCCCACCAGCGGGCCGACCCAGTAAACCCAGTGCGCGTTGCCCAGGTATCCGCCGATTAGCGCCGGTCCGAAGACGCGCGCGGGGTTCATCGCCGCGCCGGTCAGCGGGCCGCCGAGCAGGATATCCAGCGCCACCGCTCCGCCGATCGCCAGGCCGCCAATCTTGGGGCCACGCGAATCGATGCCCGTTCCGAAGACGACGAAGACTAGGAAGAACGTCAGGATCGCTTCAATGATCGCGCCGCCCATCGGATTGGTCTCAAAACCATGGCTGAGCGTCGGGGTGCCGAGATTGCACTTCTGCCAGAGTCCCGGATCAAAGGCTTTGCTGAGGATAAACGCTGCGGCCACCGCGCCCAGTAACTGCGCAACGACATAGCCCAATCCCAGCGGTGCCGATATTTTCCGGGTGATCAACGCGCCGAAGGTCACCGCCGGATTGAGGTGACCGCCGGAGATGTGCCCGGTTGCCGAGACCATCACCGCGATCACCAATCCATGCGCGATGGCAATTGCCAGCAGCGAATGATTGACATCCGGAAAAACGCCCACGCAGATCGACCCTGCGCCGATAAAAATCAGAGCAAAAGTGCCGATGAATTCCGCCGCGCATTTCTGCAATCCATTCTCGCCCACGAAAATACCTCCTCTAAAATGAACCGTCAAGACGCCAAGGACGCCAAGAACCGAATCTTGATTAACCGCGAGTGAAACCGCTTTTGATTGAGACTGAGAAGTCTAACATAGTGAAAGAAAAATCGCACCGCCGTTCTTAGTGTTCTTGGCGGTTCAAAAAAGTTATCGCGGAATAAACTGCTCCGCCGAATGCCCCAGGTGGACATAAATCCCGCGCGCGTGCCGCCAGCCCAGTTCGCTGCTCTCGCGCAGAGCCGGCCAAGCGCCCAGCGGTTGTGGATCGGTCAGGAAACCCAGCATCGCCGAGAAGACCAGCACGTTGCCCATATAAATGAGCACCAGCGAAAAGAGCCAGCCGTCGGGCTTCAGGTCAGGCTGGTCGCGCCGCAAGCTCCACAGCGTAAAGCCCAGATGGAACGCGTAGAAGAAGCCCATCACGCAGCCCAGGTAATTTACGTAGGCGCTCAACGGCTGCCAGAAGCGGTCGAGAGCCAGATAAACAATCGCCGCCAGCAGCACATACAGCGGCACACAATAAGGAGCGAGTCGGATGAACGTGTTCGTCTTGCTGGATGTGACTTGCCCGCCGCTGGCCGATGCTTTTAAATTGCTCACGCTGCCCAGGCAGAGCCACGTCGCCAGCGCGTGAACTAGTTCGTGTGCGAAAACATAGACCACGATGGGCCGCCAGAGCAAAATCGCCAGCAACCCAAACGCGCCCGCTCCGCCAACGAACCAGCGCATCACGCTTCCCGCACCGAAGACGGCCAGCGAGACGCGCGAACTCAACGAGAGAAAATATTCATGCGTGCCCAGAGTCAGACCCACGCAGAGCGGGATCAGCGCCAGAGCGGCGAAAAATTTGAGAATGCGCAGCGGCACACTGCCGCCGCTCGACAGTGCGGACGATGGTGCCGCCGTCGCTTTAGCCGGCGCGGCAGGTGCGCTGGCCGTACGCGCGGATGCTGTTTGTGCGGTTGCCCCCATGAGCGGTTTATCGGCAGAAACTCTCTCCGACTTTAATGAAGTGGCGCGAGCGTCTCTGCTGACGCGCCCGAGTAGCAAATCAGTGCGGCGCAAAGGCCCGCACCACCAAACGTTACATTGCGCTTTCCAATCGACGACTTACGTTGAGCAGCGAGAAAAAGTTGTGAGAAAATCACCGAGGATTCCCTATGCGCGTTCTGATTTATTCGGTCTCCGCGGGCGCAGGTCACGTCCGAGCCGCGGAAGCTGTCCAGGTTGCATTCCAGCGCTATCATCCCGAAATCGAAGTCGAGCACGTCGACGCCATGAAACTGGTGCCAGCCTCCTTTAAGAAGGCTTACGCCGACAGCTACATCAAAGTCATCAACTCGTTGCCCAGCGTCTGGGGCTGGCTCTATGCCAAGTCCGACCAGGTGCCGCAGGCCTCGGCGCTGGTCAGCGTGCGCAAGTTTGTGCAGCGCCTCAATACGACGGAGCTGCTCGAACACGCCGCCGGACGCCAGCCCGACGTCATCCTGGCCACTCACTTTCTGCCCGCCGAAATTTTCTCCGACCTGAAAAAGAAGAAGCAGCTCCCCGTTAAACTGAAGCCCGCACAGGACGCCAAGCTGGCCGTGGTCATCACCGATCACGACGTCCACAAACTCTGGGTGCACGCCAACGTCGACCGCTACTACACCGCGTCGGAAGAGATCGCCTACTTGCTCGCCGAACGCGAGATCAACGCCGGCATCATCAAGCCCTGCGGCATTCCATGCGACCCTCTGTTCGGAGAACTGATCGATGAACCCGCCCGGCAGCGACTGAAGAAAATTCTCGGCCTTAACGGAGCCCCCGCTCCGACGCTGCTGCTGAATGCGCATGGCTGCGGCGTCAACGGCGCAGCGGCGGCCGGATCGCTGACCGACGTCATCAATGCCGTACTCAAAAAAGGCCCGCCCAAGACGGTCCTGGTGATCTGCGGACGAAACGAGAAAATCAAAGAAGCCTTCGAAGCGCGCCTGCAGGTGCCCCCAAAATCGGTCGTTAAGGTCTTCGGCTTCGTCACCAACATGCACGAACTGATGGGCATCTCCGACCTGATCGTGACTAAACCCGGCGGCCTGACCACCAGCGAATGCCTCGCGCGCTGTCTGCCGATGGTGCTGGTCTCGCCCATCCCCGGCCAGGAAGAACGCAACGCCGAGATGCTGCTCGAACAAGGCTGCGCCGTGCTGGCGCGCACGCCCGCCGCGCTGACTTTTAAACTGCAGACGCTGCTTCACGACGGCGTTCGCCTCGCCCGCATGCGCGAAGCCTGCCGACGCACCGGACATCCCAACGCCGCCGCCAACATTGCCGCCGACATTGTGGAACTGGTGGCGCACGGGCAGAAGGTCTTGGTGAACAAATAAAAGTGGAGCAGACATTCCTGTCTGCCCGATTCAAGAACGAGCAGACAGGAATGTCTGCTCCATCCCGTTCGCGTTTCACGTTTCGTGTTTCACTTTTTCTGCTATTCTCTCTTCCTGAATTCCGACACCATTTCCACCGGAGACACACATGGGCCTTGGTCTTGCATTTCGTTGTTTCTGGGCGGCACTCTCTGGCGGCGACACGGAAATTCGCATGCATCGCGCGGTCGATAACATCTCCGACCCGCCGACAATCAAAGAAATAATCCGCGAAGTCATCGTGCCCAGCAAAGACGCGCCGCCGCCGATCATCAAGGAAGTCCCCGGCCCCGAACGCATCATCACGCGCGAAGTGATCAAGGAAGTGCCCGTCGAAGTCATTCGCGAAGTCATCAAGGAAGTGATTAAAGAAGTGCCCGGCCCCGAGGTCATACGCGAGGTCATCAAAGAAGTGATTAAAGAGGTGCCGGGCCCCGAAGTCATCCGTGAGGTCATCAAGGAAGTTCCGGGGCCAGAAGTTATCCGCGAAGTTGAAGTCGTGCGCGAAGTGCCCAAGGAAATGATCAAAGAGACGATCCGCGAAGTTCCCAAAGAGACCATCCGCGAGGTGATCAAGCTAGTGCCTGACACCCACGGCCCCGCTCAGTTGCTGGCGTTGCTGCAGCAGGACGGCCGGCTGGTCGATTTTCTCAATGAAGAAATTGAAAATTACGACGACGATCAGATCGGCGCGGCCGTGCGCGAGATTCATTCCAAGACGCGCAAAGCGCTGCACAAATACATGACGCTGGAACCGGTGCGCCCCGAGAAGGAAGGCGACGTCGTCTCGATTGGTGCCGGGTACGATCCCTCCGCGATCCGCGTCACCGGCCGGGTCAGCGAGAAGACCGCGATGTTCGGCACGCTGCGCCACCGCGGCTGGAAGGTGACAAAAGTCGAACTTCCCCCCCGCCCCAGCGGCGCTGACCCCACGATCGTGATGCCAGCGGAAGTTGAAGTAGAGTGACGGGTGGCTGGTTGGCTCTGGGCTGGTTTCGACAAAGCACTTGACCGCAACAAAAAAGCCAGCCAGAGACAAAGCTCCGACTGGCTTTTTTGTTCAAAAGTCCGTGGGGATTACTTGGCTTCTGGCTTCTTCTCGCCGCCTTTTTCGGCGCCGCGCTTTTCGCGCATCGCCTTCATGTTCTCATCCATCTTGGCGAGCTGTTCTGGCGTAAGGATTTTGGCGATCTCGGCTTTGGTGGCTTCGCGGTCAGGCTTCTCGCCAGCGGCCTGTTTATCGGCCATCGTCTTCGAGAGCGCTTCGAGCTTCGTCTTCTGCTCGTCGGTCAGCTTGTAATCTTCAGCCTTCGAGAGCAGGAACTTAGCCGGTCCGCCGCCGCGTCCACCGCGCCCTTCGCCCTTGGGCTTTTCGGCGTCAGCAGCGTGCAGCGCCAGGCTTCCGCAGAGCATCAGCGACATGGCCATGATGGATAAACGAACGGTTCGTGACGACATTGTGGGACTCCTCCGAGAGAGTGTTGGTTTCATCTACATTTTCGCCAATCAAGGGCGAGCGCAGTTGAATGGAGACACCTGCCATGCCATTGCTGCACACGAAAGTAAAGATAAATATTCGTGATTGGCGCGGCGTCTCCACCTTGGCTTTATCCGTGTCCGTGCGGGCGCAGAAACGGCTTCGCAGAAAACGACGGTGGGGCAGCCATGTTGCCGCCCCACCCCGCTACCATTTTTATTTAGAATGCTTCGATCCCGTTCGGTGATGCCGCTTGCTGGAATGATGCGCCGATTTCTTCGATGGCGCAACTTTGCTCATCGCCGCCGGAGCCTTCGCCGCCGGATGCGCCGCTTTGCTTACCGGCGCGTGCGCTGCGGCCGGAGCCTTATGCGCGGTGTTGCTCGCCACAACCGGACCGGGCTTCTTGGCTGGCGCCTTTGCCACTACAGCCGGCTTATGCGCCGCCGGAGCATGGTGTTTCTTTCCCGCAGCCGACACATCACTCATTGACGCCAACGCAACCGCTGCACAGACAACGGGCACAATGAACCATTTCTGAATTAACATTTTTCTCCCCCCCTTTTCGATCACCCCTGATCGGACAGGTTACAAGTATCGATAGACAATGCGCCGATCTGCACTATTTCCGTTCAGATTTCGTCGCAATTCAATAAGGATGGCGTCAGCGAACACGGCGGAACTTGCGAGGCAACGCCAGATTGCCGGATCCCGCGACCTTCACCCAGAAGGGGGTACCCGCCGCTCGCGCACCTGTTTTGTCATATCATGAAAAACGACTTTTCCACCGTAGTTGAAAAACGATCAACCCTTGATCCCGGTCATCGCGATGCCCTTCATAAATGTCTTGCGCGTGATCATGAACAGGATCACCAGCGGCAGCGAGAACATCATGCTTGCGGCCATCGACAGATGCATCGGCGTGCCCCCATGCTGGCTCTGCAGCGCCTGCAGGCCCAGCGAAAGTGTGAACTGCCGGCTGTCATTCAGGTACAGCATCGGCCCCATGAAATCATTCCAGCAATGCAGGAACTGAAAGAGCGCCACCATTGCCAGAGCCGGGCGTGCCAGCGGCACCACCACATGCCAGAGAATCTCAAGTTCGGTGCAGCCGTCGATGCGCGCGGCGTCGAGCAGATCCTTGGGCAGGCCGAGGAAAAATTGGCGCAGCAGGAAAATAAAGAACGCTCCGCCGAACCATGCGGGAACCCAGAGCGGTTTAAAAGTTCCCGTCCAGCCCAGCGAGCGGAAAAGATCGAAGCTTGGGACCATTGTCGCCGGAAAGGGCACCATCATCACGGCCAATGTCACGCCGAAGAGCACGTTCCGTCCCGGGAATTCAAGAAACGCAAACGCGTAGGCAACCATCGTGCAGGCCACGACCATGCCTGTCACCGTCATGCCGCACAGGAAAAGTGTATTGAGCAGGTAGCGGAAGAAGCCGACGCTGTACCAGCTACCCTCGTCGTTTCCCTGCATCCGCGAGAGCGCCGATTTGTAATTGGACCAGAACAGATGCGGCACTTCCTTCAACTCGCTTTCGGGAACGCAATCCCAGGCCAGCTCTTTGTTCTGGTTCTCTTCGCGTTCCTGGCTGAACTCCGGCGCCCATTCTTCAACCAGCCAATATCCCTTGGGACAAGTACGCAGCACTTCCACCTTGACCAGTTCAGGCTCGTACTCTTCGCGGCCGGCGCGCGTGAATTTCATCTGCGCCATGCCATTCACAACTGCGGGCGCGTCTTTGAAAAGAGCGGGAATCAGTTTTACTTTGCCTGCATCCTGTCCGCCACCCTGCCGCACCAGCAGACTCTCTCCCTTGAGCTGTTCCTTGCGAACGACGAGGGTCTCCTTGCCATTCAACATCGCAAGTGTGGCCTTCGGAATCATCGTCTCCTTCATGGTCTGGTCGATCGGCTTCAGCGAGGTAACAGCCATCCAGATAAAAGGAACGAGAAATACCGAGCAGGCCGCGAGAAGGATCACATGCAGCGCGCCGGCCATGATCGGGCTGCGATTGGCAGCCTGAGTGCCATACCCTGCGGTTAAGTCTTCATCTGCCACAGTAGCTCCAGATAAGAATTCGCAGGCAAGATGCCTGCGCTACTTACTTTCCTGCGTAATAAACCCGGTCCCGGGCCAGCCGGAACGCCAGCGCGGTCAGTGCCAGGATCACAAGAAAGAGAATCCACGACATGGCGCAAGCGTAGCCCATTTTCAAAAAGCGGAAGGCATTGTCCCAGATGTAGTGCGGCATGAATGTTGTCGACTTATCCGGCCCGCCTTCCGTAATCATGAACGGCGCGGTGAAGACCTGAAAACTTCCAATAATAGCCATGATGATGTTGAAGAAGATCACCGGGCTGATCATCGGAAGGGTGACGTACCAGATCTTTTGCAGTGTCGAGGCACCGTCAATCTCTGCGGCCTCATACATATCCTGTGGCACATCCTGCAGCTTGGCCAGATAGATGAACGCCGTCTGCCCGACGCCCCACATCGCCATCACCACCAGTGCGGGAAGTGCCCAGTCAGAACTGCCCAGCCAGGACGGCGGGCTCATGTTCACAAGTCCCAGAATGGGGCGCAGCGCGTTGTTGAGCAGGCCAAATTCGGAATTGAAAATCCACATCCACAGGATCGCGCAAGCAACCGGAGGCATCAGATGCGGCAGATAAAAAATGATACTGTAAAGAGCCTGCCCGCGGCGCACGCCATTCATCATCAGCGCCAGGCTCAACGAGATGATCAACCCGGCGGGGATCGAAAGCCCCGCGTAAAGAAACGTGTTCTTCAGCACCTTCCAGAACAGATCGTCTTCGTAGATTTTCTGATAGTTCATTGCGCCCACATAGGTGGGCTTCACCAGCACGCTGAAATCAGTAAAGCTGTAATAAATCGAGGCGCAGAAGGGATAAACTGTGAACGCGCTCAGCCCGATCACCCAGGGCGCGACGAAGAGCCATCCTTTATACCGGCCGATTGCCGCCATTTCAGTCCTTTTTAAGCGCCTGCATGCGCGCGTTATAAATCTGATTGCAGCGGTCCAGTTCCGGCTGCATGCGATCCTGTACTGCCTGGAGAGCCTGCGCCGGCGTCTTCTTATTCAACCAAGCGCCTTCGAAGGCATCCTTCATCTCTTCCTGGTACTGCTCCCAGATCGGAACCTGCGGAATGGCGACTGCATTCTTGCTGCGCGCCAGATCGATGAAGACCTTGAGTTGCTTATGCGTATGCGCTTCAATCCATCCCGGCGTGTTGGTCTTAAAGGGCGTCAATTTTCCCTGGCCGCCATTGTTCTCCTTGCCGCCGCAGAGGAACTCCATGCCTTCGTGCGTGTTGATAAACTTGATCACCTGCCAGGCCTCTTCGGGATTGCGGCAGCCGCGCGGGATGGTAATGATGTCCAGGTCCACGATCGTCACCGGTTCGCCCTTAGTATCGAATGAGGTCGGGAACGGGCCGCAGCCCCAGTCCATCTGCGGATTATGGAAGCGGATGAAGTTCGCCATCCACACGCCCTGAATGACCATGGCCACTTTATTCGACATGAACGCATTCTGCGGCGAATCGAAAGCGTTGCCGAAACTCTGCTTAAAGGAGAGCAGCATCGCCGGGTCGTACCCCTGCTTGAATTTCATCAGCCATTCGAATGCTTCGATGTTCTTGGGATCGTTGGCCGTAATTTTATCCAGACCCACGGTCAGCTTGCCGCCAAAGAAATAAGGCCACGCGTAATGCCACCACCCCGGTTCAGGAGGCAGGAAGCCCATCTGAACCATGCGCCCGTTGGCGTCCTTGATGGTCAATTTTTGATTGTACTCTTCGAGCTCCTGCGTGTTGCGCGGCGGGCGATCAGGATCCAGTCCCGCGCGGCGGAACATATCCTTATTCCAATGCAGCGCGATGGTGGCCGGAGTAGTCGGCAGCGACCATGTCTGGCCGCGATGCCTGCAGGAATCTAAAAAGATGGGAATGTAATTTTCAGTATCGAAGCCGCCGGTGCCATTGTCGCGCTTGATGAATTCATCCAGCGGCATCAGCGCGCCCATGTCGGCATAGACGTGATTGTTGCGCTCCCAGAAACCGCAGAGATCCGGTGGCGTTCCGCCGGCGATGGCCAGCAGCGATTTGCGGTCGACCTGTGTCGTAGTGAGATACTTGCAGAAGATGACCTGGCCTTTGGCATTCTTGATCTTCTTCTTATTGAAGAGATCGACGGTGCCCTTCATCGCGGCGCCTTCGAATCCCGTCCACTTCTCCCAATAAGTTATGGTGAGCTGCTCAGGCGTCTGCACGATTTCAGGCGCACGATCAAACCAGTACGCCGTTGCAAAGAGCGCAACCAAGAACAGCAAGACCATGTACGGTGTCTTCACTAGTGTGTGCTCTAAGGTTTAACTGGCCCGTTGCCCGGAGCACAGATTGCCAAGTTGGAAAGCTTTCGGCAATCCCAGATTGAAAAATATCCCGTTGCATTACGCATTTTCTCCCGAAAGTTTTTCGAAATTGCCTCGCGCGATTTCAATTGCGTCGATGAAAAACAATTTCAGCGTTGAATTTGTCCAACCTGCTCACTCTCACGTGGATTGAGGTTTGCTTACTCAACAATCGGACAGTTTCGGGTCGCCCCCGAAAAGGTGATTCGTATTTGAAGAAGGTTCGGCGCCGACAAACACGGCGCACCCAAACGAAAAAAGGAGATGGAAAATGAACACTACATGGTTGAATCGACTGCCCTCATTTGCAGTCGTTGCAGCAGGCGGAATGCTGTTTTTGACAGGTTGCAACGATTGCGATGATTGTGGCAAGCGGGTCAGTGATTGCGCAGAGCGCGGACCGGTGCGCGTCGACGCCCCGCCCATGATTCGCGAAGAACGGCGCGTTGAAATGCAGACTCCGGGTACCTTCGAACAGCGACCCAATTTCACAAGCAGCGAACGCCGCGACTACGGTCCGGATTTCCAGGCAGACGAACGCGGTCTGGAGACCAGCGTTCGATCTGATCGCAGCGCGGATTTCGATATCGTTCACCGTCAAGAACGCTTGACCGAAATTGAACGCGAGCGCGTACTGTATCCCGAAAAAGCACAACTGCTTGATGATGAAGCACGCCGGATTCGTGTTGAGATCAATACTTTCAACACAAATTCTGGAGGTGACCGTCGCGATTTCGATTCATCGCGCAGATTCGATTCGAACAATCGCGATCAGAACATCAACGTCCGTGAACGCGAATTCCGCAAAGACGATTGGCGCAACCGGCGCGACGCCACGCAACCGGATATGAGAAGCGACCGGAAAGAAATGAATCGAGACACTTCGGTCAAGACCGATGCGACTTCCAGCAGCAGAAACACAAGCGTCACCCAGCCAGAGCCCATGAAGAAGGGCGACGCGGCGGCTCCGTTGAATAGCAGTACGAACACCGAGATAAAGTCGAACACCACAACGCCAGTCGATTCCAAGAACAACACCAATCTCAACACCGCACCAAAATCCGGCGTGAACCTCGACGCCAAGAGCGCCGAGAACGCGAACGCCGCCAGGACGGATACCAAGACTGAATCAAAGCCCTCTGCGGGCCCCAGCAACACCGGTCTTCCGTCAGCAGACGTTCAGTACAAACCTAAACCTACAGAGGCGACGACGGGCAGCACGGACATCTATAGCCCTAGTGACATCAAGTATGAAAACGAATCAGAGCCCAGCACCTCGCCCGCTCCCAAGGACGTAAAGGTTGAAGGCGCAGACAAGCCGGCGGCCGATAGTCTTAATAAAGTCGAAACAAAGACCGAGAGCAAGAAAACGGAATAACCTGAAAATTGTAAAAATCCTTTAGTTCGAACTCCGGCTGCCCTCGCCGGAGTTTTTTATTTTTCCTGCACATGCAAACAGACCTTTTAAATAAACCGCCGGATGGTAATTTAAAAATCTGTGAACTTAAACTGCGGGTGAAGCGTACTAGAAGAACATGCTGGATATCCCCGGATATACACTCAACGCAAAGCTCGCCGAAGGCGGATGTGCCGAAATCTATGCCGGCATCGATCAGGCTACGGGCAAACTCGTCGCCATCAAGATTCTCCACCCCCGTCATCTGGACAACAAAGCCGAATACAAACGCCTGGTAGATGAAGCCGCGCTCGGGATAAAGATGGCCCAGCACGACAACATCGTTCAGACCTACAAAGGCGGCAATGCCGGCGGCATTCCATTCATTGCCATGGAATATGTCAAAGGCGTCACGCTGCGCTCCATGGTGAAGCGAAAGATCTTCACCGACCCGGAAATTGTGAAACTTGCCAAGGGCATCGCGCGCGGTCTGCGCTTCCTCCATAATTCCGGCGTCTGCCATAAAGATCTCAAGCCCGACAACATCATGATCGATGAAGGCGGCATTGTGAAATTGATCGATTTCGGGTTTGCCGAAAACGTCAACGCGTTCAAGTTTTTCGGACGCCACCTCGAAGGCAGTCCTGGCTACATGGCGCCTGAACTTTTCGCCACGAAAAAGCCCACCGTCGCCACCGATCTCTACGCGCTGGGCTGCACGCTTTATGAATGCGCCACCGGAGTGCAGCCCTTTTCCGGCATGTCCGACGCCGAAACGATCAGCAAGCAGACCAACCTGAAACTGACGCCCAACGGCGTTCGCGACCAGAACAAAAACATCTCGATGGCCACCGAAAAAATGATTCTGACAGCCATCGAAAAAGAAATTAGTCGGCGCTTCAAATCCGCCGATGAAGTTCTGCTCGACCTCACGCGCAATCCCAACGCGCGCGATACCCGCAACTTTCCTAAAGTGAACGCGTAACGCTGCTCACTCCAGTTTTCCAAGCACGTCCCGCGCAATGATCACGCGCTGAATCTGCGACGTTCCTTCGCCAATCTCCAGCAGCTTCGCGTCTCGAAAATAGCGTTCGACCGGAAACTCTTTCGTGTAGCCATATCCGCCGTGAATCTGCACCGCGTCATCGCAGCAGCGGTTGCACATCTCCGACGCAAAAAGCTTGGCAATGGAACACTCGCGCGTGTGCGGCTTGCCTGCGTCGCGCAACTGCGCGGCATGATATACAAGCTGGCGAGCAGCCTCGATCCCCACCGCCATGTCCGCGATCATGTTGGCCACCGACTGAAACGAACCGATCGCCTTGCCGAACTGTTTCCGTTCGCGCGCATACTTCACCGACGCCTCCATCGCGCCGATCGCCAGGCCAACGCCCAGAGCTCCAATCCCGATCCGTCCGCCAATCAGCGTATCCATGAAAACACCAAAGCCTTCGTCCTCCTTACCGAGCAGATTTTCAGCAGGCACCTCGACGTCCTGAAAAAGCAGCTCGCCCCAATCCGAGCCGCGCATGCCAAGTTTCTCATCGCCCGGATTGATCGTGAATCCATTGCTCCCCTTCTCCACCAGCAGCGCGCTGATGCCGCGTGTCTTGGCCGCCGGATTTGTCGAGACCGCCAGCAGAAACACGCTCGCCGCATGCGCATTGGTGATGAAAATCTTCGAGCCATTGACGACGTAGCGATCGCCCTTTCGCACCGCCACCGTCTGCGTCCCCCCCGCGTCGCTGCCCGCGCCCGGTTCAGTCAGCCCGAAGGCGATGATCTTCTTTCCGCCCGCCAGATCCGGAAGAAACCGTTTCTTCTGCTCTTCGGTTCCGAACTTTGCAATCGGAGCCGTGCCCAATCCAACGTGTGCCGAGAGCGCCAGCGCAGTGCTGGCGCAGACCGCGGCGAGCTCTTCGACGACAGTGCAGCCGCAGAGCGAATTCAATCCCATCCCGCCGTACTGCTCGGGAATCGGCACGCCCATCAATTGCAGATCGGAAAGCCGTTTCCAAATCTCCGCCGGAATCTTCTCGTTGGCATCGATCCCCGCCGCCAGCGGCTGCAATTCACCGCGCGCAAATTCGCGCACCGTCTGCCGCACCAGCGCCTGCTCGTCGCTCAAATTTAAAGGCGCAATCACCTCAGTCATCAATCCGTCTCCACGTCATCCATTTCGCCGCAGTCATTCACATCTCACCGGCAAATCGTATCATAGCATGAGCGCCCATGTAAATCAGCGAGACCGGGCTCGGCGGAAGCGGATTGGCCTGCGACGCCATCGCGGCGCTCAACGCCAAAACCGTTGAAATAAAGTGCACATGATGGTGACGCATTCAAGGCTCCTCCTTATATAGGCGCTGCTTTAGACGCCACGCCGCGCGATAAGTTCCGCAAAATCTGTTCAGAACTGCACATTGTGTCATTGTCCCGCAGCGGCCATCCATTTATTAGAGACAAAAACGCCCCGACCCTTCGATGCATTCACTTTTTCGAACGGACGTGACGACACGAATTCTCGCCGCGAAAATCGCGGTCGCCGGTCATTATCGATTCTGAGGATTGAATCTTTCCTGAAATAGTCTGCCCGGTTCTCGCCGCTGCCTCGTTGAAGCAATTCGACGTGTATCGTAATCGGATTCAGACTTTGTTACCTTAGCGCGTCTTTCTCGAAAAGAAAGCGGCCGTAAGACAAACATGACGTATGGCTAAGCAAATGCTACACTACGACGCAAACAGGAGTGCCCCTGCATGGAACCGCAAACAGTGTCGACGCCGCCGACAGAGCCTGTCGCTTCAACACGCACATCGCCGCTGAGGACCGCTTTTAAAGTTCTCGGCTACATCCTGCTCGTCGTTATTGTCGCTGCCGGATACCTCTGGTTTTTCGAGCAGCCTCATCACTCTTCCCCGACCGCCAAGCCCGGCGAAGTCGCCACCACCGACGACGCACGGATGGATGCCATTCGCCGCGGCGTTGAATTCATCAAAGTGCATCAGGAATCTGACGGCGAATTCTCGCGCGGGCTCCTCGACCCCAAGCCCGGCTTCACCGCGCTGGTCGTCGACGCTCTCGCGCGTTCGCCGGATAAATATCGCGAGAAAGAAAATCCGTTCCTGGAAAAATCGGCCAAGGCCATCCTCTCGCACCAGCAGCCCAACGGCGCCATCTCCACGCCCGCATTCGGGCTCGATACCTACACCACCGCCTGCAGCATCATGGCGCTCAGCGCGCTCGAAAATCCCGCCTACGCCGGCGCCATCGAAAAGGCCAAACAGTATCTGCTCTCCGTCCAGTATCGCGACGACGAAGAGAACGCCAACGCCGGCGGTCCCGGCTACAATGTCGGCGGCCGAACCAGCGGCGACCTCGCCGCAAATTGGGTCGAGGCACTCAAAGAAGCCGGCGTGAAAGAGGGCGATCCCGCTTTCGAGAATGCCAAAAAGTTTCTCTCCCGTCTGCAGAATAATTCTGAAACCAATAATAAACCCGCGCCCGGAACCGAGATCGCCGACGACGGCGGATTTTTCTACCGCCAGGGCGAAAGCAAAGCGGCCGACGAAATCGGCCGCAAAGGACTGCGCGTCACCAAAAGCTATGGCCTGATGAGCTACGCCGGCCTGAAGAGTTTCCTCTATCTGAAAGTCGGCAAGGACGACCCGCGCATCGCCGGAGCCTGGCGCTGGGTGAAAGACAACTACACTCTGGAAGAGAACAAAAATATCGGCGCCGACGGCCTCTATTATTACTATCTAACCATGGCCAAAGCCCTCGCCGAATACGGCGACGCCGAGATCGTCACCGCCGACGGCGTCAAACACGTCTGGGCCAAAGAACTAAGCGATAAGTTGATCTCGCTGCAACGCAAAGACGGTGCCTGGCGCAACGCCAGTTCATCGCGCTGGAAAGAAGACGACCCCGTCATGGTCACCGCCTTCGCCATCCGCACCCTGACAATCTGCCACGAATTCACCAAGCAAAAATCTGCCACCGCCCCCACGCTCAAATAGCAGGGCACTTACGCGTTGCGCATGTTGCATGATTTGCGTTTCCACGTTTACGTTTTACGTTTTATGTTTCACGCCTTTTCAAAAAGTCGTTACGCTCGTACAAAGAATTCAATACCCAAAGGGCCACCATTCATGAGCATCTGCGTCAACCATACCGATCGCCAGGCTACCACGCGCTGCTCCACCTGCCACAAACCCATCTGCGACGACTGCACGCAGCAGAGCGACGGCAAAATCTTCTGCTCCCAATTCTGCATCGAAGGCGCCGCGCGTTTTCAGAAAAACTTCAAGCCCGACAGCGGCCCCGGCTTCTTCGAAAAGTTGAAGAACTACATCCTGGCTCTCGTCGGCCTCGCCGCAATTTTTGCGGTGCTCGTCTACATCGGAGGAAAAATCATGAAGATCGGATTCTGTATCAAGCTGCTGAATATGGTGGGCTTGTAACGCATTTCCTTCTCCCCCCGTTCGGGGGAGAAGGTCGACGTGAGCGCAGCGAACGCGGGATGAGGGGCGGGCCGTGTTTGCAAGTAAAGCGTCGACCGCCCCTCACCCCCTACTTCGGGGGCGAGGGGAGAACGGCGCGTCGTCCTATTGAGTCGCGCATTGCTAAAGTGAAGTGATAGAGGAATACGACCGGCTGTTGGGGCTTATTTCTCTGTCACTTTCATTACGCGCGACTCAATATCCCTTCACTTTTGCATTCTGCATTTT
>Ga0105047_10004946_pt1 | contig 23073 bp, 22 predicted proteins | sample MAT04_FD_78384 | JGI IMG/M metagenome (GOLD analysis project Ga0105047, IMG submission 78384) | Freshwater microbial communities from Lake Fryxell liftoff mats and glacier meltwater in Antarctica - MAT-04 (megahit assembly) | ecosystem: Environmental > Aquatic > Freshwater > Ice > Liftoff... | reverse complement strand
TATGTGGGGTTTGCGCGTAATCCATTGTGTCGGGATGAGGTGTGGGTGGATTTGGAGGTTGTTGAGGGAGTGACGCGTCAGGCGCGATTTCATGGCCACGGGTGTGTCGTGAGTCAGGCGTGTGCTTCGATGTTGTGTGAGGGGATCGAAGGGCGTGCGGTGGCTGAGGTGTGGGCGAAGTCGGCGGAGGAGTTGATGGGCTTCGAGGTGGGGCAGCTGTCGGGGTGGAAGCAGCGGTGCGCATTGCTGGGGTGAGAGGCGTTGCGGATGGCGCTGCTGACCGGGGCGGGGAGCCAAGCAAAACCAGCGTCGGAGACTCAACCAGTGAGCGGGATGGGTGCCGGTGGACTGTCTGCGTTGGGTGTTCCGCCGTGACGAGATCAGCGTGGTGCGCGTGCAGCGGGGATGGCGGGTGGCCCGTTGTTCCTTGGACGGGTGTTGGCGGGCACGGGGATGACTCGTGGTCGCGACAAACAGATGGGGACTCTACTTTCATGCCTGATCGCTCAGGCACTGTCGGAACTACCGATCTAGGCGATTGCCCCGTCGATCGAACTGGCTACTCTGACTGGATTTTCAAAATGGGTGTATGCTTGGTCGATGCATCGGGTGAAATCAGCTTTGGATGTGTGGAAGGCATGGCAACACCTCATCCGACATTTCGAAAAAGGGTGACGCTTGAGTGATATGACAACCCACTCGATGCAGCGACCCGATTCCTTCGTTGTGGAGTTCATGGATCGAGACATGGTCGAGATGCTCCGTTCGAAGACGACTACGGAAAAGATCGCGATGGTGGGTGCTGCCCACCGAACGGTGAAGCCGCTGATGGCTTGCGGGATCCGTGGGACTCACCCGGATTGGTCGGACGAGCAGGTCCAAGCCGAGGTGACCCGGAGAATTTTCAGTGGGACAACCTGAAGTTCTCGGAAACCCATCGTCAGGGACATCAAGCCTGGGTGAGTCTCGATTCACCGCTGACACTGCGGCGATCGTCCCTCCACGGCCAATCGTCATCGAAATGATCGATGACGATGTGGTCGAGACCATGCGTTCTAAAACGATCGCTCAAAAGAGGGCGATACTGAATGACACGCATCGTACAGCTCGCAAGCTTGTTCGATGCGGAGTCAAGATGCAGCACGCAGATTGGACGCAAGATCAGGTGGAACTCAAGGTCATCTAGAGGCTACTCCATGGATCAAATTGATCTTTTGCGTCACACGATCGGGATGCTGGTCCGGCTCGGTATCCCGTACCTCGTGGTGGGTTCGTATGCGAGTTCCGCGTGGGGAGAAACTCGCGATACGAGCGACATTGATATCGTCGTGGAACTTCGTCACGACCAGATCAAGCCGCTTTGCCTCTCCTTTTCGGGGCCGAGTTCTTCGTGAGTGAGGCCGCTGCACACGCAGCAGTCACTTATCGAAAACAATTCAATGTTTTGCACCCTGTGTCTGGATGCCAGGTCGACCTGCTGATTGCCAGAGACGATCTCTGGAGCCGATCGCAAATGCAACGCGGGCGGATCGATCAAATGGATGATTTCACTGTTCGGTTCTGCTCTTTAGAAGACACGATCGTCTCCAAGATGCGTTACTATACGGAGGAAGATTCCCCGAAACACCTGCGTGACATTGCGGGCATTCTTCGAGTGCAGGGGGATTCCGTGGATCGCGAGGAGATTGCCCGGTGGGCGGAATCGCTGAATCTCCTTGAGATCTGGGAAATCGTCTTGTCACAACCCCAGCTTCAGTAAGACAGTCACTCGACAACCACAGGACCCACCCATGCCTCAACACTTCTCACGTCGCACGTTCATTCGCGGTGTCGGGGTCTCCATGGCCCTCCCTTGGATGGAGTCGATTCCGGTCTGGGGGGATGAGATCACCTCCACGGCCCAGTCATCGAGCGAGGCCCCCGTCCGGATGGCGGTGCTCTTCTCCGGGAACGGATACCACAGCAAAGAGTGGTGGGCCAAGGGCGAGGGGGCGGCGATGGAGCTGGGGCAGGTGCTGGCCCCGCTGACCGACTTCCGCGAGAAGCTGCTCTTCGTCCAGGGGCTGTATAACGTCGAAGCGACCAAGGGGAACATCCACAGCTCACAGACAGGGAATCTGCTGTCGGGGGCACCGCTGGCCGCTGGAGGAGAGATCAAGTCGGGGACCAGCGTCGACCAGTGGCTGGCCCAGACGTACGGCCGATCGACGAAGGTGCCGAGCTTGGTTCTCGGCTGCGAGGCGGCGAACCCGTCGGTCCACAAGAACTACTCGATGCTGTATAGCTCGCACATCTCGTGGTCGTCGCCGACCTCGCCGACACCGCTGGAGTTGTACCCTGCATTGGCGTTTGATCGGCTCTTTAAGGATGAGGTGCAGAAGGGGGATCAGAGCGTCCTTGATGCTGTGCTGGAGGACGCAGGCGATCTGCGGCGGCAGATCAGCGTCAGCGACCAACAGAAGCTCGACGAGTACCTCGACTCGGTCCGCGATGTCGAACAACGGATCGACCAAGCGGGCCAGAAGGGCGAGCTGCAAGGCTGGCGTCCGACCCTCGACAAGCCGAACATCCCGCGCCCCGCTGATGGCATCCCGCAAAACATCGCCGACCATATGCGGCTGATGTGCGACATCTTGGTGCTTGGTTTCCAGACCGACACCACCCGGATCGGCACGCTGAAGCTCAACAACGACCACTCCTCACTGCGCTTCCCGCACCTGGGGGTCGACTACATGATCCACCATTTGCTATCGCACTCCGATACCGCCGACTGGCTGAAGGTCAATCAATTCTTCACCGAGCAGCTGGGCTACATCGCGCGGAAGCTCGATGCGATTCAAGAGGGCGAACGCACGCTGCTGGATAATTCGATGCTGATGATGTGTTCGAGCATGATGACTGGCGGTCACAACAACGACCAGCTGCCCGTGGTGATGGTCGGCGGCGGCGGCGGCCGAATTCAAGGCGGTCGAGTGCTCGACTACCGCACCCAGCCGAACAAGCAGATGTGCCGGTTGTACCTGTCGATGATGGACAAGATGAACGTCCGGCCGAAGACCTTCGGCGACGCGACCGAAGGGCTGAACGAGGTATGACCGAAGAGCGGGCGGCAGACGCGGGTCTGCCGTGAATAAAGGTGCAGAGGGAAAATCTGACCCGCCTTTGGGCTTGCCCCAGTGGTTCTCGCGCTGGTGCGTTATCGTAGCGCACCAGCGCCAGAACCACCCCGCCGAGTGGGGTGGCGGGTGACTTTGATTTCACTCAGTTGCCAACGAGCGGTCGTTTTAAGAGAGACTCGGTTTGACGGTTGAGAGTCGCTTGAGCACGGGGGACAGCTGTCCGCCCGCCCGCTGCCTGCTTACGGCAAGTCGTACTTCTCCTCTTTTGATTGATCGGCCGCAATGGAAGCCCGCAAGGCGTCGTCGTTGGCGGTCACGGTTTTGGCGGGGCCGGTCAGCTTCAGGAAGTAGTTGCCGACCGCTTTTCCGTCCTTCGCGACAGACAGCATCACGCCGTGCATCCGATAGCCGGGAGCCGCTTCGGTCTTGCGCAGGATCGGCGGACCAATGGAACGCTTGTAGGTCCCACTGAGTTGGACGAGGACATAGTCGCCTTGGGGGCACTTCCCCTGCGACATGACCAGTTCGCGACCTTCGGCTTCAAACTGGTCGACCCAGCGAGTGATGTTGGCTTCGCGCGTCCCACCGATGGGGGGGGAGATCACGAGTTCGGCGGGGGCGGTATCGCCCTCGACAGCTGGAATTGCGAACTGAGCCAACCGCAGATTGTTTGACGGTTGCTGCTGCTTCCAAGTCTCTGGAACCGACAGCTTGAGGTCTCCGGCTTCGACTTCTTTCACAGCGGCTGGAGCTACGGCCTCTGGCTTGGCAGCGTCCTCGGCGACGACGATCGCGGTCATCAGGGGCAATCCGCACAACAACCATCGCGGGCAAAATCTCATGTGTCAGTTCCTCGGAAAATCCGGTCCGGGTGAGTTCGCTCCACTGGGCCGGTCAAGTGCTTGGAGTGAGTCGAGGGGATACTTCACCTGTCTGCAAAGTCCGCTTCGACGACGCAGGGGTTATTGTGCGGCAGCTTGGCCGGAATTTCAATCCGATCGGGTCGTGAACAGGCTGTGACGGCGGCTTCACTTGGAATCTGGTGTCCCATATTCTTCCGATTTGGCCGCCCACAGATTTCGTTCTTTCCGCGTAGATGCTCTGATCGCCCCCTCTTCTGCCCTCTCGGAGCTGCGCTATGAATGGTCGACTACTGGTTGCAGTGTGTGGAATGCTTGCTCTGCTTGCAGACCTTCCCGTTGGAGGTGGCTGCCTGCAACAGCTTCCGACGGATGGGACGTGGGCTCAGTAACAAGTCGACATCAAGATCGGCAACCAGGGAATCAACGCCAGCTGGGTGGTCCGGTCGGTTGGATCGCAAACGCACAACGGGCAGCCCTGCCGCTGGATCGAGATGCAACAACAATCCGACAATCCCGAATTCCCGAAGATGACCTGGCGGTGTCTGGTGCCCGAAGCGGAGTTTGGTGAGGGGAAACATCCGGTCGGGAAGGCGATTAAGGTCTGGCAAAAGGTCGAAGGCCAGGACGCCCAATCAGTCGGTTCGATCAAGGCCCGAGATCCGCTCTTTGCGGCGCTGATCCAAGGGCCTGGTAAAGATTTGAAAGTTGAAGAGGGCCCCGAGGTGATTCGGTGGCAACGAGGAAACCTCGAATGTCAGGTCGTCGCCGGGGACAGCGAGGCCATCCTGAATGGGGCCTTGATGAAGATCCATCATCGGATCTTCCGGAACGACGAAGCTCCATTCCAACTCGGTGGCCTGCTGTGGGAAGTGGCCGTTGGCGGGCAGACGATCAACGTCAAAATGACATTGCAAGACCAGGGAACCGACGCGAAGGCCCTGTATCCCGATCTGGGGCCCTGAAGCCTCGGAGTTCTGGATTCCGTCCATGTTGCTTCGCCGAATTGGCGAACGTGGCTGGTGTTTCCTCCCGTCTAAATCGTGGGGTTCGGTTCCGCTGGGAGGGCGCAGCTCCCGCTCTGTCACATCGTTGTTCCGCTGACTCAACTTTGAAATCTGGACGCAGTGCTAATGCGCATTCGCGATTTCAGCGCGGGGCAGAGTGACACGGAACGTCGTCCCGGTCTCCTCCTCGGCGGTGAAGTCGATGTGCCCCCATGGGCTTCAATGATGGCCTGAGTGATGGCGAGGCCCAGACCATGTCCTCCCGATGTTCGCGCGCGGGACTTGTCGGCGCGGTAGAAGCGATTGAAGAGCAGGTCGCGACTCTCTTCCGGGATGCCTTTCCCGGTGTCGCGCACTATCAATCGCATCGATTCCCTGCCGGTCTTCAATTGGACATCGATCTTGCCGTGGGGGCGATTGTCGTAGATCGCATTGCTGACCAGATTGGTCACCACTCGCGACAGGTTGGTCGCATCCCCTAGTGCAGATTTAGAATCTGTCTTCGGTCGGAACAGACAAGCATGTCTGTCCGACTTCAGTAGAGCGGACATGCCTGTCTGCTTTTCTCACTGAAGACGATCTCTGAATCTGCCCTGGTACTGTCGCGGGGCCAATCGCGAGGGTAAGCCGAACTTCTTTCGAAAACGCCAGTAGACGCGATCGTTCGATGGTCGAAGACACCAGCTGAAGAAAGTCGATCGCTTCTCGCTGTAGAGCCAGCTGTCCAGCGTTCGCGCGAGCCAGGGTCATTATTCCATCGACCAGCTTGGTCATCTGTCGAGCTGCATTGAGGCAGCCGGTCAGGGCGTCGCCTGGAAGAGTCCTTCGTGTCCATCGGGAGCGTCATCGACAGCGTAACCATTCTCATGCAATGCCTGTGCGATCAACTGCCGCAGATCAGGCTCATCCTCGACGACCAACACTCGCATCGCGATTCCTTTGATTTGGGCTGTCGTTCGGATTCTGACTGATCCGCTGCCCAAACGCACGGCGAGGGGTTGCGACCTGACAATGGAGCGTTTGTGCGGCTGAAAGCTGACTCGATTCAGCAGGGCCCACGAGTTCATCGCGCGGGGGAGATACTCCTTTCAGGCCACTGCCAGGCCGGAGTTTGCCTGGCAGATGCGGCTCAGCGTCAGTTTCTTCCTCCGATTGGGTTCTGTACTGTTTGCAGCAAATCCACTGCGGCCTGCATCGCCGATTGCGGGATCGCGTGGCCTCCGGCGAACTGGACGAAGCGGACGCTGGCTCCTTGCTCCTCCAGCAGCTGCTTCAGTTCGAGTGAGAGTGAATACGGCAGGATCACATCGCTGCGTCCGTGCGATTGCATGACAGAGAGGCCGTGTAGGTTAGCGGACGGCTGCTTCCACTCGGCCTCGTTGATGAGCGTCCCCGAGAAGAGGATCGCCCCGCCGATCGGCTCGGGGAGATGACGGAGCGTCTCGACGGCGATCATCGCTCCCTGAGAGAACCCGCCGAGGACGAACTTCGACCACGGGACGCCAGTCTCGGCTTGCAGTTCGATCAGCAGCTGGACCAGCTGATCGCGGGCCTCGGGCATCCCAGCCGGACGCTCGGAACGGAGGTCGCGCAGCTGGCCGGTCTGCTGAGCCATCTGGAGCTTGGCCATATCAATCATCCACCACGCACGGGCGTCGCCATAACCCATCCCTTCAAGCGAGAGTGGGGCCTGTGGGAAGACGAACCGCGCTGACTGGCCGAGGGTCGGGATGGCCCTCGCGAGTTCTTGACCGAGCGGAACCAGGTCATCGCCCGGTGCTCCGAACCCGTGACAGATCACGATGACCATCTCGGCCTCGCCATGCGGGAGGAGTTCGCAGCAGTCGAGTCCGGCGCGGGTGGTGAATTTCATGGGGGAAGTTCTCAGTGGTCAGTGGTCAGTGGGAGAGTCGATTCGAGGGATTCGTCTTGCAGCGGGAAGGTCACAGCTGCGATGAGGATGACGACGGCGATGGCTGCGAAGATGGCGTTGGGGCTGGCACCGAGACGGACGAGGACCTGTTTGCCGATTTCGTAGAACGCTCCCGAAAGAGCGATCCCGATCCAGTTGATGAGATTCATGGCTCCAATCATGCGGCCCTTGAGATGCTCGGGGGCCATGGCTTGGATATAGACCTGCAGCGGGACCGAGAAGAGCCCCGCGAACAACCCCGCTCCCATCAGCAGAAGTCCGGCTCCGGTGAGCGAGACGAACGGAAGCCGCAGATGGCGGTTCGCAGAGGACGACCAGTCATTGGACTCAGTGGGTGGTAGCGTCCCTGGCGACGTTTCCAGTAGGGACTCAGCTGACAAGTTCGGGCTTGGCGGGGAAATCTTCTCCCCCGGAATCGCGAGCGCTCCCATGCAGAGCACCATCCCGACAGCTGCGATGCGGACCAAGCTCGCTCGGAAGCGGGAGCGGGACAGGTATCCGGCCAGGACGCTGCCGATCGCAATGCCGATCGCAGTGGTCGCGGCGAGTTGGCCGGTCGAGGTGTCGCTGAGTCGGTACTGCAACGTGCCCATGGAGTTGACCGAAGGTTGGAACACTCCGCCCACGAACCAGAAGACCGAACTGAACAAGAGTGCGGTAAGGAGTTTCGGTTGCAGTCGCAGGGCTTGTCGAGTTTCGGGATCGATGAAGAGCGATGACGGGTTGACCTTCAAGGTCGGCTCGGCGGCGGGCAACTGGCGAATCATCAGCGATGTCAGAGTCCCCACCACGGCAATCAGCACGCAGACCCACTGGACAGAGATCAGACTCGGCAACGCGTCCTTGAGGGCTCCCGCAGCTGCGACTCCGCCGATGATCGCCACGAAGGTCGTCATCAGGAACCAGCCGTTAATTCCGGGAAGCCGGTGCTTGGCGTACAGCTCGGGGAGGATGCCGTACTTCGAGGGGCCGAAGAGCGTGCTCTGTGCGCCCATTAAGAAGAGGACTCCCAACAGCAGGGCGAGCTGCAGCTGAGATGGTTCGGTGAGCCAGAAGACGAGTAACCCAACGCCCATGACGACGATTTCCAGCACCTTACTGATGACGATGATGCGGGTCTTACTGTATCTGTCGCCCAGGTAGCCGCTGATTCCAGAGAAGAGGACGAACGGGGAGGCGAACGCGATCAGAGCGTAACCCTGCCAGTCATCCAGCGGGTTCGCCTTGGCTCGATCAGTGCAGAGAAACATCACCAGGAACTTGAAGACGTTGTCGTTGAACGCGCCGAAAAACTGCGTCACGAGCAGGCCCCAGAAGGTGGCGTCGGTCGAAAGTGGTCGCTCGGTGTCAGGCATGTCATCCTCTCAGCGAACTCAAAATCCGCATATCCGTTCAGGTCGCCTCGGTTTCTAATCGACCACGCTTGATTCGAACAGAGACGCGTTCCGATGGACTGACAATTCCTGCCGGAGTTGGCCGTTTCACAATGCGATCTACGGGTACAGGCAGCACTTGATGTTATCTCCCCAGCAGAGGCCGCGTGTTCTCCAGGTTGCCTAACGAGAACCTGGATCAGCGCTTCCTGGCCGTCAAGGTCGCTGCCTGTTTGACTGACCGTTACCACGCATGTCTTGAACATCAAAATCGACGTAAGTTCTTCTAGGAATGGCAAGTCGAGAATCTCATGAGGGCGTAATTTTTGGGTCGATGGATGACCTAAGCCCCCAGAACCTGAACCACTCGGACAACCGAGTTGAACTGTCTGTTCTCCTGCCAGGGACAGGTCCACAGAACAGTTCAATACGTCAATGTCACGGTTCGGACGGGGAATTCACCATTCGGTTGTTGCCGTCAGGAGTCTACGGGCTGGTTTAAGTTTCGAACGGTGGTCGTTCGGAAGCGCTTACCAGACCGCACCGCAGGACGAGTGTATCGTCCGTTGACCCACCGCGGTGTCACGACGGCCTGAGTCAGTCCCTAGGGAAGGAGACGTTGCTCTATGAAGTCTATCAGAACAATTGCCGCCTTGATCGCTGTCCTCGGAATGAGCTCTTTTGCTCAAGCCGGTCGGCATCGCCAAGACGCGTGCGGGGCCTCCAAGTGTTGCGATTGTGCCCCCACATTCCAGCCATCGTGTTGCAAGCCGACGATCGTCCGGCCTTGCCATCGCAATGTCTACAACTACCAGCGTAGCTGTGCCAAGTCGACCGGCTGCGATGCCGGTTGCGGACCAGCCAACAGCTGCGCACCGACCGGTGCAGGCAATGGTTGTGGAAATGGTGCTGACAACTGTGCCGCTGGTGGCGGACCGGTAGCAAGCACCTGTGCCGCTCCTTGCGGACGCGGTCGTCGAAATGGCCGTCGCAACGGCCGCGGAGCCTCAAACTGCTGTGACACCAGTGCCACCTGCGCAGCACCTTGCGGCAATGGCAACGGAGCCGGTAACGGCTGTGCTGCACCTTGCGGCAATGGCAACGGAGCCGGTAACGGCTGTGCCGCACCTTGCGGTAACGGCAACGGAGCCGGTAACGGCTGTGCCGCACCTTGGGGCAATGGCAACGGAGCCGGTAACGGCTGTGCAGTGGGCAATGACGGCTGCAACGGTGGAAACGCCGGAGCGGGTCAATGCGGACGCGGTCGCCGCAATGGTCGCCGCAACGCTTGCGGAACCACCAGCTGCTGCGACACCGGTGCCAACTGCGCCGGCGGAGCTGGCGACGGTTGCTGCCCATCAACGGGATGCAACAATGCATGCGACATTGCTCAGTTGATCTACACATCCCAGACGGGATGCAAGGGTCGTCAACGTCGCCGTGCTCTGTCCCAGCTCGGACGCAAGTACGATTGTGCTTGCAACCCAGAGATCATGTCGGCTTTCATCTACGGCCTGAACGATGCGGATCACCGCGTTCGTCGGACCGCAGCTGATAAGATCGGCGATGAACTCCGCAAGAACAGCTGCTGCTGCTCGCAGTGTGTGGTTGAAGCTCTGACCGTCGCTCTGGCTGACTGTGATCGCGGCACTCGCCGCCAGGCTGAACAAGCTCTCAAGGCTTGCGGATACAACATTGTTGATCCGACCTGCAGCACGGCTGCTTGTGATTCCGGATGCGTTGGCAACGGCTGTGGAACGGGATGCGGCGGGAATGGTTGTGCACCGGCACCAACGGCTGTCTACTCTTCAGGAGTAGCTCCAGCTCCTCCGACTGAGCCAACGGCATACTTCCCAAAGCGGATGAACACCGTCAGCTTGGCAAACTAGTTCGGACTTGCTCGCAAGTTGAGTGGGACTGAACTGAACCGTCTCGATCGTTGAGCAACGGTTTCGGACGACAACGAATTGAACGACAGCCCTCGCAGGTCATCTGCGAGGGTTGTTTTGCATTTTCCGGGATGCGAAATCGTCGTGGCCAAACGGACGGAGTACGGAGACCTCAATTCGCTACTGTCAATATGAAATCGGTGGTAACTCAGGGAGAAACGATCAACTCAATTTCGTGCATTGCCCTTTTGAGATGACTTGCACAGAATGTGGCCGCTCTTCGAGAGCTTGTCTTCGCTGACACGAAAAGTGGAGTTCGTTCCACAGGTTCGGCGACATTCACTTCGACAGGACGTCGGACATCATCGGCGCTGAAGTTCGTCTCGATTCCGAGGCTGTGCTTCACGAGTCAGTCACTTCGAGTCCCCGAGGAACCTTATGCTATTTATCGAACGCGGCGTCGACGAAGCGATCCGAGTGGGTGACACTGTGATCCGGGTTCTGGAAGTTGGGTTTGGCGAGGTTCGCCTGGCGATCTCGTCACCCGGTAGTCCCCGCTACCGAGAGGTCGTCCTGCAATGCCGATCCGCAGACGAGGAATGCCTCCCGTTGGTCGAGTCCTGTGACGAATCGCTCTCGTTCTTCGCGTAAGCTCTCCCCCACTCCTGGTGGGAAAAGGCCGACGTGTTGCCTGTTGGGCCACTGAGTTCGTTCTGCGAGTCCCTCCAGTTATGATGCCGAGTTGCTGGGTTGTTTCGGCGACCAGCAGCTCGATGCCCTGACTCGGCGGTCCTACTTGTGCCAGCGGATCCTCCATACCCTGATGAACAAATCCGCCTGATCGGATTACGGCGTGATCGCATACCACGGCACGTCGCGATCATCATGGATGGCAACGGACGCTGGGCCAAGCGTCGCGGTCTGCCACGTATCGAGGGGCATCGACGAGGCGTGCAGACCGTCCGCACCGTCATCGAAGAGTGTGCGCGTCTGGGTGTCGGCCAGCTGACACTCTATTGCTTCAGCAGCGAGAACTGGAAGCGACCGCCCCTTGAGCTCGACCTGCTCATGGGGTTGTTGCGGCGATACGTCATTGCGGAGCGAAATGAGATCATGCGGCAGGAGATTCAGTTCTCCACGATCGGTCGGACCGATCGCATTTCGGGAGGGATCTGGAATGAGGTCGCGACAACCGTTGAGTTGAGCCGCAACAACACCGGGATGCGTTTGTGCCTGGCCATCGATTACGGGGCTCGGGATGAACTAACCCGGGCCGTGCAGGCCATCGCTCTTAAAGTGCAGTCCGGAAAGCTCGCCCCCGAGACAATCAACGAACAGACGCTGAGTGACCATCTTTACACAGCCGGGATGGTCGACCCGGACTTGGTTATCCGGACTGCGGGAGAAATGCGCGTCAGTAACTTTCTCTTATGGCAGATCAGCTATGCTGAGTTATGGGTGACACAGAATTGCTGGCCAGAATTCAGCCGAGACGATCTCTACCAGGCGTTTCGCGACTACGCCGGACGCGAACGACGCTTCGGGGGATTGATCGATTCCCCAGCTGAGGGTGACACGCCCTAGATCTGCTTCCTCACACACACTCTCTTTCCTTCGGACTGCATCCATGCTGGGTTGGCGCCTGCTTGTATCGGCCTTTCTGATTCCGTCCCTGCTTGGACTCTTTTACGCAGACGATCGACTGGGTCAATCGGCCCCGTTGCTCGCCCTCTTCGCCGTTCTCTTGTCCGTGCGAAGTGCTTGGGAGCTCGGTGACCTCTTTGCCGCGCGGGGCTACCCGATGCGTGGCCGGCTTCAAATGCTGGGGAGCTGTGTGACGGCCCTCGCAGCTTGGGTTCCGGCATGGTACTGGGCGACACCAGTGATTGAAGCGGCTCCCTTTGCCAGTTTGGGCCCCATGGCGCTGGCGATGGCATTCTGTCTGCTCGTCCTCTTCATTCAAGAGGCCACCGCATTCCAATCCCCCGGTCAGACTTTCGAGTCTCTGGGAGCTTCATTCCTCGTGATCGCCTATTCCGGATTCCTACTGGGGGTCACAGCTCAGTTACGCTGGGTCGCGGGGAGCGAGGCAGGCTATCTGGTGATTGGCTCGCTACTGATCGCTGCGAAGACGTGTGACATCGGGGCGTACACGTTTGGACGCTTGTTTGGGAAAACTAAGATGACCCCGGTTCTCAGCCCCGGCAAGACTTGGGCGGGGGCCTGCGGGGGCATCGCCACATCGACCATCGCGACTTGGGCTTGGCTCACGTTCGTACCTCCTCTGTTCAACGCAGACTGGAAGCCGTCTCCTGCATGGGCCGCATGTCTGTATGGAGCGGTGGTCGGATTGACCGGCATGATCGGTGACTTGATGGAGTCGCTGCTCAAGCGTGATGCGGGGAAGAAAGACTCAGCTGCCCTGTTCCCCGGGTTCGGTGGACTGCTCGATCTGCTCGACAGCGTGCTCTACGCCGGTCCCGTCGCGTACGCCCTGTGGGTTTGGTTGCCGCTCAAGTCTTGGTGAGCCAGTATCGACAGTGTCCGGTTCACGCTGCACGCTCGCTAAAAACGAAGACATTGGCAAGCGTCGCTACGTCATGTCCCGAGAGACACTATGCCCTAGAAACTGGCCAGGCTCGGGGAAACATGAGGTGCAAGAATCGCGAGTCAGGGGCACCTGATCGCGGGGAAAATACCACTGCTCAAGCGGCTCTGGCTAAGCCGAACTCTACCCGCCGATCGAGTACATCGGACGAGTCGGTTGGATGAAGCGAGCGGTGTTAATCTCGTGGCCTTCCCACTTGGCGTGGATCGAGTCGCGGATCGCTTGTTGAATCACCTCATCGGGAGCATCACCCCGTAACAGGCTGCGGAGGTCGGTCTCTTCCAGGCTAAACAAGCAGTTGCGGAGCTTGCCATCGGCGGTGATGCGGAACCGGTTGCAGTTCGAGCAGAAGGGTCGGCTGATCGAGGCGATGAAGCCGATGCGGCCAATCCCGTCATCGAACTGGTAGCCGACAGCGGGTGCGCGCGGGTCGGAGTTCGGGATCGGAAGTAGCGGGCGAATCCCCGCCGAAATGAGATCGATGATCTCTTGAGCGAAGAGTACCTGGTCTCGCTCCCAAGCGTTGTCGGCGTCGAGCGGCATGAACTCGATGAAGCGGACCTCGTGGCCCGTTTGGCGAGCGAAATGGCCGAAGGGGACCAGCTCTTCTTCGGTCAACCCGCGCACGGAAACTGCATTGATTTTGATCTGCTGAAAGCCCGCAGCTGTGGCGGCTTCGATCCCTGCCAGGACTTGCTCGTACCCTTCGCGTCGAGTGATCTGCTTGAACTTTTCGGCATTCAGGGCGTCGAGGCTGACATTGAGCCGCCGGAGCCCGGCTGCGTAGAGATCCTTCGCCTGGTCGGCCAGCAAGATGCCGTTCGTCGTCAGGCCGATATCCTCGATTCCCTCGATCTTCGCCAGGGATGCGACCAGCCGATGCAAGTCCTTTCGGACCAATGGCTCGCCACCAGTCAGCCTGAGCTTGTTGACGCCGAGTGGCACCGTCAGCCGGACGAAACGCTCGATCTCTTCGTAAGAGAGCAATTCGGCTCGGTCCATGAATTGGACGTTCTCGGCAGGCATGCAGTAGAAGCAACGAATGTTGCAACGGTCCGTCACGCTGATCCGCAAGTTGTTGTGCGTGCGTCCGAAGGTGTCGATGAGAGGAAGTTGCGGCAGTAGGTTCATGGCGTCACGAATCATAAGCGTTCACGGGGAGCAGCGTTAGTGAAAACGGACCAATGGCCGAAGTTATGTGTGCATCTCAAACGATAGTGGAGAAAAGAATTTCACCACTTGAGGACTCGCCGACGTTTGGGTGGCACACGCTGCTGTCAAAGAATGTCAATTTCGTGATGTGAATGAAGCGGTCGTGTGGTAACTTATCGATGTGAGTGAATCGGTCGCTCGGCACGTTCACCATCAAGCTTCCGTCACCACACTCCCCCAGAGGACTGGTATGGTCAGTCGCCGAGAATTCCTGTTGTCGGGAGGCGCAGGGCTGATCGCCCTGGGCGGGATGGGCTCTCTCGGAGCCGACTCGTCGACCCTGGCACTGCCTGCGCCAAAACTGGGCGAGGGGCTGTTCGACTACATTCAGCGGACGCGCTCCCAGTTTGACTCGACTCTCTACCGGCATGTACTCGGAGCGGCCAACCCCTTCAAAGAGGGGGATGAGATCGTCGGCGTGGCGGCAGCGAACGAGACCGTTCGGGAGCAAGCTCGCCGACTCCTCGCAGCGACTCGCGTCGCGGATCTCGACGCTCACCCACTCCTTGATGACGAGTTGTATCGGTTGATCCAGCAGGGTCTCGATCCCGTCGAAAAAGCCCGAGCTGGGCGAATGACGCTCGGGGAACTGAAACAGTATTTACTCACTCATTCGGAGTCCGAGATCAAGGCGTTGCTGCCGGGACTGTCGAGCGACGTGATCGGCTGTGTCGTGAAGCTGATGGACAACGCCGAGCTGACCCTCATCGGGGCGACGGTCTTCCACCCGCTGCCGGGAAGCCAGATCGGAGCCCGGGGCTACCTCGGGGCTCGTATTCAACCGAACTCACCGACCGACAATGTGGACGACATCCGGTGGCAGGTCTTCAACGGTTGGGCCTTTGCGGTGGGCGATGTCGTTCTCGGGAACAACCCAGTGTCGAGCGACCCAGCCTCGGTCGAAGCGATCGAGCGGACGCTGCAAGATGTCCTCGAAACATTTGGTGTCGCGGATCTGCTGCCGCACTGCGTGCTCTCGCATATCGATGTCCAAGCGGAAGTTGAACAGACCTGGCCGGGGCGGACGGCGCTCTGGTTCCAAAGCATCGCGGGGAGCGTAACCGCGAATGCCACGTTTGGTGTCACGATCGAAAAGATGCTGGAGCACGCCGCCGCACGCACGGGTCCGTATGGGCTCTATTTCGAGACCGGACAGGGGGCCGATTTCACCAACGGCCATAGTCACGGCTTCGATATGGTGATTCACGAGTCCCGCAAGTATGGCTTCTGCCGGGTTCTCTCCGGCAAAGTCGCCGCCGCTCGCGCCGCTGCCGGTCACCCCGGCGAACCATGGGTGCATGTCAACGATGTCGCGGGCTTCATTGGTCCCGAAGTCTTTCGCACCCGCGAACAGCTGGTTCGGTGTTGCCTGGAAGACATCGTGATGGGAAAGCTGCACGGGCTGTGCATCGGACTCGATGTCTGTTCGACTCTGCACATGTCGGTCTCGCTGGATGACCTCGATTGGTGCTTGGAGCAATTGGTCCCCGCTCAACCGGCCTACTTGATGGCCCTCCCCACCAAGATCGACCCGATGCTGGGTTACCTGACGACAGGGTTTCACGATCATGTGCGACTGCGAGAAAAGTTCGGGACCAAGGTCAACGACGGGATGTGGACATTCTTCCAAACGCTCGGCGTGATCGACCATGAGGGCCACCCGACGAAGCACTTCGGCGAGCCGTTGTGGGTCTTTCAACAGTATTTGAAGCGAAAGGGCGACCTGCGCCCGATCGATGAAATCCTGGCCCAAGGCCAGGCAGAGATCGCCGCAGTGCGCAGCCGCGGACTGTTCATCTCGGAAGGGTCTGGCTCCCGCACCGGAGAGCTGCCGCGGGCCTTGCAGCAGGAAGTCCGGCACATCTACGAAGATGCCAAACAGAGTATTTGGTCCGAACTGCCCGAGGAGTTCATCAACACGATCCCGGGCATCGTCCGGCTCCACACCCAGTCGCATGACCGCAGCGACTACATCCTTCATCCCGTCTCGGGGGAACAGCTCTGTGCAGCCTCGCAACAAGCGATCACCGATCTCCGGACGAGCCACGCGGGCCAATATGATGTGCAGATCATTATCTCGGATGGTCTGAATGCACTGTCAATCTCCGACGAGGACCAGCTGCTGCCGTACCTCGACCAAGTGCGAAAGAACTTGGCCAAGGCGGGTCTAAAAGTAGCCTCGGAGAATCTGGTGATTCAATCGGGAAGAGTCCGGGCGGGGTATCGTATTGGCGAGTCCTTGTTCGGAGGATTGTTCGGGACGCGGACGATCCTGCATGTCATCGGAGAACGTCCCGGCAGCGGGCACCACACGTTCTCGGTCTACATGACCCCGGTCGCTGGCAATGTCTGGGGCATTGCCGGGCAGGTGGACCATAATCTCACCCGCGTCGTCGCCGGAATTTCGACGACCACACTGACTCCGATCACAGCTGCGGATGAATCTGTCCGCATCTTGATGCAGATGATCAATCGTGGGTGAATGGGAGAGGCATTGCTAAACCTGAAACCAACCGCATTGAGATGATCGAAACGAAAATAAACTCCCGGATTCGCCGGTGGAGAGGGCGTGTTGATGCTTGTTATCGACAGCACTAGAGCGGTTTGACGTGCTGTCTTTCCAGTGTCGCTGATCCAGTGACTGGCGAGCCGCAGCGTCAGCGAGGGCGACCGGAGTGAGAACCTGAAACAGCAACGACGGCTGGGGCGCGCGAGTGATTCCGATCGAGGCTGGCCAGAGAAACATGGTCGTCCGGCGCTCGCCCTCGCTGACGCAGCGGGTTGGTGGGGCGAGCCGACTGGCGACCTCGTTGTGGCTTCCAGCGAGAGTGGGACGGGAGGGCGAGAGCGCACAGGCCAAGAGTCAATCCGCTCAGTCACGGAAAGACTTCGAGTGAATCGTTCTGGGAGTTGAGAGCGGCTGAGGAGGAGGCGTCTGGAAGTTTCTTGGTGAATGGCGTCGAATGCGATTTCTGGCCCGCATCTGGCAGTCACGAGATCTCCGATCCAGCCCAGGCGATTTGTGATGGAAGTCTGGGACGGTTGCCTGCGACTGCGTCTCAACCAGCCACTCGCCGCAGAAGGACTGCAGCCACCGGTCCACCAAAGCCGAGCGAAGTCTTCAGCACGGTCTCGACTCTGCGGGGAGTTGCGGTCTCGCCTGTAAACGGGAGCGGTCGAATCGATTGTAAATCCTTGGCCAGCGCCCGCAAGTTGGCAGTCGGCGGGGCGATTTGATCCCGAATACACAGTACTGCGAGCGCCGTCTCCACGCTCCCCGCAGCTCCCATTAAGTGTCCGAGCGCCCCTTTGAACGCGCAGCAGACGCCTGTCATTCGCTGCCCCGACAAGGCGCGCGTCATCGCAGTCACCTCGGTTCGATCATTCTGCTGAGTCCCGGTTCCGTGGAAGTTCACGAGATCGACCTCCGCTGCGGCTAGGCCACCGGCTGAGGTGACGCCTGCGATCGCGTGGGAGAGTCCTTCAGCAGATTCATCGAGTCCCGCCACCCCGGAGCCATCGGAAAATGTCCGTCCTGCAACGAACTCCGCGAGCGGCACCGCACCTCTCAGCCGAGCATGCGAAAGGCTCTCGACCACCATGACCGCCGCCCCTTCGCCGACGAGGAACCCGTCTCGCTCCTGGTCAAAGGGTTTGCACGCCGAACGCGGGTCACCCTCGCGAGCCAGCACCCCGAGCCGGCGGTACGACGCCAGCAGCGAGGGTAGCAGCGATGCATCACTACTCCCACACACCACGACATCGCACACCCCGTCGCGAATCAAATCCGCCGCCCGAATCAGGCTCACCAACCCCGTCGCGCACGCTGCTGCCGGGGCGACGACTGGGCCGCGGATGTTCCATTCTTGAGCGATGGCCGACGCGGGGGCGTCGGGCCAGATTTGTCTCCAGGCATCCTCGGGTAACCCGCTCCAGGCCGCTTGCCCTGCATCATGCTCACGGGACCTCCATTGCGACGCAAAGACGGGCACCGCGTGGTGCATCCCGCCCTTACTCGCTCCGATGACGCAACCCCAGCGTTCGGGATCGACGACGCGCAGGTTCGCCTGGGCGATCGCCTCGCGAGCGGCAACGAGTGCGTCGCCAACGATCGGCTCACCGGGGAAGTCCCACGTTCGTCGCACTGGGCACCCACGCCAAAGCGGACTCGGAGCGATCCCGCGCCAGGCTGCTCCCATGCGGGCCAGATCGAGATCGACCCCAGCCTGTTTACCAGCCAACAACGCCGCCCAAGTCGACTCGCGCGTCAGTCCCAGCGGCGTCACCAGCCCGATCCCGGTAATGACGACCGACTCAAAGGCAGATGGGGAACTCACCAGACTGTCCCCGGACTAGTTTCGGCGACTGGAGCGGCAGACGACAAACAGGGCGACTCCGCACATCGCAATCGTAATGATCCATTCGAAGGCCAAGCTGCGGCCCTGCACGATAATCGTGGTCGCACCGCTGCCGCCGGGAGGATTCGAGGGAGCCTGTGCCAGCAGTTCGCTGCTCCCGAGCCATACGAAAGCACAAGCCACAGCCACACACCAGCGGATCCGAGAACGTAAGAGAGCGATCAAAGCGGCCATGTTCCCGGGCTTCCCGTCGAGATTCCAGAGTGGTGCCTGCGTGGCATTCACCGCATAGCGTATCCGCCGATACGACCGCGGAGAAGTCCCGAGACCAGAGACCGGCCAATCACCTCTGCACTCGAAGGATCGTGAGCGGACTGGCCCTCGCCACCGGCTCCCCGAACCGTCCGCCGAGAAGAGCCAGCGGCTAGGGCATTGCCGCTCTCAAGATCGAGCAGCGGGCGTTGGTCGAATGTCTCCCCCGGTTTCCGTAACATGCGTCAACATTTGTGCCCCCCGTTCCACATCCCCCACCTCACTTGGGAGTCGGTTGATGTCCTCAGCTGTGCCTGCTGCGTTGTGTCCACCACGTCGTATCCTGATGGGACCGGGCCCGAGCGACATTGCTCCGTCAGTTCTCGCAGCTCTGGGGGCACCAACCGTCGGGCATCTTGACCCCTACTTTTTGAAGGTCATGGACGAAGTCCAGACGATGATGCGGCAGGTCTTCCAGACCAGTAACGAGCTGACGATGTCGGTCAGCGGCACCGGCAGTGCGGGGATGGAGACGTGCGTGGTCAATCTCATCGAGCCCGGCGACCGGATGCTGGTCTGCGTGAACGGAGTCTTTGGCGGTCGGATGGCCGATGTGGCCGCTCGCTGCGGAGCTGAGGTCACGAAGATTGAACGCCCATACGGCGAAGTCTTTACTCCCGAAGAGATCGCAGCTGCCGTCAAACAGTGCCGCCCCAAGGTCGTCGGGATCGTGCATGCCGAGACCTCGACGGGAGCGCGCCAACCGATCGACGAGATCTCCCAGATCGTCCACGATGCCGGAGCATTACTGTTGCTGGACTGCGTGACCTCGCTGGCCGGTCTCCCGGTTGAGATCGACAAATGGCAGGTCGATGCCGCGTACTCTGGGACGCAGAAGTGCCTCAGCTGTCCGCCGGGTTTGTCGCCGGTGACGTTCTCGAAGGCGGCGAACGACGCGATCTCAGCTCGTAAGACCAAGATCGCCAGCTGGTACTTCGACACGCTGCTGGTGCGGAATTACTGGGGCCAGTCGCGGGCGTACCACCACACCGCCCCAATCAACATGAACTACGCCCTGCATGAGGCCCTGCGCCAAACGTTGGCCGAGGGTCTCCCTGCGCGGTTCGCGCGGCACACGCGGAACCACCTTGCCTTGCGAGCCGGAGTCGAGTCGATGGGTCTCAGCTTCGTGGTCGCCGAGCAGTACCGGCTCCCCATGCTGAACTCGATCCGCATCCCGGATGGGGCCGACGACAAGGCTGTGCGTGGACGACTCCTGAACGAGTTCGGAATCGAGATCGGCGGCGGTCTCGGCGCGATGGCTGGAAAGGTCTGGCGCGTCGGTCTGATGGGCGAGACGAGCCAGCCGCGCAACGTCCTCGTGTTCCTAGCCGCTCTCGAAGCCTGCCTCGCCGGAAAAGTCCCCGCCGGAGCCGGGGTGGCGGCAGCGAATGCGTTCTACTCCGTCCAGTAGTCATCACCGTCGCGGACTCACTCGACATGAAAACTTTCCTCCGCACGGTTTGCGCCATCATCGCGGGCATGGGACGTAACCGTTCACACCGCGGAATCCCACAGCTGAGCAGTGAACAGGCGACTTTCGCCTGGCCAATCGTCATGCCTTCTCATGGGCTCATAAGATACGAGTGCATACTCTTTCACAGGCACGCGAGGGGTCAGGAAACAGGAATACTATTTTCCATTCATTGACTGTTTCACGCTGCCATTGGTGCCTGAACGGTTCAGGAACAAGGAACACGAATCGGCACGAATCCGGAATGCAGAGGAGCGGCGTTGAAGGGACACGAATCACCGTTATCCTGCCCAGTTCCCCACTATTAGTTAGTGTCGATTATTTCAGATTAATGTCGATTAATTCAGACTAGTTCAGATGAGTGCTCCAATCCTCTTCGAACGGTCCCCCTGATTCGCTCACACTCAAGACGGAGTCACCCTGTGGCCGGAGTGTGAACGGTTACCTCCCTGGCGACCTCAACGTCGGTGTCTTGATGGCGAGAGTTTATGCATTTGAATGGCTTCACGGCATTGAAGACTGGGAAGATGTCCGGTGTGATGCTGGAGTATGCTTAAGCAGTGGCGAGGTGGCCCCGGTTGAGTTGCTTTGGACTCTACCGGGGCGGCGGTAGCCGGAAGAGGTTTGCTCAAGGGGAACGTGCCTCGCTTGAACCCCTTGTGCTGACCGCACACAGGTAGTCTCCCAAGCCAGCCGACCGGGGCCACCTCTCGGGCATGTCGTCTGGACCCCTAGGTCCGGACGAGTGGCCGTTGAGTGTTGGCAGACCAAATCGCAGTTCCGCTCGTGCGGATCGAGAGGGTCCAAACTTCGCTCTGGTGGCGGAGTGGTCCAGGCATTGATTTGAACGTCTGGGTGACGCATAAATATGAGGGTTTTCGTGAAGATACTTCACCCTGAAATCCGATTGTGGCGCTGCAACCCAGCCCCTTAAAGCAGCGTCTGGGCCGCCCTGCCTGCTGGTCTAGGCATTGGTCCCCCCGCCCCGGCCCTCTTTCCCCATGGCGAAGTCTGTTCCGAAAGCCATACCGTTCATGGGGGAGAGGAAGCAGAGATCGGTCATCACCGATATTCGGATCGCGCACATGGCTGCGGACTGCCGCTCGACCGGCAAACATCGCCGCTTGGAATGTCACGAGTCCCTCCGGACCAAACCGGACTTCTCTCTCGCCCACTGCATCAGGTAGAACCACTCGATCAACGTCAGGGAGGACGGAATGGCTGCCTTTCGCGAGCATGTCATCTTCAGCAGTGGTCTCGGTGTCGCTTATGGCGCCGCCGCGTGGTTTGGTCTGGGGTTTACCCCGGTGCAAGCTTCGCTGTCCGCTGTCCTGACAGCTGTCGCGGGTATGCTGCCGGACCTGGACCTCGACCGCGGACGCCCGGCGCAGGAGCTGTTCGGACTGCTGGCGGGGGTTGCCCCGCTGTTGCTGGTCGGGCGGGTGCTGCAGTGGTTGCATCTCCCCGCTGATCGCGAGATGGTGATGCTGGGGATGGTGGTGCTGTACGTGTTGATTCGTTACGTGCTATCGCGCGTGATTCCGTACTTCAGCGTTCATCGAGGAATGTTCCATAGCATCCCGGCCCTTCTGATTGCTGCTGAGCTGGCGTACCTGTCCTACCCGACAGATGTGATCCGGGTGAAGCTGTTGGTGGGGGCGGGCGTGGCGCTCGGGTTCTTCTCGCACTTGCTACTGGATGAGATTTACAGCGTTGAGATTAACGGCGTCAAGGTGGGACTCAAGAAGTCCTCGGGCACGGCGATCAAGATGTTCGGCGAGGCGTTCTTTCCGAACGTCCTCTCCTTTGCACTCGCCGGAACATTGACGTACGCCACACTGCTGGATGCCGGTCTGATCAAGGACACGTCCGTAGAGATGGCCCCCGTCCCTCAACGGCGATTGTTGTTGCAGCAGGCCGAAGTGCCCGACAATGACGAGTTGCGGTAGTTCTCACCACGGGTGTTTGATTGCCCATGACTTCCCCTGTCTGGCGATCAGTCTGCTATACTCCGTGGCGCATTTCCGGCGAGGTTTCTGAACGCCGGTGGATGTAGTCTCAGATCATCAGAGAGGGTGCCATGAAGCTCTTGCAATGCGTTCTGTGTTTGGCTTTGGGAGTCACGGGAGTTCAGGGCGAAGACGCCGCTGTTGTTCCTCCGAACCCCGAGGCTGTGGCTGCGATCAAAGTTCTGGGCGGTAACGTCATGGCGATCGCCCAGAATGACCCGCGTCTGGACGTGACGCTGCATCTGGCTGACAAGGATGTGACTGATGAAGCCCTGGGCTCCGTCGGGAAACTCTCCAACGTCATCTGGCTGAATCTGGCTCGCACAAAAATCACCGATGCCGGGTTGGCCTCAATCAAAGAGATGAAAACTTTGGAGCGGCTGCATCTGGAAAAGACAGCCATTACCGATGCTGGACTGGCCCAACTGACGGGGCTGGAGAACCTGACTTATCTGAATTTGTATGCGACCCAAGTGACCGATGCCGGACTGGCTCAGCTGCACGGACTCAAGAAGTTGAAACGCTTGTTCGTGTTTGAGTCGAAGGTCACTCCCGAAGGGATTGCAGCTCTGAAAGCGGCCATGCCGGAACTGCAAGTGATCGGCGGCTTGGAGAACAAGCCTGTTGAACCCGCGAAGCCCGCTGAGGAAGCGAAGCCTGCGGAACCGGCGAAATAACCAGCGAGAGCAGCTTGACGAGTCGTCTTGATACTTGTCGGCGAGCCGCGGGTGGGAGGGCGAAGCCCCTGCTGAGCCGCTGAGTGGAGAGGACGTTGTCTGGCACAAGCGGCTTAGCAGGAGCTTCGCCCTCCCGAGGGGAGCCGAAAACGCAAAGACCAGAACTCAAACCGCTGTTGCCCGAACTTGCCCCTCGTCGGATCGAACTCTGAAGACACAAACGCCACAATCGAAGCGAGTCT
>Ga0105047_10004945_pt1 | contig 23074 bp, 20 predicted proteins | sample MAT04_FD_78384 | JGI IMG/M metagenome (GOLD analysis project Ga0105047, IMG submission 78384) | Freshwater microbial communities from Lake Fryxell liftoff mats and glacier meltwater in Antarctica - MAT-04 (megahit assembly) | ecosystem: Environmental > Aquatic > Freshwater > Ice > Liftoff... | reverse complement strand
CGGGTGCGCAGCTCGGTGCGGACGCTCTTGTTGCGGATGCGCCGCTTCTCGTTCTGGCGGTTCCGCTTGATCTGGCTCTTGATGTTTGCCACTTCGTGCCTTCCCTGGCGTGGGGGGTGTTACTGACCGTGTCCGACGGGCGGAGTTCGTTGGCACGCACGACGCAGAGGCGCGGTGCGCACGAAGCGTCGACTGTAGTTGCTCGACTCCCGTCGGACACAACCGGCGAGCGTCGGGAGTGGTCGGGGGGTTCGTGCGGCCGAAGGTGCGGTCGCTACGCTCGGCCGGCGACCCACCGGTCGCCCGATCCGAGAAGCACCGTGACCGAGCTCGACAAGATCCGCAACTTCTGCATCATCGCCCACATCGACCACGGCAAGAGCACGCTCGCCGACCGGATGCTGGAGCTGTGCGGTGCGGTCGATCCCCGTGACATGCGGGCGCAGTACCTCGACTCGATGGACCTCGAGCGCGAGCGGGGCATCACCATCAAGCTCCAGTCGGTGCGCCTCGACCACAAGGGCTTCGTCTTCCACCTCATCGACACGCCAGGCCACGTCGACTTCGGTTACGAGGTGTCGAGGTCGCTGGCCGCGTGCGAGGGCGCGCTGTTGCTGGTCGACGCGTCGCAGGGCATCGAGGCCCAGACGCTGGCCAACTGCTACCTGGCCCTCGAGCACGACCTCGAGATCGTGGCCGCCCTCAACAAGATCGATCTGCCCGCCGCCGATCCCGACCGCTACGCCGCCGAGATCGAGAACGTCCTCGGCCTGGCCGCCGACGAGGTGCTGCACGTCAGCGCCAAGACCGGTCAGGGCGTGGATGCGCTGCTCGACGCGCTGGTCGAGCGGATCCCGCCGCCGGTGGGTGACCGCGAGGCCCCGCTGCAGGCCCTCATCTTCGACTCGAACTTCGACCAGTACCGCGGCGTCGTGTCGTCCATCCGGATCCTGAACGGCGTGATGCGCACCGATGCCAAGCTCCGCTTCGTGCAGGCCGGAGCCAACCACGGGGCCGACGAGGTCGGCATCCGCACACCCGTGCCGGTACCGGTGGCCGAGCTGGGCCCGGGCGAGGTCGGCTACCTCATCGCCGGCATCAAGGACGTGGGCGAGGCCCGCGCCGGCGAGACCGTCACCGAGGCGGCCCGACCGGGAGCGGCGCTCGACGGCTACGCCGAGCCGAAGCCGATGGTGTTCTGCGGCATCTACCCGGTAGACGGCGACGAGTTCCCGATGCTGCGCGAAGCCCTCGAGCGGCTGCGCCTCAACGATTCCTCCTACACCTACGAGCCCGAGAGCTCCGGTGCGCTCGGCTTCGGCTTCCGCTGCGGCTTCCTCGGCCTGCTGCACATGGAGATCATCCGCGAGCGCCTCGAACGCGAGTTCAACCTCAGCCTCATCGCCACGGCCCCGTCGGTCGAGTACAACATCGTGCTCGCCAACGGGCACGAGTTGGCCATCGACAACCCGTCGGAGCTGCCGTCGATGGCCGAGGTCGACGAGATCCGCGAGCCCTACCTGCGGGTCACCATCCTCACCCCGAGCGAGTACACGGGCACGCTGATGGAGCTGTGCCAGCAGCGTCGGGGCGAGATGACGAAGATGGAGTACCTGTCGCCCGAACGCCTCGAGCTCGTCTACCGGATGCCGCTGGCCGAGGTCGTCACCGACTTCTTCGACCAGATGAAGAGCCGGACCCAGGGCTACGCCAGCCTCGACTACGAGCCCGACGGCTACGAGAAGGGCCAGCTCGTCAAGGTCGACATCCTGCTGACCGGCGTGCCCGTCGACGCCTTCTCGTCGATCGTGCACCGGGACAAGGCCGACGACTACGGCCGGCGCATGGTCGAGAAGCTGAAGGAGCTCATCCCTCGCCAGATGTTCGACGTGCCCATCCAGGCCGCCGTCGGCGGACGGATCATCGCCCGGGAGACGGTCAAGGCCAAGCGCAAGGACGTCCTGGCCAAGTGCTACGGCGGCGACATCACCCGCAAGCGCAAGCTGCTCGAGAAGCAGAAGGCGGGCAAGAAGCGCATGAAGAACATCGGTCGGGTCGAGGTGCCCCAGGAAGCGTTCATCTCGGCGCTGAAGCTCGACGACTGATCGCCGAGCGCAGTTCTCGGCATCTGGCACTCTCGGTTGGAGACTGCCAACGGGCGGGGCCGGACGGTAGAGTCCGGGGTGCCATGACCACATCCGATCCGGCCGCCCACCTCGACGAACGCAAGGCCAGCATCCTGCGTGCCGTGGTCGAGGAGCACATCCACACGGCGCAGCCCGTGGGATCGGGCCACATCGCCTCGGCGCCCGGCATCGGCGTGTCGTCGGCCACCGTGCGCAACGACATGGCCGCCCTGGAGCAAGAGGGCTACCTGGTCCAGCCCCACACGTCGGCCGGCCGCGTGCCCACCGAGAAGGGCTACCGCTTCTTCGTCGACGACCTCGGCTCGTCGAGCCGACTGCGCACCACCGATGCCCAACAGGTCACGTCCTTCTTCGCCCAGGCGCACGGTGAGCTCGAGTCGATGCTGGCGGACACCACCAAGCTGCTGGCCGGGCTCACGAGGTACACGGCGGTCGTCGTCGGTCCGCCTCACGAGGCCGCCACCATCCGATCGGTCCAGCTGGTCGGCCTGGCCCCCAGGCTCGTGCTGCTCGTGGTCGTGCTGTCCAACGGCGCCATCGACAAGCACACCCTCGAGCTGGAGGCCGATGCGGACGAGCTCGTGGTCGGTGCCGCGTCGGCGGTGCTCTCCCGGGCCCTCGTCGGGCACTCGTACACCAGTGCAATCGACGTCGTCGTCGACGAGCCGGGCGCGGGGCTGGCACGCCAGGCGCTCGCCGCGTTGCTCGGCCATGCCCACGACGGCGAGCAGGTCTTCATCGGGGGCACGAGCCAGGTGGCCGCAGCCTTCGACGCCGTGGCCACGGTGAGCGAGGTGCTGCGCGTGCTCGAGCAGCAGTACGTCGTCGTCGGCCTCCTGAACGACGTGCTCGAGCGCGGGCTGCACGTGGCCATCGGCACGGAGACGGGCATCGCCCCGCTGGCCGATTGCTCGGTGGTGGTAGCTCCCTACGAGGTCGGTGGCGAGCCGGCCGGCACCATCGGCGTGCTCGGTCCGACGCGCATGAACTACCCCCAGGCACTGGCGGCCGTGGCCGTGGTCAGCCGTCGTTTGGGCCAGACGTTGAGCGAGGGCTGAGCACCAGATGGCTGACTACTACGAGCTGCTGGGCGTCGGCCGAGATGCCAACCCCGACGACCTGAAGCGGGCCTACCGACGCAAGGCGCGCGAGCTGCACCCGGATGCCAACCCCGGCGACGAGACGGCCGAGGCGCGCTTCAAGGAGGTGGCGCGGGCCTACGAGACGCTGTCCGATCCGGGCCGCCGCCAGACCTACGACACCTACGGCACCGATCAGCCCGGCGCCGGAGGTCAGGCCGGCTTCGACGGCGGACTGGGCGACATCTTCTCGATGTTCTTCGGTGACGGCTTCGGCGGTGCCGGCTCGCGTGGTCCGTCCGGCCCGCCCCGCGGGCCCGACCTCGAGGTGCGCGCCGAGCTCGATTTCACCGATGCCGTGTTCGGGGCCGAGGTCCCCGTCACCGTCCGTGCCGCCGTGCCGTGCGAACCGTGCGGGGCCTCGGGCGCGGCCCCAGGGACGTTGCCGCAGACCTGCGCCGACTGCGGTGGTGCAGGCCAGGTGCAGCGGGTGCGCCAGTCGATCCTCGGGCAGATGGTGTCGACCGGTCCCTGTCCGCGTTGCGGGGGCACCGGATCGACCATCCCCGAGCCGTGCCCGTCGTGTCGAGGCGAGGGCCGGGTCACCGACACCAAGACCTACACCGTCGACATCCCCGCCGGCATCGACGATGGCCAGACGCTCCGCCTGCCCGGCCGAGGCGGGGCCGGACCCCGTGGGGGCCCGACGGGCGACCTGTTCGTGCACGTGAGGGTCCGGCCGCACGACCGCTTCGACCGCCACGGCGACGACCTCCTGCACGAGCTTCACGTGACCATGGCGCAGGCCGCCCTCGGCGCCACCCTCACCCTCGAGACCCTCGACGACGTCGAGGAGGTCGAGCTCGAGCGGGGTACGCAGACCGGACTCGTCATCCGTCGACGAGGCCAGGGCGTGCCCCGACTCAACGGTCGGGGTCGGGGCGACCTCGTGATCGCCGTGGTGGTCGACGTCCCCGTGGACCTCACACCCGAGCAGGAGGAGCTCCTCCGCTCGTTCGCAACGGCCCGCGGTGACGAGGTGGCCGAGGCCGACGAGGGCTTCCTGTCGAAGCTCAAGTCCGCCTTTCGGTGACGCCGAACGTGGACCCTCGCCTGCGTGCCGGTCCGCACGTGTTCGTCGCCGACGTCGAGCACCCCGACTTGGACGAGGACGACGACCACCACCTCGGCCGCGTGCTGCGGCTCCGAGCCGGCGCCGAGCTCACCGTGTCCGATGGCGCGGGTCGTTGGCGACCGTGTCGGTTCGGCCCGGTGCTCGAACCGACGGGTGACGTCGAGCTCGTGGCCGCGCCCCCGCCGACGCTGACGGTGGCCGCGGCCCTGGTCAAGGGCGACCGGCCCGACTGGATGGTGCAGAAGCTCACCGAGATCGGCATCGACCGGATCGTCGTGCTGCACACCGAGCGATCGGTGGTGCGCTGGGACGGTGACCGCGCCGCCCGGCAGCTCGTACGGCTGCGCAAGGTGGCGCGCGAAGCAGCCATGCAGTCGCGCCGGTGCTGGTTGCCGGCCGTGGACGGTCCGTGGCCGGTGGCCGAGGTGGCCGGACTCCCCGGGGCGGCGCCGGCCGAGCCTGGTGGTGCCCTGCTCACGCTCGCCACGCCCACCGTCCTGATCGGTCCCGAAGGTGGCTGGAGCCCCGATGAGCTGTCTCGGATGGCGCCGGGCGTGGGCATCGGCCCGAGCATCCTGCGCACCGAGACGGCGGCGCTGGCGGCGGCGGTGCTCTTGGTAGCTGCGCGCTCGCAGTGAAGGAAATGGTTGCTCTCGGTGACTACGCCAGCATATGATGGCTCATCAACCGATGGTCCCTCATCTGGTGGCTGGAAACGTCGATCGTCCGATCGGCGCTGCCGGTTGGGGCCGACACCGAGGAGGACGTGTGGCAGCAACGACCGTGGCGCGGGGGAGGTCCGGTTCGATCCGTGAGACGGCGGACCGAGCGATCGACGACGAGGATCCGACCGGCTACAGCCAACGGGTGGGCGAGCGCCTGCGCACCATCCGTCGGCAGAAGCGATTGTCGCTCCAGGAGGTGGAGGGCGCATCGCTGGCGGAATTCAAGGCATCGGTCCTCGGTGCCTACGAGCGAGGCGAGCGCACCATCTCCGTGCCGCGGCTCCAGCGGCTCGCCAGCTTCTACGGCGTGCCGGTCGACCAGCTCCTCCCCGGTGACCACGACGACGCGGTCGTGCAGTCGCTGGCCGATCGAGCGCCCGACGGCCGGAGCAACACCCTCACCATCGACCTCCGGCGGGCGCAGGCCCTCGTCGGACCCGAGGGCGAGATGCTGAAGCGGTACCTGGCCATGATCCAGGTGCAGCGCCAGGACTTCAACGGCCGCATGCTCACGGTCCGCACCGACGACCTGCACGCCCTGTCGTGCCTGTTCGGCGTGACCTCCGAGCGCGTCCTGTCCCGCATGACGGAGCTGGCCTTGGTGATCCGCACGTAGCGGCTGCTCGGTGAAGGCACGAGGACGGCTCATGGTCGTGCAGGTCCTAGCCTGCACGACCATGACCGGTCGTGGCCGTGCCTGACGCCCCCCTCCTCGCTGTCTCGGGCCTCGGCCCGGTGGTCGGCGCCGATCCTGCGTGGTCGACGCAGGAGGTGGGCGTCTACCTCCACGTTCCCTTCTGCGCCCGGCGCTGCGACTACTGCTCGTTCGCCACGTGGACCGACCGGTCGCACCTCATGGCCCGCTACCTCGAGGCGGTGGGCACCGAGCTCGCCCGAGCGGTCGACCGCGGCTTGCCGGCCGCGGCCACGGTGTTCGTGGGTGGTGGGACGCCGTCGCTCGTCCCCGCCACCGAGCTGGCCTCGGTGCTGCGTGCGGTGCCGCGAGCGCCCGACGCCGAGGTCACCGTCGAGTGCAACCCCGACGATGTCACCGAGGAGCTCCTCGACACGTACCTCGAGGCGGGCGTGACCCGCATCTCCCTCGGCGTGCAGTCGATGGTGCCGAGCGTCCTGACCGCTCTGGGGCGGACCCACGGCGTCGACAACGTCGTCGGCGCGGTCGAGCTGATCCGATCACGCCCCTTTGCCTCGTGGAACGTGGACGTCATCTACGGCGGTGCCGGCGAGACGCTGGAGGAGTGGCGCCGCACCGTGGCCGCCGTCGTGGCCCTCGAACCGCCTCACGTGTCGGCCTACGCCCTGACGGTCGAGGCGGGCACGCCGCTCGCCGCCGACGCCAGCCGGCACCCCGACGACGACGACCAGGCCGACAAGTACCAGATCGTCACCGACGCCTTCGCCGAGGCCGGGCTCGAGTGGTACGAGATCTCGAACTGGGCGCGACCGGGCCACCGCTGCCGGCACAACGAGCTCTACTGGCGCCAAGACGACTACCTGGGGGTCGGCTGCGCCGCCCACTCCCACCTTGGCGGTCGACGGTGGTGGAACCACCGGACCCCCGAGCGCTACCTCGAGTGCGTGCGGGCGGGGCGGTCGGCCGAAGGGGGCTTCGAAGTGCTGGACGCGACGACGCGCCGGATCGAGGGCCTCCAGCTCGCCCTGCGCACGACCGAAGGGGTCCCCGTCGACGCGCTACCGGCCGAGGACGTGGCCACGGTCCTGCAGGGCCTGGTGGAGCCGCGCCACGATCGACTCGTGCTCACGCCCGCAGGTCGGCTGCTGGCCAACGACGTCGCCGTTCGCCTGCGCTGATCGGCGGAGTCCTTCGTCGGGCCGTCATCGGACGGGAACGGGCGGGAGCAGGACCTCCATCCCGGCGAACACGAGATCCGGGTCGGCAGGGATGGGGAGTCGCGACCGGTTGGCCTCGATCAGGAGCTGGTGGTAGTCGGCCACCTCGGCCAGATCAGCGTCGATGCCTCGGACCGCGAACACGGTGTGCTCGGCCACGAACCAGAGGTGCTCGCCGGGGGCGATCGTCCACGACGTGGCGAACCCGGTGGCGTGGGACGGTTCGTCGCCCATCGTCGTGCTCGGCAACGTGGCTGGCGTCCGCGCCTCCGTCGGCGCCGGGTCGACGGGCGGTGTTGGGGTTGTCTTCCCGGAGGTGGCGGTCGTGTCTTTGGTCGGTGCGGTTGGCGGCGCCGGCGCGGCGGTGGAAGGCGGACCGGACGGCTTGGCTTCGGCGGGCCCCGGATCGTGGGCGGTCGGCGTCGCTGGGGTGGTGTCGGAGGTGGTCGAGGGCGGTGCGGTGGTCGTGGGCGGTGCGGTGGTCGCGGGCGGTGCGGTGGTCGTGGGCGGTGCGGTGGATGTGGGCGAAACGAGCGGGTCCAGGAGCACGAGCTCGGGGGGCGTGGTCGGGTCACCGGTTGCGGAGGCGGGCGGGTCGAGCAGGACGAGCTCGGGGGCGACCGCCGCCGCGGGTTCGGGTTGGGCGCTCACCGGGGTGGCGAGGGGTGCGAAGGAGGCGACCGACACGGTTACGCCCAACGCCGCACCCACGAGGGGTCGAAGGGTCGGCAGGGCACAGCGCCGGGCGACGCCGGCGACCATCGATGCCGGCGACGCGCTCGCCACCAAGGCCAGGCCGGTGGTGAGCGACACCCAGGACAGTGCGAGCAGGGCCAGACCGCGAACGGCCACGACGACGGCGGTGATGGGTCCTGTTCGTTCGATCCACGGGGCTAGGGAAGCCAGGGTGGGCGTGGGCGGAGCGGGCAGCGCGCCGCCGGCGAGCCACAGCACGGCGATGGCGCTGAGGACGGACATCAGCACGCCGGCCAGCCTGCGCCTTGCCTGCGCGCGGGTCGGTGGGGGCGAGGGGGCGAGCCGGTCGGAGGTGGGAAGGGCCATGACCCCACCCAACTGCGCCGTCCCGGCTCCGGACAAGGCGATGCGCGCCGGTGGTGGTGACGTCCGCGCCGTCCGCGGCGATCAGCGCAGCAGGAGGCGGTGCAACGCCTGCGTGGCGGCGTCGAGATCGGAGGTGCCGAGCCGGAGTACCGGGATCCGTCGGGAGAGGGCGGCGAGGGCATCGAGTCCGACCTGCCGGCGACGGGCGAGGCCGAAGGCGCAGGCGCCCAGCGCCAGGAGGGCGTCGCTCGCGGCCAGCGGGCGGTCGAGGTCGGCCGGGTCCAACGCCCGTGTCCGGTCGGGGAGGATCACGGCCCGCAACGGCGGCGGGACGACGCTGGTGGGGCCGACGACGTCGGGGCTCACGTGCCCGGCCCGAGCCTCGCCGGGTGCCAGGTGGAGCAGGCCGAGGGACGACTCGTCGAGCGAAAGGGGCTTGGCGTAGGCCGTGACGCCGCCGGCGGGATCGATGGCCAGGGCCTCGTCGGTGACGTAGCCGAGGCCGCTGCGCACGAGGGCGGCGGTGAGGGTGGACTTCCCGGCGCCGGGCGCCCCGGCGAGGGCGATGGTGCCGCTCGGACCGGCCACGGCGCCTGCGTGCAACAGCAGCGGTTGCCGGCTGCCCTCGACGGCGGCGTGGTTCAGGTGCCAGAGCAGGTAGGTGAGCTGAGCGTCGAGCGGGCCGTCGGCACACAGCAGCCGGCCGTCGACCTCGACCCGCACGAGGCTGGTGTCGTCGACCGGCTCGAGCCCGTAGCGGAGGATCGCCGGGTCGGGCCGATCACCGGTGTCACCTGCGGCATCCACAAGACCGTGCAGGAGTCGGTCGAGCACGTCGTGCGCGGGGTGTTCGCCGGGAAGGTCGATGGTGGCACGTTCATCGAGCAGGGCAAAGGGTCCGAGCCGGGTGTGGCCGGGCCGCAAGGGTTCGGCGCTGTGGGCGATGGAGGGCCTGACCGGGGGAGATGTGTCGTCGACGGGCTCGACGGCAGGGCGATCGGTGGCCAGCCCGGCGGCCACCAGCGCGTCCAGCCCGGCCTCGACCTCCGTGGCCAGCTCGGGGGCGGGTCGACCGGTGGCGTCGGCCACGAAGCCGAGCAGGGCGCCCGGGGCGGTCGGTCGGTCGAGAAGATGCCAAAGCAGCGCCGCGCCCGAGTTCAAGGCGTGCAGCGTCATGGTGCCGGGATCGTGGACGACGAGGACGCCGTCGATCGTCACCTCGTCCGTGGGCTCGATGCGTCGCCACCGAGCGGTCATCGGCGGCGGGACGTGGTGCGGATGACCCGGCGGCTCGGTCCGCTCTCGGTCGCACCGTCGTGGACCGACGTTGCCGGCCGGTCGTGGCGACGCGCCAGCTGGTCCGAGCCGCGTCGACGCTCGGCGGCGCGGTCCTTCCAGCGCCCGGCCCTGGCCACGGCCGGGACGGCGAGAGCCACGAACAGCAGCGGCAGCACCTGGGTGCGCTGGCGGGCGAGGATGCCGAAGTTGCCGATGACCGAGAAGGCATAGATGAACAACAGCACGAAGGACAGGGCGTACAGCAGGTAGGGGTCGCTGCGCAGGCGTCGGGCGGCGCTGACGAGTCGGGGGAGCGACCCGAGCAGCAGGAGGGCGAGCCCCACGCCCTCCAGGCTGGTGGCCAGCCCCTCGGCGCTGCGCGACTCGCCGGGCAACGGCCGGAAGAGCACCGTGACCACGGCTTGGGGGAACTGCAGGGGGGAGGTGACCTGCACGGGGTCGAACGTGGCGGTGCCCGTGGACGTCTGGCTGGCGGTGTATGCCAGGGTGTCGTCGATCTGCTCGGTCCCGAGGGTGTCGACCTGGAATCGGTCGGCCGTAGCATCGGACAACAGCGCGCCCCCGAGGAGGACGGCGCCGGCCGCCAGGATTCGAGTGGCGGTCCGACCGGTGCCCTCACCGCCGGTGCGCAGCAGAAGGGCCATGGCGAGGGCGGCCACGACGAGGAGCCCCACGTGAGGACGGACCAAGGCCATGACCACCAGGCCGGTGGCCAGCCACGCCATGCCTCGCGCAGCATCGTGGTCGAGGAGGCGGGCAACGCCGAGCGAGGCGGCACCGATGCCGAGCAGCATCAACGCCTCTTTGCCAAGGCTCGACGGCCAGAACCACAGCGACGGCCACAGCATCACCAGCAGCGCGTAGCGCCGGTGGTCGGCGTCGGGGAGGGCCACCCGCACGGCGCGCAGGAACAGCAGGCAGCCGATGAACCCGGCGAGGGTGAAGACGGCGAACGATGTCAGCAGGTCGTCGAACGACGCCGCGTGCACCAGGCCGGAGGCGACGCGCACCGCCCCCGTCCCCGGGATGGGGCGGCCGACGTCGACCACGAAATCCATCGAGCGGAAGGAGTCGGCCAGCCGCGACCCCTCCCGGTGGTACTCGAGGGCGTCGGCTGCGTCGCGGTAGCGCACCCAGAGCCCGACCAGGCGCAAGGCGAGGCCGGTGAAGAGGAGGCCGGAGAGGTAGACCCCGTCGTCGCTCGTGCCCGCTCGGCGGCACAGTCCGATTCCGACGAGCACCATGACGGGCAGCACGACCACGGCGGATGTCATCGGGCGGACAGCCCACCCGAACGCCGAGGCCCACAGCACGATCACGGTCAGCAGGACGAGTCCGCCGACGATGCGCCACGGATCGAACGAGCGGGGTGTCTCGCTCGATGTCGGGCCGCGTCGCTCGGCTGGACGGGAGGCGGTGACGGCCTCCCAGCGGCCGGGGAGTGGGGTGGGCGACGTCATGGTCGGAGAGGCCGGTCGGGCCGTTGCCGGGCGGAGTCGGCGACGGCGCGAGCGTAGGACATGCGCGCCGCAGTGCCCGGGAGCGCCTCCAGCACCAGCACCGTCCGGCGGCGCGAGGATCGGCGCGGGCCCCGATAGGCCGACAACCATCGTCGCTCCCGCATGGTCGGCTCGACATGGCGTGCCCAGGTCACCAGTGGATGCGGGCGCTCGGGTCGCAAGGCGTCGGCCGCCTCCACGAGCGCAGCAGCCACCACGGCGCGCCCGCCGCACGACGCGACGGCGTCGACGAGGTCCAACGATCCGTCGGAGGGTAGGAGCTGCAGCACGTCGCGCTGCGCGCTCAGGCGAGCCGGGTGGCGACCGAGGGCGGCGTGATAGCACGCGTGCAAGAGCCGCCAGGGCTGGTCGAGGCCAGCGACGGTGCGGCCGCCGACGACGAAGGAGGCGGGGGCAGCGGCGAGGAGCAGCTCGGGGTCGAGGCGGACGCCGAACGGACCGAGGGCGAGGGTGCGGTGGACGTCCACCTCGGACCCGTCGGGCAGGTGCACGGCGGCGCCCTTGCCGAAGCGCTCGTCGAAGCCGGGTCGGGGCTCGTTGAAGGCCCGTCGGCCGCCGAGGTCGAGCAGGTGGGCGATCACGGCGGAGATGCGGGGCCCGTCGACGAGGAGGTCGAGGTCGCCGTAGGCCCGGTCGGCAGGGTCGGCGTGGTCGAGGTGGGCCACCGCGCTGCCCTTCAGCACCCGCCACGTGGCGCCGAGGGCATCGAGGGCCGGGGCCAGCGTGACCAGCCGGGACTCGCACAGCAGGACGGTGGCCATGGCGGAACGGTGGACGGCGGCCGCTGCCGCGTGTTGCTCGTCGCTCACCGCCAGGGCACCGTCGGCGACGGCGCGGGCGAGGTGGCCTTCGAGTCGCTCCTCGACCACGGCTCGCACGAGTCGAGACCAGGCTGCCGGCTCGACCGGCTCGGTTGGCAGGTTGTGGCGGCTCGGCAGGCCGTGGGCGGCCACCGCCAGGGTCAGCGGTTCCCGAGCCGGCGGCTGGTCGACGGGTCGGGTCATCGGTCGGTGGTCCGGACCACGAGCCCGTGGGCGACGAGCTCGACCACCGTCGCCCGCACGTCGGCCGCCAGGGTGTCGTGCGGATCGTCGAAGCGCTCGCGCAGGTCCTCGATCAGCTCGTCTTCGTCGCACGGCGTGCGCAGCACGTCCCACAGTGCGGCGCCGGATCCGGTGAGGGCGAGCGCCGGAGGTCGCGGCGGGGTCAGGACGAGGACGCCGTCGAGCAGCGAGCGCTCCAGGACGCCCGGAGCTCGCGCCAGGCGAGGCGCCGGCGCCGCTCCGCTGGCCATCGTTCAGCGGCTGCGGTTGCCGGGTGGACGGGCCGGTCCGAGCTTGGGGTGCTCGAACGCCGAGGCAGGTAGCAGCGGAGGTGGTTGCGGTGAGGCCGGCTCGAACACGGGCAGCGGTGCAGGTGCCGGTGTCGAAGGGGGAGGGGGTGGCGGGGCGGCGGCCGTCGGCGGCGCATCCGTCGGAGGGGCGCCCTTCGCCTCGGCGACCAACGTGGCGGCGTCCTTCACCGGAGCGTCGGCGACCTTGGTGTCGGTGACCTTGGTGTCGGTGACCTTCGTGGGGACGTCCGTCACGGGTGCATCCAACGTGTCGAGGTCCTTGGCGGGGACGTCGTTCGCCACCGGCGCGAGGAGCGGTGGCTCTCCGTCGGCGTTCGGACGATGCGGGTGCTTCGGATCGTCGGCGTCGACGTAGTAGTTGCCGTCGTAGTAGTAGCGGCCGGCGGGTGCATCGGCTGCCGCCACGAGCACCAGGCCCAGCACCGGCGCCCGGCGTCGTTCGAGCACCTCGGCGCAGCGGTCAGCGGCCTCGCGGGTGGTGCGCCCGGCGCGGGCCACCAGCACCACGAGGTCGGCGCAGTCGAGGACCTCGTTGGCATCGTTGGTGGTGAGCAGCGGCGCCGTGTCGAGCACCACGTAGTCGAAGCGTCGACGGGCCTCGGAGATGACCTCCCGCTGGGCCGCGACGACGTCCGCCGGGTTCGCCTGCTCGGTGTGCTCGCCGACCTGGGCCAGCAGCCGCACGTTGGGGACGTCGGTGTCGACGACCCGGGCGACCCGCTCGTGCACGCCGAGATAGGCGCCGACGGTGGGGCGGCGGAAGTCGCAGTTCACGACCAGCACGCGGTGGCCCGACTCGGCCAGCGAACACGCCAGGTTCGAGACCGTGGTCGTCTTGCCCTCGCCGGGGCTCGGCGAGGTCACGAGCACGACGTGCCCGTCGCCCGGCCGGCGCTCGGGCTGGTGCACGTCGCGGCCCTCGTCGGGGCTGACGGCCGAGAACAACACGGCCGAGCGGAGCACGCGGTACGCCTCGGCGGTGCGCGAGCGGGGCGCGGCGAAGGACAGGACGGCCTTGTCGGCTTGCTGCTGGCGCGTCAGCGGCGGGATCTCGGTGACGACGGGCCAGCCGAACACCTCTTCGGCCTGCGCCTTCGTACGCAGCCGGGGATCGAGGCGCTCGAGCACGAGGGCGACGGCGATGCCGAGGATGGCACCGAGGGCGCCACCGAGAAGGAGGCGGGGGAGCAGGCCGAGCGGAGCAGAGCCGCCGATGGCGACGGCCGGGTCGGCACCGTTGCTCGCCGAGGAGGCATCGGCCTGGAACAGCGTGCGGAACTCGGGGCCGCTGATGGGGATGGCCTCGGCCTGGGTGAACGTCTGCAGCGAGCCGCCCTCGGTGCTCTGGGCGTTGAGCCGGTCGACCTCGGCGACCAGCTCGGCGCGCTGGGACACGGCGGACTCGAGCTGCGCGGTCAGCACCGCTTGGTCGGCGGGGAGGAGGGCGGTGGCCAACTCGGCCCGCAGGCGTGCCACCTCGGCGTCCTGGGCGGCGATGGCGTCCTGGAGCTCGACGAGCTGCGCTGCACGGCCCACGTCGCCGAACTCGCCTTGGTAGGCGACGAGCTGGTCGGCGAAGGTGTCGGCCACGAGTTCGGTGCGGATGGGGTCGACACCCACCGACGTGATCTCGAGGAGGTTCACGTCGCGCCGGGCGTTGACCTTGATCTGCCCGGCGAGCCCGGCCGGCGAACCGCCGATGATGCCGGCCACGCGATCGGGCACCGTGCCGGTGGACGCGAACACGGCGATCTGGTCGAGGTTCACCGAGGCGTCGCTGGCGGCCAGCGTGTGCGTGGCCCGGTAGAACGTCTGCGTGTCTCGGCTGAACAGCCATGAGGCGCTGCCGAGCACGAGGCCGAGCACCAACAGGGCCACGATGGGGCGCCAGCGGCGACGGAGGATGCGGGCGTAGGCGGTGAGGTCCATGAGGGCAGGTGGCCGCGGCAGCGAGCGAGCGAGGCCCGCAGCGGCGCGCGGCGGCCGCAACGGCGGTCCCCAAGCGTACAACAGGGCAGCGGGCACCTTCGGGCGTTCGGGCGGCGGATGGTCACTACGATCGGCGCGGTGTCCGCAGATGGGTCGGTGTCGTCGGTCGCAGGTGGGTCGGGGCCGCCGATCACGGTGCGCCGGGCGGGCGACGAAGACGAGCCGGCCATCCTGCAGTTGTGCGGCGCGGCGTTGGGCTGGCACGGCGACGCCCGCGACCAGGCCCTCTTCCGGTGGAAGCACCGGAACAACCCGTTCGGCGCGTCGCCCACCTGGGTGGCCGAATCGGACGGCCAGGTGGTCGCCGTGCGGGTGTTCCTCCGCTGGGACTTCGTCCGTCCCGACGGATCGGTGGTCCGGGCCGTGCGGGCTGTCGACACGGCCACGCTGCCGGCGTTCCAGGGGCGCGGCCTGTTCCGGCAGCTCACCACCACCGCCGTGGCCGAGCTCACCACCGGGGACGACGACGTTGGGTCGATCGCCTTCGTGTTCAACACCCCGAACGACCAGAGTCGCCCGGGCTACCTGACGATGGGCTGGGAGGTCGTGGGGCGAGTCCCGATGGCGGTGGCGATCGGAGGTGTTCGGGGGCTGCTCCGGCTGCCGGGGGCGCGACGCCCGGCCGGGAAGTGGTCGCTCCCGACGTCGGCTGGACTCTCTGCGGACGAGGTGCTCGGCGACTCGAGCGCCATCGACGCGTTGGTGGTGGCCGCCGGACCCACGACTGGCCTCGGCACTCGACGCTCGGCTGACTTCCTGCGCTGGCGCTACGCGGACGGGCCCGTGACCTACCGGGCGCTGCGCCTCGGTCGGGACGCGTCCGAGGGTGTGGCCGTCTTCCGACAGCGAAAGCGGGGCTCCTCGATCGAAGCCGATGTCGTCGACCTCCTCGTCCCCGACGACGACGCGGCTCGGCGTCGCCGAGCGCTGGTGGCGGCGGTCGCCAAGGCCACGAAGCCGGACCACCTGCTGGTGGCGCAGCACGCACGACGATCGGGCCGAGCCTGGCGGGCGGATCGTCTCGGTCCCCTGCTCACGTGGCGCGCCGTCACCGAGACCGTCCGACCGCCGGTCGCCGACTGGTCGCTGGCGTTGGGCGACATCGAGCTGTTCTAGCGACGGCTGCGGCCGGCGAGATCGGAGGTCACCAACCCCGGAGGTCGACAGCCCACTCGTCCACCACCTGATCGCCGCGGCACACGTGCAGGCGCTCGTGGCAGGCGATGGTGGGATCGATGTGCGCCGGCCAGACACTCACGCGATCGCCGATGTTGGCTACCGAGCCACCGGTGCGTGGACCGAACGTGACGTGCTCGTCCGAGCAGAACCACACGGCCTGGTCGTCGATGCGGGGCAGGCCGTGGTCCATGCCCAGGCACTTGAGGCCGACGTCGGCCACCGCCCACCCCTTCGGGCTGCGCGAGATGACGGTGCCCTCGATGTGCAGCGCCCGCCGGAACGGCAGGTCGAGCTTGGCGTAGTGGGTGTCCATGAGCGTGTACGAGCCGGCTTGCAGCTCGGTCACCCATCGGTTGGCGTCCCAGCTCCCGGTACCGCCACCCGAGACGACCTCGCCGCCCACGAGGTCGTGCGCCTCGAGCAGGAGGGCCATCGAGGCGGCCACGCCCTCCTCGCGCTGCTGTCGATCGGCCACGCCCACGACATGGCCTTCGTAGCCCATGACGCCGCGCACGCCGAGGCCGAGCCGCCGCGCCTGGTCGGCCAACTGCCCGGCATCGGCGGGTGCGCAGCCGCAGCGCGGCATGCCGACGTCGACGTCGATGAGCACCTCGCGGATGCCAGCGGCCGCAGCGGCCGCGATCGTCTCGCTCGAGTCGACGGCCACGGTGATCCTCGCTTCACCCCGAGCGGCGACGACGCCCAACCGCGTGGCGTCGAGGACCTCGTTGGCCAGGAGCAGGTCGTCGCCCAGACCGGCGGCGGCCATGCCCTCGACCTCGCGAGTGGTGGCACAGCAGAAGGCGGTGTGGCCGACCTCGGCCAGCCGACGGGCCAACGCCGTGCTCTTGAAGGCCTTCACATGGGGTCGCAGCGTGCGGCCCGGCCAGGCGATGCCCATCGTGGCCACGTTGTGCTCGAAGGCGTCGAGGTCGATGACCACGGCCGGGGTGGGGAGCTCGCTGATGTGCATCCTGCGGCGAACGTACCCCGAAGGTCGCACCGGCGCGCTCGGTGAGGTGCCCCGAGCGGGCAGACTGTCGGCCGTGCCCGACGACGACCCCCAGATCTGGAGCCCGCCGGGCACCCCCGAAGCCCCGCCCGGGTGGCAGGCCGAGCCCGACAGCACCGGCCCGTGGGCGGTGCCCGTCGACGCCCAGCCGCCCATCGAGGGCCCGCGCTGGGGGATGGGCGACGTCGCCATCGGGATCGGTCTGTACTTCGTCATCCAGGTGATCGCCTCCGTCGTGCTCATAGTCGGGTTCCTGGCCTTCAGCGATCAGAGCCTCACCGACCTCACCGATCCCGAGACCTCGGGCGACTTCGGCCTGTGGTCGCTGGCGGTGGCGGCCCCGATGTCGTGGATGGTGATGATCGGCTGGCCGATCATCGTGTCGAAGTGGAAGGGCACCGGGCGACTCTCGCTCGACTTCGGCTTCGCCTTCAAGTGGATCGACCTGGCCGTGGGCACTGGCGGTGGCATCGTCTGCCTGATCGTGGGCGGGATCGCCGGCGTCACCTTCCAGGCCGTGTTCGGCGACCAGGCGCCCACCAACACCGACATCATCCCCACGGACTCGCTGACGCCGGCGAAGGTCGCGCTGTTGCTGCTCTTGATCGCCGTGGGCACCCCCATCGCCGAGGAGACGTTCTTTCGAGGGATGTTCCTGGGTGCGGCCCGCAAGCGGTGGGGCACGGTGCTCGGCGTCGTGATCTCGTCGGCCGGCTTCGGCCTGGCGCACATCCAGCCGACCCTCACCGGCTGGCTCTACGTCGGTGTCGTGACCGGCTCCTACGGCGTCGTCTTCGCCCTGCTGCGGGTCTTCTCCAAGGGTCGCCTCGGTGCCTCGATCGTGGCCCACATGGTCGTGAACGGCATCGGCGTGCTCGCCGTCGCCTACGGCCTCGACGGCGTCTAGCGGTTGGTGCGGTCCCTGTTCGCACGTCCGCCGTCGCCACACCGAAGGTTGCGTGCATCAAGGAGCCCGGTGCCGAAGTCGATGTTCGGTCCATGGACTCCCTCACCCATCGACTCGGCCCGTTCGGACGGCAGCGATCGGTTCGCCAGATGGCCGTGACGGTGGTGGTGATGGCCGTGCTGCTCGGCGCGGTCGCCTCGGGCTGCAAGGTGCGACCCGTGCGCATGGTCGGACCGGGTCATGCCTACGCCACGCCGTGCGAGGCGATCGCTGCCGCCCAACCCGGCGACGCGGTGAAGATCGACGCGACGGGCAACGGCACCTACGACGGCGACGTGTGCACGTGGACCACCGACGACCTGGTGATCGTGGGCGTCAACGGCCGGGCGAGGATCGACGCCGCTGGTCAGCACAGCGGCGGCAAGGGGATCTGGGTCATCGGCGGCGACGACACGGTGATCCGCAACGTCGAGCTGTCCGGCGCCGCCGTCCCGGACCGCAACGGTGCGGGCATCCGTCACGAAGGACGCGGCCTCACGATCGTCGGCTCGTACTTCCACGACAACGAGAACGGCATCCTCTCCGGGGCGGACCCCGAGAACGACATCGTCGTCGACTCGTCGGAGTTCGCTCGCAACGGTGCAGGCGATGGCTACTCCCACAACATCTACATCGGCCGCATCCGGTCGTTCACGCTGCGCTCCAGCTACTCGCACGACGCCGTAGCCGGTCACCTCGTGAAGTCGCGGGCAGCCACCAACCAACTGCTCTTCAACCGGCTGACGGGCGAGGGCGGGTCCAGCAGCTACGAGCTCGACCTCCCAAACGGGGGCGTGGCGTACGTGATCGGCAACACCATGCAGCAGGGCCCGACCACGCAGAACTCGGCCCTGATGGCCTTCGGTGAGGAAGGTGCCACCCATCCCGTCTCCCAGCTGTTCGCGGTCAACAACACGTTCGTGAACGATCGCGGTTCGGGAACGGCCGTGGTGGTGGGTCCTCAGGTGACCTTGCCGGTGCTGGCCCAGAACAACGTGAGCACGGGGAGCTCGACCTTCGTGACCCAGGCCACGGCATCGCTGGTCACGAACTGTCTGGTGGCCGATCCGGTCTTCGTGGACCGCGTCGGTTTGGATCATCGCCTGGCGGCGGGGTCGCCGTGTCTCGACGTCGGTACGCCGCCGGGGTTCGGGCTGGGCATCGATCTCACGCCGACCCAGCAGCACGTTGTCGGCACGGGCCCCGAGCCGAGGGTGGTCGTTGGCCCCGCCATCGACGCTGGGGCCTTCGAGCACTGAGGTCGATCGGCCAACCACGATTCGGTGCGCGTCGTGTCGCCTGGCGGCTCGCTTCCTAGACCGCTCGAACTTCGGCGAGCCGTTCGACTGCGAACTCGTCGGTCCCGCTGGGATCCCAGCAGACGGCGGCTTCCCATGCAGCCGATGCTTGCGCAGCGACGTCGTAGGCCTCATCATCAAGATCGGCTGCGTTGTGGGGCAGCACCAGGTCGAGGTCGGGGACGTCGACGTGTGACTCGTCCCAGTCGATCAGCGCGACCCGATCCGCGGTCACGCGGATGTTGTCGGGGTTGGGGTCGCCGTGGACAACGCACCGTTCTCGTCCGGTGAGCCGCGCCCACGCTGCTCGGCATCGAACGACACCATCAGGAGGCATCGCTCTGAGGTCGACCTTCGTCCCGGTGTCGGCCTGCAGGAGGTCGGTCGACGAGCGCCAGCCCGGGCGCTGCGGCCAACCCTGGGTCGATCGGTGCAGTTGACGGAGCGTGTCGGCAACGTGACGCCAGTCAGCTTCGGTCTCGGGCGGTACGCCTTGCACGTACGTCATCACCACGAGGCCGTCGGCGAAGTCTCGCCCCTCTGCGGTCGGGATCGGCACCGGTACCGTCATCCCTTCCCGGTCGAGATGTCGCAACAGCTCGGCCTCCCACGCAAGATCAGCGTCGCTGCGTCTGCCAAGACGAGCGACCGCGAGCTGCCCGTTGACGCGCACGCGCCACACCTCGTTGGCGACACCGGTCCGGAACCGTTCGATGCGAACGGCGTCGTCTCCCCACTGATCGAGTGCGTCCCATCCCACCCACCCATCTTCGCGGAGGGCGATGACGAATGGCGTTGACCAGGAGAGACAGGGTGCGGGCGGGGGGACTCGAACCCCCACGTCTCGAAGGACACCAGGACCTAAACCTGGCGCGTCTGCCAATTCCGCCACGCCCGCAGCGCGGTGCGCGCACGGTACCAGCGGGGGCGCACGTGGTTGTCGTGGACGCCCTGTACCCTTCAGCCCCACTGGCACCGCCCGTCGGCGGTGCCTCCCGCACGCATCACCCGGCGACCCGTCGTCGTCCACGAAACCAAGGAGCACCATGAGCGTCAACCCGATGCCCGTCGCCCAAGGCATGGGGGGCGATCCGTCCCTCGAGATGATGAAGATGCTGCTCAAGGAGCGCATCGTCTTCCTGGGGACCGAGGTCACCGACGAAGCCGCCAACCAGCTCATCGCTCAGCTCTTGTACCTCGAGGGCGACGACCCCTCCCGCGACATCTGGCTCTACATCAACTCGCCCGGTGGCTCGGTCACCGCCGGCATGGCCATCTACGACACGATGCAGTTCGTGAAGCCCGACGTGGGCACGATCTGCATGGGTCTGGGCGCCTCGATGGGCCAGTTCCTCCTCTGCGCCGGTGCGCCGGGCAAGCGCTTCGCTCTGCCCCACGCTCGGATCATGATGCACCAGCCCCTCGGCGGCGTGCAGGGCCAGGCGTCGGACATCGCCATCCAGGCCGAGCAGATGAAGTACACGAAGCGGCTCATGGCCGAGCGCATCGCCTTCCACACCGGGCAGACCGTCGAGCAGGTCGAGGCCGACTCCGAGCGCGACCGCTGGTTCACCGCCGAGAAGGCCAAGGACTACGGCATCATCGACGCGGTGACGGTCAAGCGCGGCGAGATGCTCTGATCGCTCACCCCCGAGCGCCCGGCCCTGTTCAGGTGGCGCTGGTGGGGGGTGTCGGTGGTCTCGTGCCCGGTGGCGCGGTGTCGGTGGGAGCGGTGCCGGCGAGGGCGATGCCGCAGTTCTGCTGGGCGTAGAACCCCACGTCCTGGGCGGCAGCGCTGATGGCGTCCTGGTCATCTCCCATCGCCGTGAACGCCTCGTCCACGCCGGCCGACGGATCATCGGGCGATGCGGCGGCGGCGGTGGCGAGCTTCTCGATGGCCGACACCAGCGTGGCCACGTCGGCGTGGATCTCGGGCGGCGAGGCCTCGAGCACGGCCTGCAGCTGGTCGACCTCGTCGTCGAGGTTGGCCGGGTCGGTGGCCAGGGCGTCGTCGAGGCCTCGGACGGGTTCGAGCGCGGCGCAGAAGGCGGCCGGGCTGCGCTCGGGGGGCCGGGTGACTGCGTAGCCGACGATGCCGAGGGCGGCCACGGCGAGCGTGAAGCCGCCGATGAGCAGCGCCATCGAGCGCGGGGATCGGGGTGGACGGTGGGTGCGGGCGTCGGTCACGGTCTCGCCGTTCTAGTGCATGCAGTAGCAGTGGTCAGGCACCCGCGACGCTCTGTCGTCACCTTCCGGGAAGGTCGCGCCCGGGCACTAGCCTCCCGGCGATGGAACGCTTCGGGTTCGTTGGCCTGCCCAACGCTGGCAAGTCTTCGCTCTACAACGCCCTGTCGAAGGGCAAGGCGCTCGCCGCGCCCTACGCCTTCGCCACCGTCGAGGCCAACGTGGGCATGGCCAAGGTGGCCGACCCCCGCCTGGACGCGCTGGCGGTGATGAGCAACACGCGCTCGATCGTGGCCACCGCCGTGCAGTTCGTCGACATCGGTGGCCTCGTCGAAGGTGCCAGCCAAGGTGAAGGCCTGGGCAACCGGTTCCTGGCCGACATCCGCGAGGCCGATGCCATCGTCTACGTGTTGCGGGCGTTCGAGGACCCGGACGTCCCCGGCCCGGTCGACCCCCTCGACACCCTGCGCGTCCTCGAGATCGAGCTGAGCCTGGCCGACCTCGAGACCGTGGAGCGGCAGATAGAGAAGCGGCGCAAGGCCGCCAAGCAGGACCGGGGCGTGGCCGACGAGGTGGCCGCCCTCGACGCAGCCCGGCTGGTGCTGGCCGAAGGCACGCCGGTCTACCGCAGCCCGCTGAAGTCCGTCGAGAAGGAACTGCTCAGGGGGTACTTCCTGCTCACCAACAAGCCCGTGCTGGCCGTGGTCAACGTGGGCGAGGACGACCTCGAGCGGGCCGACGAGATTGCCGCTCCCGTGGTCGCCGAGCTCGAGGGCTACGGCGAGGTCATTGCCATGTGCGTGCAGCTCGAGGCCGAGGCCGCCCACCTCGACGACGACGAGCGGGCCGAGATGCTCGAGGCACTCGGCCTGGGCGAAGGCGCCCTGCCTCGTTTCGTGCGCACCGCCTACCACCTGCTCGGCCTGCGCACCTTCTTCACCACGGGGGAGAAGGAGACTCGGGCCTGGACCTTCCGGGCCGGGTGGAAGGCGCCCCAGTGCGCCGGCGTCATCCACACCGACTTCGAGCGGGGCTTCATCCGGGCCGAGGTCATCGGGACCGAGGAGCTGCTCGAGGCCGGTTCCTGGTCGAAGGCCCGAGACGTCGGCAAGCTGCGGGTCGAGGGCAAGGACTACGAGTTCGCCGACGGCGACGTGGTGGACATCCGCTTCAACGTCTGAGAGGGCGCGTCCATGGCCTGGTTGGTGCGCGACGGACAGGTGCTGGCCTCGCTCGAGGTGGCGGAGTCGGTGCGGGCCCGCACCCGGGGGCTGCTCGGTCGCGACGGCATCGATGGCGCCATCCTCCTGCAGCCGGCGCGCTCGGTGCACACCTTCCGCATGCGGTTCGCCATCGACGTGGCCTTCTGCGATGTGGATCTGCGCGTCGTGCGCACGGTGCGGTTGGCGCCGAACCGCATCACGGCCCCGGTGCGCGGGGCGCGGGCCGTGATCGAGTGCGAGGCCGGGCTCCTGGCCAAGTGGGGCGTGGCCGTGGGCGACGAGCTCGAGGTGCGCGGCGTGGGCGGGGGCGACGCCCCGTGACCGAGCCGACCGGCGGGGCGCTGATCTTGGTGGCGACGCCCATCGGCAACCTCGGCGACCTGCCGCCGCGCGCCGTGGAGGCACTGGCCGCGGCCGATGCCGTGGCGTGCGAGGACACGCGACGCTCCGGTCGGCTGCTGGCCGGGATCGGCGTGCGGGCACCCGTGCTGCTCGTCGTCAACGACCACACCGAGCGAGAGCGGTGCGCCGACATCGTGCGGCGCGTGGCCGCCGGCGAACGGGTGGCGCTGATCACCGACGCGGGCACGCCCGGCATCTCCGACCCGGGGGAGCGGGTGGTGCGAGCCGTGCTCGATGCGGGCCTGGCCGTGGAGGCGGTGCCCGGACCGGCTGCGCTCGTGATGGCGCTGGTGCTGAGCGGCCTCGACACGTCGCGGTTCGCCTTCGACGGCTTCTTGCCGAGGCGCGGTGCCGAACGGCGGATCCGACTCGACGACGTCGCCCGTGAGCGGCGCACCGTGGTCCTCTACGAGGCGCCCCACCGACTGGCCCGAACGCTCGATGATCTGGCCGCCGCTTGCGGCGGCGATCGGTCGGTGGTGCTGGCCCGAGAGCTGACGAAGCTGCACGAAGAGGTGTGGCGGGGCTCGCTCCACGACGCCGTCGCCCACGTGGCCGAGGTGGCCCCGCGCGGCGAGTACGTGGTCGTGCTGGCCGGCGCCGCCCCGCCCGCCGTCGCCGACGACGCCGAGCTGCACGCCGCCATCG
>Ga0105047_10004942_pt1 | contig 23079 bp, 19 predicted proteins | sample MAT04_FD_78384 | JGI IMG/M metagenome (GOLD analysis project Ga0105047, IMG submission 78384) | Freshwater microbial communities from Lake Fryxell liftoff mats and glacier meltwater in Antarctica - MAT-04 (megahit assembly) | ecosystem: Environmental > Aquatic > Freshwater > Ice > Liftoff... | reverse complement strand
GTACCGGGGCTCGACATCTCCTCGGTGCGGCTTGTATGGATGAGCAGGTTGTCCATGGTTTTCCTCCTGAGCGGTTTTCACTGCTTCGGCATTGGCAACAGCGGACTCAAGTCATGAGTTCGGCTGCTTTGCCACTCTCCGCAGTGAAGACACATCGGCGAGCTGTGGAAGTTTTGCAGACTTTGTGCACTTTCCCCTAACATGAAGACTTCGGGAATTGAATCTCATATTGTGAGACTCACTCCGCTGTCGAACGAACCCCTCGAAGGAGTGAGATGTCGTCACCCAGAACGCTCGCAGAGAAGGTGTGGGACCGCCACGTCGTGCATGCCGCACCCGGCGAATCCGACCTGCTCTATATCGACCTGCACCTCGTGCACGAGGTCACCAGCCCACAGGCGTTCGACGGCCTGCGCCTCACCGGCCGCACCGTGCGCCGCCCCGACCTGACGGTTGCCACCGAGGACCACAACGTGCCCACGGCCGACATCGATCAGCCGATCGCCGACCCCATCTCGGCTCGCCAGGTAGAGGTGCTGCGTGAGAACACCGCCCAGTTCGGCATCATAAATTTCCCGATGGGCGACCCTGGCCAGGGCATCGTGCACGTCATCGCTCCCGAGCAGGGGCGCACGCTGCCGGGCATGACCGTGGTGTGCGGCGACAGCCACACCGCCACTCACGGCGCCTTCGGTGCGCTGGCGTTCGGCATCGGCACCAGCGAGGTCGAGCACGTGTTGGCCACCCAGACGCTCCCCCAGACCCGTCCGAAATGGATGGCAGTCACCGTCGTGGGCGATGCGCCCGCCGACGTCACGGCCAAGGACATCATCCTCGCGATCATCGGTGTCATCGGCACCGGCGGCGGCATCGGCCACGTCATCGAGTATCGCGGGCCGGCGATCCAGGCGCTCTCGATGGAGGGCCGCATGACGCTGTGCAACATGAGCATCGAAGCCGGCGCCAAGGCCGGGCTGGTCGCTCCCGACGACACGACGTTCGCCTACCTCGAAGGCCGCGAGCACGCCCCGAAGGGCGAGCAGTGGGCCGCCGCCGTCGCCGACTGGCGCAGCCTGGTCACCGACGAGGGAGCGGTGTTCGACAAGGAGGTCGTCATCGACGCCACCACATTGCGCCCGCAGGTCAGCTGGGGCACCAACCCCGGTCAGGTGATCTCCATCGACAGCAGCATCCCGTCGCCCGACGACGCCGACGACGAGCAGGGCCGCGACACCATCGCCCGCGCACTGGAGTACATGGGCCTGGAGGCCGGAACGCCGGTACGCAAGATCAGGGTCGACACCGTGTTCATCGGTTCGTGCACCAACAGCCGCATCGAGGACCTCCGTGCCGCGGCGGCGGTGATGAAGGGCCGCACGGTCACCGTGCCGCGTGTGATGGTGGTACCCGGCAGCCATGCAGTGAAGGCACAGGCCATCGCCGAGGGCTTGCCCGAGGTGTTCCGTGCTGCCGGTGCCGACTGGCGCGAGCCCGGCTGCAGTATGTGCCTGGCGATGAACCCCGACAAGCTGGCCCCCGGTGAGCGCTCGGCCAGCACCAGCAACCGCAACTTCGAAGGCCGTCAGGGCCGCGGCGGGCGCACCCACCTGGTCTCGCCCGCCGTCGCTGCCGCCACCGCGGTTGCCGGTCACTTCGCCACCCCCGAGGATCTGGAGGTCCTGTCATGAAGGCAGTGCACATCGTCACCGGTCGTGGCGTGCCGCTGAAGCGCAGCGACGTCGATACCGACCAGATCATCCCTGCGGAATGGCTCAAGCGTGTCGAGCGCACGGGCTTCGAGAAGGGCCTGTTCAGCACGTGGCGCGACGACCGCGACTTCGTCCTCAACGACGAGCGCTACACGGGTGCCAGCGTGCTCGTGGCCGGGCCGTCGTTCGGTGTCGGTTCGTCGCGCGAGCACGCAGTGTGGGCCATCCAGCAGGGTGGGTTCGATGCGGTCATCGCCCCCAGCTTCAGCGACATCTTCCGCAACAACTGCAACAAGAACGGCCTGATCCCGGTGGTGCTGCCCGAGCCCGTCGTGCACCAGATCTGGGACGCGATCGACGCCGATCACACGGTGGAGATCACCATCGATGTCGCCCGGCTCACAGTCGAACTGCCGGCTGCGGGCATCGTCGCTTCGTTCCCGATGGACCCGCAGACGCAGCACCGTTTCCTCAACGGACTGGACGACATCGGCATCACGCTCGGCATGGCCGACGAGATCGGCGCCTTCGAAGCCACCCGCCCCGCCTGGCTCGCCTAACCCTTCCCCCGCTTTACGTAAAGGCTGTCGGGCGCTGGCCTGGGGCGGTGAGTCCGAGGGTTTGACACAAAGCCGGGGAGGGGCCGGCGAGACCCTGCTAAACCTCAGCAATGCGAATCGACCGCGCCCTGGTTCGACGAGTGGAGCACAGCGCTGCGGACCTGTCGATGCTGCAGGCCACCGCGCTTGCGGTGGTGGCACCCACCAGCGCAGCAACCGCAGTGCGGCTGGATGGCGGCGCGCTCGTCGCCTTCGGCTGCGGCCGCTACGTCAACCGAGCGGTAGGCGTTGGGTTGGGCGATACACCAGCCGACGAGGTCGTGAGCGCGCTGGGGAACTTCTACTCGTCGAGGGGGATGGCACCCTCGCTCGAGATCTGTCCGTGGACCGGCACCGCACTTCTGGCGGCGTTGGGGGCAGACGGCTACCGGCTCGAGCGGTTCCGCAACGTGTACGTCCACGACCTGACCGAGCCACCCAGGGAACCGACGGTACGGATCGACACGGTCGACACGAGCACGTCCGCAGACCACCGGCGACTCCTGGCCGACGACGCTGCACCCGACAGCGAAGCCCGTCAGGTCTCCGACGAATACTGCGATGCATCGACACAGGTCATTGGTACGCACGACTTCGTGGCGCTCGTCGACGACGAGCCCGCGGCGTGCGGGTCGCTCACGGTCGTGGACGGCGTCGGCTGGCTGGGCGGCGCCGCAACGGCGGTGGCCCACCGCGGCACCGGCCTACAGACGGCGCTCGTACGCCACCGGTTGCGGCTGGCGGCCGAACTGGGCTGCACGTTCACCGCGGCGACCGCGCTGCCCGACGGCCAATCGGCCCGCAACCTGGAACGTCTTGCCTTTCGGCTGGCCTACACACAGGCTGTGCTCACCAGGCCGCTGTAGGAAACCCGGTAGGAGCTACGCCCGGACGGCCTTTCAGGCGTGGAATTCGGGCAGGTGGTGCAGCTTCGGGTTGTTGCTGAACACTTCGATGGGCGGCGCCGGATCCAGGCGCATGCCGCGCTGCAGGATGCGGACCTGCGTGTGCTGGTTGTACTCGGCCAGCGTGACGGCCCAGCCATCGCGGCCGGCGCGGGCGGTACGACCGCTGCGGTGCAGATAGTCCTTCACATCGCCGGCCGGCTCGTAGTGGATGACCGCGCCGATGTCGTCGACGTCGATGCCGCGAGCTGCTACGTCGGTGGCGACCAGCACGGACAGCTCGCCGTCGGTGAAGCGCTTGAGAGCACGTTCACGCTGGGACTGGGCGAGGTCGCCGTGGATGGCCAGGGCCTTGACGCCGAGGTCTTGCAGCTTCTCCTCGACGCGATCGCAGGTGCGCTTGGTCTGGCAGAACACGATGGTCTTGGACATGCCACTGGCGATGGCCGCGACAACCTTGTCCTTGTCCATGTGGTGCACTGCGAGGAACAGGTGGTGCATGGTGCCCACGGTGTCGGTGGCGGCGTCGATGGCCACTTCCTCGGGGTCCTTCATGTAGCGGGTGACGAGGTGGCCGACGTCGCCGTCGAGCGTGGCGGAGAACAGCATCGTCTGGTGCGCAAGGGTGACCTTGCGCATGATCCATTCGACCTGTGGGGTGAACCCGTCGTCGGCCATGCGGTCGGCTTCATCGAGCACGAGGATCTCGACCGCGTCGAGTTGCAGTTCGTTCTCCTTGAGCAGATCGATGAGGCGCAGCGGTGTCGCCACGACGACATCGACGCCAGCTTGCAGTGCATCGATCTGCTGCTGGCGCGAGGCACCACCGTAGACGGCGAGGACGGTGCGACCGCATGCGATGGCGACCGGGGCAAGCACTTCGGCCACCTGCAGCGCCAGCTCGCGCGTGGGGACGAGCACCAGGGCTGCTGGCCGACGGGGCTCGCCGGTCTTGGTGAGGCGGGCAAGCAGCGGCACACCGAAGGCGAGCGTTTTGCCCGAGCCGGTCTTGGCGCGGCCGCAGACATCGCGCCCGGTGAGGGCGACCGGGATGGCCTTGGTCTGGATGGCGAACGGTGTGGTGAACCCGGCAGCCGCGAGGCCGAAATCGACGCTCTCGGGCACGCCGAGCTCGATGAAACCGGTGGGCACGTAGTCATCTTTGGAAAGGGTGAGCACCGGGGCAACGGCTGCGTTGCGGTACTCGGCGGGCCGGGGAGAGGGGCGGGAACGCCGCGGAGCGCGCTGGGGGCGGTTGTTGTCAGACATGTCGTTGCTCAGAGTATCGGGCGACACCGCCCACGAGTGGCGCTAACAGGTCAAGCACGTCGTTGGCCGACCCGAGACCGACCCGATAGCCCGGCACTTCCTCAGCCACCCGGGTGAGATCGGCGAAGCCTGCAGCACCTTGAGCGGCCAGCGTTGCTGAGTGCAGGACGAGGTCGTGCAGCGTCTGAGCACGGCTGAGCGGCGCGAGCGTGGCGACGTCTGCCCAGGTGAGAAAGCCGATGGCGACGAGCGGTAGCGGCCGGTGGCCGATGACGGCACCGAGCTCGCTGGCCGGCATGAACCAGTCGTCGGGGAAGAACTCGAGGTGCCCGGCGGGCGGCGGCGGCACCGTCTGGAGGTGCGATCGCCCTCCTGACCGAACCATGATCGGTCGTGCGTAAGGCGTGATGGTCATGTTGTCGAGATCGACCATCCCGAGATCGTCGCTGAGGTGCCGCCAGCCGCGCATTGCTGCAGCGGTGGCCAACGTGCTCTTCCCGCTCTGCGAACCGCCGCAGAGGGCGACCGCGCCGAGCGGGCCGCCGACGACCGCTGCGTGCAGGACGACCCGGTTGGCAGCCGATTGCCGCGCCCGACGATTGACCTCCCAGCAGATCAGCTCGAGTACCGACGCGCGCGGCCTGCCAGCCCCGCAATCCTCCACGGAACCATCGAGTGATTCGATGGTGACGCTGAACCCGGCAGTGCCGTCGACGCGAACCGCTCGCATGATCTGGGCGGGCCCGGAGGGCGCTGGTAGGTCGCGATAGCAGCGTTCGACGACGTCGACCAACAGCGCGTCGTTGGACCGGAAAGTGAAATTGAAACCCCATGCGGCGTAGCCGCGGGACGTCACGTGCAGCACGTCACCGTGATGCGATAGTCGATGTACACGCAGTTGGCGAGCAGCTCCGCTGGCAACAACGTCGGGAACGTCACCGTTGACCCGCTGACGATACCCGAGACGCACGTGTACTTCGAGCCAGACGCGTTCGGGCAGAACTTGACCCCTTGGGCGGCTGTTGGCCCGCAGCCCGCCAATGTCACCGTGATGACGCTGCCTCGTGCCGACCCAAGGAACCCAGTTGTCGGAGTGCACGTGAACGTCACGCCGTCAGTGCGGCCGGTGACCCACCCTGCCGGTACGCACCCGGGCAGGTTGGGGTTGGTAGTCGTGGGGCTGACGCCACTGCAGCTCGCAGCAGTGACCTGCAGCATCTTGGTGATTGGTGTACAGCCCGCGGACGCGACGTCGGTGAACAGCACCTGGGGTGCAACCCAGGCTCCAACGGCAACCGCGCCGATACCGGCTCGCTGCAGAAATGCTCGGCGATCGTGGCCGGGAGTTGCCGGCCGCTGGTCGTCGTTCGCGTTGGTCACGCAGTTCCTCCTGCAGGCAGCCCGGGGTCTCCCAAAATCGTGAAGCCCAACTGTACGTCAGCAATGGACCCTCCGGCATAAAGCTTGAGGTCCTTCTTGGCGGCGAGCAGCACTTCTCCGATGGTCAAGTTGCCCGTCGCCAGGTAGTTCGCCACGTAGCCGGCAAGCTGAACGTCGTTGCCCGCCGATGTCAATGTGGTGGCGCCCAGCACGGCGGCAGCGCCACCTGAGGTGCTGAGGAGGAGGGCATGGGCCAACGTGTCGGATGCAGGCGACACGTAGTACGTGTTCCAGCAGCCGAACTGCACCACCACAGTCGGGACCGAGTTGGTGAGCGCCTGGGCCCCGGAAACATCGAACAGCCCAACCTCGGTCCACTCTTGGCTACTCGAGTGCCCCAGGTACATCGTGACCCCTACGCCACCATTGATGGCGTTGGTGAGCGTCGCCCGGGCAGCGTCCACGCCCCCGCGATCAACATCCGCACGGCTGACATCCCAACCGTCGAAACGTGCCTCGAGCGTGTCGTTAACGGCTGCGAAGTCGAGGCCATCCTGTTGGTCGGAGACCAGGAGCAGCGATTGCGTGGGCTGCGCGTCTGCGTAGGCCAGCGTCTTGGAGATCATCGTGGTCAGCTCTGCGGGGGTACGAGCGGGGAGGCGACCAAGTGCCACATCCGGGGTGCCATCGCCGTTGATGTCCGCGTAGGCCGGGTCGATGGGTGCGTAGGTGATACTGAAGTCAGTGGCGCCATAGAGCGAGGGCAGCAGGCTGAACGAGCCGTCGCCGTCGTAGTCGCGATAGTCGACAGAGTCGGCGCCGACCAGTAGCACCCAGGTCACGTCGAGGGCAGGAACAGCAGCAGCGACGTAGGCGTCGATGGCCTTGGCATCGACGACACCACCGCTGTACGCCTCATAGATGTCCGCAACGTCGGCGACCTTGACGGCGCGACCCAGCGACTGGTGGTACGCCAGCAGCGGGGCGAGCGAGCTGGTCAGCACACCATTGGTGATCACCAGGTAGTCGGCCGAGCCACTGAGCAGGTCAACCGGCGCGCGTGGGGGCGAGACGGCTGGCGAACGCACCGAGCTGGCAGCACTGAAGACGTAGCGCTGAGCGGTAGGGGTAGCCGGCACCTGGGCCACGCCAGCGGCGACGACCGGAGCGAGTTTGGTGACGACACCGTCGGCGGCGACGCGATAGCCAATGACCTCACCGGCAGGCATGCCGGCAACATCGATTCGAACGCCAGCCGCACTCAGGTCCAGGCGACCGTCGACGGCAACAGTGGAGCGCTGGTAGGTGAGGCGCCACGAGTCGACGGCAACAATGTCGACGTACACGCCGTTGTCGCCGACGAGGGTGACTTCCAGTGTGTTGGCACCGGGCTGCAGCACGTCGGCCGGCACAGTGCCCTGCAGGCGCAGCGCATCGTTGTCGTCGAACCGGGCATCGGCAACAAGCACACCGTTCACGGTCAGGCGAACGTGATGATCATCGACGATGTCGTCGCGGGTGATCCCCCACAGCTCGACCGCAGCGACTGCCGGCTGTCCGGCGATGGGGTTCGTGACGTCGAGCGAGGCGCTCGCAGACCCCGGCGCACCGTCGATGGCGATGAGCATTCGGTCGTACCACGGGTCGTCGCCGGGGGCCGTCACCGAGTAGTTCACGTTCGGCTCGACCGTGGCCGACTCGGTGTAGCTGGCGACCGACGGCAACGACGAGTCGCTGCTGGGAGTGGTCGTGCTGGTCGTGACGGACGGCGTCGTGGTGGGGGGCACACGGCCTTCGGTGGTCGCTTGATCGACGCCATCGGTAGGGCGACGACGGGGCGGCGGCGGCTTGGTGGTCGAGGTCGGGGTCGTCGTCGTGGTGGCCGGCGGAGTCGGGCCCACGGTGACCACCCGCCGTGCGAGGGTGGGGTCGATGTGTACCCGGTAGACGTTGGTCCCCGAATAGAGGGTGTCGAGCGGCTGCCCGATGAAGCGCAACGCAGAGCCGGCGCCGAAGGTGGAACCACCAACGACTTCGACCTGGATCGGGCCGGTCTGATCGGTGATGGCCAGCGACGAGCTTGCGACGCCAGCAAGATCGATGCCTGCGGCGAGCAACTGCTCGTAGGTCACCTGTTGCACGCCGGCGAGAGTGACATCGAGACGGGCAACTGGGCCGACTGCAGCGGTTGCCGGCGCCGTCCGCCGCTTCGAGGAGGCAGCGCGAGCACGATTCGCCGCGATCCGCCTCTCGGTTGCCTGCTTGGCGTCCACCTGCCTGCGAGCAGCCGCCCAATCGATGGCGGCCGGAGCTTGCGGATCGCCAACAGCGGTGCCGACCCTGTACGGCCCGTGCATCTCCGAGACGCCGTCCAACGAGATGTCTTCCAACCAGATCTGCGTGGCCCGAGTGGCCACCGTCAGGCTGTACTCCTGAGGTTCGATCGAGGTTGGCGCCTTGGAGAGCACTAGGTCCGGCGTCAGCAAGGTGAGGGTACCGTTGGCGCCCTGTGCGTACAGGTTGAAGCCGAGGTTGTCGATCTCCTGTGCGGTGCGCCAGTTCACGCTGACGTTGCCGCGCGCGCGGGTCGAGCCGAAGTAGGCGAGGCTGACGGGCAGCGTGTTGAGGGTGGTGCTGAAGTCCTCGATCTCGCCATCGGCAGAGGCACCCGTTGGTGACGCCACACCCGTGCGCACGGTGGCGACACGGAAGCGGCTGTAGACGGTGGACCCAATTGCATAGCCGGAGCCGTTGGTTTCGAGATTGGGAACGCTGACCGTGACGGTGTACGTGCCCGGCCCGGGGACCTGCCCGGTGCCGCCAACGACTGTGAGGCCATTGGTGGCGGAGATGAACCGGGCGGCATCGAAGATCGATTCGTCCGCGGTGAAGCCTCCGGTGTTGCTCCAATCGAGCCAACCGTTGACGTAGCTGACACCGCCAGAAGAGTCATTGACGACGATCGGGATCTCCATCGTGTTGGTGTCGACAGAGGGAACCGTCACGCCGTCTTCGTCATCGGAGCCCCCAACGTTGTCACCATTGGGTGCGGCAGGCGGCACTGCGACGTACGGCGAGGCGCCGCCGGAGCCCTGCACCTCGCGATCGAAGGCGGTGCCCAGGCGGGGGCCGACGGTGGCCGATGTCGCCGTTGCCCGAATCTGGACGTCGTCGAAGAAGAACGACTCGCCACCTTCGAAAGCTGTGGTGACCACGAGACGAATCTCGGTGGCGGTGCCGTAGTTGGCCGGGGCCAGGGTGATCTGGTTACTGGAGTAGATCGTGGCGTTGCTGCAAGCGACGAACGACTGCAGCGAAACCCACGCTGCGACGGCCGTCGCGCGAATCTGCAGCTCCACAACGTCGGTGGCGTCGAGATTCGAGCAACGGTACTCGAAGCCCAGGCTGATCTCGCTGAACGAGGTCAGGTCGCCAACGACTCGCGAGAGCGCGTTGGTGTTGATCGCGGTGGCGGCCGCCCCGCCGATACGAATCGAGCGGGTCGAGCCATCGATCATGTTCTGCACCTGACCGCCGGTGGGCCCGCCGCCGCCAGTGTCAGCCTCGACCCACGAGGTGCCCGCCCACGGCACGGTGCCGGTGGAGCCGGAATAGCCGAGCGACTGGAACGTGTCGGCGTAATAGCTGCGCGGCGACACGGCCCGAGCGCGAGCCGGGTTCAAACCGCCAGCACCGTTGTAGATGGTGGGGTCGTCGCCGAAGTCGAAGCAGCGCACGCAGTCGACGACCTCGGCTCGCGCTATCTGGTTGCCCGAGCGAACCGTGGCAGTGTTGGTGATCTCATCGGTTGCGGTGTAGGGGTTTTGCACCGTGGTGTTGACGACGATGGTTGCCGACTCGCCGGGCAGCAGATCGGTCAGCGTGAAGATGTTCGGCGGCGCCGCCCCCGCCACGGTGGAAACGATCCGTGGGTTGGCAGAAACGACCACGTCGTCGAAGAAGAGTTCGTCAGTACCGCTGCTGGTGAATGCTGCGGATACTCGGAATCGGAGTTCTGTCGTCAAACCCATCTGCGCTGCAGGAATCGGGAATGACTCCGTCACAAACGCTGCGTTGGTGCAGTTGGTGAAAGCGGCCAGAGGGACGAACGACGCTGATGCATTCGGACGCATCTCTACCGAAACGGCATCGGGTGTGCCAATCCCGTTGCACCGACGCACGAACGAGAGCGTTCCGGCGGTGGCAGTACTGAGGTCGCCAACGAGTCTCGACACTCCCTCGTTCAAGAGTGCCCCACTTCGGAACTGGAGGCGATTGCTGCTGAGGTTTGAAATGATTCTGATACGCCCAGCGCCCGGACCAACGCCGGTGGGGTCGGTCTCCGTCCATGTCGGCGCAGCCCATGGGACGGTGCCGGTTGAGCCGCCGAAGGTCACAGTCTCGAAGTTGTCAGCTCGGGTCACTACGGTTGGGGCCGGGCGGGTTACAGAGGTGGAGACCCAGTTGAGACCGGCAGGCAGGGGGTCGGTGACGGCGGCGTTGGTGACGGTGCCCGACGACTGGTTGGAGACGACAACCGTGTACTGGAGCGCCTGGCCGGGCAGCACCGGGTTGCCACCGGAGTTGGAGACCTTGGTGATGCGCAGGCCGTCGACTGGCGAGCAACCGGTGTCGGCACCGTTCGCCGAGGTGCCGATGATGTCGCGCGAGCTGGTGACGACCGCACGGTTACAGATGGCGGCAGTGCCGGCGAAGTTCGGATCAACCACGGTCTCGAAGAATGCCGTGACCTTGCCGCCAACCGCGATGTTGGCGTTCAGCTGGCGACCGCCCTCGTCGTACGGGAACAGCGAGGTGGCGGGTGGCACGGTGTCGTCAGCAACACCAACGACCGGCGCCGCGTTGACGGAGACGGTTGTCGACCCAGGAACATACGTGAGCCCTGCGGGAAGCGTGTCGAACAGGATCGGATTGACCAGTGCGTAATAGTCGGTGTTGGTCGCCTCGACCGACCAGCGCAGCGTGTCGCCCGGGTCGACCAGGCCGTCGCCGTCGACGTCAATGGCAATGGTGGCCAGCTTGCGAATGCAGAGGGCGCCGCAGGCGGGGAACAGCGTGGTGCCGAGGTCGATGCCGGGGAAGGCCACCTCTCCGGACGCCGGGTCCTCGCCATACGCCGCGGCGACGCCGACGCCATCGACCGTGTAGAGATGGGCACCGGTCATGTCATTGTCGCCAGTGTCCGTGATGCGCAGTTGGGTGAGCGCGACGGGCACCGAAATCGCTGTGTCGTAGCGGTTGCCGTTGGGGTCGACGTTGGCGCCGGTGGTGGGGTCCGAGTCGTAGTCGACGAACAGGGTGGTGGGGGCCAGCAGAGTGACCCATACCGGGTCGTAGGCCGCGAACGCCAGGTTCTGCGAGCCCGGCGCCCAGCCCACCACCAATGAATCAGTGATGACTCGAGCAGGCAGCAGGCTGTAGCCCCAGTCGTAGTTCTGCGAGTTTCCGGTCGTTTCCCGCGTGCCAATACCCGCCACCGCCGCAAAGGTGTTGGCGGATGTCACGCGAGCGGCTTGACCGGCCGGCAACGACGGGGCGGGGTTCAGCGTCTGTCCAGCCGGGATGTTGTAGGTGTTGGGCCCGGACGGAGTCGTCACGGTCACGTCGATCGCGAAAATCTGCGGGTTGAACAGGTAGAGCACGGTCGCGTACAGAGGAGCGGCCGCAAGGGCGGTGCTGGCTGGCGCGATGTAGTCGTTGACCAAGCCCTCGGTGGGAAACACCTGGAACGAACGGTTCTCGTAGTTCGAGCCGATCCTGCCGGTCATCATGAACGTCTGCACCGGCTTGCTGGCCAGCACCCTGGTGCCCTGGAGCACGCCACCGTTCATGTAGACGGTTTGGCCTTCACCAATCGTGCTGACCTCGCCAGCGTCCAAGAAGTCGCCATCGTTGTTGCGGTCGATCTGTACCTGTGTGTTGGCTTCGCGGGCCATGATTTCGATACCGGAGTACGTGAAGCTGGCAGCGCCCGCTCCTTGCGCCGGTGTGTCGGTGCCGACCGGGGCACGGAAGCTGATGCCCCAACGAGACGTGTCGAACGCGGCAGCCATTTCGCTGTGCAACGCGTTGATGGCCGTGGGCCACGTGGCGTGAGTGACGGCCAGACCATCGGTGGAGGAGATCTTGTCGCGCCCGTCGAAAACGACGATGCCGGTAGTGCGCGGCGTTGCAATGGACCCAGGGACAATGCTGGACGGGTTGGAGTTGTTCAGCCGCAGCACTGCGCCAGCTGACAGATTGTCGCCAGCGCATGCGGCCAGCACGCAATAGTCGGCAGCGTTGCCGTTGGCGGTGTTGCCGTCACCAAAGACGAGCGTGGAGGCCTGCACCTTCACATTGGGGGTTGCCTCGTAGCCGTCTTCCCAGTTGTCGTAGTAGATGATTGCGCCAGTGGCGCCGACCGTGATCGACGTCGTCGACGACAGTGCGGTGCCGGTACCGCCGTTCACACCGAACAGCGCGGCACGGGCGTTGTCCTCGAACAGGGGGACGTAGAACGTGCTGATGATCGTCTCGCCGGCCGCATCAACCCGCGTTGGGGCCTGTACGGCTGTCCACGCAAGTGCAGTTGCTACGAGGAGCAACACGGTCGCGAGCGCCCTGCGCCGCGAGGCAGTTACCTTCGAGTTCGTCAAAGTCCCGTCCTTCCGAATCCCGTCCGCGTCGCGTTCCACCCTCGAAGCGTCCACGGAGCCTACTCGTCTCTATCGGCGACTACCGGGTCACTCTGTATGGGTTTCTTCAAGAGGAACGAGTGGACTTGTCAGCGGACAGCAAACCCAACTCGTCAAATTTGACAATGGCGGCAGCCACATCGGCTGCCACTTGCTGCGGCTCGGCGCCGAATCGGACGGCCAGCCGAGCAGCAATTTCCGCCACTGTGCGACGGCCATCCAACGCTGCCCACACCGCCGCCGCTGTGCTGTTGAGCAGCACCGGACGGGTGAGTTCCGCGTCGTACAGCACGGCCTCGCCGTCGACGTAAGAAACCGATACGTGCAGTGCGGGGACCGGCACCGTTTGCGCGCCAGTCATCGTCTCGGAACCAGTCCACGGATGTGCTGCCACCGTGTCTTGCCGCGTGACGCCAGGTTGGCGCTCGATGGCCACGCCAGCGCGGCCGCGTACCGCGCCTTGGCGACAGGGCCGCGGGTTGCCCGGAGTTCCGCCTTGGCAATGTCCCGGAACGATCCCCCATACGCAGAAAGGAGCGTGTCGTCGGCCGCGTCGGGGGTTCTGGCGGCAAGCCACGCGGCCCATTCTCCACCAAGTGCATCGACGCCCTCGTCCGCCCACTTCAGCGCCGCCACCACCACTGCTGGCGACCATCCGTCGGAGAGATGGGCATCGAGAGCGCTGGGCGGAATGACGTTGGCAAGGAGCAGTACGTCTCGTCGGTGGCGAGGCCCGGGCTGGCCACCAAGTGCCGCGTGGTAGCACGCGTGGAGGAAGCGGTGCGTGTCCGAAAGCGCAGTCAGCGAGACGCCGCCAACCTCGAACGGCCGGCCCTGCTCGAAGAAGCATCCCGGGCGAATGCGTGTGCCGAAGGGGCCGGCGGCCAGCATGCGGTGCACATCGACCTGCATTCCGGACGGGTGCAGCAGGGTCATGCTCTTCGTGCTGCGGCTGGCCCAGCGACGACCGACAGGTGCCGCTATCGGCTTCAGCGCAATCGCGGCCAGCGCCTCCGCTGCCGCCAGCAACTTGGCGGAAGGCACCAACACGTCGACGTCGTTGTACGACCGCCACGAAGGGTCGACTTCGTCGAGCATGGCGACCGCGGCCCCTTTGAGCACCCTCGAGTCGATGCCGGCAGCAGTGAGGGCCGCACCGACCTGCAGCAGCAGCGTGTCGAGTTGAACGGCGCTCGCCATCAGTTCGGCCCAGGCTCCGTTGATGCGTGCGCCGTCGGACGGGCCAACGTCGACGAGCTCACGCTCGACCGCCGCGCCCAGCAGGCACACCACGCCGTCGTGCGGTCGCGACGTCAGCAATGCGTCGACCTGCGCGGAATCGAGAGCCAGCGGGGTGCCCCACTCGAGCAGCCCGAGCGTCGTGAGGCGATCGGCGATCGGTCTGTCGGCTGCCACACTCAAGAGACCACCTCGACCAACCCCAACGGCACCAGTTGCGAAAACAGCGCTTCGACGTCTGCGTGGAGTTGCTCGGGCGCGGCGTCGGCAACGGCGATGAGCTCATGAACCATTTCCTGCACCGTTCGCGGTTGTGCCAGGAGTGCCCAGACCACGGATGCGCTGCCGGCGATGCGGGTGGGCGGCTGGGGTGGGACGGCGCCGACGAGAAAGCTGGCCGACGCCCGCCACACGGCCTGCGGCGAGCGCTGGTACCTCGTCTCGGCCATCAGATCTGCTCCGCCGCCGGGCGGGGTGGGAGGTGCTCCATGAGTGCGACCAGCGCCGCGAGTTGTGACGACGTGAACGTGTGGTCGGGTGCCATCGCAATGGATCGCTGGACCGTCATTGCGACGACCTGTGCGAGCGGCCACTGTGGTTGAGCGTTCGGAAGGTCGCTCCACCACACCCGCAACGGTGCGACGGTCGGAAGCGACCGCGACGTCCCGAGCGGCGCAGGAATGGTCACCGTCAGCGCCCGCGGGTCGACGACGACGCTGCCGGCGTACATCGGCTCGTAACCCCTCCGCCTCAGGGCGCGGCTGCCCTCGGCTGCGGCCTGTAGCGAGGCGAGCTCGACCGCGCCGCCGCGCAGCAGCGGCACACCCGTCAGCCGCACGCAACCTTCGGGTACGTCTGCGATGAGAGCGGCGAGCACGCGCAACAGTGCGCTGCGCAGCTCATCGATGTCGGTGGAGCGGGCCAGCACGACCGTGCCGTGATGCACCACCGGAATCGACCGCGGCACCGAACGGTGCCCTGGAGACGGCGGATGCAACTGCGCGCTGAAGTCCACCACCGACACATCGATGGCGGGATCTGAGGTGAACCATGGGGCAAGCGTGTTGGCCAGCTGATCGTCGTCGGTGGCAACGACCACGACGAGATCGCCAAGGGCAAGAGTCATCAGATGCGGCCACACGGACCGCTCCGGCCCCCCTCAAGTGTTCGGCGGGTCGACCAGCCGCCGCCAGGTGCGGCCATGCTCGCCGACGTCGTCCGGGTGGGGGTTGAGCTGCGACGCGTCGACGACGATGCCAGTGGCGAGCCACGACCCGATGGCCGGCATGCAGTCAGCCGCCACCTGGTCGAGTGGAATCGCGAACGCGTCAGCGATGTCGGTGAAAACCTCATGGAGCGAGCCCGCCCCATCCATGCACTGCCACAGCACCGCCGCTGTGGGGTCGAGCACGTGAGTCGCGCCAGCCAAGTGAACGACCAGCTGATCCCCAGCCAACGCCCACGCCACGTCAGCGCGGCCTACAACCGCCGCTAGCGACAAGTCAGTCATCACTGGACTTGTCGACAATCGGTCGTTGTGCCCAAGCCCAGACGGCGACCGGGGTTGACGCGTTGTTCGTCATCGATCGCCACGGCCGGTCAGGAGCCCAACGGCTGAGGTTGGCGCGCACAGCACCATGGTTACCCCACGACTCGACCTTGGACACCTCGAACCCGGCAGTGCTCAGCACCTCACGAAGACCCGCCGGGGTGAATCGCCAGTAGTCCTCAGGATGCGGATGAACCCTCAGAAGGAACGGGACGCTGACGATGGCCACACCGCCTGGACGGAGCATCCCCAACATCGACTTCGCTGCCTGGACCGGATCCGGGACGTGCTCCAGAACTTGCTCGCAAGTGATCACATCACAGATCGGCTCGCCGATGAACGGCTGGCACACGTCGTGCGCCGGAAAGGCCCTGTTGACGTGAGATCGCCAGGGGTACGACGTATGCGCCGTACCACTGATCTCCACGATGTCGAGCCTGGGGTGATCGAGGCCAGACAGCGAAGACGAGACGGAGGCGTCCATAACGCGACGGGTCCACAAAGCCCGGCGATTCACGTAGCGCTTGCGACGAACCCGCAGCCCAAGGAGCCGCGACCGGGCCGAAACCGGCAGCGCATGCCAGATTCGCTGGGCCAGATCCCTGTGCCTGCTCATTGCGCAGACACCAACAGGCAGCGATCTTCCTCGGTCAATCCGAGGTACTTCCGACAACTCTGATCCCACGCTGACGCCGAGTCCGCCGTCGTGATCCCGCCGTCCAACACCTCGACCGGACCGCTACCCACACCGCGCCGATGCCTGACGGAGTAGAAGTTGTGATACGCAATTCCCTCCCACGCGGTGCCGACCATCCCGGGCCCGAGCGTGCTGGTCGCGGGGAAGAGACGGACGTCCGGGCGTTCGAGCATCGAGATGCTCTCACCCGTGTCCCATCCGGAGGTCCCGTATTCGCTGACCTTGCCCTTGGCGGAGAACGAATGCCGTTGCTGTATGAATCGTTCCGTTCGAATTGCCAAGCAGCAGGGGTGAGCGAATTCGCGATAGGCAACGACCCCGCTGACTCTGGCCCCCTCAGCCAGCGGCTGCACCAACGTGGACACCCATTCGTCGTCGATCGGAAAGGCGTCCGGGTCGAGCGTGACCACGAATTCGGTACGGGCAGCAATGACAGCGATGTTCAGCGCAGTGCCGTGGCCAGCATTGAAGGGCAGTCGAATCAGCTGCACGCGTGGGTCGCGGGTGGCCACCTGGCGAGTGGCGTCCTCTGACCAGTTGTCAACGACGATGATCCGGTCAACACGATTGGAATGAAGCCGCAGCGCCGACAGCGCCACCGCCAGGTGCTCAGCGGAGTTCCAGGTTGCGATGCACACCGTCACCGAACCGTCGCTCGGAAAGCCGCGCCGGATGGCCCACCACCTCATCGTTGAGAGCACGAGCCTGCTTTGTGCCAGCGGCGCCGACCGAAAGCGAAGTGAGGCGCCGACACGATGGAACAGGGTGCACACGCCCGGCACTGTACAGCCGGGCAGTTCGCGCGAAGGGTACCGTGTCGTGGCGGCCGGGCGGACTCGGCAACAATGCAGCCATGAAGGTTGCACTTACCGTCAACGATTTCCTCCGACGCGCCGAGGAGGTCTATCCGGACCGGATCGCCATCGTCGACGAGCCCGAGCAGCCGGCCGAGTCGTGGGGTTCGTTCACATACGCGGAGATGGCCGCAAAGGCTCGCGCCATCGCCGCGCAGCTGGACGCGATGGGCATCGGCCAGGGCGAGCGGGTGGCGATGGTCAGCCAGAACTCGGCACGTCTGGTCACCGCGCTGTTCGGTGTCAGCGGGTCCGGACGGGTGCTCGTGCCGATCAACTTCCGGCTCGTTGCCGAAGAGGTCAAATACATCGTCGCCCACAGCGGCGCCCGTGTGCTGTACATCGACCCCGAACTCGAGGACGAGATGGCCGCAGTCGAATGCGAGCACAAATTCGTCATCGGTAGCGCCACCGATGCCCCGGCCGCCCACGCCGCCCCGCTGCCATGGCTGTACGACGAGGACGCCACCGCGACCATCAACTACACCAGTGGCACCACCGCCCGCCCGAAGGGTGTACAGCTGACCCATCGCAACATCTGGCTCAACGCCACCACGTTCGGCTGGCAGCTGGGCATCAACGACCGCGACGTGTACCTGCACACGCTGCCGCAGTTCCATTGCAACGGCTGGGGTGTGCTCTATGCGGTCACCGGCATGGGCGCCAAGCACATCATCATCCGCAAGATCGACGGCTCCGAGATCCTGCGGCGGGTGAAGGAGCACGGCATCACCGTGATGTGCGCCGCGCCGGCCGTCGCCAACGCCATCCTCGACGCAGCGTCGCACTGGGAGGGCGAGATCCCCGGCCGCGACCGGGTGCGCATCGTGTGTGCAGGCGCTCCCCCGCCCACAAAAACCATCGAACGCATCGAAACCGAACTGGGCTGGGAGTTCATCCAGATCTACGGCCTCACCGAGACCACCCCGCTGCTCACCATGAACCGTGGTCGCGCGGAGTTCGACGAGCTCTCCCCCGCCGACCGCGCCACCAAGCTCAGCCGCGCCGGCGCCCCCGCCATCGGTGTCGAGGTGCGCATCTCACCCGACGGCGAGATCCTCGCCCGCGGCAACCACATCATGGCCGGCTACTGGGCACAGCCCGAGGCCACCGCCGACGCAATCCACCCGGCCGCCGACGACCCCGACGGCCCCACCTGGTTCCACACCGGCGATGGCGGCATCATCGACGACGACTGGTACGTCACGATCAGCGACCGCAAGAAGGACGTGATCATCACCGGCGGTGAGAACGTCAGCAGCATCGAGGTGGAGGACGCGATCTTCAGCCACCCCGAGATCCTTGAAGTCGCCGTCATCGGTGTGCCCGACGAGAAATGGGGCGAGATGGTGCTGGCACTGGTGGTCGCCGTCCCCGGCAGCAACGTCACCGAGGCCGACGTGATCGCCTACACGCGCACGAAGCTGGCGCACTACAAGTGCCCGAAAGTCATCGAGTTCCGCGAATCACTGGCCCGCACCGCCACGGGCAAGCTGCAAAAGTTCAAGCTACGCGAGCCCTACTGGGCAGCGATGGACCGCAAGGTCCACTGACGGGTGGTCAGTGCCCCGGGCCGGCGGTGAGGCCCGACAACTCCAGCGCATCGCGGTAGAACGCACTATCGGCCGCTAGGCGCTGCGGGGTGTCGAACGCCTTCAGCTCCCCGCCCTGCACCACCATCAGGCGGTCGCAGATCTCGAGCGTCGACATGCGGTGAGCGATGATGACGATCGTCATCTCATGCCGGAGCTCTGCCAGGGTCTGACGAATCAGCGACTCGGACCGCACGTCCAGCGAACTGGTGGGTTCGTCAAGGATCAGCAGTTCGGGCCGTTCAACAAGGGCACGCGCGAGGCACAGGCGCTGCTGCTGCCCGCCGCTGAGGTACGCCCCGCCCTCACCGATGTCGTGCAGGTATCGATCGGGCCATGCCTCGATCTCGTCGCCGAGATGGGCCAATTGAGCCGCGCGCTCGACCTCAGCATCGGTGATGCCTTCGCGGAAGAACCGGATGTTGTCCGCGATGGTGCCGCGGATCATCCGCGGCGACTGGGGAACGAACGTGACCTTGCGGACCCATTCGGCGCGGTTGAGATCGCGAATGTCGCGGCCGCCTGCCAGCACCTTGCCGGCGGTGGGCTCGAGAAGCCCGAGCAAGAGCTGCACCAGCGTGCTCTTGCCACTACCGGATGGGCCAATGATGCCGACCACCTCGCCAGGCTCGATTGTCGCGACCACGTTGCGCAGCACCGGTATGCCTGGCGAGTATTCGAGGAACACGTCTTGCAGTTCGAGCGCACCGAGCGAGGCAACTGGAGCGGCGCCCGGATGGACAGCAGCATTGCGGTAAGAGTCGATGGCGTCGCCGAACTCCTCCACGTAGGGCCGCGTCGAGCTGATCGAGGATGATGCCACCTGTATCTGCTGGCCGTAGCTCAGCGACCGCAGCATCACCAGCATCACGGCACCGAGCGAGGTCAGGCTGGCCTGGTCGGTGGCCGATGCCAAGGCGAGCGCTCCCACCAGCGCCAGGTAGGCCAAGGACGTGTAGGCGTGCGGGATCGTGCCACTGAGGATCGCAAGCCGACGGGTCTCGTTGCTGCCGTCCTCCACCAACCCGGCCACATTGCCGGCCACGGCCCGCTGTACGCCGAACACCTGCATTTCCAGCCCCAGGTTGGTGATCTCCCCGACGCCGGTGGCGAACGCCATCTGCGTCGCGCTCGCCTTCTTGGACTGGCTGCGGATGCGCTTGCGCAACGGCCGGAGGCCGGAGCCGAGCACGCCGACGGCAACGATCACACCCAACGCTCCGAGCGGGTCGACGGCGATCGCAAGCCCGAGGAGCGCAAGCAGACCGAACGAGGCCGACACCAGGCCGGTGAACCCCGACACCATGGTCGACCCGGCGCCGGCATACCCGGTCATCAGTTCCTGCAGCCGACCGGCGCGCCCCGACTGCTGGTGCAGCCACGAGGACTGGAGGTACGCATGCGTCAGTTCCATGCGCAACGACGCCGTGATCTGGACGTTCATCCGCGCGGCCAGGATCGTCGAGAGCAGAGCACCGCCGACCCGGATGGCGACGAGCACGACGGCGAGGACCAATGCCGACCTGGTGGTCAGCGTGCGGCCCGCCAGCACACCCAACTCCTCGCGACCATTTGTGACGGCAAAGGCGAGGCGTGTTGCGACCACGAGGAACGTCGCCTCGGCCAAACCGGCCATGGTGGAGAGGGCCGCCATGGTGACGGTGGTGACCCTGTGGCCACGGATGAGCGTACGAAGGTTCATTGATGCGGCCCGGCAGTCGGAATGGGTAACACGCAACCGTACCGGCGGGACCCGCGCGGGGTGCGGACCTCCAGTAGGCCGCGCAGAGTGCCCAGTCGTCGACCAGCCAGGAACGCGAACTTCCAACGCGCCGCCTGCGATCGTGCGGCCAACGCTCTGGGAGCCTCGAGCACGAGCCGGCTGAGTTCAGGGGCCACCTTGGGAAGAGTGCGGCCAGACGAACGGTGCATCGAGTCGACCTGCACCTGCGCCCGTCCGTAGCGCCGCCCCTGCCGGAACAGCGCCCGCCAACTGTTTGGGAGTCGGTAGTGCAGCACCGCTTCGGGTACGAATGCGAGCGAGGCACCAGCAGCTTGCAGCCGCCAGCACAGGTCTTCGTCCTCTGCGGCGACCACCAAGCGCTCGTCGAAACCCCCGACCGCAGCGAACAACTCGCGCCGAACCCCGAGCGTGCCGCCATATGCCCAGGGGAACGGCGGGCCCGACGCGAGCGCCGTCTCCTGCGCCAATCGCCGCACCTGCGCCCTCCAGCCGGGGTTCAGCCGGGACAGGTCAACCCTGGCACCCACCACGCCATCAGCGGCGAGCGCGGTACTCATCGAGGCGACGTACCGATCGCTGACGACATCGTCCTGATCGAGGAACAGCAACTGCTGCCCGGTCGCCACGGCGGCCCCGCGGTTGCGGGCGAACGTTTGGCCGCGTTCGGCGGAAGCGTCGATGACGCGCACGGCCAACTCCACTTGGAAGCCGGCCACGATGTGCTGGCCGCCATCGGTGGAGCCGTTGTCCGCGATGATCACCTCGAACGAGGGCGCATCGACCTGCGTGGTTAGCGACGCCAGCAGTTCCCCGATGTAGCGCCCGCCCTGGAAGAGAGGAACGATGATGCTGACCACTTCGCCAGTGTGGCACCTGGGCCTCAGCGAGCGCTTCCTTGCCACGCGCAGCTGACGCCTACGATGGGCTGCACATGTCCCTACCCGTCGATCCATCCGTCTGCGTGGTCATCCCTGCCCGAGACGCAGCCGGCACGCTCGGCGCCCAACTGGCGGCGTTGTCCATGCAACGCGGGGCGCCTCCGTTTCGGGTGATCGTGGTCGACAACGGCTCCGTGGACGACACTGCGGCCATCGCCTCGGGATTCGACTCACCGACGATGCCGGTCGCGGTCGTCCACGAAGCAGTCGCCGGCATCAACCACGCACGCAATGCGGGTGTCCGCACCGCGAGTGAGATTGTGCTTCTCTGCGACGCCGACGACGAGGTGAGCGAGGGCTGGGTCGAGACATTGGTGACTGCCTTGGTACCCGGCACATGGGTCGCCGGCCCCTTGGACTTCCGTCGACTCAACAGCGAACGGACCCGCGCCCTGTGGGGTGGGCGCGACCAGAGCCCGATGAGCGGGCCGGTGCAGTTCCGCGACTCGGGCAATGGCTCGAACTGCGGCTTCTTCCGCGAGATGTGGACGGAGATCGGCGAATTCGACCCGAGTGTCGTCGGGCACGGCGACGAGAGTGAGTTCTTCGCAAGGGCGTGGGCCGGGGGATACCAGCTCCAATGGGCGCCCAGCGCAGTGGTGAACTACCGCCAGCGCTCATCGGCCAGGGCGATGCTGCGCCGGCGCTTTCGCCAGGGGCGGTCGCAAGTGCGGATCGCTACCCGGCCGGAATGGCCCGAAGGGGCCCCGATTCCCTCGCTGAGCGGAGCGCTCCGTTCAGTGCTGGGCGGGGCCCGGATGATCCTGATGGCAGCAGTGGGTAGGCGGGCCGAGTGGCCCGGCGCTGCCGCCATTGCGCTCAACCTCGGGCGGCTCTGGCAACTCTGCTGCACACGAATCGGGCACAGTCGATCGGCGCCACGGACGCGACGACGCCCCACCGGGTGAGCCGCTGAGCGTCACTCAGGTCGGCCAACGTCGCTCGTACGTTCTCGCCGGCAACCCCAGTGTCGGGAAGCCGACGTACGGCGAGGTCCTTGCGCACAGCAGCAGCCAGGCGACGTTGCGCCACCGCCTTCGGGCGCGACGAGCCCGCCGCACCAGGGTCTGCAACGCCGAGTCGCTCGCGTTCGACCGCTGCGCGACGACGCGCGACCGCGTGCTGTATTTCGGCGTTGGACAGAGAGATGCCGTGTGGATTGACCCGCGAGACGACAAGGGGTTCGGCTACCCCCCTGCCAAGTCCTGAAGCCAGCAACCTGCACCACAGGTCGTAGTCCTCGGCCGGGTACCACTCGTCGAGGTAGCCGCCAATGGCCCGAGCCGCCCCCAACCGAAACATCACGCTGGAGTGCAGGATCCGGTTGGCCCGCGTCAACCCCAGCTGCATCGCCGCGTGATCCAGCGGCGGCACGACCACGCCGAGACGCTCGTCGCTGTCCAGCGCTCGGCGCTCGTATGCGCTCCAACACAACGTCAGTCGAGGTTCTTCACGCATCGCGGCAACCTGCACCTCCAGCCGGCGGGGCAGGCACAGGTCGTCGGCGTCCAGCCGGGCCACGAACTCGCCGTTCGCTGCAGCCAGCCCGTCGGCAAGGCTCGCCAGCAGACCCCGGTTGACCCGGTGGTGCAGCACCCGTACGCGGGCGTCGTGGTTGGCAGCTGCAGCGGCATGCGCCGCGGTGTCGTCGGTGGAACCGTCGTCGACCACGATCACCTCGTAGTCAGTAAACGTCTGCTCGCTCAGGCTTTGCAGGGCATGGGTGAGCAGTGCTCCCCCGTTGTACACCGGCAACACCACCGACACCGCCGGCGCGCTCATCGAAGACCTGCCTGCGATGCCGTTCGGCCATCGCACGCGGTGTTTTCGACCAAGCAGAGCGTCGACGCGACGATGAGTTCGTCGCCAGCGCTAGCAGCTCGGTCGAGCGCTTCGCGAACCAGGC
>Ga0105047_10004941_pt1 | contig 23083 bp, 19 predicted proteins | sample MAT04_FD_78384 | JGI IMG/M metagenome (GOLD analysis project Ga0105047, IMG submission 78384) | Freshwater microbial communities from Lake Fryxell liftoff mats and glacier meltwater in Antarctica - MAT-04 (megahit assembly) | ecosystem: Environmental > Aquatic > Freshwater > Ice > Liftoff... | reverse complement strand
CGGGCTATCGATTCATGGCGATGGGTCGCAAAGAAATCAACACTTTTGGCCCGATCGCGGTCGCTGCTGCTGTCTTCACTTGCGTCAACGGGCGGCCAGCATTCAATGTCGGCTTCGGGTCGGACCCGGCGATTGGCTTCCCGCCCGAAACCAGACGTTGGCGTGATCGCCAACAAGCGGACCCTGCCAAGGGCTGTTCGGGGTGGGGAGCCGATATCTCACGACCGGGAGTGTCGCAAACGTGTTTCCCCCGCTTTGAAGCGCTACCTGCCCGTGCAATCGTGCGCCATCATGACCCCGCACCGACCGGATAAGCTCAAGCCATTGGCGATCAATACTGCCTTGGTCGTCACCCTAATCGGGTCGCTCGCCATAGTCGTATGGGCTCGGGTTATCGCGGCTCGCATCGACTACCTGATAGGACAGGCAATCGAGGCTCGTGGTGCAGGGGATACTTCTGCTTTCGAAGGCTATCGAGAGTCCGCCCACCTTCTTCTTCAGGTTACCCAAGACCAACAGACGTGGCTCTATGCGGGGTATTTCGGTGTCGGGTTGGTCCTCGTCGCGGTCGTATCGCGCCGTATGGCGAAGGCTCGGACCTTGAACCGATAGCGTCCGCTTCGGGTCGAGAGCGGCACCAAGGTTGAGCCCACCCCCGAACGCGGACGTTCAACAATTGCGATTCCTTTGCGGGACCGTAGTCCCTGCCGCCCCTGGCTGAAGCAGAGTACACTTGTCATCCCGGACGCCGCGAATGCGGTGATCCGGGACGATTGAGCGCACGGTTTCGTCCTCCCGGAAGTGGCGACAGCCGCTATCCGGGAGACAGGTCAGGACAAAGCGCTCCGCCAACTGTCTCCCGGACGATCGCGCCGCGATTTCCGGGAGGCCCTGGAGGGGTGTGCGCGCCGTCCCGGATCACCGCATTCGCGGCGTCCGGGATGACAATGGTGCGGTGCTCCGGCCAAAATAGCGTCTACCGCCCGAACACCTCGACCCCGATCTCGCCGCCGGGGGTCAGCCAGGCGCGCTTCATGCCCTGGCTGTTGAAGGGGTGGGCGATGTTGCCGTCGCGGTCCAGGGCGATCAGGCCGCCGTCGCCGCCCATGGTGCCGATCTCGTCGATCACGGCCTGCCCGGCCTCGGCCAGAGATTGCCCCGCTCCGACGCGCCAGCTGACCTGGGCGCAGGCGGCGACGCGGATGAAATACTCGCCCTGGCCGGTGCCCGAGACGGCGACGCAGCCGTCGGCCCAGCTGCCGGCCCCGGGGATGGGGGTGTCGCCCACTCGCCCCGGCAGTTTGCCGAACACGCCGGCCGTCGAGGTGGCGGCGGCCAGTCGTCCCTGATCGTCCAGCACGCAACAGCCGACCGTGCCGTGGGCCAGCGTCCCGGGCGGATGGTTGTCCTCGCCCTGACCGGCCCGGGTGTACCAGGCGTCCTCGTCGCCGATCCTGTCCAGGCCCTGATCCAGCGCGAACAGGGCCGCGCCCTCGCCGGCCAGCATGACGTGGGGGCTGCGGTCCATGACGGCGCGGGCGGCCACGACGGGATTGCGGAAGCCTTGCAGGGCCGCGACGGCCCCGGCCTTGCGGGTCGCGCCGTCCATCACGCTGGCGTCCAGTTCATAGGCCCCCGCCAGATTGGGCGAGGCCCCGCGCCCGGCGACATAGAGGCCCGAATCCTCAAGCAGCACCAGCGTTTCGACCACCACGTCGAGCGCGCTCGCGCCTCCGTCCAGCCGCGCCTTCATGGCCTCGACCACCTCGCGCATATGGGCGACCTCGCGGTCGTAGTTGCGCTCGCGTCGTGCGCCGGCGCCGCCGTGAAGAATGAGGGCGGGTCTTGTGGTCATGGGAGCCTCTTTCCTATCCGCCGCCGAGCCGCTAGCGTCGCGCATGACGATGGACCGATCGCCGTCCATGCGCGCTGGGGGGCGAGGAGTGCAAGGTTCTGATCCGGGAAAACCTGGGCCGCTCGCTATCGATCCCGCACTCGACGCCTCCAGCATGGCCGACGCCTTCGCCCGCTTCGGGCGGGTTCACGTGCCGGGCTTCCTTACCGAGGCAACCGCGCGTCGATTGCACGCGGCCCTGGCGGAGGAACGGACGTGGATGTGCTCCACCCTCGGCGGCGGCGTCAATGTGGACATCCCGGTCGAGCATTTCGACAGGTTCACGCCGGATCAGGCGGCCCGCTTCGTCACCCTGGCCCATGCCGAGGCGCGCACGGGCTTTCACTATTTGTTCGACAATGTGCGGATATCGGATGCCGTGACCAAGGGCGAACCGCTCGCTCCGGCTCTTGCCGAGGCTTACGCCCTGCTGAACAGCACCGCATTTCTGGACTTTGTCATCGCGCTGACGGGCGATGACCGGGCGGTCTATGTCGACGCCCAGGCGACGCGATACGAACCGGGTCACTATCTGAACCAGCATGATGACAAGAAGCCCGAGGCGGGCCGATTGTACGCCTATGTTCTGAACCTCACGCCGACCTGGCGAGTCGACTGGGGCGGACTGCTGAACTTCATCGATCAGGACGGCCACGTCGCGGAGGGCTATACGCCGGCCTGGAACGCCCTGAATCTGTTCCGCGTGCCGACTGACCACGCCGTCTCCAGCGTGGCGCCCTTCGCGGGCGCGGCGCGCCTGTCCATCACTGGCTGGATCCGGGACGCTCGTCCCGCCGGCGTCTGAATTCCAGAGGCGATACCCCCATGCGCGCAGTTCTGTCCAAGGCTCCCGGCGGCCCCGAAACCCTGGTGGTCGAGGAGGTCATGGACCCCCGGCCTATGAAGGGCGAGGTGGTGATCGACGTGCGGGCCATCGGCGTCAATTTCCCCGACACCCTGATCATCGAGGACAAATACCAGTTCAAGCCGACCCGCCCCTTCTCGCCCGGCGGCGAGGTCGCGGGCGTGGTCGAGGCGATCGGCGAGGGGGTGACCAACGTCCGCAAGGGTGACCGCGTCATCGCCGTGCCCGGCTGGGGCGGCATGGTCGAGCGGCTGGCGGTGCCGGCGGCCTCGGTGATGAAGATCCCCGACGCCATGGATTTCAACACCGCCGCCGCCCTGGTGATGACCTATGGCACCTCATACTATGCGCTCAAAGACCGGGCCCAGCTGAAGGCGGGCGAGCGTCTTTTGGTGCTGGGCGCGGCGGGCGGCGTCGGCGTCGCGGCGGTCGAGCTGGGCAAGGCCATGGGCGCGCATGTCATCGCCGCCGCCTCGACCAACGACAAGGTCCAGTTCGCGCTGGAGGCCGGGGCCGACAACGGCCTGATCTATCCGTCGGGCAAGATGGACAAGGCGGCGCAGAAGGCGCTGTCGGGCGAGCTGAAGCTGGCTTCGGGCCGCGACGGGCCGGACGTGGTCTATGACGCCGTCGGCGGCGACTATTGCGAGCCGGCGCTCAGGGCCATGGACTGGAACGGCCGCTATCTGGTGGTCGGCTTCCCGGCGGGTATTCCGTCGCTTCCGCTGAACCTGACGTTGCTGAAGTCGGTGTCGGTGATCGGGGTGTTCTGGGGCGCGGCGGTGATGCGCGACCCGGCCGCCCACGCCGCCAACATGGCCGACCTGCTGCGGTTCTGGGAGGACGGCAAGATCCGTCCGCGCGTCAGCCGTACTTTCCCGCTGGAACGGGCCCACGAGGCCATCAAGGCGCTCGGCGACCGGGCCGTGATGGGCAAGGTCGTGGTGACGGTCGACACATGAGCCGGCTGGCCCTCGCACCCGATCTGGACGTCGAGGCGCTGGCCGCCGCCTTTGCCGTGCGCAGGCGGTTGCGAATCCCCGGGGTGCTGGCGCCCGACAGCGCGGAAGCCGTCACGGCGGCGATGGAGGCGTTCAACGGCTGGTCCCTGGCCGTCAACGCCGGTGGCGAGCAGTTTGAACTGCCGCTGAAGGACGGGCGGGCCGCCGATCCCGGCAAGCAGAGCTGGATTGACGGCGCGCGCCTGGATGCCGCCGACGGCCGCATGCAGTATCTCTATGACACCCGCCGCATGCTGGTCGAGAACGAGGCCGGCACGCCGATCGATATCGTGGGCGAGGTGCCCGTCTTCCTGAACAGCGAACCTTTTCTCGATTTCGTTCGCAAGGTGACCGGCGATCCCCGCATCGCCCTGGTCGATGCCCAGGGCACGCGCTATCGCACCGGCCAGGTGCTGACGACGCATGACGACAATCTGGCCGAGAAGGGCCGGCTGTACGCCTATGTGCTGAGCCTGACGCGCGAATGGTACGCGGATTGGGGCGGGGTGTTGATCTTCCCCGGCGAGGACGGCCACATCGACCAAGGGTTTGTGCCGAGTTTCAACGGGCTGAACCTGTTCGCGGTGCCCATGGCGCATGCCGTCACCCAGGTGGCCACGTTCGCGGCTCGAGACCGTTTTTCGATCACGGGCTGGCTAAGAACGGGCTAATCCTCTCGCAGCCGCTCCAGCGCCGCCCCGGCCTGGTCCTTGTGGCGGCGCTTGATGTTGGCCCCCAGGGTGGCGATCAGGGCCGCGATCACCGCGGCGTCGTCGGTGAAGCCGATGCCGGCAAAGATGTCGGGAATGGCGTCGAACGGCAGGACGAAATAGGCCAGCGCCCCGACCATGATGCCTTTGGCCGCCGTGGGCGTCTCGGGATCGCGGGCGGCGAACCACACCGACAGCACCTGTCCTGCGAACGGAATGCGCGACGCGGTGCGCCGGATCTTGGGCCAGAATCCCTTCTGGACGCGCACCTCATTGACCTGCTGAATCGAGGGCACGAGGGCGCGCGACGGGTCAATGGCCTCGTCGGGCGTGATCGGCCCCGTCGGGTGTTTGGCATTGGCGGACATGGCGGCTAAACCCCGCGGCAATCTCAAGGTTCAAACAACATAGGGGCTGCGGCCATGAAACTCGACAGTTCTATCGCGGCGGTGGTGACGGGCGCAGCCTCGGGTCTGGGCGAGGGGACCGCGCGCGCCATCGCGGCGACCGGTGCCAGGGTCGCCCTGTTCGACATGAACGCCCCTAAGGGCGAGGCGATCGCGAAAGAGATCGGCGGCGTCTTCTGCCTGGTTGACGTGACCGACGACGCCTCGGTCGCCGCCGGTTTCCAGAAGGCCCGCGCCGCTCACGGCCAAGAGCGGCTGACCGTCAACTGCGCCGGCATCGCCATGGGCCAGAAGACGGTGTCGCGCAAGAAGGACACCGGCGAAATCCGCGCCCACGACATGGCCGGCTTCGAGCGCACGATCCGGGTCAATCTGTTCGGCAGCTTCCGGGTCCTGTCGCAGTCGGCGGCCGGGATGGTCACGCTGGACAAGATGGAGGACGGCGAGCGGGGCCTGATCGTCAACACCGCCTCGGTCGCGGCCCAGGACGGTCAGATCGGCCAAGCCGCCTATGCGGCGTCCAAGGGCGGGGTCTATGCCATGACCCTGCCGGTCGCCCGCGATCTGGCCCAGGAGGGCATCCGCTGCAACACCATTCTGCCCGGCATCATGTGGACGCCGATGATGGCCGGCATGGACCAGAAAATTCAGGACGCCCTGGCCGCCGCCATCCCCTTCCCCAGTCGTCTGGGCACGCCCGCGGACTATGCCTCGCTGGTGCTGGAACTGGTCCGCAACGTCTACCTCAACGGCGAATGTATCCGGCTGGACGGGGCCATCAGATTGGCGCCGCGTTGATGAGGGTAGGGCGCTAACGCTCGCGACGTGGCCGCTCGCCGCCGGAGCGCGAGGAAAAGTGGATTGAGGCCTTGCGAGGCACCGCGCGGGTCCGCTATACGCCCGCCTCCGACTGAAGTGCGGGCGTAGCTCAGTGGTAGAGCACAACCTTGCCAAGGTTGGGGTCGAGAGTTCGAATCTCTTCGCCCGCTCCAGTCGAAAGTCCAGCCAGCCCGGTCCGCGTGACCGGGCTTTCCTGTTTCTGCGCCGGGGCTGCGTGAGTTTGCCAAGGTTGGGGTCGAAAGTTCGAATCTCTTCGCCCGCTCCAGTCGAGAAGGTGTTCCTTAGGGCGCTGACGCTCGCGACGCTTCCGCGCCTTCGAGAAGATGACAAGGCTGGATGCCGGGGCGTCGGTCGGACCGGTCGGCTCGCTTCGTCAACCGGCGTTGTCGGTTCTGCTGCGACCCGGCAGGCGTCCCGTTGGGGGAGTTGACGAATGGCCTAAAATCCAGACTTCAGGCCCACCGGAGGGGACCGCCTCGACGCCTTTGTCGACGCGACCTTCGCCTTTGCCGTGTCGCTGCGGATCATCGTCGGCGGGCAGCACCGCCGGCAGGTTTGGACGGCCTAAAGCCCCAGCGCGGTGCGGATGTCGCGCCAGTCGATGTATTTGAAGTTCTGGGCACCGTCGTTGACATCGTCCTGGACCACCACCACGCCGTCCGGAAAGCCACCGAACGCACCGCCGTAGGCGTCCAGCCCGTCTGTGCCGGTGACGGCGTCGCCGCCCGGCCCGCCGTGGACAGCGAAACGCCCGATCCAGGTCGGCGCTGCGCCGCTCTGGGGGCCCAGCCTCCAGACCGCGAAGCCGGAATCGCCCTGACTGGACACGATCAGAAAGCGGTCGGACCCATCATCCAGAATCGCCGCGCCCTCGACGTCGGCCGTCAGTCGGTCGCCATCGACGCCCTGGATCAGGGTGCGGGCTTCGCCGCCGGCCGGGTCCAGTCCATAACCCCAGACACCGACCAATTCCTCGCTGACGTAGATCCGGCCGCCTTGCCGGTCATCGATCACGCAGCCCTCGGCGATCGAGCCGACGGCGAACCGGCGCACCTCGCGCGTCCGAGGCGATCCGGCCTCGTCGGCTGAAACGACAAATTGCCGCACCTGCCCGTCCTTTCCGATCAGGACGGCATGCAGTTCACCGCGCCACCGCCGCATGCAGAAGCCATAGGGTTCGACGATATCGGTCCGGATCGATCCCCACCGCGACACTTCGCCTCCGGCGACCGGGTCGAAGCGGAACAATGTGATTCCCTCGCGGCCCGGCGTCCGGTCACTGGCCCCGAGGATCAGGACATCGCCCGTCGCGGTCGGGAGCGTGGCGACATCGACATTGTTGAGCAGGCCCTCGGGCAGATACTGCAGCACCGCGCCGTCAACGCCGTAGATATACAAGCCGGCCTTCTTGTCCGTGCCGGCGACGAAGCCGGAGGTCCGTACGCCCGCAAGTGTGGTCTCTGGGCCACTCCAGATCGCCGGATCGTCAGCGGCGTCGGCGTTGCGCGTGCCCACCGACGGGGTCTCAAGCGTCGCGAAAACCGGCGCTCCCGGGCCGGGAAGACCGCTGGAACCGCAACCGGAAAGACCGGCCGCGCCAAACGCCAAAGCGGACATGGTGATGAATCCGGCCAGACTGCGCATGGTGTTTCCCCCTGACAGACTGCGGCCTCCCACGCGCGAGCGGGCGCGTCAAGATGCCGTCCGGGCCCCGATTGATGCAACCGTCCGCTATCGGACGGAGATTCATATTTCTGCGTTCTGTTGGGGGTATTGCCGTCACCAGATCGTCGTCCAAGCTTAGCCTTAGGACGATATGCGGCCTCATTGGAGCAAATGGCGAAACGTCGCCCGCCCAAGGGGGAAACCATGAAGAAGACCTTGCTGCTGAGCGTAGCGCTCGCACCGTTCGCCTTTGGCGGAAGCGCCCTGGCCCAGATCGCGCCGCAACAGGCCACCGAGATCGACGAGGTCGTGGTAGTGGGTCGGCGACCGATCGCCGAGTCCGAAGCGGCCGCTCTTCGCACCCAGCGCAACTCCGACGCCCTGGTGTCTGTCGCCGCGTCCGACTCGGTCGGCCGCCTGCCGGACCAGAACATCGCCCAGGCCGCCGGTCGCCTGCCCGGCGTCGCCGTTCAGCGCGACCAGGGCCAGGCGCGTTACATCAGTTTGCGCGGTGCTCCGATCAACTGGACGACCCTGTCGATCAACGGCATTTCGATCGTCAGCCCGGAAGGTCGCGACACGCGCTATGACAGCCTTCCGTCGGCCATCGCCTCGCAGATCGTGGTGCAGAAGGCCGTCACGGCCGACATGACCGGCGAGACGGTTGCGGGCAATGTCGATATCCGCACCCGCTCAGCCTTCGACTATCCGGGCTTCCGCGCCTCGGGCAAGGTCGGTGGCGGCGAGAGCGACCTGGGCAGCCGCAACGAGTTCGAAGCCCAGTTGGTGCTGTCGGACCGCTACGTATCCGACTCCTCGGGCGAGTTCGGCCTGCTGGTCTCGGGCAGCTTCTACGACCGCGACATGATCACGGACAATTTCGAGACTGACTGGGAGCCCGTCGCCCAGGACCTGCAGCCAGGCGCCGCCAGCCGAATCTGGGCCCGCGAGACCGAGAATAAATTTTACCGGTTGACCCGCCGTAACTACTCCGGTTCGGGCCGGATCGACTGGGCCCCGAACGACGACAACCGGCTGTTCTTCGAGACCATTTTTACGACCTTCACCGACGATGAAGCGCGCGACAACTACATCTTCGATCTGGACGACCGTCAGGCCGACCTGATCCGCCCGGCCACGCCGGTCTGCACGATCGCCAACAACCCGGCGCCGACCAACACCGGCTATGCCGATGTCTGCATCGGCAACACCCCGCTGGCCGGCACGGTCTACGGCATCGATATCAACCAGCGCGCCACGCTGCGGGCCTTCGAGCAGTCGATCTTCACCAACACCCTGGGCGGTGACCACGAGTTCGGCGACGGCTGGTCGTTCGACTGGCGGTTGAATTTCACCCGCGCCAAGGATGACGGTTCGGTGGTCGGCGAGGCGCGTTACGACAGCCCCTCGACCCGCACCCTGCGCCCGACCGTGGCCTATGACCTGACCGATCCTCTGCTGGCGCGCGTCCGGTTGTTCCGCACCACTTCGGCGGCTGGCACGTTCAGCGCCGGCGTTCCGGTCACGGCCATCGACGATTTCAGCCGTCCGCTGACCTCGTTGCGGTCGACCGACGACGTCGACACGACCGACGCCTACACCGCCAAATTCAACGTCCGGCGTGACCTGCCGATGTTGGGCGGCGACGCCCGCTTCACCGTCGGCGGCCAGTTCGACCAGCGCACCAAGGAATCCGTCACCTACGAGCGGCTGATCAACACTGCCGCCCAGTTCACGGCGGCGGGCATCTCAACCACCTTCCTGCCGGTGTCGAGCAACCGCCCGTTCGCCGGCGAAATCCCGCTCGGCTACACCTTCCGCTATTTCGACATTCTGTCGATGCAGAACAATGTGCGTCTGGCCCAACAGATCGCGCCCTTCGTCCAGATTCGCCCGAACTATTACAACGTCGAGGAACAGGTCATGGCGGCCTATGCCATGGGCCGGGTCGCCTATGACTGGGGCAGTGTGAACGGTGGCGTGCGTGTCGAGCAGGTGAAGAACACGGGCGAGGCCTTTGTGGTCCTCGGCGGCGTCAGCACCCTGATCGAGGTCGAGAGCGAAGAGACGCTGGTCTTCCCCAGCCTGCACATCAACTATGACCTGAACGAAGACATGAAGCTGCGGCTGTCGTTCAACAGCGGTGCGGCGCGGCCCGACTACGACCAGCTGCGTCCGAACTTCACCTTCAGCGACACCAACCTGACCGTCTCGGGCGGCAACCCCGAGGCCAAGCCTGAACGCGCCTATGGCGTCGATACCTATTTCGAGTGGTATGTCCGGCCGCAGGGCTTCGTGTCGGTGGGGGCCTTCTACAAGAAGGTTGAGGACGTGCTGTTCGACGACGTGCGCCCGTTCGGCCTCGATGTTCTGGACAGCGGCGGCGTGGACCGGTCGAGCTATACTCTCAGCACGATCACCAACGGCGGCGACGGCTACATCTACGGCTTGGAGGCCACCGTCCAGCAGCAGCTCGAGTCCTTCACCGAGCAGTTCGGCCTGCCGGACTGGGCGGGCGGGTTCGGCCTGTCGGCCAATGTGACCCTCAATGAAAGCGAGGCGACCGCTCCCGACGGCTCCAGGATCGCCCTGCCGGGCACCTCGGACCTCGTCTATAACGTCGGGGCCTATTACGAGAAATACGGCCTGTCGCTGCGTCTGAACTATCAGTATCGCACCGAATGGATCGACGCCTTCGGACCGGCCACAGCCGGCGGGAATTTCTACTGGGCGACCGACGACGAGCTGGATTTCTCGGCGCGTTATGCGGTCAACGACAACATCGAGCTCTATTTCGACGGCTCGAACCTGCTGAACGAGCCGGGTCGCCGTTACGTCCGCGACTCCATCTACACGATCGAGTGGGAGCGGTTCGGCAGCCGCTACAGCGGCGGCGTCCGCTTCACGTTCTGATCGAAGCGGGTCTTCCGGGGACGAAGATGGAGGGGTCGGGCGGTCACGCCCGACCCCTTTTTCATCGTCTGACGTCTCGCTTCGGTACCGTGACGCTGGACGCTGTGACAAAGCCCGGCTAGGTCGCCTTGGGGGCGAAAGCGGACCGATACGGTTCGCCGTTTGCAAGGTGTCTCCCGAACCGGCGCCCAGGCGCCAGAACGGGACAGTCGGGTCGCATGTTTCTCGAAGGCCAGGTCAACTGGATGTGGGTGGTCGGTGCCGCTGCGGCGCTTGGCTGGGTCTTGGCTCTCGTCGCGATCTTCTTCGCCCTGCGCAAGAGCACCCAGCATGTCAGCACGTCGGATCAGCTGGATTTGATCCAGCGCATGGCCGACGAGTCCCAGAAACGCCTGTTCGAGACGCTGAACGCCATTCCCGTGGCCCTGGTCGAGACCGACAAACAGGGCAAATTCGTCTTCGCCAATCGCGCCGCGCATCAATTGCTGGGACGCAAGGACGCCGAACTGATCGGCTTGCGGTTCCATTCGGCGACCTGGGGCATCACCTTCCCGGACGGTCGGCCGGTGCCACCGGACCTGCTGCCAACCGCGCGGGCCCTGCGGGGACAGACAGTGAAGGGCTTCCAGCACCTGCTGGCCAATCCGACCTCGCGTCGCAAGATGCTGGTCTCGGTCACGGCGATGCCGATCGAAAACGAGATGGGCCAGATCACCGGCTCAACCGCCGCCATCGTCGAGAGCGAAGGCCTGCAGACGCCCGAGATCACCATGCCCGAGCCGGCCCCCGCGCCCGCCGTGTCGTCCGACGTCCTGACCCGTCGGGTGTTCGACGCCGCCTCAAGCGCCCTGGTCGTCATCGGTCTGGACGGTCAGGTGCGCGATACCAACCGCACCGCCCTGCTTCTGCTGGGCCGGACCGAGGCCGACGGCGACTTCGCCGACCTGTTCCTGGCCGAGAGTGACCGCGTCGAAGGTCGCCAGACCCTGCGGTCGGCCTTGTCCGCGCCTGCGGGCGAAGCGGAGCCGATCCTGTCCCGGGAAGGCCAGTCCGACGGGGTGCGCTGGTCGATCCTGCCGCTGAACGACGCCGACGGGGTGGTCGACGCCCTGCTGCTGGCCGGCGAGCGCGCCGATACATTACCAAACACTGACAGCGGGGATCGCGGCGAAGCCTTTCTGGTCGAGGTCGTCCCGGCACTGGACCCGTCCGCCGAGCTTGCCAACCTGCGCGAGGCGGCCCAGACCGCGCGATCGCAGGCCGACGAGGCCCTGGCCGCCGCCGCCGCCGCCCGCGACGAGGCCCGGGCGGCCCGTGCGGCCGCGTCGCAGGCCGAACAGGATGCCGAGAACCAGCTTCAGGGCGGTCGCCGGATGGAAAATGTCGGCCGCCTGACCGGCGGTCTGGCGCACGACTTCAACGCCCTGCTGGGCGTCATGACCGGGGCCCTCGACATGATGCTGCGCCAGGCCGACGATCCTGCCCGCGTGCGCCGCATCGGCCAGGCCGCGCTGGTCGCCGGCCAGAAAGGCGAACTGCTGACGCGCCGTCTGACCGCCTTCTCGCAGGGCGACGACGAGCCCGTGCTGCGCGTTCTCGACGCCGGGGTGCTGCTGCGCGGCATGGAGACCCGGCTCAGGGCCATGGCCGGACCGGGGGTCGACCTGATGATCGAGGGGCCGTCTATCGAGGCGCTGGTGCGACTGGATCCCGTCGCCTTCGAGGGTGCAGTCGGCGGCTTGACCCGCAACGCCATCGACGCCGTCGCCGGCAAAGGCTCGGTCGCCGTGCGGCTGGAGTCTTTGCTTGAGGGCGGCGTCCGGCTCAGCGTCCGCGACAGCGGGCCCGGGATGGACCGCGATCTGGCCGCTCGTGCGGTCGAACCCTTCTTCACCACGCGCGAGGGCGCGGCGGGTCTGGGTCTGTCGCAAGCCTATGCCTTCTCGCGCCAGACTGGCGGGGTCCTGTCCATCGACAGCGCGCCGGGCGAAGGTGCCGAAGTGTCCATCACCCTGCCCAGTGCGCGCTGAGGCCGGACTCTTTCGTCAATTCTCCCGACCAGTGTAAAGGTAAACGGGGGGCCGGGAGGATAGACATGAAGCTGTTGCGTTCGATCGTGGTGCTGGCGGTGCTTGGCTATGCCGGCTGGCTGGCCTGGCCGTTTATCTCTCCGATGCTGGAAGGGGCCGCGCCCGATGTCGCCGCTGCGCGCGTGGGGGCCGAGGCCTCGGCAGGCGGTGCCCTGTTCGGATTCCTGCCGGTCTGGGCCCTGTGGGCGGCCGCAGTCGGCCTGTATGTTATCGCGGCGCTGATGCTGGGGGCGGGTAACGCGAGGGCGGCCGTGGCCTATTTCCTGGGATTCGCCGCCGATGTGGTTCTGCGCCTCGCGATCGACCGGCAGGGCGACGTCAGCGCCCGCTCGGCGGGGCCGACGACGATGGCGGTCCCCGACGGGATCAGCGGCCTGCCCGTCGATCCGGTCTGGCTGGTGCTGGGGGCCCTGTTCGTGCTGGGCGTCCTGGTGGCTGTGGCCAGCCGTCGTGTCCGGCGCAAGCGTACCGCCGGTCAGCTGAATTTCTGACCGCTGTCGAACGCGCGTTCGGGAGCCTATATGCGGCGCTGCGGTTGACCCCGATGATTGGGCCGCTAGGTTCCGCGCGCCTTCCCGCGCCCACGATCAGACCCGAGACATGCCATGGCCGACGCCGCTCCCTCCAGCACCTATGACGTGGTCATCGTCGGCGGGGGACCGGGCGGCTATAACGCGGCCATCCGCGCCGGGCAGCTGGGGCTGAAGGCGGCCTGTGTCGAGATGCGCGATACCTTGGGAGGGACCTGCCTGAACGTCGGCTGCATGCCGTCCAAGGCGTTGTTGCACGCGTCGGAACTTTATGAGGCGGTGACGAAGGAATTCCCGATGCTCGGTATCGAGGTTGGGGTACCGAAGCTGAATCTGGCCCAGATGATGAGCCAGAAGCAGGACAGCGTGAACGGCCTTACCAAGGGCATCGAATTCCTGTTCAAGAAGAACAAGGTCGACTGGATCAAGGGCCGCGGTCGCATCGCGGGCAAGGGTCAGGTCGAGATTACGGCGGCCGACGGCGCGACGGCCATGCTGACGACGAAGAACATCGTCATCGCCACCGGCTCCGAGCCGACGCCGCTGCCCGGCGTGGCCTTCGAGGCGGACAGGGTGGTGGATTCCACCGGGGCCCTGTCGCTGCCCGCCTTGCCGAAACATCTGATCGTCGTCGGGGCCGGTATCATCGGCCTGGAACTGGGCTCGGTCTGGCGCCGGCTGGGGGCCCAGGTGACCGTCGTCGAATATCTGGATCGCATCTCGCCCGGGATGGACAAGGACGTGGCGACCGCCTTCCAGCGCGTGCTGACCAAACAGGGCATAACCTTCAAGCTCGGAGCCAGGGTGACGGCCGCGAAGACCGGCAAGGACGGCGTCGAATTGACCGTCGAGCCGTCAGCGGGCGGTGCTGCCGAGACGCTGAAAGGGGATGTCGTTCTGGTCGCCATCGGACGCCGTCCCTACACCGAAGGTCTCGGGCTGGAGACGGTCGGGGTCGAGGTCGACAAGCGCGGCTTCCTCGCCAATGACCACTTCAAGGTTGCAGATGGGGTTTGGGTCATCGGCGACGTCACCTACGGCCCGATGCTGGCGCACAAGGCCGAGGAGGACGCCGTGGCGGTGATCGAGCTGATCGCGGGCAAGGCGGGTCACGTCGACTATAATCTGGTCCCCAGCGTGGTCTACACGGCGCCCGAAGTGGCGTGGGTCGGCAAGACCGAAGACCAGCTCAAGGCCGAAGGCGTGGCCTACAAGGCCGGAAAATTCCCGTTCACCGCCAACAGCCGCGCCAAGATCAACCACGAGACAGACGGCTTCGTGAAGGTGCTGGCGGATGCCGCGACCGACCGGATTCTGGGGGTTCACATCATCGGGCCGCAGGCCGGCGAGATGATCGGCGAGGCTTGCGTTGCCATGGCGTTCGGCGGGTCGTCGGAAGACCTTGCTCGCATCTGCCACCCGCACCCGACCCGCTCGGAAGCCGTCAAACAGGCGGCCATGGGGGTCGAAGGCTGGACGATGCAGGCCTGATCAGTCCGCCCGTCAGGTCCCGGGGATTTCCAGTCGATGGGTGGTCTGACGGCGCAAACCCTCAAAGGTCACCGTATTGGCGCGGAAATCCAGGGTGACTTCGCGGAACCGGCCCAGCAGGTCCGCGCCGATCAGCATGGCCGGCCGACCCGAAAGACCCAGGGTCTCGAAACAGTGCAGATCGGCGAACAGCATGGGTGTGGCCCCCAGCCGTTGAGGGCCGAACCTGAGATCGTCGACCATCGCCAGGTCCGCGCTCAGGCTCTGACCCGTGACGCCATAGATCGGCACCTCGCGGGCCACGCGTCCGCCGTCGCGGCGCCGGGCGGAGACCGCGCGACGGAGTTGCTGGTTACCGATCGAATACTGGGCACCGCTGTCGACAAAGGCCGATGTCGGCTGACCGTCCACAGTGATCCGGGTCATGATCATCTGGCCGAACCGACCCCGGACCGAGCGAATGCCTTCCCGGAGCAGGCGGGACCCGGTGACCATGTCGCCGCCCATGCGGATGCTGACGCCACGCACGCTGAGACTGGCCGAGCGGCGGATCACGTTGAATTTGAGCCGGAAGCGATCGAGCACGTCGAGGCCGATCAGGCCGTCGGCACCCAGCTGGTCGCGCGGAAAGACCGGGCAGGTCAGGCTGCGGAAGCCCAGTCCGCTGAGCTGCAGCCGGTCGATCGCCACGCTGCGCGTGATCCGGGCCTCAGTGATTCCGTGGACCAGCACGGGTGGCATCGCCCTCAGGCCCAGCCGGTCCGCAAGGGAGTCGGCGACCGAGGTTGTGCCGGCCCCGGTGTCGATAACGAAGGTGAAGGGGCCGCGCCCGTCTATATAGACTGCGGCACCGACACGCGTGAACAGATTGCTCAGCAGCTGAATGGGCTGGTCCTCGACCAGCGGTTCCGCAGCGTCCTGCGCGGCAACGGGCCGGGCGGGAAGGCCGAGCGCGCCCAGTCCGGCCAGCAATACCCGACGGTCCAGGCCAGTCATGCGGTCAAGGCTCCGAGCCGCCTCCCTGGCGAACAGGCCGCCACTGTAGGCGGGCTGAGCGGACCGTGGCCAGCCCGTCACCGTCAGCGTCGCGGGTGAGCGCTGGAATATGATTCAAGCAGGTGCCGGGCGTCGACCGCGGTGTATTTCTGGGTCGTTGACAAGCTGGCGTGGCCCAACAGTTCCTGGATGGCCCGCAAATCCGCACCCGCGCCCAGCAGGTGGGTCGCGAAGCTGTGGCGCAGTGCGTGGGGTGTGGCCGAGGCGGGCAGGCCCAACCGACTTCGCAGTCGCTGGACGGTGGCCTGGACGTGGCGGGGGGTCAGCGGGCCGCCGCGCCGCGCGCGGAACAGGGCGTCCCCGGGTGCCAGCGGAAAGGGCTGCAACGACAGATAGGCGTCCACGGCCGACCGCACGACAGGCAGGACCGGGAGCACCCGGGTCTTGCCGCCCTTGCCGGTGATACGCAGAGTCTCGGGAACCGGCGCGTCGGCGCGGGTCAGGGACAGGCCCTCGGAAATCCGCAAGCCGCAACCGTAAAGCAGGGTAAGGACGGCGCGGTCGCGGGCCGCCTCCCACGGCTCGCCGTCCGGGTCCGCCTCGGGCTCCTGCATCAGACCGCGCGCCTGGTCCTCGCTTAGCGGGCGGGGCAGGGAGGCCTTGATCCGCGGGCCGCGCACCAAGGACAGCTGCGGCGCGGGCGTGGCGCAGCGACGGTCGAGGAAGGCGTGAAAGGCGCGGATGGCCGACAGCGACTGGCTGATCGATCGGGCCGCCAGCGGGTGATCGCCGCCGCGCCGTTCGGCCAGATGGGCCCGGACCTCGGCGGCGGTGACCGTTCCCAGGTCGGCGAGGCGCTGGGGCTCGCCGCGGTGGCGCTGCAGGAAGGCGAGGTACAGCCGGCCGATGCGACCGTATGCCTCCAGCGTATTGGCGGCCAGACGGCGCTCGTGGGCCAGATGCTCAAGCCAGGCCGACAGGGCCTCGTCGGCGGTCAGCATCTCCCTTCTCCCGCTTGCGGGGAAAGGACGAAAAGGTCGGCGCTTAGCTGAGAATGGGCCATCGTTCGGCGGTCCGTTCCACTACCCGGGCGATGAAGGCTACCAGCTCGCAGCCCATGGTCGGTGCAAAGCCGTCTTCCTCGGGCGAGCCGAAGGCGCAGATGGCGTGGCGCGCCGGAACATCGGCGCCGGGGAATTGGGGGGCCATGCGGATCAGGGCGACTGACTTCACTTCCGCCTCGGCCGCGCCGAAAAGGTTCAGTCCTTCGAAATTGGGGCCCAGCCAGGTCAGGCCGTGGTCGCCCAGCAGATCGTCAACGCCACCCGTCTCGAGTCCGCGCCAGCCAAACGGCATGCCGCCGGGCTTTTCCAGAGCGATGGCGGCACCGGCCAGACCGAACCGCCCCTGCGCGACTGCGTCGAGGCGGCGGGCGAGATCCGAAGGGTTCCGAGCCTCCATCAGGTCCAGGGCGGCGACATGGGTCTGGGTCTGGGCGGCAAAATTGGCGCGGGCGATGGATTCGATACGCTTGCGGGCGTCGGCCTCGCGCTCGGCGACTTCTTCCAGCCGGGTCAGGGCGGCGCGGCCGAACTCGACGACATTGCGGCCATGGGGTTTAAGCCCGATCTCTTCCAGCAGGGAGCGGTCGTCCAGCAGGATCTGGGCGTTGGCCTGCAGCCAGGCACGGACCTCCGGCCAGTGAGGCTCTTGCGGCTTGGGCGAGAGGTCAGGCGAAACACTCACAGACCTCTCCTCGAGGTTTGGCTAGAGAAGGCGACCCCGAGGAGCGTATCGATCCCTACAGGATCGATTGGCCGGTCTTTCCCCAGTCCGCCAGGAATGCATCAAGCCCCTTGTCGGTTAACGGGTGTTTGACCAGAGCCCTGAAAACGTCGGCAGGGAGAGTCGCGACGTCCGCACCCGCCATGGCGGCGGCGCTGACGTGGTTCGGATTGCGCAGTGACGCGGCCAGAATCTGGGTGTCGAAGCCGTGCACGTCATACAGCACGCGGATTTCTTCCAGCAGGCCGATGCCGTCGGCACCGTGGTCTTCCAGCCGGCCGACGAAGGGCGAGATGAAGGTGGCACCGGCCTTGGCGGCCAGCATGGCCTGGGCGGCCGAGAAGCACAGGGTGACGTTGGTCCTGATCCCCTTGTCGGCAAAGGCGCGGGTGGCACGCAGTCCGTCCCAGGTCAGGGGCAGTTTCACCACCACGTTAGGGGCGATGGCGGCGAGCTTGTCGCCCTCCTTCACCATGGTCTCGAAATCGGTCGCCACGGCCTCGGCCGAGATCGGCCCCTCGACGAGGGCGCAAATCTCGGCGATGACCTCGGCGATGTTGCGACCGGATTTGGCGATCAGCGAGGGATTGGTGGTGACGCCGTCCACCATGCCGGTGGGGACCATGTCCTTGATGACGGCGACGTCGGCTGTGTCGAGGAAGAGTTTCATGGGGCCGTTGTGTAGCGCCCGTCTGATCCAAGCGCGACTCCCTTTCTCTTCCCTGTCGGCGGAGCCGATGGGGAGGTGGCACGGCGCGACTGCGCGCCGTGACGGAGGGGGCGACTCCGGCGACGACCCGTGGAGCGCCAAACCCCGCCCGCCGGCGACGCCACCTCCACCCCCCCCCGGGCTGAGTCGCCAGGGCGGTCCCCCTCCCCATCTGCGATGGGGAGGGGGCAAAAGGTGAAAGTCGCCAGCGTCCTCATTCCCCTGCCGGTGCCGGAAGCCTTCGACTACGAGGTGCCGGAAGGGATGGACATCGCGCGTGGCGATCAGGTGGCCGTGCCGCTGGGGTCGCGGCTGATACGGGGCATCGTCTCGGAGGTGCGCGAGACGACGGGCTCGAACCGGCGGCTGAAGGCCATCGACCATGTGCTGGACGATCGGCGCCTGCCCGAACGCACGATGGATTTCGTCGAATGGGCCGCGCGCTGGACGCTGAGTCCGCCCGGCGAAATGGCGGCGACGGCGCTGAAGGGCCTGCGCGCGCCCCGGCCCAGGCCTGAGCGGCGGGTGCGCCGGGTCGGCGAGCGGTCTCCGGCCCGACCCACGGCGGCGCGCACGGCGGTGCTGGAGGCATTGGGCCAGCGCTCGATGCCGGGGCCGGATCTGGCGCGGGCGGCGGGTGTGTCGTCGGGTGTGGTCAAGGGGCTGGTCGATGAAGGGGTGCTGGAGAGCGTCGAGATCGATGCGGTCGCGGCCTTCGACGCGCCTGATCCGGATCATGCCCCGGCCCGTCTGAACCCGGATCAGTCGGCCGCTGCGCATTTGATGGCCGAGGCGGCCGCGAAGGCCGGGTTCGCGCCCTTTCTGCTGGACGGGGTCACCGGCTCGGGCAAGACCGAGGCCTATCTGGAGGCGGCGGCGCGGACGCTGAAGGCCGATCCGACGGCGCAGATCCTGATCCTTCTGCCCGAGATTGCCCTGACCCAGGCCCTGCTCGCCCGGATCACCGACCGCTTCGGCGCGGCCCCGGCGGAGTGGCATTCGGGTGTCGCCCCGCCGCGTCGGCGGCAGGTCTGGGAGGCCGTTATCGCCGGGCGCTGCAATATCGTGGTCGGCGCGCGCTCAGCCCTGTTCCTGCCCTACGCCAACCTGCGGCTGGTGGTGGTCGACGAGGAGCACGACGGCTCGTTCAAACAGGAAGAAGGGCTGGTCTATCACGGTCGCGACCTCGCTGTGGCGCGGGCGCGGATCGAGGGGGCGACTGTGGTTCTGGCCTCGGCCACGCCGTCGCTGGAAACGCTCTGGAACGCGCATCAGGGCCGCTACGGCTGGCTGAAGCTGGCGGCGCGGCACGGCGCGGCGGTGATGCCGGACCTATCCCTGCTGGACCTGCGGCAGACCCCGCCCGATCCCCAGACCTGGCTGTCGCAGCCGTTGCGAGAGGCGATCGGCGAGACGCTGCTTCGCGGCGAGCAGACGTTGCTGTTCCTGAACCGGCGCGGCTATGCGCCGGTGGTGCTGTGCCGGGTCTGCGGTCATCGGCTGACGGCACCCGACACCGACAGCTGGCTGGTCGAGCACCGCTACACCGGGCGGCTGATCTGTCATCTGACCGGTTTTTCGATGGTTCGGCCCAAGCATTGCCCGGCCTGCGGGACCGAGGATTCACTGGTCTCGGTCGGCCCCGGCGTGGAGAGGGTCGAGGAGGAGGTGCGCCAGCTGTTCCCGCAGGCGCGAACGGCGGTGTTCAGCAGCGACACGACCCCGGACGCCAAATCCGCCCGGGTCCTGATCCAGCGGATGGTGGACGGCGAGATCGACATCCTGGTGGCGACCCAAGCCGCGGCCAAAGGCCATAATTTCCCGCACCTGACGCTGGTCGGCGTGGTTGATGCCGATCTGGGCCTGCGCGGCGGCGACCTGCGCGCGGCCGAGCGGACCTTCCAGTTGCTGACCCAGGCCACGGGGCGGGCGGGGCGGGCGGACAAGCCAGGCCGGGCCATCCTGCAGACCTGGACGCCCGAGCATCCGGTGCTGATGGCGCTGGCGGCGGGCGACCGCGACGCCTTCGTTGCCGCCGAGATGGCAGAGCGCGAGTCCGCGTCGCTTCCGCCGCACGGTCGTCTGGCGGCGATCATCCTGTCCGGCGAGAACGCCGCGGCGGTCGAGAAGGTCGCCCGCGATCTGGCCGGAAACATCCCGAATGCCGAGCGACTGGAGGTCTATGGCCCCGCCGACGCGCCGCTGGCGCTGGTGCGAGGTCGCAGGCGCAAGCGGCTGCTCGTCCGGGCGGATCGCGACGTCGACCTGCAAGGGTTCCTGCGGGCCTGGCTGGTGCGGGTGAAGGTGCCGGGTTCGGTGCGGCTGAGCGTCGATGTGGACCCCTACAGCTTCCTGTAAGGGGTCAGCCGGCCGGTCGGCTGTTTACCTCAACGCCCGGCAGCGGGCCGGTCAGGCGTATTTCGAACAGGGTCGGCCAGTTCTTGCCGGTTACGAACAGGCGGCGTCCCTCGGCGTCCCATGCGATGCCGTTCAGGACGGCGTCCGTGGGGTCGAGCGCTGACCGGTCCGGCATCAACGTCGACAGGTCGATGACGCCGGTGATGACGCCCGTGGCCGGATTGATACGGACGATGAAGTCGGTCTGCCAGACATTTGCGAAGACCTCGCCTTCCACCCATTCCAGCTCATTCAGTTGTCCGAGCGGGCGACCCTGCAGGGTCACCTGCACGCGCCCGGTCTCCGCCATGGTCACGGGATCCAGGAATCGCAGCGCCGCCGTGCCGTCGGACAGGATCAGCCGTTCGGTGTCATGGGTGAGGCCCCAACCCTCGCCGGCATAGGCAAACTCGCCCTCTGGCTGGAGGGTGTCGGGGTCCCAGATGAATCCCTTGCCGTCCTTCCAGGTCAGGGTCAGCATCCGGTCGCCGAAGACCGTCAATCCCTCGCCGAAATAGGCCGGGTCCAACTGGCGACTTTGCAGCACCGCCCCGTCCTCAAGCCGAACCTCGCGGACGGTAGACGGCGAGCGCCCGGTGCTTTCCAGCAGCACGCCGTCGCGGAACACCAGCCCCTGGGTGAAGGCGGTCGGGTCATGCGGATAGGCGCGCACGATCTCGAAGCCATAAACCGGGACGGGCGGTGTCGGGGTCGCAGCGGGAATCGTCGTCTGCGCCAGCGCCGGGAGGGGTGCCAGCAGCAGGGCGAACAGGAGCGCCGCGAGCCGCATGGTCAGACGCCCGGCTCGGCGGTTTCCGCCTTGTTCAGCATCGCCTGACGGGCATTGTGGGCGGCGTGCTTCTTCACCGCGGCCCTTCGCGTCAACATGTTCAACCCCTCGACTGCGGCCGAGAAGGCCATGGCGGTGTAGATGAAGCCCTTGGGCACATGGGATCCGAAGCCCTCGGCGATCAGCACCATGCCGATCATCAGCAGGAAGCCGAGAGCCAGCATGACCACAGTCGGGTTCTCGTTGATGAAATTGGCCAGAGGATCGGCGGCCAGCAGCATGACGGTGACGGCGACCAGGACGGCGACGACCATGATCGGCAACTGGTCGGTCATGCCGACGGCGGTCAGGATGGAGTCGATCGAGAAGACCAGATCCAGCAGGATGATCTGGAAAATGGCCGAGCCGACGTTCGAGATGACCACATCCTTCTTGTCCAGCAGTTCATGGCTGGGCGAGGGGTCGACGCTGTGGTGGATTTCCTTGGTCGCCTTCCAGAGCAGGAACAGGCCGCCCGCGATCAGGATCATGTCTTTCCACGAGAACGCATTGCCCATGGCGGTGAAGACCGGGGCGGTGAGGCTGACGATCCAGGCGATTATCGACAACAGCGCCAGGCGCATGATCAGCGCCAGGGAGATGCCGATACGACGGACCCGCTGGCGATGCTCGGGCGGAAGCTTGTTCGAGAGGATCGAGATGAAGATCAGATTGTCGATCCCCAGCACCACCTCCATGACGATGAGGGTGACGAGCGCCGCCCACGCGGCGGGGTCGGTGAGGAGGGGAATGATACTGTCGAACATTGAGGTTGGTCCCGTTGAATGGGCTTGTAAGTCTGGTCAGCGGCTGCGGCAATGGCGCGCGGCCCGAAGCGATCTCGCGGGCGGTTGTCTATCGGGTAAGAGGGTCAGCTCGGGCCGATCGGGACCGGCAAGTCCCGGACCAGGGCCCCCGCGCCGCCGCCGGCGAGGACGGCCTGACGCACCGCAACGTGGCTGGCGAAGCTCTGAGCCTCGACATAGATGCGGCCGGCCTGCGGATAGGCGGCGCGGATCCGGTGCTCAAGACGCGCCACCGTGTCTTCGACGTCTCCCGCGCTGAGGGTGTTGCGGAAGTCGAGGCTGAGGGCGACGAGAATCTCGTTCGGTCCGAAATGCATGGTGCGGCAGTCGTTCAGTCCGTCCACCCCGGCCTCGGCGCGGGCGATGTCGGCGATGCCTTTGCGGGTCGCGGGGTCGGCGGCTTCTCCGGTCAGCAGGCTTTGACTTTCGAAGGCGAGGAAGCCGGCGGTCAGGGCCAGGATGACGCCGATGACAACAGAGGCAACGCCGTCCATCACCGGCAGGGCGAAGACGTGGCTGGCGACGACCCCGAACAGGGCCACGACCAGACCGGCCAGGGCAGCGGTGTCCTCGAACAGGACGGTGAAGACCGTGGGGTCCTTCGACGAGCGAATGACGGCGAAGAAGGGTCGGCCCTCGCGCTCGCGGTTGAAGGCCTTGAACGCCACCAGCCAGGACGCGCCCTCGAACAGGACCGAAAGGCCGAGAACCACATAGTTGATCCACGGGTTCTCGATCTCGCCCGGATTCCGGATTCGTTCGATGCCGTGCAGGATCGAGATCACCGCCCCGACGCCAAAGATAAGCACCGCCACCACGAAGGTGTAGAAATAGAGTTGCAGGCCATGGCCGAACGGATGGCTCTCTGTGGCCGGCCGCGCGGCACGCCTCAGACCGATCAGCAGGATGATCTGGTTGCCGGTGTCGACCGCCGAATGGATGGCTTCGCTCATCATGGCCGACGAGCCAGTGAACAAGGCGGCCGCCAGCTTGGTGACGGCGATGGACAGATTGCCGGCTAGGGCGGCGAAGATGACGTTTTTCGAAGTCGACGCGGCCATGGGCCCACAGCGCCGGTGCGGCGTTATCGTTCCGACCCCCTCGGTTGCGGTTCGGGGGTTACGATGCTATCAGGCGCCCGGCTGAGCCGGAGGG
>Ga0105047_10004940_pt1 | contig 23083 bp, 17 predicted proteins | sample MAT04_FD_78384 | JGI IMG/M metagenome (GOLD analysis project Ga0105047, IMG submission 78384) | Freshwater microbial communities from Lake Fryxell liftoff mats and glacier meltwater in Antarctica - MAT-04 (megahit assembly) | ecosystem: Environmental > Aquatic > Freshwater > Ice > Liftoff... | reverse complement strand
GCCCGGTCGAGATGTTCTCGTCCGCAGGAAAGGTGGGCCCCGCCTATTGCACCGGGGTCGGCAAGGCAATGCTGGCGCATCTGCCGGACGAGGCGCTGCGGGCCATGCTGGACCGCCAGTCGTTCCATGTCTTCACCCCGCAGACCTATGCCTCTCCCACAACGCTGATGGCCGAATTGCAGGCGATCCGGGGGCGCGGCCATGCCTTTGACCGCGAAGAGCATGAACCCGGCATCATCTGCATCGCGGTGCCCATCCTGACGCGACAGGGCCGGGTGCTGGGGGCGGTATCGGTCACTTCGACCACACAGCGCACCACGCTGGCAGCGCTCGAGGCCAAAGCCGACCGGATCAAGCAAACGGCGGCCCGGATCGCCGCCGAAGCGGAAAGCTGGCGCTTCCCCGAACAAGACAACGACTGATACGGAAGGAAACCGATGTCTCGCGTGACCCTGAACAAAGTCATCAAGAAATACGGCGACGCGCAGGTCATCCATGGCGTGGACCTTGTGATCGAGGACGGCGAATTCTGCGTCTTTGTCGGCCCGTCGGGCTGCGGCAAATCCACTTTGCTGCGCATGGTGGCGGGCCTCGAGGAAACCACCGGCGGCGCCATCACGATCGGCGCCCGCGACGTGACCCGCGCCGACCCCTCGGAACGCGGCGTGGCGATGGTGTTCCAGACCTACGCGCTGTATCCCCATATGACGGTGGCCGAAAACATGGGCTTCGGGCTGAAGATGACCGGCCACCCGCGCCACGAAATCACGGCCAAGGTCAAGGAAGCCAGCCGCATCCTGAAACTCGACGACTACCTGGCGCGCAAACCCAAGGCCCTGTCGGGCGGCCAGCGGCAGCGTGTGGCGATCGGTCGCGCCATCGTGCGGGGCCCTGAAGTGTTTCTGTTCGACGAACCCCTGTCGAACCTCGACGCCGAGTTGCGGGTCGAAATGCGCGTCGAGATCTCGCGCCTGCACCGCGAGATCGGCGCCACGATGATCTATGTGACCCATGATCAGGTCGAGGCCATGACGCTGGCCGACAAGATCGTGGTGCTGCGGGCAGGCCGGGTCGAACAGGTGGGCCGCCCGCTCGACCTCTACCGTGACCCCGACAACCGCTTTGTCGCGGGCTTCATCGGTTCGCCGGCAATGAACTTCGTCAAGGCCAGGGTCGATGGTCCGGGCAAGGTGGCCTGCCTTGGCCTCGCGGCCTCGATGCCGATGCCGGTGTCGCTGCCGGGCGCCGGGTCGAACGTCGTGCTCGGCCTTCGCCCGCAACATCTGGCCATCGCGCCGAGCGGCAGCACCCACAAGGTGGAGGCCACCGAAGCGCTGGGCGGCACCTCGTTCATCCATCTGTCCGCCTCGACCGGCGAGAAACTGGTGGTCGAGGCGCATGACGATGTGGTGATCGACCGTGGCACGATGGTCGGCCTGACCTTCGACCCGGCGCAGGTTCTGGCCTTCGCCGCCGAAACCGGAGCGAGACTCCGCCAGACCGGCCTTTTCCCTTTCGCCTTGGCCCAAATATCCCACGGGGGTCCGGGGGTGTGAAACCCCCGGCTTTCTGGCCTTAACGCCTCGCAGTGTCTGGTCCTACGCCGGCCTGACGCGATCCCCGATGATGAATGGCGCACAAGGGAGCCGACATGAACGACCACACACCCGCCAACGACATGTCCCATGTCATCGCCGCCGACCGTGCGCATCTGTGGCACCATCTGATCCAGCACAAACCGTTCGAAACCATTGACCCGCGGATCATGGTCGAAGGTCGCGGCCTGCGGGTCTGGGATGCCACGGGGCGCGAGCATCTGGATGCGGTGTCGGGCGGGGTCTGGACGGTCAACGTCGGCTACGGGCGCGAGACGATTGCCAAGGCGGTCTACAACCAGTTGGTCAGGATGAATTATTTCTCCAATTCGGCCGGGTCGATCCCCGGCGCGCTGTTTGCCGAGAAACTGATCTCGAAGATGCCCGGTCTGACCCGCGTCTATTACTCCAACTCCGGCTCCGAGGCGAACGAGAAGGTCTACAAGATGGTCCGCCAGATCTCGGCGCGTCATCACGGCGGCCGCAAGCACAAGATCCTGTTCCGCGACCGCGACTATCACGGCACCACGATCACCGCGCTGTCCTCGGCCGGTCAGCCGCAGCGGGCGGTGCAATATGGCCCGTTCACCCCCGGGTTCGTCGAGGTGCCGCACTGCCTGCAATATCGCGCCCAATGGGACGTGGCCGATTACGGGGTGCGCGCGGCGGATGCGATCGAAGAGGTGATCCTGCGCGAGGGCCCCGATACGGTGGGCGCACTGGTGCTGGAGCCGATCACTGCCGGCGGCGGCGTGATCGTGCCACCCGAGGGCTACTGGCCCCGCGTGCAGGACATCTGCAGGAAATACGACATTCTGCTGCATCTTGACGAGGTCGTGTGCGGCGTCGGGCGCACGGGCACCTGGTTCGGCTATCAGCACTACGGGGTGCAGCCCGATTTCGTGACCATGGCCAAGGGGGTCGCCTCGGGCTATGCCGCCGTTGCCTGCACGGTCACGACCGAAGCCATCTTCGAGATGTTCAAGGACGATGCCGCCGATCCGCTTGGCTATTTCCGCGACATCTCGACCTTCGGCGGTTGCACGGCGGGGCCGGCCGCTGCACTGGAAAACATGGCGATCATCGAGGACGAGGGTCTGCTGGACAACACCCTGCAGATGGGCGCGCGGCTGATCGACAATCTGAGCGCCTTGCAGGACAAACACGCCGTGATCGGCGATGTGCGGGGCAAGGGGCTGTTCTGCGGCGCCGAACTGGTCGCTGACCGCGCCACCAGGGAACCGGCCGACGAGAAAAAGGTTCAGGCCGTCGTCGCGGACTGCATGACGCAAGGCGTGATCATCGGGGCGACCAACCGCAGCCTGCCCGGGTTCAACAACACCCTGTGCCTGTCGCCCGCCCTGATGGCGACGTCCGACGACATCGACGCGATCACGGCGGCGATTGACGGCGCGCTCGGCCGGGTGTTCGGCTAGGACAGCACCGGGCCCGCTGCAGGGCCAGCCACCCCCCAAGGCGTTCCGGTCCGGTGCCACGCACCCGGACCGTCGCCGGCCAGAAGGCAGGCCTTGACTTCCATCGGGCCTTGGCCAATCCGTAAGGCCGGTTGTCGCCTCGACAGGTCCAGAATGCAGATCCCGATCGAGACCTTCTTTCTGGCCCCGGCCGTCACCGGCACCCTGCAACAGCGCATCCGCCAGATGGTCAGCGCCGGCATCCTTGCCGGGCGGTTTCGCGCAGGTGACAAGCTGCCGTCGTCACGCGGGCTGGCCCGCCATCTGGGTCTGGCGCGGATCACCGTGACGCTGGCCTATGCCGAACTGGTCAGCGCAGATTACCTCGCGGCGCGTGGCCGGTCGGGCTATTTCGTGTCGGACTCGGCACCCAAACCCCCGGATTTTGTCCGCGCCGGGGTGCCCCCGCGCGATACGGTCGATTACACGGCGCTGACCGGCGGGCGGTTCAGCGCGCAGGCGGCAGTGGCCAAGCCGGCGGACTGGCGCGATTACCCCTATCCGTTCATCTACGGCCAGGCCGATGCGGCGCTGTTTGACCATCAGAACTGGCGCGCCTGCGCGTTGCGCGCGATGGGCAAACGCGACTTTGCCGCGCTGACCACCGATTACATCGACGCCGACGATCCTGTGCTGATCGAGGCGCTGATCCGGACCCTGCTGCCGCGCCGCGGCATCGCCGCCACCCCGGACCAGGTACTGCTGACCATGGGCGCGCAGAACGGGCTGTGGCTGGCGGCGCAGGTGCTGTTGGGGCCGGGGCGACGGGCGGTGATCGAAAACCCGTGCTATCCGGGGTTGCGCGCCATCCTCGGGCTGACCGAAGCGCGGGTGTCATCTGTCGATGTCGATGCCTTCGGCCTGCCGCCCGATGTCTTGCCGCCGGCCGATGTGGTGTTCACTACGGCCAGCCATCATTGCCCGACCAACGCCACGATGCCGCTGGACCGCCGGATGGCGTTTCTGGCCGCAGCCTCGGCGCAGGATTTCGTGATCGTCGAGGACGACTACGAGTTCGAGATGTCGTTCCTGTCCGCCGCCTCGCCCTCGCTGAAATCGCTGGATGGCGCGGGCCGGGTGATCCATGCGGGCTCGTTCTCCAAATCGCTGTTTCCGGGGTTGCGGCTGGGGTATCTGGTCGGCCCGGCGAGTTTCATCCGTGAGGCACGATCGCTGCGCACCGCCGTTCTGCGGCACCCGCCGGGACATATGCAGCGCACGGTCGCCTACTTCCTGTCGCTGGGTCATTACGAGGCGCTGATTGCCCGGATGAAGGCGGCATATCGGCGGCGACGGCAGGTGATGGACGAGGCAATCGCCGGTGCCGGGCTTCAGGTGGCCGGGCGCGGGGCGTTCGGAGGGTCCAGCTTCTGGATGCAGGCGCCGGACAGCGTCGATACCGTGGCGCTGGCAGCCGGGTTGCGCGGGCAGGGCGTGCTGATCGAACCCGGCGCTGCCTTCTTTGGCCCCGGCGGGCCTGCGAACTTTTACCGGCTTGCCTATTCCTCGATCGCTCCGGCCAAAATCCCCGAAGGCATCGCCCAGATCGGACGCGCGCTGGCCTTATCCGCCTGAGGTCTCTGGCCCTAAGGCGGCAGCAGCGAGCCGCCTAGACTGCAGCCAGCAATCAAGGACCCCTGCCATGAAAATGACCACGGAAGAAGCCTTCGTGAAAACTCTGCAACGGCATGGCATCGCGCATGCCTTTGGCATCATCGGATCGGCCTTCATGCCGATTTCAGACCTGTTTGCCCGCGCGGGCATCACCTTCTGGGATTGCGCGCATGAAGGCTCGGGCGGGATGATGGCGGATGGCTACACCCGCGCCTCGGGGCGGATGTGCATGATGATCGCGCAGAACGGGCCGGGGGTCACCAACTTGGTCACGGCCGTGAAAACCGCCTACTGGAATCATACGCCCCTGCTGCTGGTGACGCCGCAGGCCGCCAACAAGACCATCGGGATGGGCGGCTTTCAGGAGGTAGAACAGATGGCGCTGTTCGCCGACATGGTGGCCTATCAGGAAGAGGTCCGCGATGCCTCGCGGGTGGCCGAGGTGCTGAACCGGGTGATCCTGGCGGCAAAACGTGCCTCCGCTCCGGCGCAGATCAACATGCCGCGCGATTTCTGGACGCAGGTGATCGACATCGAGTTACCCGCGCTGGTCGAGTTCGAACGCCCGGTCGGCGGCGAAGCGGCCATCGCCGAGGCGGCCCGTCTGCTGTCGGGGGCGAAGTTTCCGGTCCTGCTGAACGGCGCGGGCGTGGTGCTGGCGGGGGCAATCCCGGCGTCAAGGGCGCTGGCCGAACGGCTCGACGCGCCGGTCTGCGTCGGCTACCAGCACAACGACGCCTTTCCCGGCTCGCACCCGCTGTTCGCCGGGCCGCTGGGGTACAACGGCGCGAAAGCGGCGATGGAACTAATCGCGCAGGCCGATGTGGTGCTGGCGCTTGGCACGCGGCTGAACCCGTTCTCCACCCTGCCGGGCTACGGGCTCGACTACTGGCCGAAAGCGGCCAAGATCATCCAGGTCGACATCAACCCGAACCGCATCGGGCTGACCAAGACCGTGACGGTCGGCATCGCGGGCGACGCGCGCAAAGTGGCAGAGGCGATCCTGTTTCGCCTCTCCGGGTCGGCCGGGGATGCCGGGCGCGCGGCCCGGCGCGCCACCATCGCCCAAACCAGATCGGCCTGGGCGCAGGCGCTGGCCGCGATGGACCACGAAAACGACGATCCCGGCACAACCTGGAACCAGCGCGCCCGTGCCGCCAAACCCGACTGGATGAGCCCCCGGATGGCTTGGCGCGCCCTTCAGTCGGCTTTGCCGCCCGAGGCAATCATCTCTTCCGACATTGGCAACAACTGCGCCATCGGCAACGCCTATCCGACGTTCGAGGCAGGGCGCAAATACCTCGCCCCCGGCTTGTTCGGCCCTTGCGGCTATGGCCTGCCCGCTGTGATCGGCGCGAAAATCGCCTGCCCCGACATGCCGGTGGTCGGCTTCTCGGGCGACGGCGCGTTCGGCATCGCCGTGACCGAACTGACCGCAATCGGCCGTCCCGAATGGCCTGCGGTCACGCAGGTCGTGTTCCGCAATTATCAGTGGGGGGCGGAAAAGCGCAACTCGACCCTGTGGTACGACGACAATTTCGTGGGCACCGAACTCGACGAAGGCGTCTCCTATGCCGCCATCGCCCGGGCCTGCGGCTTGCAGGGCGTCGTCGCCCGGACGATGGACGACCTGACCGGCGCCTTGCGGCAGGCGATCACCGATCAGATGGAGCATGGCAGGACGACCCTGATCGAGGCGATGATCAATCAGGAACTCGGCGAGCCGTTCCGCCGCGATGCGATGAAAAAACCGGTGGAGGTCGCGGGGATCGATCCTGCGGACATGCTGCTGACCTGACCCTGCGGCAGTTTTCGTCCGCACCCATCCCATGGGGGTCCGGGGGTGTGAAACCCCCGGCCTTGCCCGCAGCAAGATCGGACCCGGATGATCCTGCCCTTCGACCTGACACCCGCCACGGCCCTGTTCATGGCGCTGGCCTTTGCGATTGCCGCCTATGTGCGCGGCTATTCCGGGTTCGGGTTCTCGGCGCTGGTCGTCGCCTCCTCGGCGCTGGTGACCAACCCGCTGAACTTCGTCGCGGTGGTGATGTTTTGCGAATTCCTGATGACGGTGCAGCAGTGGCCGGGGGTCTGGCGGCAGGTGGACTGGCGGCGGGTCATCACCCTGATGATCGGGGCGGTTGTCGGGCTTCCCGTCGGTCTGTGGGCGCTGACCGGAGTGGGGGTCGATGCGGCGCGGGGCATTGTCGCGGTCTATGTGCTGGCGATGTGCGGGGTGATGCTGCTGGGGTGGCGGCTGCGCCGGCCGCAAGGCGATGCGGGGCATGTGGTGGCCGGGGTGGCGTCGGGGCTGGCCAATGCTCCGGGGATGGGGGGGCTGCCGGTCGCCACCTATTTCACCGCTCAGGGGATGGGCGCGGGTGTGTTCCGCGCCACGCTGATCGCCTATTTCGCGCTGCTCGATCTCTATTCTGCCCCTTTGATGTGGTGGCATGGCATGGTGACATGGGACACGATTTATGCGGCGGGTCTGTCCTTGCCCATCGTGATCGTCGGCACCTGGGCCGGGGGGCGGCATTTCCTGAACACCGATCCGCAGGATTTCCGCCGCTTTGCGATCGTGCTGCTGGCGGTTCTGGCGGTGCTGGGACTTGCGAAGTCGGTTCTTTAGCGATGTCGCAAACCGGACAGTCGGGCGGTGCCCGGCGCGGCACAGTATGGGGACGGAGGCTGCGATGACCCACCAACCACGGCTTGAAACCTCACCACCGGTGTCCGACGAGGTGCGCAAGACGACCTGCTACATGTGCGCCTGCCGCTGCGGCATCGACGTGCACCTGTCCTCCGGCCGGGTCAGCTATATCGAGGGCAACCGCGATCACCCGGTCAACAAGGGGGTGTTGTGCGCCAAGGGGGCGTCGGGGATCATGCAGGTCACCGCCCCAAGCCGGTTGCGCACCCCCCTGCGCCGGGTCGGCCCGCGCGGCTCGGGGGCGTTCGAGCCGATCTCGTGGGATGCAGCCCTGACCCTCGCCACCGAATGGCTGGCGCCGTTGCGCGAAACCGCCCCCGAAAAGCTGGCATTCTTTACCGGGCGCGACCAGTCCCAAAGTTTCACCGGCTGGTGGGCGCAACAGTTCGGCACCCCGAATTATGCCGCCCATGGCGGGTTCTGCTCGGTCAACATGGCGGCGGCGGGCATCTACACCATCGGCGGCGCGTTCTGGGAGTTCGGGGCGCCCGACTGGGATCGCACCCGGCTGCTCGTCCTGTTCGGGGTAGCCGAAGATCACGACAGCAACCCGATCAAGATCGGCCTTGGAAAACTCAAGGCGCGCGGCGCGCGGGTGATCGGGATCAATCCGATCCGCACCGGCTATAACGCGGTCGCCGACGATTGGCTCGGCATCACGCCGGGGACCGATGGCCTGTTGATCCTCAGCCTGATCCACTGCCTGCTGGAGGCGGGCAAGATCGATCTGGAGTATCTCGCGCGGTACACCAACGCGCCGCTTCTGGTGGTAGAGGACGGGCCGGAAAAGGGCATGATCGCGCGTAATGCCGAAAGCCAGCCCTTCGTGATCGACCGGCGGACCGGGATGCCGGCGCCCTGGGACGGACGCGGGGTGCAGCCCGATCTGGGAGCGGTCTGGCAGGGCAACCGGACGGTGTTCCAGCATATGGCCGCGCGGTATCTCGATGCGTCGCACGCGCCGGAGGCCGTCGCGTCACCCTGCGGCATTCCGGCCGGGCGGATCCGGGCGCTGGCCGCCGAACTGGCGCGGGTGGCATTCGACGAGGCGATCGAGCTCGCGGTGCCCTGGACGGATTTTCGCGGCGACCAGCATGCGACGATGCCCGGTCGCCCGGTCAGCTTTCATGCGATGCGCGGCATCTCGGCGCATTCCAACGGCTTCCAGACCGCCCGTGCCCTGCACCTGCTGCAAATCGTCCTCGGCACGGTCGAGGTGCCCGGCGGCTATCGGCTGAAACCGCCCTACCCAAAACCGGTCGAGGCGCATCCCACCCCGCATTTCGTCGCGGTTCCGGGCAAGCCGCTGTCGGGGCCGCACCTTGGCTATGTGCGGGGGCCCGAGAATCTGGCGTTGAAACCCGACGGCTCGCCCGCCCGGATCGACAAGGCGTTCACTTGGGAAAATCCGTTCTCGGCCCATGGCTTGATGCAGATGGTCATCCCGAATGCCCATGCCGGCGACCCCTACCGGATCGACACGCTGTTTCTCTACATGGCAAACATGGCGTGGAACTCGTCGATGAACACCGCCGCCGTGATGGAGATGCTGACCGACAAGGGTCCGGACGGCGCGTATGTCATTCCCCGCATCATCTATTCCGATGCCTATGCTTCCGAAATGGTGGCCTATGCCGATCTGATCCTGCCGGACACGACCTATCTGGAACGCCACGACTGTATCTCGCTGCTCGACCGACCCATCAGCGAACCCGATGCGGCGGGCGACAGCATCCGCTGGCCGGTGGTCGAGCCCGACCGCGATGTGCGGGGGTTTCAGTCGGTGTTGCTTGATCTGGGGGTGCGGCTGCGGTTGCCCGGCATGACCCGGGACGACGGCAGCGCCCGTTACACGGACTACGCCGACTATATCGTGAATCATCTCCGAAGGCCCGGTGTCGGGCCGCTGATCGGCTTTCGCGGCGACGGCACGCTGGAGGGGCGGGGACCTGCGAACCCCAATCAATTGTCGGCGTATATCGCGAACGGCGGGTTCTATCAGGCGCATGTGCCCGAAGGGGCTGCGTTCTACAAGCCGTGGAACGCCGCCTATCAGGACTGGGCTGTCGCCACATCGTTCTACGAGACGCCGCAGCCCTATCTGTTTTCGATCTGGTCAGAGCCGATGCGCCGCTTTCAGGCGGCGGCCGAGGGCACCGGCTTCATTCAGCCGCCCGACCATCTGCGCGACCGTTTGAAACTGGCGATGGACCCGCTGCCCCGCTGGTATCCGCCGTTTGCCGAGGTCGAGGGCTACCCGCTGCATGCGCTGACGCAACGCCCGATGGACATGTACCATTCCTGGGGGTCGCAGAACGCGTGGCTGCGGCAGATCCGCGGCAAGAACGTTCTCTTTGTGCCGACAAAGGTGTGGACCGAACAGGGCTTTGCCGCCGGCGACTGGGCACGGGTGACCTCGCCCAACGGCTCGATTGTCGTACCGGTGGCGCATATGGCGGCGCTGAACGAACATACCGTCTGGACGTGGAACGCCATCGGCAAGCGCAGGGCGGCATGGGCGCTGGATGACGCGGCACCCGAGGCGGTGGAGGGCTTTTTGCTGAACCATCTGATCAGCGAACTGCTGCCGCCGCAGCCCGATGGCTTGCGATATTCCAATGCCGATCCCGTCACGGGGCAGGCCGCCTGGTTCGATCTTCGCGTCAGGATCGAACATTCGGGCCCGCGCGACCAGTCTGAACCAGCTTTCCCGCCGATCTTTCGCGTAGTGCCCAAGGGAGACCAGCGATGACCCTGCTGCCAGGTGCGACCGACAAGAAACTGGGGCTGGTCATCGACCTTGACACCTGCGTGGGCTGCCATGCTTGCGTGACGGCGTGCAAGGGGTGGAACGATCAGGGCTACGGCGTACCTTTGTCGGACCAGAACCCCTATGGCGCAGACCCTTCGGGCGTGTTCCTCAACCGGGTTCACAGCTATCAGGTGCAACCCTCTGACGGACTATCGCAAATCATAAACTTCCCCCGATCCTGCCTGCATTGCGACGATGCGCCCTGCGTCACCGTCTGCCCGACCGGGGCCAGCTACAAACGCGTCGAAGATGGCATCGTGCTGGTGAACGAGGACGCCTGCATCGGCTGCGGGCTGTGCGCCTGGGCCTGCCCTTACGGCGCGCGCGAGATGGATGCGGCGGCGGGTGTGATGAAGAAATGCACCCTTTGCGTCGACCGCATCTACAACGAAAACCTGCCCGAACAGGACCGCGAACCGGCTTGCGTGCGGACCTGCCCGACCGGCGCACGGCATTTCGGCGACTTCGCCGATCCTGACAGCAACGTCAGCCGCCTGTCTGCCGACCGCGGTGGCTATGCGCTGATGCCCGACCTCGGGACGAAACCCGTCAACCGCTATCTGCCGCCGCGCAAGAAGGATGTCCGGTCCGAGGCGAGCCTGCTGGCCCCGTTGCTGGACATCAAGGCCACCGGTTTTGCGGGCTGGCTGGACAAGGTGCTGGGCAGGATCTGATGCACCCGGCGCCGTCCGTCCTTGTTTTCACGGTGTTTTCCGGGTTCGGATTTGGTCTGCTGGCGTTTCTGGGGATTGGCTGGCCCGCGCCCGCCGGCTGGGTTGCCTTCTGGTGGTGGGGGCTTGGGTATGCCTGTGCCGTGGGGGGGCTGGTCGCCTCGACCCTGCATCTGGGCAATCCACAGCGGGCGTTGCGCGCCTTTGGCCAGTGGCGGTCAAGCTGGCTGAGCCGCGAAGCCTGGGCGTCGGTGCTGGCGTTGGGGCTGCTGGCCCCCGTGGCCCTGTCGGACTGGCTGGGGCTGGGCTGGAGCCGGATTCCGGGGAGAATGGGGGCGATCTGTGCAGTGGCGACCGTAGGGGCCACAGCGATGATCTATACGCAGCTTCGCAGCGTACCGCGTTGGAATCACTGGATGACGCCGATGCTGTTTGGCGGGTTTGCCCTGACCGGCGGGGCAATGGCTGCGGGCCACGCAAACCTTGCCGCAGGGTTCGGGCTGGTGCTGGCCGCGGGCCTGGTGCTGGCGTTCCGGCTGGGTGACGGGCAGTTTGCCAGGGCCGGGCAGACGATCGGCACCGCGACCGGGCTGGACCGGGTGGGAGAGGCGGCGGTGTTCGAGTTGCCGCACACAGGGGGCAATTATCTGCTGCGCGAGATGATCTTTGTCGTCGGTCGCCGGCACGCGGTCAAATTGCGGTTGATCGCGGTGGCGGCCGTGGCGGCAGCGGCGGGGCTCGTGTTGGTGCCCGGGGCGCTGCCTTTGGCTTGCACGTTGCATCTGGGCGGGGCGTTGGTGGCGCGCTGGCTGTTTTTCGCCGAAGCCGAGCATGTTGTGGGGCTGTACTACGGGAAACGGTAGTTGCAAAAATCGAATGTTAACCGGCATGGATCGTTCCAATATCAACTTGGAACGGTCCAGATTCGGAGGGACGGCATGGGCAAGGTGGTGTCGGCATCAGACGCCGCCGCAAGGATCGGCGATGGGGCGGTGGTCACGGTGTCGTCCTCGTCGGCTCTCGGCTGCCCGGACAGGGTGCTGGCCGCCCTTGGCGAGCGGTTTCGCGGGCAGGGCCATCCGCGCGGTCTGACCATGCTGCATCCGATTGCCGCCGGCGACATGTACGGGGTCAAGGGCATCGACCATCTTGCGCAGGACGGGCTGATTGCGCGGGTGCTGGCGGGGTCGTATCCCTCGGGGCCGTCGCATCTGCCGATGCCCGAAATCTGGCGGATGATCGTGGAAAACCGGATCGCCGCCTATAATGTGCCCTCGGGCATCCTGTTCGACATGCACCGCGACGTCGCCGCCCGCCGGCCGGGCGTGTTTACCAAGGTCGGGCTCGACACGTTCGTCGATCCGCTGCGCGAGGGCTGCGCGATGAACGGCGCAGCGGCAGCGGCTCCGATCGTGGCGCGCGCGACGTGGGCCGGCGAGACGTGGCTGCACTTTCCCAACATCGTCCCCGATGTGTGCATCCTGCGCGCCACCACGGCGGACGAACGCGGAAACCTGACCTACGAGCATGAAGGGGCCACTCTGGGCGGGCTGGAGCAGGCGATTGCCACACGCAACCATGGCGGGCTGGTGATCGCGCAGGTCAAGCGGATGACGGCGGCGGGCAGTCTGCGGCCGCACGACGTGCGGGTGCCAGGCCATCTGGTCGATCTGATCGTGGTGGACCCCGACCAGAAGCAGACCACCGAAACCGTGCACGATCCCGCCATCTCGGGCGAGGTCATGCGGCCATGGCACAGCTTCGCGCTTGCCGATCCGGGGGTCGAGAAGGTCATCGCGCGGCGGGCAGCGATGGAGTTGGCGGCGGGCATGACGGCCAATCTGGGCTTCGGGATTTCCGCCATGGTGCCGCGGATCCTGCTGGAAGAAGGGCAGGCTCAGGCAGTGACCTGGGCTGTCGAACAGGGCGCAGTGGGGGGGATGCCGCTGACCGGCTTTGCCATTGGCTGCGCGTCGAACGCCGAGGCTTTTGTGCCCTCGCCCCAGCAGTTCACCTATTTTCAGGGAGGCGGGTTCGATCTGACGTTCCTGTCGTTTCTGGAAGTGGATGTGCAGGGAAATGTCAACGTCTCGAAACTTGGCAAAAAGCCATATCTGACAGCCGGTTGCGGTGGGTTTGTCGAAATAACGGCCCATGCGCGTCGCATCGTGTTTTCGGGCTGGTTCGAGGCGGGGGCCGAAGTGGCGGTCGGGCCTGACGGGCTGCGGATCGTCAAGCCCGGCCGCTTTGCCAAGATGGTCGAGGCGGTGGAGCATGTCACGTTCTCGGGCGCGCGGGGGCGGGCGACGGGGCAGGACGTGCTGTTTGTCACCGAGCGTTGCGTGATGCGGGCGACCTTCGCGGGTCTGGTGGCCACCGAGATCATGCCGGGAATCGATCCGGCGCGCGACGTCGTGGCGGCAAGCGGCGGGCGGGTTCAGGTGGCGGCAGGGGCGGTGCGGATGCCGCTGTCGCTGTTGGCGGACGGGCCGATGGGGCTGGTGCTGTGAGCGCGGCGCAACTGCTGCTGTGCGGCGCGGTGGCCGAGATCAGTCTGGAAAATCCGGGCAGGCTGAACGCGTTGACCGTCGGGATGCTGGACCAGATCGCTGCGCATTGTGACCGGATCGACCGGGATCCGGGCCTGCGGGTCGTGCTGGTGACGGCGTCCGGCACCCGGGCATTCCGCACGGGGGCCGACATCGCCGCCTGGGGCGACCTGCCGCCGGATGTGTTTGCCCGGGTCTGGGTGCGGGACGGGCACCGGGTTTTCGACCGGCTGGCGCGGTTGAGCAAGCCCACGATCGCGGTGCTGCAGGGCCATGCGTTCGGCGGCGGGCTGGAACTGGCGGCGGCCTGCGATGCGCGGGTGATGGCTCCGGGTGCCACGCTGGCCCTGCCCGAATCGGGCGTGGGGATCGTGCCCGGCTGGTCGGGCACCCAACGCCTGCTTCGTCTGCTGCCCGAGCCGGTGATCAAGGAGATGGCGCTGTTCGGGCGGCGGCTGTCGGCCGACCGCGCCTTGGCGCTGGGGTTTGTGGCCGAAGTGGCCGACGACCCCTTTGCGGCAGCGGTCGAGATGGCGGACCGGATGCTTGCGGCCAGTTCGCGCGCGGTCGAAGTGGCGAAGTACATGATCCACGCCGGGGCGGGCGAGGACCGCAGCGCGATGATCGAGGCGCTGGGCGCGGGCATGAGTGCGGCCAGTGCTGACCGCAGCGAAGGGGTAGCCGCCTTTCGCGCCAAGCGCACGCCAGTGTTTCCGGGGGTTTAGGATGAACGTGACGGGGCGCAGGCAGGGGCGTTGCGGACGATGACACCGGATGTCTTGATCATCGGGTCGGGGATGGGGGGGGCGACGCTGGCGGCGGCTTTGGCCCCGTCCGGACGGCGGATCGTCATTCTGGAGCGCGGAGAGCGGCTGGAGCCCAGCCCCGAGGCCCGCGACGATGCGGCAATCTTTCAGCGTGGCCATTTCCGGCCCGATGAAATGTGGCTGGACGGTGAAGGCCGCCGGTTCAGCCCGGGCAACTACTATCATCCGGGCGGCAACTCGAAATTCTACGGCGCGGTTCTGATGCGGTATCGCGCGCAGGACTTTGCGCCGATACGGCACATCGGGGGCACGACCTCGGGCTGGCCGTTCCCCTATGCCGAGATCGAACGGCACTATCAGGCGGCCGAGGCCCTGTATCAGGTTCGGGGGGCGTTGGGCGACGACCCGAGCGAGCCTGCGCATTCGGGCGGCTACAGCTTTCCTCCCGTGCCGGATGAACCGCCGATAACAGACTTGCGCCGGCGTCTGGCGTCGGTCGGGTTGCATCCGTCGAGCCTGCCCCTGGGGGTCGATATCGACCGCTGGCTGGCACAGGGGCAAACGCCGTGGGACGCCTTCCCCGACACCGGCGGCGGCAAGATGGATGCCGAGACCGTGGGGTTGGCCTATGCCTTGCAGCACCGCAACGTGACGCTGCTGACCGGTGCGCGGGTGCGGCGGCTGGAGGTCGAGGGCACCCGGATCGCGACTGTCGTGATGGAACGGCGCGGCGGGGTCGAGCGGATGTCGGCCCCCGAGGTGGTGCTGGCGGCGGGGGCAGTGAACACTGCGGCGCTGTTGCTGGCCTCGGGCGTTGCGAATTCGTCCGATCAGGTCGGGCGCAACTTCATGAATCACAACCTGTCTGCGGTTCTGGGGTTGAGCCTGCGGCGCAACGACAGCGTGTATCAAAAAACGCTGCAGGTGAACGACTATTACCTGGGCGGCGGGCCGGGGGGTGCGCCGTTGGGCAACATTCAGTTGCTTGGCAAGATCTCGGGCACCATCCTCGCCTCGGATACGCGGCTGCCGCGACCGCTGGCCCGGATCATCGCGCGGCATTCGGTGGACATGCTGGCGATGTCGGAAGATCTGCCCAACCCCGACAGCCGGGTGACCCTGCGGGGCGACCAGATCGTGCTGGACTGGAAACGCTCCAACTGGGCGGCGCATCTGGCGCTGGTGGCGGTGCTGAAGCGGTCGCTTCGCCGTGCGGGCTATCCTGTGGTGCTGAGCCGCGCATTCGACCGGCGCACGCCGTCGCACCAGTGCGGGACGGCCCGCATGGGGGTGGATCCCCGCCTGTCAGTGGTGGACCCGTTCTGCCTGACCCATGATGTCGGAAACCTTCATATCGTCGATGCTTCGGTGCTGCCCACCTCGGCCGCCGTAAATCCGGCGCTGACCATCGCGGCGCTGGCCCTGCGGGTGGCCGAGCGGATGGGGGCGGCATGCGGGCCCTGATCACCGGCGGGCAGCAGGGCATCGGGTTGGGCATCGCGCAGGCGCTGCTGGCCGCGGGCTTCGAGATCGCGGTTGCAGCCGAAGTGGCGGATCCGGATCTGACCGCGTTGCCGGGCGCACGGTATTTCCGGCACGATCTGCGCGACATCGGGGCGGTGCCTGCATTGCTGGCCGCCGTGGGGCCGGTTGAGACATTCGTGTCGAACGCAGGGGTTGCGCCGCCGGTGCGGGCCGATGTGCTCGACCTTGGCCCCGACAGTTTCGACCATGTGCTGTCGGTCAACCTGCGGGGGGCGTTCTTTCTGGCGCAAGGGGTGGCCCGGACGATGATCGGGCAGACGATGACCGGGCAGCCGATGACCGGGCAGGCGACGAAACGGCAGGCGATGACCGGGCAGTCGATGACCGGGCAGGCGATGACCGGGCAGGCGGGATACCGCTCGATGATCTTCATCACGTCGGTGTCCGCCGGGATGGCGAGCCTGGAACGGGCGGAGTACTGCATGTCGAAGGCCGCGGCGTCGATGATGGTCAAGACCTTTGCGCTGCGGCTCGCGGGTGCGGGGATCGGCGTGTTCGAACTGCGTCCGGGCATCATCGACACCGCGATGACCGCCGGCGTGCGGGGCAAGTACGACACGGCGATCGCCGGGGGGCTGGTCCCGGCGGGGCGGTGGGGGGTGCCTGCCGATGTGGGGGCGGCCGTGGTGCCGCTGGCCTTGGGGCAGATGGCCTTTGCCACCGGATCGGTGATCACGGTCGATGGCGGATTGTCGGATCCAAGGCTGTAGGGGGGTGGCATGACATATGATTTCATCATCGTGGGCGGCGGGTCGGCGGGGGCGGTACTGGCGGCGCGGCTGTCGCAGTCCGCGGCCACCGTGCTGCTGCTGGAAGCGGGCGGGTCCGACCGGCATCCGCTCTATCATCTGCCGGCCGGGTTTGCCAAGATGACCAAGGGCATCGGGTCATGGGGCTGGTCCACCGTGCCGCAGCGGCATCTGGGCGGCAGGGTGCTGCGCTACACCCAGGCGCGGGTGATTGGCGGCGGGTCGTCGATCAACGCGCAGATCTATACCCGGGGCAATGAGCGCGACTATGACGAATGGCGGCAATTGGGGTGTGAAGGCTGGTCCTATGACGACGTCCTGCCGTATTTCCGCCGGGCCGAGGACAACGACACGTTCGACAACGCCTATCACGGCACCGGCGGCCCGATGGGCGTCAGCCAGCCGCGCGCGCTGCTGCCGATCTGCGAGGCGTGGCTTGCCGCCTGCGCGCAGATCGGAATTCCGCGCAACCCCGACATGACCGGGGCGGTGCAGGACGGGGTTGGGTTCTACCAGTTGACCCAGCGGGGGGCGCGGCGGTCGTCAACGGCGACCGCCTATCTGCGCCCGGCGCGGGGCCGTGCCAATCTGACGGTGCGAACGGGCGTGCAGGTGCGGCGGGTGGTGATCGAAGCCGGGCGTGCCGTGGGGGTCGCGTTGCAGGACGGCAGCCTTGAGCGGGCCGGGCGGGAAGTGATCCTGTCGGCAGGGGCCATCGGGTCGCCATGGTTGCTGATGCTGTCGGGCATCGGCCCTGCGGATCACCTCGCCGAGGTCGGGGTGCCGGTGATCCGTGACGTGCCGGGAGTGGGGTCGGATCTGCAAGACCATCTGGACCTGTTCGCCATCGCCGAATGCACCGGGGACCACACCTATGACCGCTATGCCCGGCCGCTGTGGTCGGCAGTGGCGGGGGTGCAATATCTGTTGACCAGACGCGGGCCGGTCGCCTCTTCGCTGTTCGAAACCGGGGGGTTCTGGTATGCGGACCCCGCCGCGCGGTCGCCCGACCTGCAGTTTCACCTCGGGTTGGGGTCGGAAATCGAGGCGGGCGTGGCGCGGATGCCGCATGGCGGGGTGACGCTGAACTCGGCCTATCTGCGGCCCCGGTCGCGGGGTACGGTGCGGCTGGCCAGCGCCGATCCGGCGGCAGCCCCGCTGATCGACCCGAATTTCTGGTCCGACCCCTATGACCACGACATGTCGATCCGCGGGCTGCAACTGGTGCGGCGGATGCTGGCGCAAGACGCGCTGAGGCCGTTCGTGCTGGCCGAACGGGTGCCCGGGCCGGGCGTGGTGACGCCGGCCGATCATGCTGCCTTTGGTGCGCGCCATGCCAAGACCGACCATCATCCCGCAGGCACCTGCCGGATGGGCGCGGATGCGGCGGCCGTTGTGGACCCGCGACTGCGGCTCAACGGGATCGCCGGGTTGCGGGTTGTCGATGCCTCGATCATGCCGCGCCTGGTGTCGTCGAACACCAACGCGCCGACCATCATGATCGCGGAAAAGGCGGCCGACATGATCCGCGCCGATCAGGGGGTGTAGGATGCTGCTGCCGACGGAAGCAGGACGGCTGGAGTCCTACAGGCGGAAAAGGCGGCCGACATGATCCGCGCCGATCAGGGGGTGTAGGGTGCTGCTGCCGACGGAAGCAGGACGGCTGGAGTCCTACAGGATGTGCGGCGTGCCGCTGGTGCCGCGCGCACCGGGCGGGCCTTTCACCCGCGTTGCGTTTGCCGCGGCGCATGTGGTCAGCGATCCGGTGGCGGCGCGATCCCCGTGGGACGGCCGACCGGCGCTCGACTGGCAGGCGACGCTGCAATTCCGCGAGAGCCTCTGGGATCAGGGGTTTGGCCTGGCCGAGGCGATGGATACCGCGCAGCGCGGTCTGGGGCTGGATTGGGCCACGGCGTTGGAGTTGATCCAAAGAACGATGGCCGCTGCCAGGGCGCACCCCCTGCGTCCGCGGGTCGCCTGCGGCGTCGGCACCGACCAACTGCAGGGCCTGGCCACTTCAGACGCGATCTTTGCGGCCTATGCGCATCAGGCCGAAGCGGTCGAGACGGCGGGGGGCCGGATCATCGTGATGGCCAGCCGCGCGTTTGGCGCCATCGGGGCGCGGCCCGACGACTATCGGGCCGTTTATCGCCGCCTGATCGACGGGGCTGCGGCCCCGGTGATCCTGCATTGGCTGGGAGAGATGTTCGACCCGCACCTGGCCGGCTACTGGGGGACGCGAGATGTCGATGCCGCCTCGACCCTGGTGCTCGGGCTGATTGCCGAGAACCCGGGGCAGGTCGACGGAATCAAGATTTCCCTTCTGAATCAGTGTCATGAAGAGGATTTTCGCGCCCGGCTGCCGGCGGGTGTGCGGCTTTATACCGGAGATGACTTTCACTATCCTTCGCTCATCGCCGGGGATGGCGCGCACTTTTCCCACGCGCTGCTGGGTATTTTCGCGGCCATCGCCCCCGCCGCCGCACAAGCGCTGCAGGCGTTGGCTTTGGGCGATCTTGCCACTTATCACGCGCTCCTCGCCCCGACTGTGCCGCTGAGCCGCGAGATTTTTCGCCCCCCCACCCGGTTCTACAAGGCGGGCATCGCCTGTCTTGCGTGGTTGAACGGCCACCAGCGGCATTTCATCATGCCTGCGGGTCTGCAATCCAGCCGCGACATCACCCATTACGCGGCGGTCTTCCGCTTGGCCGATCAGGCCGCGTTGCTGGCCGACCCCGACCTTGCAGCGGCGCGGATGACCTCGCTGCTGGCCTTGCACGGGATCCCCTGAATGCGCCGCCCGACGATCATCGACGTTGCGCGACGGGCGGGTGTATCCAAATCGACCGTCTCGCTGGTCTTGCAGGGCAGCGTGCAGGTGGCTGACCGGACACGCGGGCAGGTGCAAGCCGCCATGGCCGAGATCGGCTATGTCTACAACCGCAACGCGGCGAACCTGCGGTCCTCGAACGTCGGCCTGATCGGGCTGGTGATCAACGACCTGCGCAACCCGTTCTTCACCGAGTTCGCCACCTCGGCCCAGATGGCGCTGTCGGCCCGCGGCTATGCCACGGTGATCGCCAATACCGACGAGGATCCCGGGGTGCAGGCGCAGGTGGTGCGCTCGATGATCGAACATGGGGTGTCGGCGTTGTTGATCTCGCCCGCCTATGGCGCGACGGCCCTGGGCGAGACCGGGGCGTTCGAGGCGATGGCGCGTGCCGGCCTGCCGGTGGTGCAGGTGCTGCGCCGGGTGGATGCGCGCGGCGACCTGTTCCCCTTTGCCGCGCCGGATTATGCGCGTGGCGGCCGGCTGGCCACCGAACATGTGCTGCAGCGCGGGGCACGTCGGGTCGCTTTTATCGGCGGGCCGCCGGGTCGGGCGGTCACCGCGGAACGGATGTCGGGCTACAGCGCGGTGATGGCCGGGGCGGGTCTGCCGGTCGAGGTGATCGAAGGCCGCTCGTCGCGCGCCTTTGGCCGCGGGGCGGTTTCGGGGTTGCGGGCGTCGGGCGTCGAGGCCGTGGTCTGCTTTAACGATCTCGTGGCGCTTGGTCTGCTGTCGGGCTGCGCCGAGGCCGGGGTCGTGGTGGGGCGCGACCTGCTGGTGACCGGGTTCGACGATATCGAGGACTGCGCGCAGGTCTGGCCGCAACTGACCTCGGTGCATTGCGATATCGCGGGATTTGGCGCAGGAATGGCACAGACCCTGCTGGCCTGGCTGGAAGGCGGCGCGCGGCCGCCGCCGGAAAGCCGCAGCCCGGTGCGGCTGATCGCCCGGCACTCGACACTGGGTCGCTGAACTTGGAGCCCTGATCGGAATGCAGGCCGAACCCCTGTTGCGCGCGCTGTTTGACCGGGCGGTTGCGGTGGCCGACCCGATGCGCGCGCTGGCCGCCCATCTGCCGTCGCGGCCCGCAGGCCGGGTGGTGGTGATCGGCGCGGGCAAAGCCAGCGCCCGGATGGCCGAGGCCGTCGAGGCACAGTGGGGCCCCTGCGAAGGGCTGGTGATCACCCGCTATGGCTATGCCCGGCCCTGTCGCGGTGTCGAGATTGTCGAGGCGGCGCATCCGGTGCCGGATGCGGCGGGGCAGGCGGCGACGGCGCGGATGCTTGATCTGGTGGCGGATCTTGGGCCCGGGGATTTCGCGCTGGCGTTGATTTCGGGCGGGGCCTCGGCGCTGCTGGTGGCTCCGGTGGCGGGGGTCAGTCTCGCCGAGAAACAGGCGGTCAGCGCCGCCCTTCTGGCGTCGGGTGCGCCGATTGGCCAGATGAACCTGCTGCGCAAACATCTGTCGCGCGTCAAGGGAGGGCAGCTGGCGGCGGCGGCCTATCCGGCGCGGATGCTGGCGCTTCTGATTTCGGATGTGCCGGGGGATGATCCGGCGTCCATCGGATCGGGGCCGACCGTGGGGGATGCGACGACCCCGTGCGAGGCGCGGGCCGTGGTATCGCACTGGCGGCTGGAGTTGCCTGCGTCGGTAACGGCGGCGTTGCAGCGCGGCAGCGGCGTGGTGCCGCCGGGCGATCCGCGTCTGAGCCGGGTCGAGACCCGAATCATCGCCGCCCCGGCGCAGTCGCTCGCCGCTGCGGCCGCAATGGCGCAGGCGCACGGGATCGAGGTACGCCTGTTGGGCAGCGCGCTGGAAGGCGAGGCGCGGGCGGTGGCGGCCGGTCAGGCCGCGCAGGCGAGGGCCATCGCCCGCGAGCCGGGCACCGCGCCCGTGCTGCTGCTGTCGGGCGGCGAGGTCACCGTGACACGCAGGGGTGACGGGGTCGGCGGCCCGAATGCCGAGTTCTGTCTGGCGCTGGCACTGGTGCTTGACGGCGCCCCCGGCATCCACGCGCTGGCGTGTGATACCGACGGGGTGGACGGGGCGGCCGAAGTGGCGGGCGCCGTGGTCACACCCACAACGCTGACCCGTGCGCTGGCGGCCGGCCTCGATGCGGGTCTGGCGCTTGCGCACAACGATGCGCACAGCTTTTTTGCCGCGATCGGCGATCAGGTCGTCACCGGACCAACCCTAACGAATGTCAATGATTTCAGAGCGATCCTGATCGAGCGTCGCCCCTGATGCCGCAACGAACCCAGACCGGCCGGGTTCGGGGACAGCCGCTTGTCATCCGGTGCGGCCGGCAACCCGGGTCAGCCCCTGCACGGCCAGCCCCGCCAGCAGCCCCCAGAACGCCGCACCCACGCCAAACGCCACCACCCCGGACGCCGTGACCGCCAGCGTCGTCACGGCGGCAAACCGCGTCTCGACCGGCACGAAAGCCCCGCTCAGCGCCCCCATCAGCGGCCCGAGCAGCGCCAGCGCGACGAGCCCGGTCATCACCGGCGCAGGCAAGGCGGCCAGCACCGGCAGGATCGCCGGGCTGAGCACCCCAAGGCCGACCCAGATCGCCCCATAGACCAGCCCGACCCGCCAGCGCTGGTCGCGGTCGGGGTGCACGTCATCGCCCAGGCAGATCGCGGCCGTGATCGCCGCCATGCTGGTGGGGTGCGCCCCGAACAGACCTGACAATGCCGACAGACCGCCGGTTACGGCCAAAGCCTCGGGCACCGGCGGCGCATAGCCCGCCGCCCGCAAGGTCGCAAACCCGGGCAGGTTCTGCGAGGCCATCGTCACCAGATACAAGGGCACACCCAGCCCGATCAGCACTTCGAGTCGAAAGACGGGGACAACGAACGTCAGGGCGGGCCATGGCAACGCCAGTACAGGCAGCGTCGCCCCGTCGCCGGCAAACGCCAGACCCAGGCCCAAGCCCAGGGCCGCAAGCACCGCCAGCGCCGGATTGCGCAACCGGACAACCGCGAAAACCGCCACCATCGGCAGCAGAACCATCGGCAGGGCCTGAGCGGCCAACGCGCCCTTCATGCAGAACGGCAACAGCACGCCCGCCAGCATCGCCGCTGCCACGCCGTCGGGGATCATCGCCACCACCCGCCCCATCGGACGCAGCACGCCGGTCAGCGCGATCAGCCCGCCGGTCAACACGAACGCCCCGACCGCCTCGGCCAGGCTGACGCCTTGGGTGGCGGCAATCAGGGCCGCGCCGGGCGTCGACCAGGCCAGCACCACCGGAACCCGGGCCCAAAGGCTGAGGATCGCCGATCCCGCCGCCTTGGCCAGACAGACCGCCAAGACCCAGCTTGCGGTTTGTGCCGCCGAGGCCCCGACCGCCGCTGCCGCCGACAGGACCAGCGCGATGGTACCGCCATACCCGACCAGTGCGGCCACCAGCGCCGCCGATACCATTGAGATGCCCACAGCAGCTCCCGTCTGCCCCGCCGCACCCTACCCTTCGGGTCGGGGGGTGCAAGGCAAAGGTGCGGCGACCCCAGGGAGGAGGTTGGGGTCGCCGCAGGTTCGATCGACCCAAGGGAGGAGGTTGGGCCGTTCAAACACCGTCCCGGGCGCGCTGCCCGGTATCTTTGGTCGGCGTCACCGCACGCAAGTCTGCCGAACCGTCTGCCAGCCCGGACCGTCAGGTCCGGTAGAAAAAGCGGCGGCGCCAGGGAGGAGGAAAAGCGCCGCCGCGCTTGTCATAGGCCCCCGGGAGGAGGTGGAGGCCGGACAAAAACTTCAGAT
>Ga0105047_10004939_pt1 | contig 23084 bp, 21 predicted proteins | sample MAT04_FD_78384 | JGI IMG/M metagenome (GOLD analysis project Ga0105047, IMG submission 78384) | Freshwater microbial communities from Lake Fryxell liftoff mats and glacier meltwater in Antarctica - MAT-04 (megahit assembly) | ecosystem: Environmental > Aquatic > Freshwater > Ice > Liftoff... | reverse complement strand
TTTAGAACAGAATAACACTCAATACGTGCCAACATGAACGCCCTCATCCGGCGCTACGCGCCACCTTCTCCCCAAAGTGGAGAAGGGAAAATTCGAAGATGTCTTGAAGTTAGTTAGGAGCGTAGCGGAACAATCCAGAAATCGAAGCACGGAACTCTGGATTGCTTCGTACCTCGCAAAGACGGCAACTGTGACGTCTTCACCAACAGTAGTGAACCAGGGTTCAGTGCTCCGAACTGCACGCTTGGCCTGATTCCCCATGACAGCTTCGATGCCGTCTTTGCGAGGTACGAAGCAATCCAGAGGTTCGGAGCACCAAAACTTATAGCTGCTCTGCTTTATTTACAAACACCTTTGCTTGACGCCTATGGCGTATTAAAACTGCATTTCCAGCATTTTATTAGCAGCGACAGCGCATCTGACATCACGGCCAGCAATGGCTACAACCAAATGCTCAGCCATAAAACGTACCGGTTTTATGGTGCGTACCATTTGCTTTAAGGCGCGCTGAGTGTCTGGCGACATCGTTTCTTCTAAAACAGTATAAACACTGCGTAAAAGCGTTAAATCACCACGCGGCGCATGACGCGCTATATTGTTGAGAAATAACCAGATATCACGAGCCTGGGCTTGTGCCAGAGTCATTACCGCCAACGGATTTTCCTCCAGATCTATAAAATAAATCTCGCCATTTTTATAAGTCATGTCGCGTAACGATGGGCGTCCATGACACAAGCCGCTTTTATGCAAATTGCTCAGCGCCTTTGCTGCACTGATTAATAATCTTTTCTTTTCATCAACATCGTTAATACTGGCAACATAAGCATGTAATTGCTCACCCGTATCAGTTGTAATAATAAATTCGCTTGTTTCTGCAATAACCACCGGAACAGGGATGCCCTGTGCAGCGAATAATCGCAAACGTTCAGCTTCCCATTTCAGGCTTGCTGATCCGCCCTCTGTGACTGTGGGATATAAAACAGGCAACGGAACCACATAAGTCAGGACATGTTGCAAACGATGCCACCTTGTTTTTTTTGAAAAAGGCCGTTTTTTTACCCAATAACGTTGATTTTCATGATCAATGGCGGTAATAAATATTTCGGGAAGAGCTATAAATTTTTGTTTTGCCAATGTAATAAGAGGCATGGTTACTTCATCAATCATTAGTTTTATTCCAGACTATCGTAAGGCAAGGGTGGTGTTAAACCGTCAACACTAAAACGCTGTTTATCCTGTAAACGTAATGCAGTCAATTTTCCGCCCCAAAGACACCCTGTATCTATGGCATGAATACGGGGATCAGGGCATTTTCCCTGTAAAGCTGCCCAATGTCCAAAAACTATATCCATTTTAATAATCTGACGATTCTCAACAGCATACCAAGGTAATAAATCGGCCGCTGCATTAGCAAGCGTTCCTTTGTAATCAAGCATTAAACAACCTTCAGGATTACAAAATCGCATGCGCGTAAAATAATTTGTAATCAGGCGCAAACGTAACATACCTGATAGCGATGGCGACCAGCAGTTTGGCTGGTTGCCATACATGTTTGCCAGAAAATCAGCGTAATTATCACCGCTTAAAACCTCTTCAAGCTCGCGGGCACATGATTTCGCTGTCTCAAAATCCCATACAGGTGCAATACCGGCGTGACACATAACGACATTGAGTTGCTCATCGTAACAAAGTAACGATTGTTTACGTAACCAATCACCTAAAATAGTGCGATCATCCGCAGTCATAATGGCATGCAGAGTATCATCATGATTTTTAAAAGTATGATTGGTAAATAGTTTTGCTAATAAATGTAAATCATGATTACCCAACGTTATACGCGCCGGTATAGGCAGGTTTTTTACAAAACGCAACACATCCAAAGATTGAGGGCCACGGTTGACCAGATCACCCACAAACCATAAACGATCCTGGCTTTCATTAAACTGTATATGCTCAAGCAGACGTAGCAGTGGTTCATAACAACCCTGCACATCGCCGATGGCATAATCAGACACTATGAGTAACGCCATGATTAGGAGAAGATTTTATTGCTGGTTTATCAGCCTGCCATCCATTTGCGTATAAGTGGCTTAATGACGGGTTATTTACGGTAAATGGTTGCCGTGTAAACTGATGGTTATATTGTGCCTGATGAATAAGATCAACCGTCGATACTGTCTGTGTTTTTCCAGTATGCGCATTGAATACAGGCACTTCAGCAGGTAATGCAACAGCATAATAGGGAAGAAAAATTCCAGTATGAATTTGTTGATTACCATTTTGTTCAAAACGAGAAGTTATTTCCCCATCCGGCGCTCGACTATGTAAGTTTAAAGCCAAAAAGCCATTTTGAATTGCCTGCAAATTTTTATATTCGGGATGAGCACGTACAAAATATTTAAAAATATCCGGACACATTAACATACCGCCAGGAACCATGAGCAGAGGCGCTTTGTTAATCATAATCAAGCCGGAAGTCAGTGAATTGGCGAGCCATTGAATAAACTCAATACCAATCTGTTGCTCGATTTCTGTTATCTTCTCTGGGGTACCACCAGTAAAAGTACCCGAGCGGCCATAAATACCTGCGCGATAACTTTGTTTTTTTGCAGCCAGTTGATTTAAATAGCGTTGAATAGCCAGCGCATCAGCTCGAATTAGGATTGCACCCAGGGTACCTGCTGAATGGGGGTCTTCATTTAATAAAGCAAGCCAGGTTGCCAAAACCTGCGGATTGGATGCTATCCATGCAAAACCACTTGCAGGCATTAATGTGCGAGCCAGCAGCAGATTCAAACGACGGCGAAAGGTTTCATCAGCATTTTTTTGAAAACTATAGCTATAATGACTGCCTGTTAAAACAAGATTTTCCAATAATGGATTCCAGGGCTTCAAAAACTGGCCATTGTTATCATATATATCCACTTCATAATCGATATGCAGTTTACCAATGCCTTGTAACACAGCCGCTGTTAACAAAGCGTATTGCCATAATTTCTGCTCTTCGGAAAATACTTCTTTCTCATCGAGGACTACATACTCTTTAAACAAACCTAGTGCTGCATCTGTTCTATTAAGTGCATAATCGAGCAAACCACCTTGCTGGGAGTAATAGCTATTGGAGCTGTCCGGTAAAGACTGGCAATGATTAATCAGGTTATTTATAACCGTTAAACATAAGCTATTGAAGCGCTCTGTTTCCAATGCACAGTTTTCCTGAATTTGTTGCAGGAGTAGATTACGTTTATCTTCGGCGAGCATCTGCTCCGCACTTTGAGTTTTGCATAAATCCTTTAACGATTTAGCATGCAATGACAATCCTTTTTTTCCCATTCGATGAAACAAAATTCTCTCCAAAACAGCAGTTACACTCTTATTTTATACTACTTGACACATGTTTTGCCAGACGCGCATATTCTTCAATGGTAATTTGTTCAGGCCGTAACCCAGGATCAATCCCAAGTTCGGTTAATTGAGCCGCACTTAATACCGGCTTAAGGTTATTAGCCAATGTTTTACGCCGCATTCCAAAAGCCTGTGCGACCAATTTTTCAAGTACTTTTCTGTCCACTTCCGGAAAAGGAGGTGTTTGATAAGGCGTTAGACGAACAATTGCCGAATCCACTTTCGGTTGCGGTTCAAAAGCCTCTGGCGGCACATCAAACAAATATTCTACTTCGCATAGATACTGAACCATTACACTTAAACGACCATAATCACGTGATCCGGGTTGACCTGCCAGACGCTCTACTACTTCTTTTTGCAACATGAAGTGCATATCATTAATACAGCTTGTAAAATTTAGCAAATGCAACATTAACGGGGTAGAAATATTGTACGGTAAATTACCGACAATACGTAAGTTATCCCCAAGACTACTGTAATCGATGGTCAATGCATCAGCACCGATAAGCGCCAGTTTAGACTGAGCATTGGCCGAGTTCGCCAGAAATGCCTGTAAATCGGTATCAATTTCGATTGCAGTGAGTCTGTTTAGTTTTTTTAGAAGTGGCTGTGTCAAAGCACCTAATCCGGGACCGATTTCTATGACATTATCATCGGGTTGTACATGCAATGCGGCTATAATATTGTCAATAATAGCCTGACTTTGCAAAAAATTTTGACCAAATCGTTTACGGGCGCGGTGTTTCACAAACTTAAACCTCAAAAATCAAAGCAAAAGTATACCTAAAATTTATAAAAATAGGGGACTTAATTGGTATTTTTTCTACTCTCGAGCAAGGTATTATGATAATTTAGCGCAATCTGCTAAATAATATAGCGCTTATGATCAATCATTTAATAGAATTACGGCAACGAGCAATACTGATATTGATATGTTTCGCCATATTTTTTGGTGTTTTTTTCTTTTTTGCCAATGATTTATTTCATATCTTTGTCTCACCTTTATTACGGGCTTTACCCACAGGTAATGCGCTGATTGCTACTCAAATTACCTCTCCAGTCCTGACACCGGTTGCACTTGCTGCAAATATCGCTCTTTTATGTACAGCACCTTATGCTTTGTGGCATATGTGGCGATTTATAGCACCGGGTCTTTATACAAAGGAACGCTCAATTATTAAAGAAATAATTATTACCAGCCTGATTTTATTTTGCCTGGGTATTTTATTCTGTTTTTATTTAATACTACCCTTTATGTTTGAATTTTTTGCGCAGGCCGTTCCCAAGGATGTTAAAATAATGCCCGATATGGCCAATGCAATTGATTTTATTACACGCATGTTATTGCTATTTGGTCTTTGCTTTCAGATTCCATTAATTTGCCAGACTTTGGTTAGAATACAGTGGATTACCATCGAATTATTATGTCAGATAAGACCCTATATTATTGTTGCGGCATTTACTATTGGCATGCTGTTTACGCCGCCTGATGTTATGTCACAGGTAATGCTTGCCGTACCTTTATGCCTGCTTTACGAATTGGGTATTTTATTAGCGCGCTGGAAAAAGCCGCGCCAAAAAAATGGGTAAATTGCCTACGTACCGCGCTTTATGCGCGGTATCCAGCAAAGGTTCAAAGTAGCCAGCGCCTTATTTAATGGTAAATTGGACTGGATACCGCGGACAAGCCGCGGTACGTAGGCAATAAAATCAGGCACAATAAAATCAGACAGGCTCACCAACCGATACCTTTCCCGCGCTATAAGAATGAGCGCCAGTTCCCGCTAATCTGCCCTTCTCAACAATCAGGTATTCTTCACGAATAGGCTGTTCATTCAACCAGCACTCAAGAATTTCGCGGGTACCAGCAGCATAACGTGCCTGCGCGGACAGGGATGTTCCAGAAATATGCGGGGTCATGCCATGATGCGGCATACTGCGCCAGGGATGATTTTGCGGTGCGGGTTGCGGGTACCAGACATCACCGGCATAGCCTGCAATCTGGCCGCTTTTGCTGGCTCGCACAATCGCATCACGATCGCAAATTTTACCTCGGGCTGTATTAATAATATAAACACCGCGCTTCATTTTACTAATAAGCTCGTCATTGAAAAGATGTTCTGTTTCTGCGTGCAACGGCACATTAATGGTGACGATATCACAATGCGGCAACATAGATTGCACATCAGGGTGATAAATCAAACCCAACTCGTGTTCAACATCAATCGGCAAGCGATGGCGATCGGTATAATGCAATTTAACATCAAATGGCTTGAGGCGGCGCATCACAGCAAGACCAATGCGGCCAGCACCTAGCGAACCAACCGTCATTCCTTCAAGATCATAGGCGCGTTGAACGCAATCAGCAATATTCCAACCGCCTTTGATTACCCATTCATGAGAAGGAATATAATTACGTACCAAGCCTAGTATTAACATCACTACATGCTCAGAAACGCTTATGCTATTGGAATAAGTTACTTCTGCAACCGTAATGTTTCGGGCTATAGCAGCAGATAAATCGACATGATCGGAGCCAATACCAGCCGTAATAGCCAGCTTTAATTTTTTTGCTTTATTAATCCTTTCAGCACTCAGATAGGCAGGCCAAAATGGCTGAGATATCACAATATCTGCATCCGGTAATTCCCGTTCAAAAACAGAATCAGAGCCTTCTTTATCAGAAGTAACAATCAGTTGATGACCATTGCTCTCCAGGAATTTACGCAATCCTAATTCACCGGAAACACTTCCTAATAACTCGCCGGGTTTAAAATCAATTTGCTGTGGGGTAGGTAGTTTTTGGCCGTTGGGATAGGCATCTATTTTGGGGATATTATCTCGTGGATAATTTTCAGGATAACCATTAACTGGATCGGGATAAAGAACGCAAAGCACTTTTACCATACTCTCCTCCTTGAAGGCATGAAATCTATTGAAGTTTTATGCTAGTCGAATTCATCCGAACGGTCAACTGAACAAATTTTCAACAAAAAGCTCAAGATTTTCAATCAAAACCCGATAATAAAAATAGAAAGATTAATTAAATGGGTTTTAGGAGGCTATGATGAACAAGACCGCAAAATTTAACATTGGTGATTGCGTTATCCACCAGGAATTAGGCTATCGTGCCATCATTGCCGATATTGATCCTCTGTTCCAAGCCTCCGGTCGGTATAATCCTCAAGCCATGCAACGCGCTTTTGCAACTCGTAATCCCTGGTATCGTCTGTTAGTGGATAACAGCAGCCAAATTACTTATGTTGAAGAATGCCAGCTTGTTCAGGATGCAAGTAACCTGGCAGTCAATAATCCAAATATTCCTGAATTTCTGGTGCACGAAGAAGGCAAATATTTTTGCAGTGGCAGGAAACACTAAAAAGGATTGGTTATGTACTTCGTAATAAAAGAACTAACATTGCAACAAAAGCAATCAGAATCAGCGCAAGGATGCCCATTGTTGAAAAACTTTTACCAAGATTCTCTCTGCTAAACAAATCTGGCCTTCCTTTAATACTGCGGTACAAAAACCATATAATTAAACCTGCACCAATCAAGCCAAGTACCTGATATAACGTTTCCATCTTAACTCCTTTTGTCTTCAAAACTGAATGCATCTGAATAGAGGCGATCCGCCATAACTCCTTTCGCACATAAGCGATCGCGGGTCGAATACACCATGTCAAACGGGCCTGCGAGGACAATTTGATAATTTGCCAAATCACTTCGATGCTGATTAATCAGCATCGAAGCCAATGTTTTTTTAGAGCCACTCACAGGAACTAACGAGAAATAATTAAAATTCGCGACATGCGTCTGCCATTGTTTTACTTGTTCATCCATATATAAGTCACTTTGAGAACGTGCCCCCCAATATAATTCAAAACCACGTTGGTCAGTGGTTGCCATCAATTGTTCAATCATCGCTTTAACCGGCGCAAACCCGGTTCCCGCAGCAAGAAATATAATAGGCAAATCCGATTGCAACTTGTTTATATGGCAGTCACCATACGGCAAACTGATTGTCACAATGCCTTGCTCTTTAATTTCGTTAAATAAAGGCTGGTCATAAGGGTTACCCTGGTGACGAATATGCAACTCGTATTTATGAGCTCCTAAAGGCGCGTTGGCAATGGAATAACTGATGCGCTCATCACCAATAATAATTTGTAAATATTGTCCGGCCTCATAATGGATATAGTGCTCAGGTATCAATATCAACTTAAGGATATTGTCCGTCAAGGGTATGATTTGATCCACATGGGCTCTGGTTTGTTTAATCACAGTTTTAATCCTAATTGATCCCAATAAGCATTAACTACCTGCAATACCTCATTATCCATTGTAATAGGTTTTCCCCATTCGCGCTGGGTTTCACCTGGCCATTTATTCGTCGCATCCATTCCCATTTTAGATCCCAGCCCTGAAACTGGTGAAGCGAAGTCCAGATAATCAATAGGTGTGTTATCAATCATTACGGTATCACGCAATGGATCCATTCGTGTAGTCATTGCCCAGACTACATCATGCCAATTACGTGCATCAACATCATCATCACAGACAATAACAAATTTAGTGTACATAAATTGACGTAAAAACGACCAGACAGCCATCATTACCCGCTTGGCGTGACCCGGATATTGTTTTTTTATGGTAACGACAGCAAGACGGTATGAGCAACCTTCCGGCGGTAGATAAAAATCCACAATTTCAGGAAATTGTTTTTGCAGAAGCGGAATAAATACCTCGTTTAAAGCCACGCCAAGAATAGCAGGCTCATCGGGTGGTCTGCCCGTATAGGTACTGTGATAAATCGGTTGCTCGCGATGAGTAATTCGCTCAACGGTAAAAACCGGAAACGACTGCACTTCATTATAATAACCGGTGTGGTCGCCATAGGGTCCTTCAGGAGCCATTTCATCAGGAGCAATATATCCTTCCAGAATAATTTCCGCGTTGGCAGGCACATGCAAATCATTACTGATACAGCGCACAAGCTGAGTACGCTGCCCTCTTAATAAACCCGCAAACGCGTATTCCGATAATGTATCAGGCACGGGGGTGACTGCGGCCAGAATGGTTGCTGGATCAGCGCCTAAAGTAACCGCCACCGGAAAACGCTCGCCCGGATAGGTTTTCTGCCATGCCTGAAAATCCAGCGCCCCACCTCGATGCGATAGCCAACGCATAATCAATTTATTTTTACTAATGACCTGCTGACGGTAAATACCCATATTTTCCCGAGTCTGATCAGGTCCTTTGGTAGTTACCAATCCCCAGGTAATCAACGGTGCAACATCATCAGGCCAGCAGGTCTGCACTGGCAAACGGGATAAATCGACCTCATCCTTTTCCCAAACATGGGTTTGACAGAGCGCATTGCTTACATATTTAGGAGCCATTGTTAATGCATGTTTTAGTAAGGGTAATTTATTAAACGCATCTTTAAAGCCTTTGGGCGGTTCCGGTTCTTTTAAAGCCGCCAATAACTTGCCAATCTCTCGCAAGGCGGTTATTGATTCTTCCCCCATTCCTAAAGCAACACGCTCTACTGTTCCAAACAGGTTCGTTAAAACCGGTATATTGGCGTTGTGGGGCTTGGTGAATAGTAAAGCTGGGCCGCCGGCTTTGAGGACTCGATCACTGACTACTGTCATTTCCAATTTTGGCGACACAGGATAATCAATACGCTTTAACAAACCGCGTGTTTCGAGTTGGGCCATAAAATCACGTAAATCAGCGTATTTCATCTAAACTCATACAGTTATATAAACAGACGATTATGCCATGCGCTGCTATATTTTGAACAGATACTTATTTCCTGTCTTTATGCTAAAATTACCCTTTTCGAAAGAGGGGAAATAATTAAATGACAGATTCGCGCATTGAAACAGACAGCATGGGTGAAATTGCTGTTGACGCCAGCCGCTACTGGGGCGCTCAGACGGAACGCTCATTACACCACTTTAATATCGGCCAGGATATTATGCCACGTGAAGTAACCCATGCTTTCGGAATTTTAAAGAAAGCGGCAGCACTGACCAATCTTGAGCTTGGAAAATTGCCAAAAGATAAAGCGGATTTGATCATTGCTGCGGCTGATGAAGTAAGCACGGGTAAACTCGATGACCATTTCCCTTTACATGTCTGGCAAACAGGTAGTGGCACGCAATCGAACATGAATGCGAATGAAGTAATTTCCAATCGCGCAATTGCAATGGCCGGCGGCGTATTAGGCAGTAAAACGCCGATCCATCCTAACGATCATGTCAATATGTCGCAATCTTCAAATGATACATTTCCTACTGCCATGCATATTGCTGCAGCAATGGCTTTTCATAATAAGTTAATCCCTACAGTCCGCGCATTACGCAATGCGTTAGCGGCTAAAATGGATGAATTTGACGATATCGTAAAAATTGGCCGCACGCATTTGCAAGATGCTGTACCAATGACCTTAGGTCAGGAATTTTCCGGTTATGTTGCTCAACTTGATGCCTGCCTTCACCGTATGGAAGCTGTTTTACCTGAGCTGTATGAATTGGCTTTAGGCGGCACCGCTGTTGGTACGGGCTTGAATACACATCCACAATTTGCCGAAAAATCGGCAGCTCATATTGCAAAACTGACCAGGCTGCCATTCGTTTCTGCGCCTAATAAATTTGCAGCGCTCGCATCACATGAACCATTGGTTATGGCGCATGGCACGATGAAGACGCTGGCGTGCGCTTTAATGAAAATTGCCAATGACGTGCGCTGGCTTGGGTCAGGTCCTCGTTGTGGCATTGGTGAATTAATTCTGCCTGAGAATGAACCTGGTTCTTCGATTATGCCTGGCAAGGTTAATCCTACTCAGTGTGAAGCAATGACCATGGTTTGTGCACAAGTTCTCGGCAACGATACAAGCGTTGGCATTGCTGATAGCCAGGGCAATTTTGAGCTGAACGTTTTCAAACCGGTAATCATTTTTAACGTGTTACATTCACTCAATTTATTAGCCGATACCTGTCATTCATTCCAGGAATTTTGTGTTGAAGGTTTAGCAGCCAATCGCACCATGATTGATTATTATCTTAAACACTCATTAATGCTGGTGACCGCGCTGAACCAACATATTGGCTATGACAAAGCAGCAAAAATCGCTAAAACCGCTCATCATGAGAATACCTCGTTACTTGAAGCGGCAGTTAAATTGGGCTTTTTAACGGCCGAGCAATTTAACGAATATGTAAGACCGGAGAAAATGGTTCATCCTGGTTAATGAAAGCTGGAAAACGAACTTACTTGGACTCCCTTCTCCCGCTGTGCGGGAGAAGGGAGTCCAAGTAAGTTAATTCGGCACATCCCTCAAATCCGTATAAAAAGCTCTTAAATCCCTCAAATAACCACTCACCTCATCAACATTATTAGTAAACAACCACGGCAAGCCCCGATTAATTTCCCGATAAAGGCTATTTTTTGAATCCACAAACCCTAAACCTGTTTTCTGACGTGCTACTTTTAACTGATTAAGTTTTTTATTATTAAATAACAAATAATGCCCCAAAACACCGCCATAACCTTTAGCAAGGCTTAACCGGCAAAATTCAGCAACATTTTTATACTCCGCAACCAGCAACAATGATTGACGAGGGAAACGTTCCAAAGCGGCAAAAACCGATTCATCCAAGGTTAACAAATGATAGTCTTCACAAACCGTCAACGATTGCAATGCTGTTTGTAACGCCTCTTCTGCATGGAAAGGCGCCTTCAATTCAATAAATAAATGCATGCGCTTACCGTAACGACTAATCACCTCATCCAGGCTGGGAACTTCTGGAGCAAGCTCACGCAATTGAGCAAATATTAACTTATTAATAGAATAACTCTTATTCCATAAACGATTTAAATCAGGATCATGGTTAACAACCAATATATTATCCGCAGTAGCATGCACATCAAACTCAATACCCCAACAACCAAGCTTTAAAGCGCGCGCAAATGCCGCATCCGTATTTTCAATACAGTTAAACTGTTTATTATGTGCACCTCGATGAGCAATTAAACGTGCATTATTTACTTGGGTAATTGCAGGTTTTGTGCGCGGAATACGGGCAAAACAGGTGTTTATACTTTTTTCAATTAAATCAATAATACTCATGTCTAGTTCCAGGTAATGCCACTATCGTACGCGTGGGCACGTCGCTTACCGCTCCTTTACCCACCCTACATTTGATTTTAATAAAATCCAAATTGTTAATTTAAATAATTACTTAAGCTTGCCTTAATGTACACTTAATACGCAGTTAATGTTTTCTTTGTATAATATATGAATCAGGCAAATATTTTGAGGCTATTATGACTAATGTAAATGGTGGCGACAATCAAAAAGATATTAATGCAAAAATTAATAAGTTGCTCTCTAGCATAAAGGAATTAATTGTTGATACTGAAATAGAGACCATAATTCAACAGTATGCCATCAGACTAAAGACTTTACTCCAAAACCATATAACAGCAGGGACTGCTAATGACGACGTGGCAAAAAGAACAGAAAATGCTTTAAATCTACTTGAAGAATACCGTAAATTATTTCAACAATGTGCAGTATTGACCTCGGAACTAAATAAAGAAAACAAAGATGATAACGCTCTTTTGATCACATTAAAGGATAAAAACATACTTGTACAACAAGAAGTAGCCCTTCAAAAAACCACCACTGAAAAACTTACAATACAGATTGCTGCATTAGAAGAAGTAATTTCATTAATTACAAAAAATAAATTAAAAAAAGAACTGGATTATTTTATAAATAACCCGTTTAAAGATGACCCTGTCCAGAGACAAACAGTTAATTCTATTGCCGAAAAAGCAAATGATATATTACCTGCTTTAAATCGGGCAATTGAAGAGTTGGATAAGGATATTTTAAAATTCCCTGGCTACAGCTTAGACGTTTTAAACGCGAGAAATAAAAAATTAGCAGCTCAAGTTATGCTTCTTGACGCAGCACTTTCTCAACTACAAAATGAAAAAGATATTCTGAACTCAATTGCGAATAAAATACAAGAATTTAAAGAAGCATATATAGTATTAAGGCAAAAAAGCGATGGTTTTGAATCAAATTTATCCAAGAATTTACAGACCATTTATCAAAATATGCCTTCTCAGGGTTTGCATCAAAACACACTTCAATCAATTGAAGATAAAAAGGCGCAAATCGATGAGCTTGAGAACAGCATAGTAATCTTGGGCGATGATCTTAATTACGAAAGCCTCAATTCTCGTAATGAATTGTTAACTCGACAAATTACTCTTTATCAGCAAATTCAAACGGACCTCAAAGCTTTTGACGGCCTTGAAAATACTGCGCAAAGAAAAAAGTCAGCGAAATCCCGCCAAGTTGAAATACAAGAGACACAACCTAAAAAGAAAATCATTCCATCTAAGCTAAAAATTTCAAAACAACAGAAACAAGAGCTGGAAACTTTAGAAATAACCCTTGTGCAGAAAAAGGCGTATATTGAAAAATTACATCATGAAATATCTTTGACCAACAGAACCATTTCAGCGCAAAATAATGGTGAAAAATCAGAAATTAATAACCTTTTTGAAACTCGAATAAAGAACTTTGATGAAAATACCCCGTCAAAAGATTTTCCTAAATTAAAAGATGAACGTGAAAATGCTATTAGGGCATTAGACAACAAAATAGCCGACTTGAACAAAAAATTAAACGATATTAAAGCAGACATTCTTTCTCGTCAAAAAACATTAAAAAATAATTTATTATTCAACTTTTGCCTATTATCTACTTCCTCCAGTGAATCGGATAAAACTAAAGCTGAAAACCTATTATCTAAAATTTTAGAGGATAAAAAATCACTCTATGAGTCTCCTTTAATAAAATTACTAGAATTAGATACACCGCAAAGTAATTTTTTTGATACTTATGAACTCGCCATGACGGCTATCACAGGTAATGAAATTAACCAGAATGGACTAGCCGCTCTTCTCGAGCTTGACTCAACGAATAATGGAACGCCTGCACAAAAGCTGAATAACCAGATGTCTCAGGCCGAACATTCATTTAAAGAAAAGTTTCCGCCTGTAATGGAAGTATTAGGAAGTAAGTTCTCGCTTAACGGAAAGCTTTATGATTTAGACAAGAAAAAAAGTACATATGAAAATTACAAAAAGAATCGTGACACCTTTTTAGAAGCCCTTAAAGTGGGAGCAAAACCAAATATTAACTACGAGAAGATTTTTGATGATCTCAAGAAACAACTTGCTTATTTGCAGGTTCCTACGCAAGAAGCAACAACGGTAACTTCAAATAGAAATATACTTACTCTTGTTGACTGCGTTGAGCGTCAAGAAAAAAAACCGTCTTTATCAAGCACAGAAGACCTTGCCACCGCCGACAAGCAGAAGCAATTAACGCAGCACCTGGAAGAAGCCAATAAAATTCAACAGGTTTTAAAAGAAATTCTCGATATGATAACGAAGGAATTGAATGGAGTTCCATTAGAAGACCCGCGAATAGTTTTATTAAACACTATCTTCCATAAAATAAATGACCAACCGTATGCTGCAGAAACACACATTATGCTCATTAACAACGCCCCTGGTTTTCCGGCTGGAGAGAATAATTTACCAGAGATAAAACAATATAATTCTCTTTTGAAAACCCATGTTATAAAAGAACTGAATGAGTCTATGTCTCAGAAAAAATTGAATGAATTAAGCTCTACAATAAGAGGTCGCTTTATTAGTTTCATTGGCAAAATCTTAAATTTTTTTAGAAATATGGTATGTAGCTCTGTCAATGAAAACAGTTTTTTTGCTACTACAATGGAAAAAAATCTTTATAATGCTCGGGTAAAAGCATTAAAAGAACTCCCAAATGATGACGTTAACAATGAATCACAATCTCAAAGGGAACCAACAGATCAATTCAATACAAAATAGTAATTGACAAAGTTACCATTCTTGCGTAACTTACCCGCCTATGCCGAGGTGGTGGAATTGGTAGACACGCTAGCTTCAGGTGCTAGTGGGGGCAACCCCGTGGAGGTTCGAGTCCTCTTCTCGGTACCATTGATGGATTTTTCAACAATTCGCAATGATTCAAATTAGTACATAAATCCTTGATTTATATTGCATTAATACAGACTTCTTCTTATCAAATCTTTCTCAACTATTCGTTATTTTTCGTATATAACCGCCTGATACAAGAAACCCCGTATTTCGGGATGTATTAAGCAAATTAAGAAAGTAAAGTTGGTGTGGAGAAAATCATGAATATAAAAAATCAATGCCCAGCATGTGGGTCTACAGAAATGACTCGTTACGAGAATAAAAAGTTTGATCAGTTAACTCTCGGTAATAAATTTTTCTATGACGAAATTCATTACAAATGCAACACTTGTTCTGAAGAGGGGGATTTTCTATCAGAAACAGATCAAAACTATATAAGTGCACAAAAAAATGCCCAGCTAGACATGATTAAAGAAATTCTTGATACTTTTAATAGATCAAATATTTCAATGGCAATGTTAGAGCGTGTATTTGAGCTACCAGCAAGAACTTTAACTCGATGGAAAAATGGTGATTTCTCTTCGAGTGGGATTGCATTACTTCGTATATTAGCAACATTTCCTTGGATAATAAGTGTTGCCGAGCATAAATTTAATTCAACCTTTGCAAGCTCTGCGATTATCAAAGTAGCAGTTCAAGAATTCGAACAAGGCGCCCACAAGGTATTAAATTTACCTATAGCTGTTACCACTTTAGAAAGAAAAAGCAATGGATTAATTACTAAATTTGATCTTGATAAGAGTAGGAATACAGGTGTAAATGAACCGCAAGTAAAATATTATGTAGGAAGATAGATGAAAATAATTGATGCAATTTTTTGCGAAGACATTAGATTCGAATTAAATAACAAACTTTCCTTAATGGGATTATATGGCGATCAAATAATATTCCAAGCTGGCGGAAGCATTACTACTGAAACTCAATGGCCGATAGCCACTACTCTTGCCTTACTCTTACGATTTAAAATGGAAAAAAATGAAAAACATCCAGATCAATTTAAATTTGAGTATTTATTTGAAAATAGTCCACTTATAAATATTAGCGGCCAAATCAATATGGATAAAAATCAATCTACGATCAGCATAGCATTGTTAACTCCACAGCTCCCCGTGAGGCCAGGAAACCTTGGATTTTCTATTCAACTATTTGAAGGAGTTAAACCAGTTTTTTCTTTTGAGAATAAAACTGCGATAGAAATTACTAGCATTTAGCTTTATTAAATTTCTTGGTAGTGCGTGAGCTTTTCCCATTGGATAATTGAATTCACCTTCTCCAAAAATGGAGAAGGGAAAATGACAAGATGGGCATAATGTTAGTTAAGAGCGCATCCGTAGCCCTATATATTTGAATCAACAGATTCGTTTAAGCCATCACTTCTTAACTCCAGCCATACCGCATTTAAAATAGCGAAGGTACAGGCGAGGCCAGTACCTAAAATCCAGGAAAAATACCACATACCAGGCTCCTTAATAAGCTGTATCTTGATTATTACCGACAGTCGTTTCTGTTACTTTACCGCGTAAAACGCGGTAAACCCATGCGGTATAAAGTAGAATTATTGGTAAAAAAATTACTGTTGCGCCTAGCATAATGAATAGCGTTAGCTGACTGGAAGAACTGTCCCAGACAATTAAACTTTGTTCTGGATTCGTTGAAGAGGGCAGGATAAACGGAAACATGCTCAAGCCAACCGTAGCAATAATACCTGTTACGGCTGCCCCACTGGACACAAAAGCCAATTTTGGGCGTTTGACTAGCAGGATTGCTGCAAGAGGAGCAATGATGCCCACAACAGGTGCTAACAATGTAACAGGGAAAGATTTATAGTTAGACAACCATGCCCCTGCTTGTAAGCTTGCAGTCTTGTATAAGGGATTTGACGGGCCATCATGAACCATGGCTGTTGTTAACATATAACCATCAATACCTAAATATATCCATAACCCGCCTGCTATAAAAAACAGGACAGCCAGTATTGCAGTGAATTTAGCGGCCTTTGCAGCGCGTTGTTGCAAATAACCTTCCGTTTTAACATTCAGGAAAAAAGCACCATGCATGGCGAGCATCAAAACAGAGAGCAGCCCGCATAATAACGCAAAAGGATTTAGCAAATTCAAAAATGTGCCGGTATAAAAAGGTCGTAAACTTTCATCAAAATGAAAGGGAACGCCCTGCAGCACGTTACCAATGGCAACGCCAAATATCAGTGACGGTACAAATCCGCTAATGAACAGGGCATAATCCCAGGCGGCTCGCCATTGAGGATTAGGCATTTTGGAGCGATATTTAAAACCGACCGGTCTTAATATCAAAGCCAGCAATATCAATAGCATAGCCAGATAAAAACCAGAAAACGACAGGGCATATAACATTGGCCAGGCAGCAAAAATTGCACCGCCGCCTAAAATAAACCAAACCTGATTACCTTCCCAGGTGGGCCCGACGCAGTTAATCAGTACCCGGCGATCCATATCGGTTTTGGCAAGCCACGGCAACCACATCGCCACACCCAGATCAAAACCATCCATTACTGCAAAACCAATAAGTAACACACCCAGCAGTACCCACCAGATGACTCGTAATGTTTCGTAATCCAAAGGCATTGTAATCTCTCCTAGTGAGCCAGGTTATCTGGGCCAAGACGAATGTATTTAACCATTAAATAGACTTCTACTATCGCAAGTAAGGTGTAAAAAATAATAAACCCGCTTAAAGAGGTCATTACTTGGGACGCACTCACTGACGATGTTCCCATGGCAGTTGGTAACACGCCTTGCACAGCCCAAGGCTGACGACCATATTCAGCGACCACCCAGCCAAGCTCTGCCGCAATCCAGGGTAAGGGCAATGACCAAAAAGCAAGGTGCAAATACCAGCGGGTATCATGAAGCTTATGTCGAAGTGACAAATAAAAACCCGTAGCGAATAACAGAATAAAAAATATGCCACAGGCAACCATTATTCTGAATGAAAAAAACAATGGCATTACACGTGGTTTTAAATCATTAGCGGCTTGATTTATTTGATCATCCGTCGCATCAATAACATTTTCAGTATATTTCTTGAGTAATAAACCATAACCCAATGATTTACCATGAGCCGTAAAATCAATTTTGGCCTGCTCATCCAATTTATTTTTCTGAAGCCGTGTTAATGCATCATAAGCCAGCATCCCTTCACGAATTTGTAATTTTCCCTGTTCAATAAGCTCTGCTATGCCTTGTAATGGCTCATTAATGGATCGCGTGGCAATCAAGCCGAGCATATAAGGAATTGTAATTGCATAGTCTGTTGTCATTGTCTTGTCATTAGGAATGCCAAATAATGTCAAGCCAGCTGGCGCTTTTTCGGTATGCCACATGGACTCCATTGCAGCAATTTTCATCTTTTGATTGTTGTTAGCCAAATATCCGCTTTCATCGCCCAATACAACCACCGACAGTGCAGAGGCAAGACCAAATGATGCGGCAACCGTCATCGAACGCTTTGCAAAAGCAACATTACGTGAACGTAAAAGAAAATAAGCACTAATCGCAAGGACAAAAATAGATCCTGTTACATAACCTGCGCTGATTGTATGAACAAATTTAGCCTGTGCTACAGGATTAAACATAACGTCCGCAAAATTTGTAACCTCCATGCGCATTGTCTGAAAATTAAATCCCGCACCAACCGGATTTTGCATCCAGCCATTTGCTATTAAAATCCATAAGGCAGACAGATTGGTTCCCAGCGCAAGAAGCCATGTGCAAAACATATGCTGTAATTTCGTTAATTTGTCCCAACCAAAGAAAAACAATCCAACAAATGTCGCCTCTAAAAAGAACGCCATTAAGCCTTCGATTGCCAAGGGCGCACCAAAAACGTCGCCGACATAATGAGAGTAATAAGCCCAGTTTGTACCAAACTGAAACTCCATCGTCAAACCAGTAGCAACGCCCAGAACAAAATTAATCCCAAACAGAACGCCCCAATATTTAACGATCTGACGCCAAATCGCTCGCCCCGTCATCACATAAATTGTTTCCATAATCGCCAACAATATCGACAATCCCAACGTCAAAGGGACAAATAGAAAATGATAAAGCGCCGTTATTGCAAATTGCAAACGGGAAAGATCAACAACATCACTACCAGGAATCATAATTACCTCACATGGACTTCGATTTATCAACTTTACTAATTTGGGGCGAACCAGCTCCAATTAGCCACTGATGCGGATCGCGGGACGGTTTTTCTACATGTTTGAAACATACCCACCAGAGCGCGAATAGCAACATTAACTTTACCGTTAAAGTTATAACAATATCACGGGTTAGTGGCTTCATACGCCTAAATCCTGTCCGTATTTAATCGCGTCTCCGGCATGTATTTTTTCTAACCATTCTACGTTTTGACTATCTGCAAATAACAGCACAACGGTTGAACCAAGTTTAAAATAACCCATTTCGTCACCTTTATTTAAATGAATTGGCTTACTCGAATAATCAAAATACTGGTTCTGCCTAGAGCGCTTGATATCCCCATGCCAACTGGTACCAATCGCGCCAACAATGGTTGCACCCACCAGAACCATCGCCATTAGTCCGACTTCTGTATCAAAAAATATAACCAGTCGCTCATTGCGAGCAAATAAACGCGGAACAACTCGCGCTGTGGTTGGCTGAACGGAAAACAATTTACCAGGGACATAAATCATCGAACGCAAGGTTGCAGCAACAGGCATATGTATTCGATGATAATCTTTCGGTGATAAATATAAGGTTGCAAACCGACCATTTATAAACTGTTTGCTTATCATCGGATCACACGCCAAAAACTCATCGACGGTATAATAACGGCCTTTTGCCTGTAATATCTGCCCTTGCTCAATGCGACCTAATTCACTCACAACACCATCAACCGGTGAAACAATATTTGCGTCCGCGATTGGACGTGCTTCAGATTTTAAATGGCGCACGAAAAAATCATTAAAACAAGCATAAGCGAGTGGGTTTTCTTCTTTTGCCTCACTCATATTTACGTCATATTTCTTGATAAAGTTTTGAATCAAATGATTTTTTATTGCAGGTGTTGTTATATTAGCCATTAAGCCTGCAAATGTTGTCAATGCTTGCTTGGGAATAATATATTGGGGAAAAGTTTTTATATAATCAGTGGGCATATTATATCAAATGTATAACAAATTTTTCCTGATCATACTCCGAATAGCGCTTTATTGTAATATGCTCTATCTCTCATTAGAAAAATGACATAGCTGAAACTGTTTGCTGTGGCGTGGATGAAGGATTGACTTTCGGAGCATAAGTTTTTGGTTTGACTAACTGCTGCACATTGATCAAATATTTTTTGTAATCATCAGGATGAATAGTAGAAACGCATTTTAAATGGGGATCATTCTTATTTCTAATAAATTCTGCTTTCATCGTCTCTACCAGCTCTTTAAATAGTAACTCATTAAAAGTAGAAGAAGATGAACCACTGCTTAAAATCATTGCAATTTTCCTTTCCTTCGTAAAAACTGGATTATTCATAATTTGCCGGACTTCTGTTGTTCGTCCCTTCCAATAAACTGTTTTTTCATAGGCTGTTATTACATTATTCATTAGTTTTTCAAAGTTGCCTTCTTCTTCTTTGCTTTTTTGTCTTGCAACCCAGCTAAAAATTGCATCGTATACTTCTTTTTGTAACACTTCTGGCTTTTTGGTAACTGCTTTAGGCTCAATTTTCAAGTGAGCAAAGCGTGGATCATTTTTTGCGTATGAAATTGCTTCCATTACATAAGGCATATAATGAAATGTTTTATTATTAATAGCATTCTGTACAACCTGTAGATTAGATGGGGTTTTTTGAAGAGCTTTTTCTAAATAAAGACGAATTCCTTCTGTGACTAATAAGGTATTCATTGAGTTTGATTTAGTCTCACCATCAGGACATATAAAAATTCTTGCTAATCGGGTAGTGCTATTCTCCCCAGGTGTGCCTTTTAACAATTCTTTTACCCAAACATGTCTGTCTCTATCAGAAAAAAAATTAAACGCATTGGGTTCATACGTATGGCAAACGGACAAAATATAGTTTTCAAAATCTTCTTTTGAAAGCTGGCTTATCCAGTCAAAAAAACTTTTTATACAGTGTCTCACTATTTCTGGGTCTGTATGAGAGCGTCTGGAAAAAGTGGGGGATGAGGGCATTTCCTCTCTCAAAATATCCGATGCACGGGAATGCCTGATAAAATTAATTTTACTACCGATACCTTTAGTAATATCACTGATGTTATTGCAGCTCTTTAACCAATCCGGATCGTGGGCAAAAGCTTTTACAACAATCTTATCCAAATTAAGGCTCAGACTATTTAATGCGTTACAAAAATCAATATTATCATCTGTAGACAATTCTTGCTTAACCGCTTTTTTCTTAAAGTATTTTGTTGTTTCTTCGAACAGGCTTTTTCTAAATTGTCTTAATGCCTGCAAACCATCCAATGGATTAGTTCTTTCTTTGGGAGGTGTATTTCGAGGTTTATCCTGATTAATAACTGGTTCATTATCAATCTGATAATCTTCAAAAATCTGAAAACCTTCTGTAAAATCAACCTGATCTATTTTAAAACGTTCCGTGGTTTTTTTTACATTATCTGGCTGCAATGCTTCTGATATTTTTTCATCAAGATTTGTTGCTTCAAATAAGACTTCGTCAATGCTTAATGCAAACGCATCTCGCCATACCTGATGGTATCTTTCTTCCATTTTCTCCATATCATAACAACTAGTCTCAGGCATTTTTTGCCCGATCACAGGAGAAGACTTACGTCCAGAATTTGTATATTGTTCATTAGCAGCAGCTATTTCTTCATTTTGTCGGGCAACCCAGCTACCAGCCTGAGTAAAACCTGAAGGCTTGGATTGCAAATAGTCACAAAAAGAGGGAACACTGACTCCAGCAATATTGCTGTCACAGCCTTCATAATAGACTGCTATACGATAAAGTTCGTCATAAAGTTTCTGGAACTCTTTCAGCATATGTTCTACAAAGAGGGTTTCATTATAGCTTGCTTTAAAAAAATTCAGTGTTTCATCGTCTGCAGGTTTGTCATCTGCCGATTTGCCTTTGTTACTGTTGTTTAATTTCCAATAATATTCTGCCAGTTTTTTATTTTTCTCTGGCTCTAATGACAAAAAATCAAGTTTTGAATCGCCAAGATATTCCTCAAGACGACTTTTTAACATGGACGGATCATAAACAATTAACATTTTTAATAAGGCATTAAAAAACTGATCCTGAAATGTGACGGTTTTTCCATCAGCATTTATATAACCGGGATTTCCCGCAAGCGCTTGAAAGGCGAGATAACTTTTCCAACGTTTTAAATAATTGACATTACCCGGGTGTTCGTTGGCGGGCCAATGAGTTCTACCATTTATTCGCGGAAAATTGCTGATCTGCTCTGGCTTTAAAGCCATATCCTCAGCTGTATTTCTAGTAGTGGTCACTGCACTTAAGATCGTTGAGACACCAGGGATATTGCTTGCCATTCCTGCAAGATCGTCCGTTGCACGCGCGCCTTTTATAATTTCCAAAACAGGATATTTAAACATATCAAAATCAAGACAGGCACTACCTTCCTCGTCTTCTTTATTGTTTTTTTCTTTATTACCAGAAGCACTATCAGCTGGGGGGAGAGGCTCACCGTAGTTATCGGTTTCCCTACCATCCAGAGTACTGTTTCCAGGATGCGTATCATCATCTTTAAGGTGAAGTAATCCGGCTAGAATTTCGGCAAAATTATTTTTTAATAATGTTTCGACGGAGGGATAAACTAACTCACGAAGTTTCGGATCCTCTGGTAAACTTTCAAATGAACATAAGAACGGTTTAAAATTTGGAACAGCTATGGAAAATGTCCCAATCAGCTTATCACCATCATAAACCAGACGTTCTTCAGCACACCGTTTCCCCAGAAATGTGCGCATATAGACGCTGATAGCGACACAATACTTCGCCAGAATCCCTGGATAATTATCTTTATCACTAATTTCTTTATAATAACCGTTAACCGTTTTGCCGTTAGAATCTACATAAAAGCCTTTTATTACGGTATGTGCGGATTTAAGTGGTTCTGGTGTTGCGTCTTGCTGAGACTTTGAAACAGGTATACCACCCTTAGGTTGCAAGGGAGTATCATCATGCTTTTTATTCAAAACAAGTTGATTTAGAGATAATGCCTTCACTGGCATGGTGAACATGGTATTTCCTTATTTTTCTGTCATAGGCAGAAGATTTATATTAAGCAGATATTGCGTAGGAGTTCAATAGTATTTTTCATGATAAGTATGCATTGACAAGATATTGGTTGACTATATAGTGATCAGCCTGAAATTTCATTGTGAATCAATGCTCAAAAAAGCGCCTGACTAACTTCAAGTTGGAACGATGTCGTATTTGCGAGCCTTTATACAGGATCTGAAAAACGTAGCGAACTAACTTATATGATTCCCTTCTCCCGCGTTGCGGGAGAAGGTGTCACGAAGTGACGGATGAGGGCGCTGAGAGTAGCACGGTTTAGAATAGATTTTAATTCAAAATTCGCTACTATTACT
>Ga0105047_10004935_pt1 | contig 23094 bp, 11 predicted proteins | sample MAT04_FD_78384 | JGI IMG/M metagenome (GOLD analysis project Ga0105047, IMG submission 78384) | Freshwater microbial communities from Lake Fryxell liftoff mats and glacier meltwater in Antarctica - MAT-04 (megahit assembly) | ecosystem: Environmental > Aquatic > Freshwater > Ice > Liftoff... | reverse complement strand
GACAGCCCGTTTGTAATCCTCTCACGACGGGTGTGTGCGTGCCAATCGTCGGTGAGTCATCAAATCGGGATTCAGTGAGGAGACATGGAGGCACAGAGAAGAGCCCCAAGCGAAGGACCCAACGGGTGCGGGACATCTGGCCGCGTGAACCCGGATGAAGACGCAGCGCAAGTAGTTTTCAGGCCCCGGTTGCGTGATTCGCCCAATGGACTCTCTCCACTCAACAGGTTTTCTCCGAACGACTCGAGCAGATTCAGAATCTGTCTTCAGCCGGGACAGACAAGCATGTCTGTCCGACTTCAGTCGAGTAGATATTCCGGTCTGCTGTTCTCACTGGAGACGATTTCTGAATCGGCTCTACTTCTCGATTTGTATGTCTCCTGCGCAAATTTCAAATGGCTCGGGAGAACGTTTTTTGTGGGGGTGTGGCGGGCAAAGCACGCCGCCCCTTCGTCCCGAATGGGACGGTTAAAAATCGCCCACCGCTTCAGCCGTGGGGTCAACGCCCCGTGACCAGTGCGGTCCCGCCAGCGACGAAAGACCGTTCGAATGCGGGTCGACGAAGGTGGCCTGGAGTTCGATGACAGCTCGGCCACCGAAACCTCTTTCGTCCCTGCCGGGACTGCGCAGCAAGGATGGACGCACCTCTCGCCGCTGAAGCGGTGGGCTTTTTCCGGGTGTCTCTGACGGGGCAAGGCGGAGGTCAGGGCAGCAGGGTCACGAGCCCTTCGCACTCATTCGGGTTGAGGCCGCAGGCCACTCCGTGCGTCCCCCCGTGGTGAACGTCTTCCCACCGCCCACGACTGAAACGCATGTATGTCGAAGCCGGTGTCATCACGGATTTCGGGAGCTGACCCACGAAGCGATGGGGAACCCCAGAATCCCGAGGCGGGGAACGTCACTGCTGGCTGCGAAACATCGAGACAGCCACTCGAAGAATAGGACAGGCTGAAAGGTTTCATCGAACGCTTCGAATTCATCCGGAGGATCCTCTTCAGCCTGGCAGGAAAACTTCAGTCATCCCCACTCGGGGCGTCACTCGACCCGTTCCACTCCCCCTCCACAATCGAGCCATGTGCGTCCCGAACTCCCTGTTCCCGTCTTTCGATATATGCTCAGGATTTCAAGTGATTTCTGCCACCCGGGGCGACGAATCAACTACAATAGATGTGTGCGGCCGACGTGGCCGCACCAGCCTTCCATCCGCTGAGGCAGTTCACGAATCGGTGAGCTGAATCGTAGTCGCGACACCAAGTTCGGATGGAACGGGCGTGATCGCCTGTTCCGCGGATGGTTGCTCGACGTGCCCCGCCCGGATGGAACAGAACTGGCTTGGTCTGACGCGACCTGCCGTGATTGGAGGCCCCTGATGAATCTCAACGGAATGAATCCAATGAGCCCACTTCGCCGCCGCAGCTTGCTCCAAATCGGAGCAGCTGGGGTTCTCGGTGCAGCTTTACCTCAACCAGTCAGCGCGGCGGTGTCGGCTCGGGCTAAGTCAGTGATTTGGGTCCATCTGAGTGGCGGGCCGAGTCAGCTCGACATGTTCGATCCCAAACCGTTGGCCCCCGAGGCGATTCGAGGGGAATTCGGGGCGATTTCGACGGCAGTTTCCGGAGCGTATGTCTGTGAGCACCTGCCCCGACTCGCGCGGATGCTTGATCGCTGGACGGTCCTCCGTACGTTGACGCACGGAGAGGGCAACCACCTGCTGGCCACACATGTGGCCCTGACCGGACGACCGACGCCGGTGCCGCGCGGGGGGAGCGATCTTGATCGAGTACAGTCCCGGAGCGACTTCCCGAACATGGCGTCGGCCCTCGACTACATGCATCCTCGGACCGATGGGATTCCGACTGGAGTCTCGCTGCCCAACTACTTCATCGAGGGACCATTGACCTGGCCGGGTCAGTACGCGGGCATCATCGGGATGAAGCACGACCCATGGCAGATCAACCAGGACCCGAATGACCCGAACTTTAAGGTCGACTCGCTCACATTGCCCCCCGACATGACGCCATCGCGGCTGGTCTCGCGGCATGAATTGACCTCCTTTCTAGATCGCGAGAATCGGATGGGGGGCCGTGCCGCCGGATTCCATGAACAGCAGGAGTTGGCGTTCTCGCTACTCACTTCGGCGAAGGTCACCAAAGCATTCGATATCCACAGTGAGACTCCCGAAACCCGCGACCGCTATGGCCGCAACAAATTCGGCCAGTCGCTGTTGCTGTCGCGGCGTCTGGTCGAGTCGGGCGTGCCGATCGTGCAAGCTGCGATGGGGATTGTCCAGACTTGGGACACACACGTGGACAACTGGGGCCGCTTGAAGAATCAGCTGCTGCCGCAACTCGATCAGGGGCTGGAAGCTCTGATGACCGATCTGGAAATGAGCGGCCTGCTCCACGACACACTGGTAGTTGTGATGGGTGAGTTTGGGCGGACCCCGCGCATCTCGACCTTGCCGGGACAAACGATTCCCGGTCGCGACCATTGGCCGTATGTCTATTCGGGGCTCTTTGCCGGAGCGGGAGTGCGGGGCGGTCAGATTCTGGGCCAGTCGGACGCGAGCGCAGCGTACCCGATCTCGCGTTCGTGGACGCCCGCCGATGTCTGCACGACGGTTTATAATGCCTTGGGAGTCGACGACCACGCCGAACTCCGCGACTCCCTCGGTCGCCCCCACCGCCTGATGAACGGCGAAATCATCGAGCCGCTGTACACCGGCGCGTGAACGGCACGGCGCTGGCCGCTGGCTCCTCTGACCGTACGCGTGGCGAGTCAGTCAGTCGGACCGGAAATCTTGTGTGCCGCACGTTCAGCAATTGAACGCCCTCCCTCGGCGCGTGCGACAGACAGGATTGTCTGTCGTACTTTCTGATGACGTACACTCTCTTTGGGCCGTACGCGGAGAAGAGCTGGCGGCTAGCGCGGCGCCGCTCACGGAGTCGTGCCCTACCTCTCTGGCGACGGCGAGAGTACGATCGGGGCGTTCGCAGGCTGCGACTCCGACTCGGCGCTCTGTCAGGACCTTTCCGATGATTCTCGCTCGACTCCATCGAGTGGTCGCACTCGCTTTACTTACGCTGGTCGCCACCCAAGTCTCGGCTGCCGCGGAATCTCGACGGGTGACGGGGACGATCTCCGAGGACACTGGAACTCGCGTGGCCGCCCGGCTCTATATCGAAGGGCCGCCGGGGACGTTTCATTTTGCCCGCTCGGCTGATCCGGAGGGCACAGCTGTTGTGTATGACGTGAAGCGGTCGGAGACGTGCCGCGAGCAGCATGTGACGTTGTCGGCGCATCCGTTCGAGGTCGATCTTTTACCCGGTGAGTACACGTTCACGGTCGAACGCGGGCATGAGTACTTCGCAGCCAAACGGACGATCACCGTGCCCGAGAACGACGATGTGCCAGTTGTCACCTTGGCGATCACTCGCTGGATCGACATGGCCGAGCGCGGCTGGTACTCGGGCGATACGCACCTGCATCGCAAGCTGGAGGACGTGCCGAATCTCGTGGCGGCGGAAGATCTGCATGTCGCGCTGCCGCTGACGTACTGGGTGCGAGGGGCGTATGAGCGGCCAGCTGAGTTTCCGGTGAACGGTAATCCGGAGCCGAAGCTGATCACCATTGAGGAGAAGCGTGCTGGTGGTAAGCCGCTTAAGCGATACATCTGGCCGGTCAATACCGAGTACGAGCTGTTCACGGTCAACGGAAATCCGCATACGCAGGGAGCTGTGCTGGTCCTGAATCACAAGACGCCACTCCGGCCAGGGGCGCCACCGGTGGGGCCACTGGCGACTGCAGCCAGAGACGAGGGAGCGATCCTCGACCTCGACAAGCACACCTGGAACTGGACGCCAATGATTGTGCCGATGATGAGCGTCGACCTGTTTGAACTGGCCAATAATCATGTCTGGCGGACCGAGTTCCTCAACAAGAGTTGGACAGCGGATGTCCTGCCCCAAGACTGGGAGATCGAGACCGACCCGCAAGGCTACACCGAGCGCGGGTGGATCGACTGGGGGTTCAAGACCTACTACGCGTACCTGAACTGCGGGTTCCGCATGCGCCCCACCGGCGGCACCGGCAGCGGGTTTCATCCCGTGCCCGCGGGTTTCGGAAGGGTCTATGTCGAGTGCCCGGATGGGTTCAGCTATGAGAAATGGATGGAGGGGTTGGACGCCGGGAGGAGCTTCGTGTCGACCGGGCCGATGCTGGAGGTGACGTACGATGGGAAGCCAGCGGGGACACTGTTTCAGAGTGCCCGTCCGCACTCGGTCAAGGTCAATGCGGCATTCCGTGCAGCGTCTCCATTCCATCAGCTGGAAGTGATTGTGAATGGGCGCGTCATTCCCGTACCGCCGAGTCAACGCACCTTCAACGTGATCGGCGGATCAGAGAGCCGCTTTTCAATCGACATCCCTATTGAGCATTCTTCTTGGATTGCTGTTCGGTGCTTCGAACATCGGACCCAAGAGTCGATCATTCCCGAGGACATTGGCAAGATCGGGCTTCTTGCTGACAAGGAATTCTCGGCAGGTTTTCGTCCCGATTCCCCCACTCGTGTCCGTTACGCCCACACCGCCCCGGTGTACTTCGAAATCGACGGCCCAATCAAGCCGCGAAAGCGTGAGGCCCACTACTTCATCGAGCGGATGGAACAAGAGATCGCCCGCAACACCGGTGTCCTGGCCGACGACGAAGTGGCCGAGTACCAGAAGGCGCTCGAGATATACGAGAAGATCGCCCAGCGGGCGGTGGAGTAGGAATCGACCGGGGAGTTTCGCCGGAGTGTGGCTTTCAATCCACACTCAGCAGTGGGTTCACGTGAGCGACAGGCCACGCTACCGATTTTTGCGGGCTTTCCGCCTCGAACGATTTACACCTGCGCGAGAATCGGCAGCGACATCAGCATCTGGCCATCAGCGGGCACCTTGCTGGTGTGGGGCTCTTCGGCGAGGACGGTGTCGATGAAGAAGTAGAGCAGTTTTCGCAGGGCTTCGGATTCGACGCTGTCGGCGAGGGCTTCCGCGCGGGCGCGGGATTTCTCGACGAGCTGCTCCGCAGACTGGAAAGCATTCGTGGCGGAAAAAATCCGCCGCAGCCGGGCCAGACGCAGTGCGTCATCCCCGTTTGATTCCAGGATATCCCGAATTTCCTGCCGCTGAGCAGGAGTCGCAGCTTGCAGGGCCAAGGCCAGCAGTACGGTCGGCCGCAACGACAACGCATCCTGGCCAGCGACCATCTTGTTGTTGTTGTCGCCTTCCCAGTCCTTGAGATCATTCAGGATCTGGAACCCGACTCCGACTTGCCGACAGAATTGCGGGACCAGATCGTTGTACTTGTCCATCGGCCCCGCCATACGGAGGCCCGCATAAAGCGCTGCCTCAAAGGCCGGTGAGGTCTTGAGGGCGTAAATCTGCAGAGCATCCAGTGCGGTCATCGCCCAGTCGGGGGAGTCCTTCCACGCCATCTCCGCTCCTTGACCGTCACACAGGCGGATGTGGGCGTTGGACATGCTCTCGATAATGTCGCAGGCGATATCGGTGCCGAGATCGCCTCGGCAGGAGTTGACGAGTTTGTATCCCAGCCCGATCAAGTAGTCGCCGATGTTGATCGCCGGGCCCATGCCTTGTGAGCGGTGCAATGTCTGGCGGCCGTAGCGGAACAGGTCGTCGTCCTGGATATCGTCATGGACGAGAGATGCCTTGTGAAACGCCTCGATCGCCATCGCCACGCGGCAGACGGGATCGCTGAAGCTCAGCATATCGCCAGTTGCATTGTTCCCTTCGCGGGTCAAGGCGTCATAGGCTGCCAGAGTGATAAACGGGCGGAACCGCTTGCCACCATTCGCCAGCCAGTCGTACGCCACATCCTCAGTCAAACCAAGCGGGCTCCGGGCCTTTTCCGGGGTCGTACTGCGTACCCGAGGGAGCAACCGGTTGAAGTCTTCCGTGAAGAGCTTGTTACCCGCTCGCATCAACGGAACGTAGCTGTTGGTCTCAGGGGACGTCAGCGGTTCATACTTGTCGAGCACTTCCCAAACCCAGCTTTCGTCAAGTGAGGTGTTCTTGCAATCGCCGCTATGCAGCGGTACCGCGTACGACGGCACTCCCGCCAAAAGCACCTTGTCGATCGCCTTTTCGAGCACATTCAAGCAGGCGACACCCAGAATCCCGTCGATGTATCCTTCGACGATGATCTTCAAGACAATGGGGGATCCTTCCGCGACCAGCACCTTGTAGCCCAGTTGCTCCGCCCGGACTTTATAGTCGGCAATCGAGCAGGCCCCACATTTTTCACAGTCGAGGCCGAACTGGTCGTACTCCGCCGGGCAGCCTTCCGCGTGCTTTAAGCAGTGCGGCAGCAGCAACATCCGGCGTTCGAACGGCACCGCTAGAAACTGTTGCTTCCAGAACGCATTGCCCAGCAACACCATTACGAATCCCAGGAACTTCTCGGGCAAACCTTCCTGCTCTAGGAACGTCCGCCCCAGCTGCTCCAAGTCGTCACGAGTGAATGCATGTCCACGGTCGATCGTCCGCAGGAATCGATCAGAAGCCGCATTGATCTGATTGCGTTGTTCAAGAGTCTCGGGCACCGCTTTGAGATGGCTGGTGCTGCGACGGGCCTTCTTTACTGGAGCGGGATCGTTGTCGGCATCACTCACTGGGCGGGTCGGCATGGCAGTCTCCGAAACGGCAGCCTGTGACGTTCCATGCGTGGTCCTCTCATCGAGACCGACGTGGGGAGCGGCATTGTCCAAGACTGATTCCTCTCGAATCCGCACTATCCAGGGATGGATAACCACGGAACTGCGGATTCTAAGAGTTTTCACGACTGATTGCATCCATGTCCTCATCAGGTCCCGTGTCTGCAAAATGAAAAATTCAAAATTCCAGCCAATAGTTGTTGACGAGCCTTGATTCCCACGGCGTTTCTCGGACTGACTTCGTCTTTGAATCTCGCCGCTCATTATGAGGCCGTGGGCGAAATCGCAATTGCCGAAGAGCGGTTGGGGGAGATAGAAAGCGATTGGGGGAGATAGATCGGTGTCGAAAACCGTGGAATGGCTCTGTTCATCTGCTCGGGAGGACCTCACGTCCTCTGGGTGTGCCACAGGGCTTCGCACCGCCTCTTTCCAGGAAAGTACATCGTTCCCTGGCCATGCTGACACTGGTCGGAGAAGGTCGGGACTCTCGAATGAAGCTCCTTTACAACCCATGCATCACTGTCCACCGGGCAGAGCACCACTGCTCCCCCTTTTGACGCAAGTACCCTGCGAGCGATCCGCCGCGAATCGGCAGTCGCACGATTCCCGTTTCTCCCAATGCCAACGCAACCGTCTCGGGGTCGAGTTGAATCACAACTTCCAACTGTGGTTCCATCAGCATCCACTGCGATTGAGTCGCCACCGACTCCGCGGCTTCCCGTGGATCGCGGGCGACGACCGGGAGTGGTCCGCCCGCCTCTGCCGTCAGCGCCGGGTGAGGTGCAACTTGAGTGGCCCGAGGCTCAATCGAGAGAATTCTCCCGGCCACCCAATCGGAGTGCCCCCAGAGCCAGCCCTTGACTGGTTGTCCCTCGCGTCCTCGAATCGATTCGGCTTCTGATTGCGGGACCAATGCGATCAGCGTGGGCTGCGCGGTCGATGCGATCGTCAGTAATTCCGTCCCCGAAGGTATTTCCTGCCCCAGCAGTTCTTGCAGTTGCCGAGTCACCACTCGCCCCGCCATGGGAGCCCGCACGGTCAGTCCCTCAATCATGCGGAGCAGTTCGGCCTCGTGTTGGGCATGTGATTTCCGGTTTGACTGCTCGACTGCAGCGGCGGCAATCTCCGCTTTGTTGAGGTATCGAATTTCCCGTTGCATTGATGCGCGAATCTCAATTCGCAGCTGAGCGAGTTCTGAAGCCAGATCGTCATTTCGAAGTTCGATCAACAGATCGCCCGCTTGAACTTCATCGCCGGTCTGGACGGCCAACCGTTCGACGCGGGCCGCTGCCAGACTATGCACCTTGATGAGCGGTCGAGATTGCACCACAGCCGGGGCACTGACCACGGTTGGGGCGGGCACCTTTATCGCAGTCAGCCCCAGCAGCGATAGACAGAGACACAAGACCGCGATACATCGCAGTCGATGCGGGGACTCGGACTCACTCCCGACGACGCACGACTTCAACCCCCGAGCTAATGGCCATGCATACCACATCACCACCAGTACAAATGCGAGCAATACCCCGATCCCGCGCCAGAGATTCGCGGCCCCAATCACCATCCCGAATCCCACGAGTAACGACCAAACTGAAGCCAGGATGCCATAACTTGCAATCAACAACAGCCGTCCCCAAGAGACATCGAGCGGACGAGCCTTCAGTCCGAGGAACACCACCCGCCACAGATTCTGGACAAACTGCCGCCCCATTGATGAGAGATTCGGACAATCCAAAAGGTCACTCAGCAAGTAGTACCCGTCACTCCGCATCAAGGGATTGGCATTAAACAGAATGGTCGTGACCGTCGCCGAGATCATCACATTCGTCGCATGCTGCCGGATCACGACCGAGTCCGTCAATGTCCACACGAGGGCTGCAACAGCCGCCAGTGCGATCTCGGCCAGCATCCCCGCTGCGGAGACGAGTAGCCTCTGCGATGTCGAGGCCAGCCTCCAGCAACTGGTGACATCGACATACGGCAGCGGCACGAACAAGAGCCAATTGACCCCGCATTCGCGAACGACGCCCCCAAACTTCTGGCACGTCAATCCGTGGGCACTCTCGTGAACCAGCTTCATGACCAGCCAGGTCATCCCCAACATCGCCCAGTTATCAGAGTCCAGGATGGGCCGCATGCTCTGACGCAATCCATCCCATTCCGGCACGATCCGCAACAGTGCCCCGCCGCAAAGCAGGGTCCAGAGAATCGCTCCCGTTCCACTTATGAGCCATTCGAACAGCGGCAGGATCGCGCGCAGCCATCGCTCGGGACAAAACAGCGGCATACGCAGCATCAATGGATTCATCCACCGAGTCAAAGCGAGCTGCGACTGCTTTTCACGTGCTTGTTCTTGGGTCGCGGCAGACTCGTTCCCCATGATCGCCAACCCGCTCTCGATCATCCATCGGCAGAGCGAGGCCGCTTCGTCCTCTGTGAGGGCTCGATCTTTTAACCTCAGAGCGGTCGCTCCCAAGGCCTCTCCGATAGTCGTCCGACCATCCAGCAATGATAGGAACGTATACTCGGCCATTCCGACGCGAAAGAATCGTCCGCGGAGTTCGTCCTCGATGATCGCGCCGGGGGCTCCCCCCGTCTGACGCAAGGTAAACACCAGCCCATCTCGCAGCCGTGGCTTCGCTCCCGCAATTTCGAATGTGGCGTGGTCCGGTGCATGCATGGAAGTGGACGCTGATTAGTGGACGGACAAACCCGGGAGGGCGATCCAGAGTGCGGAAGCTTGTCTCCTCCCTCGTCACCCCCAACGGGACAACATCCACTCCCAGAAGGGATGAAACAGAATCCAGCCCAGCGGCTTCATCGGGGTATCGATCTTGGCTCGTCCTCGCATTCCGGGTCGGAACTTTCCGGCGGCATTCTCGAACTCCAGATCTGCGATGAACACATTTTTCCCGCTGCTGACCTCCGACTCCGGCGACAGGCACTCCAGCGTCCCGCTGATTGCTTGCCCCCCCATTCCATCAAGCCACAAAGTGACCGGCTGCCCGAAGGCGACGGCAGTCACCTCATTTGCGGGAACTTCGACTTCGACTCGGACTCGTTCCAACGGGGCCACCTCGAACAGAACATCCCCCGTTTTGACCGGGGTCCCATCCACGCGGTCTCGGAGTCCCTCGAGCACGATCCCCGAAACGGGACTCGAGATCTCCAATTGTGTCTCTCGATGTGTCAGCTGCGAGTCTTTGACATTGAGACGTTCCAGTTCGAGTCGGGCCAGGATGGCTTCGGGCACATCCTGGCCCACGAGTTCGACTTCATGGCGACGTGCGGCTTGATGTCTTTCCGCTTGGACTCCGGCCAGTTCCCACCGGATATTGCGGCCATCCATCCGAGCCAGAGACTGCCCCTTGGTCACTGTGTCTCCTCGCTTCGCACTCACGGTTTCGAGTTGCCCATCGAACGGGGCGACTGCGTACCTTCGGGAGACAGGGGCAACGCGGCAATCGCAACGGACCGGACTGGGGCAGGGAATCACCATCAGCCCCAGAAAGAACGTCAAAGCAAACACACACATCGCCCCCGACTGGCTTTGCATTCCACGCCCTAACCTCCTCGTGAGCTTGGAGATCGCTCGGGGTTCGGCACGACGGCAGGCGTCCAAGGCAATTGCCAGATGAGGAGCGGCTGCAGTCATGAACCGCCGAGTCTCCTGGGCATGCAGCTTTTCCATCGTCCCAGCCCACAACCAGGCACCAATCACGGTCCCGTCGGGAAGCTTCAACAAGGTCGAAATGATGGCTGGAAACGAGCAATGTTGCCCGAGTTGCTGGTGGGCCAGCAGCATCGCCCTTGAGGAGTTCGTCGGCCAAACGGCGGTCTCATCTCGATAGATCGTTTCCTGCATCGCCTGGGTGAAGCGATGAGCCGGAGCAGAGGACTGGTCCAGGTGCGACGTTCCTGAAACAGCGGCCAGTCTCAGGGAATGTCCGCTCCGGAGGCCGATTGCCACACGCGCACACCCAAACCGACGCTGGACCTCATTGACCAGCAGGGATGTCGCGGCATCAAGGCTCGCGGACCCGGTCACTTTAGATGTCAACTCACAGAGCGTCGCGATCGAATCGAGCTGTCGATCCATCTGTGCCGCGACGTGAGTGAGCGCCCAGGTCTTCTGGTAGGCGGTCACCATTTCGACCATCAGGCACGCCGCCTGCACAGCTCCCGTCTGAGCCGGCACCATCACGATCAACACTTCCACAGGGGTTCGAGGCAGGATGATGGGAGCCCCAATCAAAAAGAGCGATGCTGTCGATCGAGATTGCTGAATCTGAGGCTTGCCGCGTTCAGCGGCCGATGAGCACAACTCCATCAGCTGTTCACGAATGCCCTCATCCTTGGGCAGGTCACCTGTGACCTGATTCGGATCGATGATCCAATGACCATCGGGAGACCGCCAAGCATGCCCCGCCATGATCGCCGCAGTCTCGGACGCTGCGACCTTGCGCAGTTCTCCACGAGCTTGCTGTGGGTCGAGTATTTGAGAGGCAATATGATACAGACGAGCGTGAACCGACCCCGTCCGAGCAGCCAGTGGTTGCTCTCGTGTGGCCGGACGATCAATTCGCTGGGTCTTCACAGCTGTCATCGCGAGATTCCTCAGAGAGTGTCCGTGGAGCAGGCTTCGTACCTGCCGACTTCCACGTGTGTGTCGTCAAGAAGCCCCACCAACCCGGTTGGCAACTACGGGGTCGCGGGCCGTTCTTCAGTCGGCTTGAGAACTACGGGGCGAGTGGCTCCCCGAGGACTCGTCATCGGTACGACGATTTCCAGCTGACTCGGTATTCCGCTGCGCAGCTTGTGGTTCTTGTTGTCGACCAGGACTTCCATCCGCACTGTTCCGCTGTCGGCATCGGTCACGGGAGACAGGAAATCGATTTTGGCGGTTTGCCGCTGGCCGCGAATCGACACAGCGCATTCGCCGCCGGGCTGTAGTCGTTCGGCCATTTCCGTCGAGACGTAGAACTTCACCCGTAACTGATCGAGCCGGACCACCGTGGCGATCACGGGTTCACTACTTGAGAGGAACTCGCCCGGTCGTCGACGGACGCGGGTCGCCATCCCATCGACTGGACTCCGAATCGTGCGACGCTCGATCTGGGCTTTGATCTGTTCGACATCAATTTTGTGGAGCACCGCTTCTTCTTCGGCAATCCGCAGTTGAGCCTGACTGGCGGCGAGTTCGGCCTCGGCCTTTTCAATTTCGTTGGCCGAAGCATGGCCATCGGCGAGGACGAGTGAGAGCTTGTCCTTCTGTCGAGTCTTGAGTTGGACATCGACTCGCGCGAGATCAATCCGTGCCGTGGATTGTGCTTTCGCGACAGCGGCTCGTAATGCGGCTTCCAAAACCGCATTGTCGAGAACGGCTAAAACCGCACCCGCCTTGACGACTTGCCCTTGCTTCACGAGGACTTGCGCCACCACACCGGTCTCAGCACACGCGACTTCTATCGTCTCGTCAGGCTCCGTGAAGCTGGTCGTGACTTCGGCACACAGGATCGTGCCAATCACAATGAAGACCACGGCCCAGACCGCAATCATCCGGAACAGATGTCGTCGCCTGCGAGTTCTTAAACATCTTGCTGTCGCGTTCATTCGGTCTCCGCTCCCGAGAGGATTTTCCGGACCCTGTCCAGCCATTCATCTTGTTTCAACAGTGCGGTTCGCTGGCGAGACTGTTCTTTCTCGATGCGTTGCTGGATCCGCAGAACGTCGGCGGTGAGATCGCAATCACATTCCCCATCCGATTCTGCCCTCCGTCGTAATCGGTTCGCCAGACCAGGGGCATGCGTCCTGATCAACTGATCCTCGGCACAGACGAATACCTGAGCCGAGCCGGGATCGCCTTGTCGCGAACAACGACCGATCAACTGACGATCGACCCGCTGTGAGGTATGCGGTTCGGTCACGATCACATGCAGGCCGCCCGCCGCCCGAGCCTCGGCGTTGAGCTTGATATCGGTCCCGCGTCCCGCCATGTTCGTCGCGATAGTGATCGCTCCTGCATGGCCCGCTTGCGACACGATCGTCGCTTCGTCCGCATCTTGAAGTCCATTCAGCACGACATGCGGCAGTCGCAGGGCGCGCATGCACTCTGATAACTGCCGACTCTCTTCAATCGTGCGAGTGCCAATCAGGACCGGTTGACCGCATCGATGTCGATGCGCGGTGTTGTGGGCAATGGCCTGACGCTTCGCACTCAAGGTGGAAAATGCCCGCAGTGGGGCGATCTGCCGGAGACAAGGACGTGCTGTCGCGATCGGGAGGACACGCAAGGAGTACGTACTCCGGAACTCGGCTTCCGCTCCAATCGCGGTTCCCGTCAACCCTGCGAGTTGTGTGTATTGCTGAAAGTACCGCTGTCGGGTGATCCGCGCGAGTGAGGTCTCGCTCGGGGTAATTGTCGCGTGCTCCTTCGCCTGCACCGCTTGATGCAAACCATCCCGCCAGGACCGATCGACGAAGATTCGGCCCGTGTTCTGATCGACGATCCGGACCTCATCTTCGATGACTGCGTAGTGCTCGTTCCGCAATAAGCGATACTGGGCTTGAATGGCATTCCGCAGGTAGGTCGCCCAAGGCCGCGAGAGGCAGAGTTGCGGTCGGCCTGCCAGGGCTTGCTGCGAACGCGTGACCGCATCGATCGAGATCAAGATACGTTGCGATGGGGACTCTATTGTAAAGTCCGTGTCCTCGACGAAACGACTCACGCAATCACGGGCGATCTCATAGGGCACCGTATCATCGGCTCCACTGGCTGCCCCGCTCAGGATCAGCGGAGTGGAGGCCTCATCCAGCAGCACGCTGTCGATCTCGTCGATGATGGCCATGTCGCGCGGCCGTTGTCGCAGTGACACTTCACCCACACGCTGTCCATTCATACACGCCCTCAACTGCGAGCCCAGCGGGACATCCACGACTGACCGCAGGACCAATTGATCCTTGAGGTAGTCAAATCCAAACTGGTAGCCAGGGCCATACGTCACCTCGGCGGCATACGCTCGACGAGTCTCGGCCAGCGTGGCGTCCTGCCGCAATACCCCCAAGGGGATCCCCAGCAATTCAAAGACCGGTCGCAATTCTTCACCGTCACGCTCGGCCAGATAGCTGTTCGTCGTGATGACATGTACCCCACGACCCGACAAAGAACGATTCGTCGCAGCGAGTGCAGCCACCATCGTCTTGCCCTCTCCCGTTTGCATCTGCACCACGTCTCCGTGAGCGACAGCTGCGGCCCCTTGTATCTGCACATCATGCAACTCGAATCCGAACACCCTTCGGATCGCTTCAGACCCCAGGGCCAGAGATCGGGCCAGCAAGTTGCTCTCTGTCGAACTGGTCAGCATGAGGGCCCGCTCTCGCAATTCGCTCACCTCCCATTGCAGCTCGGCGTCTCGCAGCGCGAGCAACGATTTGCGCAATTGGCGAACTCGGTCGGCCAAGTCAGGCATTCGCGTGAAGAGCGGCACGGGTCACCTCACCAGTCTGGGACACGAAACATGAACGTAGGACGAAACAATAAAACAGCCCTGTCGAAGTCATCCGTCCGGTCACGAGTGGAATGCGGGCCAGTATTCCACGACCGGGTCAGAATCACCCCGACAGGGCTGCTGCGGCCCCCTCGACCGCTGAGTCAGGTTCAGCAAGATTCAGGCTGAGGGATCGTCTCTACTCTGAAATCGCCTGCTCCAGAATCGCCTTGTCCAGGATGATCCGCGGCGTCCCGCATTCGCAGATCCGACCTGGGGTGATTCCTTCGGCTCGCAGGAGTTCACCAGTGCTCTTTTTCAGATTCGTGAGAGCCAGATTATATGTCAGCTCCGCCATCAGGTAGTCATGCTCCGCCGCTGTCTGCCGCTCCTGGGCTCGGAGCAACTGGTCGAGGACGACTGCTGCTGACCCGTCAGCACCGGGCAGCATCTCCCAACGATTGGCGATCGACTTGGTGTCGGAAGTGGTGGCTGCGATTTGCTGTTGCTTGGCCAGCATCTCTTTGAAGGCGGTTTCGACTTCTCGGGTGGCAACTTCCACCTCGACCTTGACCGTCTCGGTGACCGAGCGGAACTGATTGCGGATCTGGCGGAGTTCGATCTCCCGACGAGTCAGTCGTGCTGTCGCCTGTCGACGACCGAGTGGAACCTCGAATTGCAAACCGACGGAGTAGCTCGGAGCCCCTACCGAGAACTGATTGGAATACGACTGAGCAACATCGTATCGGCCTTGCAATCCGGCGACATAAGTTTCGGCGATCAAGTTCAACGTGGGCAGCATCTCATGCTTCGACATGTTTAATCGCACGCAGGCGGCCTGCATCTCCTTCATGGCTTGATTGATCTCGGGACGCACTTGCAGAGCGTTGGCCATGTTGGTCGACACGTCGACCGCCATGACTTGCCGCAACGGCGTGTCACCCGGAATCAGTTCGCTCGACAGCCCGTCTCCGAGTTCTGATGCGTTGACGAGACCGCGAAGCCGCGACTCCGCATTCTTCACAGCGGTCCGGGCACGGACGAGTTCGGATCGTCGGCCGGCCACTGCCGCCCGAGCCCTCAGAATCACACTCTGGTTCGCATCAATATCCGCACGGGCCTCCAGATCCTTCAGGATCTTCGCACTGGCCTCGTACAGACGATACTTCTGAATCAGTGACGCCCGCTCCAGGTACACACCCCAAAAACCGCGTGTCACTTCGACGAGGTGACCTTGCAGCTCCCGATAGAACTCTTGCTGGGCGGCTTGTGTGTCAATGTTGGCCAGGACATACAAGCTGCGGTTGTACTCTTCCCCGCGTCCCCTCAACAGCGGTTGCGTGTAGCTCAAGGAGAGCCGGGATGTGCCTTGGTGACCAGGGATGAAGAAGTTTGAATTGTTCGTCTGCGCACCGAACTGCTGAGCGACTTCAAACTTGCCCCCGACTTCGTTCTTACGACGCAAGCCCGCCGAGAAGCTGAACTGGTTATTCAGGTAGCGCGTTCCCGCCCCCCCTACAGTGAGCGAACTTCCCACCGGATCATTGAGGTCGTCCCAGCGACTATCGAAGAAGGCGTTCCAGTCGAAGTAGGCGTCGGCTTCGGTGATCGCTTGTTCGCGAATCAACGGCAGATCACTGAACACCTGGATTTGGGCCGAGTTATTCAGCGCATACCAAATGGTCTGTTCCAGCGAGAGCGGCATCGAGCTCGCCTGGCTCTGCATCGATTCATGCACATCGCCATCCCACCAGGGAGCATCCACGATTTCGAACACTTGTTCGACCGGCTGGTCCGCTGCGTCGCGGACCCGACTGGCTGTCGACGAGTGTGGTGTCTGGTGGGCTGCCACCTTGATCGGGGCCTGGTTCTCTGCAGAGCAGGGAGCCGACGCCACAATGAGCGTCGCCAAACACACCCAGAAACCGCGAGTACGTGGCTGCGTAGAGCCTCGCCGAAACAGAACCATGACTTCCCCCGTCGATCAGAAAGAGTGTGCAACACCTGGCTACAGCGGAGTACTGAGTCATGCCGGACAAAAGCAGAATGCCTTGTGGGTTTTGAGACCCGGCAGGACCAGTTCGCAGGGATCGCCACCCCAGCGGACTCGCGGTCAGGACGCTGAAGAGATCGGTAATCCACGCCGACAACCGGTGACTGGGCAAGCTGCGTTGACTCAATTCGTGCGGCTTGCAGTGGAACAACTCACAGCTGCGAATCATGGCTCTGATGCCTGGAATCGTTGGGTCTAACGTGCTCTCCGAATGCACCGACTCGGCAAGGTTCGCCGATGGGGAATAAGTCGACACGTAGCCGGGCTGCGCACTTAGTCCATCCACGAGCATGCGCCACAGATCGACGTGATCTGCCGCACATCAGGCCCACGACCCGGGCCACTCACTTAACCGTGAGTGTTCCCACTGCAACCCATGCTGTCGGAATGAAACATGACTAGGGCGACTCTCCAACAACCTAGCTTTGCAACACGCGGTGGCAGCGGTACCCAGACCACTGCTCTGAGTGGCGATGTGAAACTGGCCAGAGAGCGATCCGCTCGCGATCAAGCTCCCGCAGTTTCATCCACCGCTGACCGGTCCCCCAGAATCACGTTCATCCTCTCGATCCGACCTTAGCGCTTCGCCAGGGCGGCCACGTGACTCATCGGAAGGGCGAAGCTCCTGCTGAGCCGCTTGTGCCAGACAGTGCCCACCTCGGAAGCGGCTCAGCAGGAGCTTCGCCCTCCCCGCAGAACGTGCCACTCTCAAGCAGGGCGGACTCACACGTCCGCCTCGTCCGGACCGAGGGGGCCAGACGACGGCACCCACTTCACGACACACACCACAACCACGTCCCATCCCAGGAGACTCTCTATGTTCCGTCGCACTTCCAATGCCTGGCTCCGTCCCCGCCGCTTGATGATGGAACAGCTCGAAGACCGTCTCCTTTTCGATGCCGTGCCCGATGCGGCCGCACTGGCCGAGGCGTCCGAGATACAGGCCGACCCCGCTCCCGCGCAGACTCAGTCCGCCGTCGACCAAGCCCCGGCACAGGTCTCTCACGAGCTGATCATCATCGACCCGCGCGTCGCGAACCCCGACCAGCTGCTCTCCGAGTTGATCGCCGACCAGCCCGGTCGCAGCTTTGAAGTGCGATATCTGAACCCCAACGAAGACGGTGTCGAGCAGATCACTCGTCTGTTGGAGTCCTCGACGTCCGCCTACGACGCCGTCCACATCTTCACCCACGGCCAGCCCGGCCAGATCCAGCTCGGCTCGACGTGGCTCTCGCCAGAGAACCTCGCGCAGCACGCCGGAGAAGTCGCCCGCTGGGGCTCCCACCTCACCGCCGACGCCGATTTGCTTTTCTATGGCTGCGATGTCGCTCAGACGGCAGCTGGCGTGCAGATGCTGGAGGAGATCAGCATCCTCTCCGGAGCCGATGTCGCGGCGAGTGATGACCTGACCGGCCACACGTCGCTGGGCGGAGACTGGGATCTGGAAGTCACGACGGGCACCATCGAAACCGGTATCGCCGTCAGTCAGGCGGGCCAAGACGCATGGCGACAATTGCTGGCCCCGAACGCCACCATGGTCGGTGCCGAAGCCTACTTTCGTGGGAGTTATGTGGAGGCCGGGATTCGGGACAACGGGACGTTTGGTGCTTCCAACGCGAGTCGCCCATCCGGGTACAATGACTCGCGTTCGAACACAGGCCTGCTCGGCATCATCGCGAGTCCAACTTCCAGCGTCTGGACAATCTATGACGGTGACTTCGTCACGTCTGGCCCTGCGGAGGAAGGGTTCACGCTACAGGTCAATGGGACGAACTACTCCAATAACACCAACGGTGGATTGGAGCAGGTGGCGGGCAGCATCACCGGCGTTTCGACCGGGACGTACCATGGATCCGGTGCAGCTTTCGTCGATTGGTCCGGGACGGCGGGGGGGCTCCGCGTCGATCGACACTTCATTATTCGGGACAACTCTCAGTTCATTCTGATGCAGACCACGGTCACGAATACGGCGGCCTCGACTGCGAATAATATCTATTGGATGCACAATGTTGATCCAGACAACGACCAAGCGTTGCACGGCTCCTCGACCACAACCAATAGGATCGTCAATCAGGCGAGCAGCGCGAGTGACCCCCTGGCAGTGGTCCAGGCGGTTCAAACCCAAAACAATGGGTCGATCGTTTCCATGGTCGCCAATGATGCGCGGGCCCGTGTCACCACCGGCGGATTTGCCAACCGCGATGCTTCCGCCGTCTGGAATGGAACGGGGTTCACTTCGGCAGAAGGCGCCACGGTCACTGCGGATCAAGCAATTTCGCTCGCCTTCAACCTCGGTAGCTTGGCCCCCGGCGCCTCAGTGTCATTTAGTTATGCGTACGAGTTCTCTACCTACCTCGGAAATGTCATCGATAACCTTAACGCTGCACCGCTGATCGACTTGAACTCAGCTGCATCCATCGTCGACTCAAACGTCAATCGACTCGTCACTTTCACAGAGGGCGGATCGGCGGTGAACTTGACATCTGGGACCGCAGCCGTCAGCGACCTCAGTGAGGGCGACATCACTCGATTGAGCATTGTCGCCGCGGGACAGGCCGATGGGGCGCTCGAGACGCTCACGATTGCCGGGACAGCGTTCACTCTCAACGCAAATTCTTCGGCGACGATCACGGTCGGCGGCACGACCTTCGCCATCGCCTATGTGGCCGCCACGGGGGGGGTCACGATCCTGAACAACGCCGGGCCGGTGGTCCCGATGTCTCAGGCGGACCTCACGACATTGATCCGCTCGATCACCTACCTGAACACCAACCAAATAAAGCCATTGAGTAGCACGCTGTCGTTCACCTTCACTGCCCGTGACACGGCGGGACGGGTCAGTGCTCCCGCAGTGTCTCAGATCTCGATCATTGGCGTGAACGATGCTCCAGACGCCATCGACAACACACGCTTCGTCTCCGAGGACGCTGTCGCTGCAATCACGGGCAGCGTGGTGACCGACAACAGCGGGGCCGGGGTCGACTCCGATCCCGAGAATTACTTTCTCAATGTCATCAACGTCAACGGCACAGCTGTCGCGGGGGCAACCACAGTTGCCGGCACTTATGGCACGCTGATTATCAATCCGAATGGGACGTACAGCTATACCGTCAACACGGCCGACCCGACGGTCATTGGGCTGCAAACCGGACAGACGCTGACTGAGACGTTTGCCTACACGATTACGGACTTCGAGAACTTAGTGACAAATGGAAGTATGGAGGGAGCCCCGCCCACCGCGAATCGCAACGTTCACAATAGCGTTGTCCCTCCGAACTGGGACTATTTTCAGTCACCCGACGTGTTCAACTCCAGCACGAGCTCCAGTCAATACATTTGGGCTCCCACACCGGACGGCGGCGACTTCCTGCACTCGATTGGAGACTGGAAGCCAGCCTTTAGATACGAAGAAGGCTTCTCGCAGACGGTGAATGGTTTGACCGTTGGCCAGCAGTACCTTGTACGCTTCTCTCAATCGATTTCCAAGAATAACTTTTCTGGAACGGGGGATGGACATTGGCGAGTGAGATTCGGCAGTGAGACTCAAAATGCCGGGACGATGACCACGCCGAGTTTTGGAGTGGCTCATGGATGGGAGACTCAAGAACTGACATTTACTGCGACCTCCGTTTCACAGACGATCGAATTCACAGGCGTGTCAGATACTCTCTTAAATCGAGCCGACCTCGCAATCGATGGGATTCAGCTTTTTAACCTTGCGGCGGTCTCTCTGACCGATACGGCCAACCTGACGATCACGATCAATGGCGTGAACGATGCCCCCATCCTCGATCTCAACGGCCTGTCTCCACCGTCGGCAATCGTCGACGATCGCGCGATGTTCAATGCCCTTCTGACCAATAATCCGACATCGACCATCATCGATACGAACGGCAATTTCGCAGCTGATCCCGCAGCCACTCCGCCGCCGTCATCCAATGTCGGTTCACCGGTTATCGTGCGCTCTGGTACGATCGCCGGGCAATCGTTCCAGTACCGCATCTATGATGTGAACACCAGCAACGCTCCGACCGGCACAATTACTCCCGGCTCGGTGGGTGGTGACATTGCAAGCCTGGACAACATCGCCGTCGAAACGCCGTCGGCCCAGGGCGGTGCAGTCGGGACCGGTAGCTGGGGCGTTGACACACGCTCGGGCAGTCCTGCCACTCGCAATGCGATTTTGTTTGACTTTACATCGACCCCTGGGAGCGCCGGAATTGGCCATTTCGGCCTCGACCTTCAAGATGTCGAAAGCTCGGCGGCGTTCCGGAACGCCGAATACCGTATCTACAAGGGCGGTGTGCAGATTGCCAGCGGTGTCATCGATTTCGGCGCTGGCAATGATGGGAACGATGAATCGCACTTCTGGGGCTATGTCGCCACCAGTCCGGCCGGTTTCTTCGATCAAGTGACGATTGTGATTGGTGATGACGGCCCGGGCAACGGTTTCACCGAGGCATTGGCGGGCGATCGGATCACGTTCGGGCAGGCCTATGCAGACGCAAACTCCGGGCGAGACTATGAGACGAGCTTCACGGAGAATGGCCCCGGCGTTGCGATCGTCGACACTGATGTCGCGATTACCGATGTCGACGACACCAACATCGAGACCGGCACGATTGTGCTGACCAATGCTCAGCCGGGTGACTTGCTGTGGTTTGCATCGAGCCTGCCAATCGGGATCACCTCAGTGATCGACACCAGCGTCCCGGGCATCATCACAGTTACTCTGACGGGAAGTGCGACGAAGGCGGACTACCAGACGGCGATTGCTGCGCTCCGGTTCGAGAACACGAGCGACAATCCACCGACGACGCCACGAATCATTGCGGTCACGGTCAACGACGGAGATGTCGATTCCAACACTGCTTTTTCGACTATTTATGTCATCCCAGTCAACGATCCTCCGGTCATCGCGGCGACGGGAACTCCAACCTATACGCTGAACCAATCGGCGGTTGTCGTCGCGCCAACGGTGATGGTGACCGATGTGGATGATTCGAACATCGAGTCGGCCACGGTGACGGTCTCGAACACTGATCGGGCGCATGATTCGCTGACTTTGAATAGTGTGGCTCAAGCGACTGCGGATGCCGCGGGAATCACGGTCGTTTCGTACAACCCGGCGACGGGCGAGTTGGTGCTGAGCGGGTCAGCGTCTCTGGCTGACTACCAGGCCGTCCTCGCGGGGGTACAGTTTAGCAGTAGCTCCGGTGTGTCGACCGATCGGACGATCTCCTTTGTGGTGAACGATGGGACTGACAGCTCGAATGTGGCCAATGTGCTGGTCAAGATGGCCTCCTTCGGATTTGACAGCTTCAACAATCTGTCACAAACTCCAAGTCTCTTGATGTCCGAGACCTGGTCGGATAGCGAGATCCTGCTCTCCCAGCTGTTGCTCGATCTGGGCAGCAATCCGATCCTCTGTGGAGTGGCTCGTCCGGGGACTCACCTGGTTGCTCGCCTGTACTCCGTGGACGGTTCGATTCTGGCGGAAGAGCGCGTCATCGCGGATGCGGCGGGGAACTGGATGATCCAACTCCCCGGCAGGCTGCCCAGCGATGCCCCCCGGCTCGTCATCGAGCACATCTCGACCAGCCAGGTGGCACTCGGATCGTCGGGCTTCCGGCTGTCGGATCCCACCTACTCCCAGCTGCAGTTTGGGACGACGTACGGATACGAATCGACGGCGGATGGGTTGTTGGGCGGGACCGCTGGGGAGGCGCTGAGTGCCGATCACACGGAGAACTTGAATCCGCTGAATTGGCTGTAGGAGTGAGGTGGCTGGAGCCGGGGCAGTCGAGAGAACTCAAGTTCTCATCCAGGGCCCACTTCCGGTTGTATCGGACGCATCGATTGGGGCGTATGTGGATTGGGGGGCACATGCCGTCGGGCTGCGTTGACTGATTGGATGATTCGGATTCGCCACATAAACTCCACAAAAGATCCCGCCGGTCCCCGTGCGAGCGAGCTATGGTTGCTTCAGGGGGACACACTGGGTTTGTCTCCTCCGCTCCTTAATCGTCTCTTTGTGAGTCTTGCGATGGCTACTGATCCTTGGTCGCGCCCCTCAATGGATGATCTCCGTCTGGTTCTCGAAAGTATTGGTAAGTCGGATGTCGAGCACGAACGAAATGCCGAACGGCTGGACTTGTCAGTGCCCGCCGAAATCCAGACGAATCGCGGCAACACGATCTCCGCGATGACCCGCGAGATCAGCCGTTTCGGGATTGGCATGCTGCACCGAGGCTATGTGACTCCCGGCGATGTGACCGTGCGGATGGCCAGTGAAACCCGGCAGTTCGAGTATCGTGTGAAGCTGGAGTGGTGCATGCCCTGCGACAACGGCATGTTCATCAGCGGCGGACGATTCCTGAGTCAGAAGTCCGTGACAACGTGAGGCATGATGAAGCTCTCCGCAAACGGCGTACAGCCAGCGGAGATGCGGTCGATTATTTTCGTTGGCGATGGAATCCGACTGAGGTGCTCTCCGTCTCGAACTTTCGCAGCGGTAGCATTCCCCTCGGTCGATGAGGCTGTCACAATCGCCGGTTCCTCGGGGAGAACTCGCTGCGATGAGTACAGATCTGAAAAACGTTCCGCTGGAAGACCCGACCGCCTTGGCGAAGTTTGGGAACCTCGACTTCATTGCGCGGCTGGTGGTCGAAGGGTACATGATTGGGCAGCACAAAAGCCCGTTCAAGGGTTCCAGCGTGGAGTTCGTCGAGCATCGGCAGTATTACCCGGGCGATGAAATCCGTCATATCGATTGGCGAGCCTTCGGCAAGACGGGTAAATACTACGTCAAAGAGTTCGAAGAAGAGACCAACCTGCGG
>Ga0105047_10004934_pt1 | contig 23096 bp, 18 predicted proteins | sample MAT04_FD_78384 | JGI IMG/M metagenome (GOLD analysis project Ga0105047, IMG submission 78384) | Freshwater microbial communities from Lake Fryxell liftoff mats and glacier meltwater in Antarctica - MAT-04 (megahit assembly) | ecosystem: Environmental > Aquatic > Freshwater > Ice > Liftoff... | reverse complement strand
GCGCCCGCAGCGTGAGCTGGACGGCGCCCGCAGCGTGAGCTGGACGGCGCCCGCAGCGTGAGCTGGACGGCGCCCGCAGCGTGAGCTGGACGGCGCCCGCAGCGTGAGCTGGACGGCGCCCGCGCACCCGGGCGTCGTCCGGGTCAGGACCGGCGGCGCCCCACGACATCCGCCGCGACCGCGACGAGGAGCACGATGCCGCGCGCCGTGTCCTGGTAGAACGTGGGCATGTTCAGGAGGCTCATGCCGTTGTTGAGACTGCCCATCAGCAGCGCACCCAGCATCGCGCCGAAGATGGTGCCGCGTCCCCCTGCCAGGCTGGTGCCCCCGATGATCGCGGCCGCGATCGCATCCAACTCCAGGAACAGGCCCGCGCTGCCTGCCACGGCGCCGCTGACGCGGGCCGTGAGCGCGATTCCCGTGATGCCGTACGCGAGGCCGGCGATCAGCCAGTTCCGGAAGATCGCGCGGTCCACGTCGATACCGGCCAGCCGGGCCGCCGTCGGGTTGCCCCCGATCGCGTACAGCTTTGCTCCGTAGGGCGTGCGTCGAAGCAGGATCTCGGCCCCGATGGCGCAGATGGCGAGCAGCAGCATCAGGTACGGGATCCCCTGGGAGCTGCCGACGTAGATCGCGATGAGCGCTCCCACGGCGGCCGGAGCCAGCGCCCGCAGGATCCGCGGTGTCGTGTCCCCGATCAGGCCGAGTGCCTTCGCGCGCCGCGCGCTGGAGACCTGGAAGGCACTGAAGACCGCGAGTCCGCCCATGACCAGCACGATGGACGGGATCGCGGGCAGGTAGCCGATGGCGAGCTCCTTGACGGAGGGTGGTACGGGCGAGACGGTGGCACCGTTCGTGGCCATCATCGAGAGGCCCCGGAAGCAGAGCATCCCGGCCAGGGTGACGATGAACGAGGGCACGCCGACGCGCGTGACCCACCACCCGTTCCACGCGCCCAGGGCGAGGCCGACGGCCATCGAGATGGCGACCGCCAGGAGCGGGTCGACGCCCGAGCGGACCGTCAGCCAGGCCAGGACCACCCCCACGAGCGCCACCGCGGATCCCACCGAGATGTCGAAGTTGCGGGTGATGATCAGGAGCACGGCGCTGATGGCCGCGAGCGCCGTGATGCAGGTCTGGAGACCCATCAGGGTCAGGTTCCGCTGGGTGAGGAAGATGCCCTTGGTCAGGATCTGGAACACGGCCCAGACGAGGACCAGCACCAGCAGCAGCGTGTAGTTCCGGAGCGATACCCGGCGCGCGGCACCCCCGACGCGGTCGATGACGCCACTCATGCGCCCGCCGCCACGCTCAGCAGGCGTGCCTCGGTGGCCTCCTCGCCCGGCAGCTCGGCGACGATCCGCCCGTGCCGCATGACGAGCACCCGGTCGCACACCGCGTGGAGCTCCTCGGTATCGGAGGACACCCAGAGCATCGCGCAGCCGGTGTCGGCCAGCGCCCCGAGCAGCGCGTGGATCTCCGCGCGTGCACCGACGTCGACGCCTCGGGTCGGGTCATCGAGCAGCAGCACCCGCGACTCGGCAGCCAGCCACCGAGCGACCTGCACCTTCTGCTGGTTGCCGCCGCTGAGCGAGCCGACGGCCTGGTCGACCGACCGGGTGCGGATGCGCAGCGCCGTGACGTGGTGTTGGGCCACGGCCCGCTTCTGCTCCACGTCCAGGAGGCCACCCCGGGCCACGGAGCGGAGGCTCGCGAGCACGATGTTGTCGGCGATGGAGTGGTCGGCGATCAGGGTCTCGCGCCGATCCTGGGACATCATGCCCATGCCCGCCCGGACCGAGTGCGCGGGCCCCGTCCCGGGGACCACCTCGCCGTCGATCCGGATGGTGCCCGTGACGTGCCCGTGCCAGGCGCCGAACGTCGCCTTGGCGACGGCGCCGCAGCCCGCCCCCACGAGACCGAACAGGCCCAGGATCTCGCCATGCCGCACCGCCAGGTCCACGCCGTCCACGTGGCGGCGATCGGGCTGGCCCGGGTCGCCGACCACGAGGTCATCGACCTGGAGCGCGACGGGGCCGAGCGTCCGCGCCGCTCGCGCGGCAGGGCCGAGCATCTGTCCGACCATCTGCTGCACGACGGATTCGCGGCTCGTGTCGGCGATGCGATGGTCGCCGGCGATGCGGCCATCGCGCATCACCACCACGCGGTCCGCGATGGCGAAGACCTCCGACAGACGATGGGACACGAACACCACGGCCATACCCCGGGAGCGCAACTGGCGGATGCGTTCGAACAGGCGCATCGCCTCGCCCTCAGTGAGCGCCGCCGTCGGCTCATCGAGGATGAGGACCCTCGCGCGCTTCGAGAGCGCCCTCGCGATGATCACCAGCTGCTGCGTTGCGAGGTCGAGCGACCCCATGCGGACGTCGGCACCGACCTTGACATCGAACGCCGCCAGCTCTGCGATCGCAGCGGCCTCCATGCCCGCCCGATCGATGAGCCCGAACCGGGTCGGCTCGCCGTTGAGGAACATGTTCTCGGCCACCGAGAGGTCAGGGACGACGTTGACCTCCTGGGGGATGACAACGACCCCGGCACGCTCCGCCGCCTCGACGCCGGCCGGCCGGTACGGCTCGCCGCCAAGCGTGATGTCGCCCTCGTACGATCCGGCCGCGTGGACACCGGCCAGCATCTGGATGAGCGTCGACTTGCCGGCGCCGTTCGGGCCCAGGAGCGCGACCACCTCGCCCGCCCCCAACGACAGATCCACAGCGTCCACCGCCACCACACCCGGGAAGCGCTTGGTCAGCCCGCGGGTCGCGAGCGCTGGGGTGCCGGCCGCCTCGGAGAGCGTGGCGGCCGGCGATGGGAACGTCATCCGAGCCGTCCGGGTCGGCGGCTGGGTCGATCGGGGCCGATCAGCAGGACGGCTTCTCGTCAGGCACGTTGAGGTACACGTCATCGACGTTGTGCCACCAGGTGTTCCGGCACACGAAGTCCGCCATCTCCGCCTCGGACACGAGGTAGATGGGCGTCTCCGCGAACGGGATGGCGGCCGCGCCGTTATCGATGGTGCGCGACACCTCGAATGGCTGGCACGTGGCGAGGGCGATGGCGACCTCCGCCCCGCGCTTCGCCATCTCGTCCGGCGCCGGCCAGACGCTGCCGAACATGCGCCCCTCCACGATGGCCTGGGCCGCGGGCAGCTCCACGTCCTGGCCCGTGATCGGGATGGACCCCGGCTCGAGACCCGCCTGCTCGATCGCGTTCAGGACGCCCACGGACATGCCGTCGTACGTCACCAGGAACGCGGCGATGTCGTTGGCGTTCGCCGTCAGGGCGTTCTCCGCGGCGGCTTGCGCCGGCTCGGTCTTCCAGCCCGGCGTGAAGTAGTCGAGCACGATGGCCACTTCGCCGGTGGCGACGAGCGGGTCAAGGACCTCGTGGTAGCCCTCCTGGAACTGCGTCGAGCCGGTCTGTCCGGGGTCGCCGCCGATGAGCGCGTAGTTGCCGGTGGGCGCCTCGGCGAGGACTGCCCGAGCCGCGGAGCGCCCCCCTTCCCTGGGGTCTCGTCCGATGAACGCTGCGTGATCGGCGCCCAGGATCATGTCGTCGTACGAGGCGAGCGGGATGCCCGCGGCCGTGGCCATCTCCGCGATCTGGCCCGCGACGTTGAAGTCGACGGGCTGGATCACGATCGCGTCCACGCCCTGGGTGATGACGTTCTCGGCCTGCGAGACCTGCGCCTGCGCGTCATTCTCGGCAGACTGGACGAGGACCTCGTAGCCGGCCGCCTCCGCGGTGGCCTTGAAGAACGGGATGTCGGCATTGAGGTACCGGAACGCGGTCTGCTGCTTGAGCATGAAGGCGAGGCGCTTGGTGACCCCCGGGACACAGTCAGCATCCGAGACGGAGATGGGGGAAGCGCCAGGGGACGCATCCTGCGCCGAGACCGACCCTGCCGGGCCGATCACCAACGCGACCGATGCCACCACGACCGACGCCCGGGCGACGAACGGGAACCGCATGATGATCTCCTCCACCCCACCGATCCCGGTCCTGACAACGTTGTCGAACTCAGGAAGGGCTGCATGCTGCCACGGCCTTGACACCGTTGTCAACATCGAGTGCAGGACGTGGTCATCCCGTGCCGATCGGACCGTGCAGGTGCGGTCGTCGTCCGGTCCCGATCCGTCCGTGCGTCGAAGAGGGGTGGTTCCCACGTCCAGTGGAGACGATCGGTCGCGTCGACCCGTCACGCCACCGGCACGCCGGGCGCGGGCCATCGACGGGGTGCGTGTGTGAGCGGTGCGCGGGAGGTCCCGGCCTCGAGGGCATCCCAGGCGTCCGGCGGCCGGCCCACCTTGCGCGATGTCGCCGCGACCGCTCACGTGAGCTTCAAGACCGTCGCTCGCGTGGTCAACGGCGAGAGCGGCGTGCGGCCCGAGACCGCTGCGCGCGTGATGGACGCGGTCCGGCTGCTCGGCTTCCAGCCCAACCAGCTCGCGTCGAGCCTCAAGCGGGGTTCCAGCCAGGACACCATCGGGCTGGTCATCGAGGATGTGGCAAACCCGTTCTTCGCTCGACTGGCCCGTGCCGTCGAGGAGGTCACCCGCGTACGCGGGTTGCTGCTCATCACGGCCAGCTCGGACGAGGATCCGGTCCGTGAGCGCGAGGTCATCGACCTGCTGGTCCAGCGACGGATCAACGGTCTGCTGGTCGTCCCGGCCGGGCGCGACCATCGCTATCTCTCGCGTGAGATGACGCGGGGCATGGCCGTCGTCTTCGTGGACCGGCCCCCGTGGCGCCTGCGCACGGATTCGGTGCTCGTCGACAACCGCGGCGGCGCGCAGTCGGCGGTGGAGCACCTCATCGCCCACGGGCACCGTCGGATCGCGGCCATCGGAGACCGACTGGACGTCTACACCATGGCGGAGCGGCAGGGAGGCTACCGCGCCGCGCTGGCCGCGGCCGGCATCCCGATCGACCAGGGCATCGAGCGCTTCGACTGCCATGACACGGCGGACGCGGAGCAGGCCGTCCAGCAGCTACTGGCACTGGACGACCCGCCCACGGCCATCTTCGGCTGCAACAACCGGATGACCGTGGGCGCGGTGCAGGCGCTCGTCCGCCTCGCCCCCGGCGTGGCCCTCGTGGGCTTCGACGACTTCGAGCTCGCGGGTGCCCTCACCACCCCGGTGACCGTGGTCACGGGCGACAACGACCTCCTGGGCAGGACCGCCGCGGAGATCCTGCTGCGGCGCATGGATGGGTGGCATGGCCCCGTCGGCCGGATCGTGATCCCCACCCGCCTCGTGGTCCGCGGGTCGGGTGAGTTGCGGCCAACCCCTTGACAGAATGGGAGACGGTCGGTATACCAAGCTGACAACGTTGTCAGCAGACGACGGAAGAGCACAGGGAGGAGACCCGATGCTTGGTACAGGACGACGCGGTCTGATCCGCGCCAGCGTGCTGGGCGCGACGCTCGGCCTCGCATTGTCAGGCATGGCGGGCGCGCAGGAGCCGCCGATCCTCGTGGGTCTCGTGGTCAAGGACCTCGACAACCCGTTCTTCGTGAAGATGATCGAAGGAGCGCAGGCGAAGGCTGACGAGCTCGGCATCGATCTCCAGGCGCTGGCCGGCGCGGACAGCGCGGACAACGAGGGCCAGGTCCAGCACATCGAGAACCTGGTCGCGGCGGGTGCCAAGGGCATCCTGCTCACGGCGTCGGACTCGAAGGGCATCGTGGACGCGGTGGCGAAGGCGCGGGAGGCCGGCCTGCTGGTCATCGCGCTCGACACCCAGCTCGATCCCCACGACGCCGCCCAGGCGACGTTCGCCACGGACAACCGGCTGGCGGGCAAGCTCATCGGCCAGTGGGCCGCGGCGACCCTGGGCGACGCTGCTGCCGACGCCCACGTCGCGTTCATCAACGACTCCACGCTCCAGACGTCCGTGGATGTCCAGCGCAACCAGGGGATGATGGAAGGCTTCGGCATCGATGTCGTCGACCCGGACTTCATCGGTGACGAGACCGACACGCGCATCGTGGGCCACGAGGTCTCCAATGGCGGCCCTGAGCTCGCGGTCACGGGCATGGAGAACCTGCTGACCAAGGACCCCGACATCGACATCCTGCATACCATCAACGAACCCACGGCAGCCGGCGCCTACCAGGCGCTCGAGGCGGCCGGCAAGACCGACCAGGTCCTGATCGTGTCCGTCGATGGCGGCTGCCCTGGCGTCCAGGCGGTCAAGGACGGCAAGATCGGCGCCACCGCCATGCAGTTCCCGCTGCTGATGGCGTCGCTCGGCGTGGAGGCCATCGCCCAGTACGCGGCCGACGGGACTCTGCCCGCGCCGACCGAGGGCATGGACTTCTTCAACACCGGCGTGGTGCTCATCACCGATCAGCCGGTCGAGGGCATCGAGTCCCAGGACACGACCTGGGGCCTGGAGAATTGCTGGGGCTGACCTGTCCGACAGGGTCCGTGACGGGGCGGCGCGCCCATCGGCCGCCCCCCCGTCATCGACGCCCGGACGGGACTGACGACGCCTGGCACCCGTGATGCCCGTGCCATCGGCGACCATCGAGCTCGACGAGGCCCGCGCCGAGGGCCCGGTGCAGCGTGTCCGGCACCTGCTGCACGACCACCCGACCCTCGGCCCGGCCGCCGTGCTCCTGGTCATGTTTTGCCTGTTCGCCGTGGCCTCCGACCGGTTCCTGAGCCCCGCGAACCTGTCCCTGGTCGTCCAGCAGGTCATGATCGTGGGCACGCTGGCCATCGGTCAGACGATCATCGTCCTGACCGCGGGCATCGACCTGTCCGTGGGCGCCATCATGGTGTTCGCGTCGCTCGCCATGGCCAAGCTCTCGGTCGAGATGGGCCTGCCGCCCGCGCTCGCGATCCTGGCGGGCTTTCTGGCCGGCGCGCTTGCCGGCGGCCTGAACGGCCTGCTCATCACGCGCCTGCGGCTGCCGCCCTTCATCGTGACCCTGGGCACGATGAGCATCTTCTTCGCACTCAACATCTACGTGTCGCGGGCCGCCACCATCCGTGGCTCGGACATGGATCCCCTGCTGCTGCTGACCGGCAAGAGCGTCGAGATCCTGGGCACGAAGGTGACGTACGGGTCGATGGCCATGGTCGTGCTGTACCTGGTCACCGCCTACGTCCTGTCGATGACGCGCTGGGGCAAGCACGTCTACGCCATCGGTGACGACCCCGAGGCAGCGCGACTGGCGGGTATCCGGGTGCGCCGGATGCTGGTCAGTGTGTATGCCATCGCAGGCCTCATCTACGGCATCGCGGCGTGGTTCTTCATCGGCCGGATCGGCGCGGCCAGCCCCCAGGCGGGCCAGAGCGCCAACCTCGACTCCATCACCGCGGTCGTGATCGGGGGCACCAGCTTGTTCGGCGGACGGGGCAGCATCTGGGGCACGCTGATGGGTGCCCTCATCGTGGGCGGCGCGCGAAACGGGTTGACGCTCGTGGGCATCGACTCCCTGTGGCAGGATTTCACCATCGGAGTGCTCATCATCGGGGCCGTGGCGCTGGATCAATGGGTACGCAGGGTCGGCTCGTGAGTGATCCGCTCAGCGTGCCATCGGCGCCGCTCCCGCCGCTCCCGCCGCTCCAGCCGCTCCAGCCGCTCCAGCCGCTCCTTGAGGCGCGCGGGCTCGTGCGGACCTACGGCAAGGTCGTCGCGCTCGACCACGCCGACTTCGCGCTGCTGCCCGGGGAGATCCTGGGGGTCATCGGCGACAATGGCGCCGGCAAGTCGACGCTCATCAAGTGCCTCGCCGGGGCGGAGATCCCGACCGCAGGCGAGATCTTCCTCGATGGGGAGGCGGTCCGATTCAGCAGCCCGCTCGATGCCCGCGCCGCGGGTATCGAGACGGTCTATCAGAACCTCGCCATCTGTCCCGCGCTCGACATCCCCTCCAACCTGTTCCTGGGTCGCGAGCGCCGCAAGCCAGGCTTCCGGGGGTCGGTGCTCCGGATGCTGGACCATGGCGCGATGCGCGACGAGGCGCAGCGGCTGATGACCGAGCTCGGGCTGCTCACCATCCAGAACATCCGCCAGACCGTGGAGACACTGTCGGGCGGCCAACGCCAGGGCGTGGCGGTCGCCCGGGCCGCGGCGTTCGGCAGCCGCGTGCTCATCCTGGACGAGCCGACGGCCGCCTTGGGCGTCCGCGAAAGCGGTCGCGTGCTGCAACTGATCCGCGACGTGCGGGACCGGGGGCTCGCCGTGATCCTCATCAGCCATGACATCCCGCACCTGTTCGAGGTGTCCGACCGGGTGCACATCCAGCGGCTGGGCCGGCGCGTCGCGGTGATCTCGCCCCGGACCCACACGATGACCGACGCCGTCGCGATCATGACGGGCGCGATCCAGCCCTGACGGGGGTCAGCCCATGCTGGAATCGGTCCACAGGTTCACGTTGCTCTCGGTGGCGAACCGATCGATCTCCGCGAGCTCGCTGGCATCGAAGCCCAGGCCGTCGAGCGCCTTGAGGCTGTCCTCCAGCTGCGCGACCGAGCTGGCCCCCACCAACGCCGAGGTGACCCTGGGGTCGCGCAGCACCCAGGCGATCGCCATCTGGGCGAGCGACTGGCCGCGCCGTCGGGCGATCTGGTCGAGGCCGCGGACCTTGGCCAGGTTCTCCGTGCTGAGCATCCCGGCCGAGAACGACTTGTCCTGCGTGGCGCGCGCACCCTCAGGCATGCCGTCCAGGTACCGCGCCGTGAGCAGGCCTTGGGCGAGCGGGCTGAAGGCGATGCAGCCCAGCCCTTCGGAGCCGAGCACGTCCAGGAGGCCGTGCTCCACCCACCGGTTGAGCATCGAGTAGGACGGCTGGTGGATGAGCAGCGGCGTCCCCAGGTCGCGCATGATCGCGATCGCCTCGCTCGTCCGCTGCGCGGAATACGAGCTGATGCCGACGTGCAGCGCCTTGCCCTGCTGCACCGCCGAGTGCAGCGCGCCCATCGTCTCCTCGAGCGGCGTATCCCGGTCGAACCGATGGGAGTAGAAGATGTCGACGCGGTCCACGCCAAGCCGGCGCAGGCTCTGGTCGAGGCTCGACAGCAGGTACTTGCGCGGTCCGAGGACGCCGTACGGTCCCGGCCACATGTCCCAGCCGGCCTTGGTGGAGATCACCAGCTCGTCTCGATAGGGCCGCAGGTCGAAGGCGAGGATGCGCCCGAAGGACTCCTCCGCAGAGCCATACGGGGGCCCGTAGTTGTTGGCCAGGTCGAAGTGCGTGACGCCGAGGTCGAACGCGCGCCGGATGATGGCACGCTGCGTGGCGAGGGGCCGGTCCTCACCGAAGTTGTGCCACAGCCCCAACGAGACGGCCGGCAGCTGGAGGCCGCTCGCGCCCGTCCGCCGATAGTCGACGATCCCGTAGCGCCCGGGCGACGCAACGAACGGCGGGCGTTCCGCAGGTGGCAGGACCGGAGCGTGCGCCACCGCGGAGAGGGCGGTCGCCACGCGACCCGGTCGCGTCGGGCTCTGCGACCTGCCTCCCGTCTGGTCAGCCATGGGGGTCCCCTCCTGTTGCGTCTGTCCGCACGATGACAACGTTGTCGGGCGATGGTCGCGCAGCCGACGACCCTTGTCAAGATGCGCCCGGGCGGCGGCGTGTCGGCGCACAGACCCGGTCCCGGGCCGGCGGCATGCGCCTCAGCGCAGGCGCAGCCGCACCGACACGACCCCCTCGCTGCCGGGGACGCCGGACCAGATGGTGACCAGGAGATCGCCGTCCGGCAGCACCGCCACGCCGGGCTCCCCGAACGTGTAGGACTGCCACACGTCGTGGCCCGTTTCGGCGGTGGTCGCCGCGACGGCCGCTGACCAGACCGGCACGTCCAGCTCCACGCCGGCATCGTCCGCGCTCGGCCGCAGCACGGCCAGCCACACGCCCACCGGCGTGCGCGCCGCGTCGCGCTGGTTGTAGGCCAGGGCCACCCGTCCATCAGGCAGCGCCGCCATGCCCACGGCCTGGCCGCGCAGGCCGCTCGAGCGCGTCATCGACCATGTCGCGCCGCTGTCACAGGACACCGCGTACGGGATCGGCAGGTCGCCGCCCGTCGCGAGGTCCATCCCCCAGCACGCCCCGAACAGCCGTCCGTCGGTCAGCTCTGTGAGCCACGCCTCGGCCGTGCCGCCATCCGCGTGGAGCCGGAGCATCGTGGAGCCCTGCCACGTGGCGCCGTCGTCGTCGCTGCGCACGACCACGATCTGTGGCCGGTCCACGATCAGCGCCGGGTCGAAGGTGGGATACGGCGCGTAGCAGACCAGCCGACGTACGTGCTGGCGTCCGGACCGCGTGGTCAGCATCGGCCCGGGGGCTTCCGCGGACCCCGGCACCGGCATCGGGATCACCGTCCGCGGCGACCACGTCAGGCCCCCGTCCCACGACCGTGACCAGAACAGGTCGTTGGCGGCAAGGGCGCCGCGCTCCGGGTCCCACCACGAGCCCCCATCGGGCGCGATCGCGGTCTGGGTCCCGAAGAGAACCAGCTCCCCCGCAGGCCCGGCGCTGATGGACCCCGCCAGCGACCAGTGGGCCGCGGCCTCCGGCCACAGTCGCCGCTCACCCGACCAGGTGCGACCGCCGTCAACCGAGGTCGTGACGTGCAGCGCGTAGTCGGGCGTGCCGGCCCCCGAGCGCCCCACGAAGGACGCCACGAGTCGGCCGTCCGGCAGCACCGCCACCCGAGGCGAGGCGGTGAGCGGATACCGGGTGACGAACCCCGTCTCCAGGACGGTCAGTATGGGCACGAGAGGCCCGCGTTTCCACGTGCGGCGTGATCTGTCCACGAGCGGTGGAAACACTCCACCCCAGGTGGAGAAACGGCACGTCGGGTGGGTGGCGCGCCGGTCATCAGCCCAGCCCGACCGCCTCGCCGGTCGCCGCGGACCGGTCGGCGGCCTCCACCACCGCGACGGCCGCCCGACCGTCCCTGCCCGTCACCACCGGGTCGCGGTCATCCCGGATCGCCTCCGCCAGGTCCTGCACCTGGGCCGCGAAGCCCGCCAGCCGGTTGGGGTCGAGGTAATCGCCCAGGAAGTCGAACGGGACCTGCCGGGTCACCTCCGTCCAGCCGTCGCCCGTGCCCAGCCGCACCGCGCCGTAGTGGTCGCAGTCGATCATGCCCTTCGATCCGATGAGCAGGCTCGAATCGGACGGGGGCAGGCCGGGCTCCGGCAGCTCGTAGGTCATCAGGATCTGGGCCATCACGCCGTTCGCCATGCGCACCTGGACCATGGCCGTGAGGTCCACCGGGGGCGGCGTGCCGTAGGTCCGGTAGTCAGCGTAGACGCGCTCCACCTCCGAGCCGGTCCACCAGCGCAGCGCGTCCGCCTCATGCACGCCCCAGTCCAGGAACTGCGACCCCTCGGCGGGGTCGAACGCCCAGTGCTTCATGGGGATGATGATCCGACCCGTCGCCTCGTCGATGACGTCGCCCAGCAGGAAGGACGTCCAGGCGCCCTTCATCTGGAGCATCCGCAGCTCCCCGATGGCCCCGTCCGCGACCAGCTGTCGGGCGGCCATCGGCGCGTGCCGGAAGCGCGTCACGAAGTTGACGGTGAGCTTGACGCCCGCCGCGTCGCACGCCGCGATGATGGCGTCGCAGTCCGCCACGGAGACGGCCATTGGCTTCTCGAGGTAGACGTGCTTGCCCGCCGCGGCCGCGGCCTCCGCCTGCGCGCGGTGCGCCGTGTGGGGCGAGGTGATGATCACCGCGTCCACGTCCGGATGCGCCAGCAGCGCGGCGACATCCGGCACGACCTCCGTGCCCCACTCCGCCGCCAGCGACGGCGCGCGGGTGCCGCCCGTGATGGCGACCAGCCGCCCGTCGGGGACGTGGTGGGTCAGGCAGGCGGCGTACGTCCGCCCCATGTACCCGGAACCGATGATGCCGAAGCCGGTGGTCATGGATCGCTCCTTCGGGTGTCCTGTCGGGTGGCCGACCGGCCGGGTGGTCGGGCTGGCTGGAGGTGTCGAGCGGTCGAATCAGGGGGCTCAGGCGGGCAGCCAGTCGGGATGCTTCGCCTCCATCAGCGCCCGGCAGCGGACGGCATCGTCCTCCGTGAAGCCCTGGTAGGGCGACAGGAGGCGCAGCGGGAACCCGGGCATGACGCCGATGCGCAGCAGCAGCTTGTCGTAGGCGCCGTCCATGTGGGGACCCGGCGCGGGCGTGGACCAGAGGTCCGCGGACAGAGCCACGATGCCCGCCTGCATCCGGGCCAGCGCCGCGGCATCGCCCCGTTCGGCGGCATCCCACAGGTCGTGGATGCGGCGCGGCGACAGGGGCGCATAGGACGCCAACAGCGACGCGGGGCCGTGCAGGGCGGCCGCGGGGAACAGGTCCACATCGAAGTGGTGGGCGAGCTCGGGTGACAGGCGCAGCACGTCCTCGGCGTGGGCCTGGGAGCCCGTCGCCTGCTTGGTCGCGACGAGGTTGGGGATCCGGGCCACGAGGCGGGCGTAGTCGGCGCCGGTCAGCATCCGGCCCGTGCGGCCCAGGTTGTAGTGCAGGAACCGGCTGTCGGGAAAGGTGCCGCAGACGTCGTCGAAGAAGCGGTCGACCTCCGCGTCCGCGAGGCGACCCCAGGCGGGCAGGGAGATCTGGAACGCCCGGGCGCCCAGGTCGTGGGCGATGGCCAGGCGCTCGACGATGGCCGGCGTGGACAGCCCGATGACGCCCACCATCACGTCCGCGCCCGCCGCCGCCGCCTCGTCCAGGAACGCCGTCGTGACCGCCCTGAAGCGCGGCGTGTCCACCGCGTGCCCCTCCCCCGCGGTCCCGAACACGTACTGCTGTGGGAATCCATCCGCCACGAGCGCGCGCACCTGCTGCCGGAAGAGCGGCTCCAGGAAGCGCTCGTCGTCATCCCAGGGAACGGCGCACGCGACGAGGATGCCGCGGGGGTGACGAGCGATGGGGTCGGTCACGGCAGGATCTCCACGGTCAGCGGGGGGGTGAGATGGGGGTCACGCGGTCACCAGCGTGGTGATGAGATGCGCCGCGACGACATCGAAGCGCGTCGCGTCCACGCGCGTCTCGGCGGGCGTGATGCGCGTTCCAGACCCGGCCGGGCGTGTCACGGCGGACGACGGCACGGATGACGTGGCGTGATCCAGGAGGTCCGCGGCGGTCATCGCGGACGCATCCAACGCCCACGCCGGGGCGGCCACCAGAAACGGGATGCCCCGATCGTGAGCGGCGAGCGCGAGCCCCTGCGATCCGACGGGAAGGCAGGCGCTGCCGTCCGCCGCGACCCGCTCCGCGACACACACCACGAGATCCACGCCGCCCCGCCCGATGACACCCGCGACGGCCGCGTCCATGACCAGGGTCGCCGGGACGCCGGCGCGTGCCAGCTCCCAGCACGTGACGCGGGCGCCCGTGGACCAGGGCCGGCCTTCCGTGACCAGCGGCGCGACGGCCGCATCGCGGGCTCGGGCCAGTACGACCGCGTCCGTGCCGATGCCGCACCCCGCGCCCCATAAGGCACCGCACTCGCCATGGAGCAGGGGCGCGACGGCCGCGTGCGCGCCGATCAGCTCTGCGATGCGCACGGCGAGTGCCCGGTGGTCCGCCTGGAACGTCGCCAGCAACTGGTCGCCGTCGGGCAGCGCGGCGCCGTCGGGTAGCGCGGCGCCGTCGGGCAGCGCGGCGGGCTTCACCGTGACCCATCCGACCAGCGAGCGGCGCAGCACATGAGAACCCGGATCGGCGGCCAGCAGCGATGACCGTGCGCCGGACACGAGTGCCGCACCAGACGGCCCGCCGCGCGCCACAGCGACGGCCTGCGCGAACCGCAGTCCCCACGCCGCCACGACCGCCGCCGATGGTCCGGTGACCACGCGATCGCCGATCGCCCGTGCCGCAGCCGCCGCAGTCGCCACCGGGAACGCCGCCTCCACGCCCGGCAGCCGGCGCTGGTCCAGCAGCAGCACCCGGTCCGCCTCCCAGGTCCAGGGCCCCACGTCGCCCGCCAGGTGGGTCCGAGCAAGCTGCTCCATCGACGGACCCCGCGGCGCGCTCGGGGGACGGTCGAAGGCATCGAGCTCCCGGGCCGCGGCCGCGGCACCCGCAGCGGCGCCCTGGGCGACCGTCGCGACGCCGCTCAGGGAGCCGGCCGCCTGCATCGCCTCACCCATCAGCTGCCGGAAGAACGAGCGGCGGCCCACCGCGACCGACGCGCCAGGGGCATCATCCCCGGTCGTGGCCCGCTCCGAAGCCCGCTCCGTGGTGTCCGCCTGCTGACCGTCCGGTGGCACTCCGTGGCCGCCCGGTCGGACGTCATCGGGGTCCAGCGGGGGCGGTTCGGGCATCCGCCAACGATACCGGCCGCGCGGCGCTCATATCTGGTCTGCATGTCTGACAAAGAGGCTTGCCGACGGGCGGGGCAGGCAGTACGCTCCCGGTCCGTGAGAGCCATATCTGGAGGGACAGGACACGTGAGCAAAGCTCAGCAGCCGTCCGGCGAGACCGGAACCCCGTTGCACGCAGGCGGCGTGCTGGATACCCAGGTCAGTCGTCGCACCGTGCTCAAGGCAGCCGGCATCGGCGCCGGAGCCGCAGCGCTGGCGGTCGCTCCCGTGGCGGGCGCGTCGCGACGCACCGTGCCGGCGGCCGGCGCGGGCAAGGCGAACCAGGCGAAGGGCGAGATCATCCGGTTGGGCGCGCTGGAAGGCGGCCTGACGGACGGGTTCATGCCCTGGAAGCAGTTCGGGCAGGAGTTCGTGTGGAACTGGGCGGCCCAGATGCTGCTCTCGTTCGCACCCGATGGCTCCGTGCTATACGACCTGGCCAGCAACCACACCGTGAGCGAGGACGGCAAGACCTACACGTTCACGATCGTGGACGGCGCCACGTGGCACGACGGCAAGCCGGTCACGGCCGCGGACGTCGCGTTCACCTACAACACTGCGCTCAAGTCGATCGCGGGCTCCAACATCGGCGGTCGCCTGCTGCCCATCGTGGGCGCCCAGGCCGCCTTCGATGACACGACCGGCGCCACGGATGCGACGGGCATCCGGGTCGTGGATGACCACACCCTGGAGATCGAGCTCGTCGAGCCCAACGCGCAGTTCCTGCCGGTGCTCGTGGCCAACACGCGCATCGCGCCCAAGCATGTGTACGACGGCATCCCCATCGCGGAGTACCCGGACCAGCCGGCATCGACCACGATGTTCATCGGCTCAGGGCCGTACAAGATGACCGCGTTCACGCCCAAGGAGTCGGTCAACCTCGAGCCCCACCCGGGCTACGTGAACGGGTCCGGGTACAGCGGTGTGCCGGCCGCCCCGGGCGTCGTCATCCGGATCTACAACGACGAGGAGGCGCAGATCCTGTCCACCCAGTCGGGCGAGGTCGACTTCAACTACGTGCGCAAGCCCAGCGGCGACAAGCTGGAGCTGCTCTCGTCCATCGAGGGCATGAACGCCCAGAAGTCGCTCGTCGGATTCAACATCTTCGCGTCCTTCAACCTGCTCGACCCCAGCAACCCACTGCTCAAGGACAAGCGCGTCCGACAGGCGCTGGTGTGGGCGCTGGATCGCGACGTGCTTGTGAACGACGTCCTCGGTGGCGTGTTCACGGTGCCGTCCGTGATGAACCACTGGATCCAGGAGTGGGCCGTGTCCCCGGACCTGGAGGTCTACCACCCGCAGAACGTGGAGAAGGCGAAGGCGCTCCTGGCGGAGGCGGGCTGGACGCCCGAGATGGCGTCGCAGCCCCTCCTGGCGCGCCACTACCCGCCCACGCTGGATCCGGACGTGCCGATCATCCAGCAGTACTGGGCGGACATCGGGGTCACGCTGGATCTCCAGCCGCTCCCGGACGACACGTTCTTCCAGGACTTCTATGGCGACAAGGATCCCAACACGCCGGAGGACGACGGGCCGGCATACGACGTGGCGTTCGTGTACGGCTTCGGCACGCTCGACGGCTCGCCGTGGGGCTCGGATGAGTTCCTCGCGTCCGACCGCGTCAACCCCGCCGGCCTCAACTCGATGCGCTTCGCCAACCCGGAGTGGGACTCCGCGTTCGCGGCGGGCATCCTGGCGACCACGCGCGAGGAGCAGGGTCCCCACTTCGCCCGGGCGAGCGAGATCTTCAACGACGAACTGCCGTACATCCCGCTGTACCAGCGCGTCGACTACTCCATCGTGAGCGACGGGCTTCGTGGCCCGGAGAACGCGACCATCCTCCACCCCGCGGCGGGCGGCGTGAAGTATTGGGAGTGGTACAAGGAAGAGGCGTAGTCGGACCGGGATCGAGGTAGCGTCCTGCCGTGGGACGGTTCATCCTCCGACGGCTGCTCATCTCGATCCCGATCCTGCTCGGGGTCACCATCGTCACGTTCACATTCGCGAACCTGGCACCTGGTGACCCCATCTCCGCGTTGATGAAGCCGGGGACCGATCTGCGGCCGGAGGCCATCGAGCAGCTCCGTCTCCAGCTCGGCCTTGACCGGCCGTTCCACGAGCGGTACCTGGCGTGGCTCACGCAGCTGCTCCAGGGAAACCTGGGCGTGGAGACGGTGGGCCGGGGATCCATCGGGGCGGCCCTGGCCCGACGCATCCCCAACACGGTGCTGCTGATGGGCACGGCGCTCAGCGTGAGCATCGTGCTGGGCGTGCTGCTGGGCATCATCTCGGCGTTCCGGCAGCACACACGAACGGATGCCGTGCTCACCACCGCCGTGTTCGCGGGGATCTCACTGCCGCCCTATCTGCTCGCGATGCTCGCCATCTACGCGTTCGCTGTGCTGCCATTCCAGCTGTTCGGCATCCACCTCTTCCCGGCCAATGGCATCAAGGATCCCGCATCCACGTTGCCGCCCTGGCTGGATACCCTGTGGCACCTGCTGCTGCCGGCCGCCGTCCTCGCGTTCGCGGGCACGGCGACCTTCCTGCGCTACACCCGGGCGAGCGTGCTGGAGGCGATGCGCCTGGATTTCGTGACCACGGCGCGCTCGAAAGGGCTGCGCGAACGGACCGTGCGCTACGGCCACATCCTGCGCAACGCGCTGCTGCCCGTGGTGACCGTCATCGGTCTCAGCCTGCCGGCGCTGGTCGTGGGCGCCTTGTTCGTGGAGACCCTGTTCTCGTGGCCCGGCGTGGGCAGTTACATGATCGAGGCGACCCGGGAGCGCGACTACCCGGTGATCATGGCCGTGGCACTGCTGACGTCCATCACGATCATCGCGGCGAACCTGCTGACGGACATCACCTACGCCTTCGTCGACCCGCGCATCCGGCACTCCTGAGGTGACGTCATCCACGGGTCCGGTCCCGGGCGTGTCCGTGCCCCCTGCGTCCGGCAGCGCGGCTGCGCCCGACCTCGATGCCGAGCCCATCTGGCAGCCGATGGCCGACGAGGGCGCCGCGAGCGCGCTGTCGCCCCGGCGCCTGGCCTGGCGCCGCTTCCGGCGCAACCGCCTGGCCGTCGCCGCGCTGGGCCTGCTGATCGTGTTCGCGGCACTCGCGATCCTGGCACCACTCGTCGCGCCCTACGACCCCATCAAGCCGGACGTCAAGGCCATCGGCAAGCCACCCAGCCTGGCGCACCCGTTCGGGACCGACGAATCGGGCCGCGACGTGCTGTCGCGCCTGCTGCACGGCGCCCGCGTGTCCCTCTCCGTGGGGTTCGTGGCGGTGACCATCTACATCACCATCGGCACGCTGCTGGGGGCGCTGGCGGGCTACCGGCGGGGCATGGTGGATGGCGTCATCGGCCGGTCCATCGACCTGGTGCAATCGTTTCCCAGCCTGATCATCATCCTCGCCATCGTGCCCCTGCTGGGCCGCAGCATTTTCAACATCATGCTGGTCATCGGGTTGCTGGGCTGGCCGCCCGTGGCACGCCTGGTGCGCGGTGAGTTCCTGTCACTGCGCGAACGCGAGCACACGCTGGCGGCACGGGGCATCGGCGCCCGCGACCGGCGCATCATCGGCAAGCACATCCTGCCCAACGTGGCGGGTCCGCTGATCGTCCTCGCGAGCTTCGGCATGGCGGAGGCGATCATCCTCGAGGCCGGCCTGTCCGTCCTGGGGCTGGGCATCCAGCCGCCGGCGCCGAGCTGGGGCGTCGACCTCTCGGCGGCCATCGACATCGGCATCCTGACGCGCAAGCCGTGGCTCTGGATCTTCCCCGGGGCCGCCATCGCGCTCTCCGTGCTGGCCATCAACTTCGTGGGTGACGGCCTGCGTGATGCGCTCGATCCACGCTCGAGCGGCGGGCGGCGATGACGGACCTGCTGACCGTGGATGACCTGGTCGTGCGGTTCCGCACCCATGACCACACGATCCACGCGGTCAACGGCGTGTCCTTCGCCATGGAGGCCGGGGAGACGCTCGCGCTGGTGGGCGAGTCCGGCTGCGGCAAAAGCGTGACCAGCCTGGCCATCACGCGCCTGCTGCCGCAGCCCGCCGGGCGCATCGAGGGCGGCCGCATCGAGTTCGAGGGGCGCTCGCTGCTGGACCTGCCGGCAGACGAGATGCTGTCCGTCCGGGGACCCGCCATCGCCATGATCTTCCAGGACCCGCTCACGAGCCTCAACCCGGTGCTGACCATCGGCAAGCAGATGACGGAGGGCATGCGCGAGCACCGGGGCATGTCCAGGGCGGACGCGTGGGCGCGCGCCGCGGAGCTGCTCCAGATGGTCGGTATCGGCGACGCCGAGCGGCGACTGAAGTCGTACCCACACCAGATGAGCGGCGGCATGCGCCAGCGGGTGATGATCGCCATGGCCCTTGCGCTGACGCCCCGGCTGCTCATCGCCGATGAACCCACCACGGCCCTGGACGTGACCATCCAGGCACAGGTGATGGACCTCATCCGCGACCTGGCCAGCTCCACGGGCACGGCCGTCCTGCTCATCACCCACGACCTGGGTGTCGTGGCGGACATGACCCAGCGGGTGTGCGTGATGTACGCCGGATTCGTGGTGGAGACCGCGACCACCGATGAGCTGTTCGCCCGGCCGCGCCACCCCTACACCGTGGGGCTGCTGCGCTCCATCTCGCGCATCGACGCGGACGACACGGGCGAGCTGAGGCCGATCGAGGGCGTGCCGCCCGAGCAGAGCCGGCCGCCGGTGGGCTGTCCGTTCGCGCCCCGGTGCGCGTGGCGTCTGCCGCAGTGCTGGACGGAGAACCCGCCGCTGGTGACCACCGGCGAGGGCCCCGTCGTGCGCACGGGCACCGACGCCAGCCATCTGCTGGCGTGCCATAACCCGGCCACGCCGGATGAGGTCGCGGTGGGCGTGCCCATGCGTCCGGGGTTCCGCGCCGCGCCGCGCCCGACGGGTGGCGGCACGCCGGGCAGTCGTCGCGGTCCTGGCGGCTCGCCGGGTGTCGCTGGCCGTCCGGGCGACTCGGAGGACCTGCGCCACGAGCGGGGGCTGGTGGAGGCAGCGCAGGACGTCGGCGGCGCGGATCTCATCGGCAGGCCGCTCATCCGCAACATCGAGACGCCCGACCCCGACCATCCCGAGCGACGGGGGGACCAGTGACGGACGAGCTGCAGGCAGGCTCGGCCGCGGCTGACCCGCCGGGGAGCACGGGCGCTGCGCCCGCGGTCGCCCAGCCGCTGCTCGTGGTCCGGGACCTGGTGGTCCAGTTCGCCCTGCCAGGCGCCTTCGGCATGGGTCGCAGCGGGCGCGTCGTGAAGGCGGTCGATGGTGTCAGCCTGGACCTGGCGCGGCGCGAGACGCTGGGCCTGGTGGGCGAGTCGGGCTCGGGCAAGACCACGACCGGGCGAGCCATCGTGCGCCTGCTGGACCCGACATCGGGCTCGATCCGCTTCGATGGCACGGAGATCGCGACCCTCAAGGGAGAGGCGCTGCGCCTCATGCGGCCGCGCTTCCAGATGATCTTCCAGGACCCCTACTCGTCGCTCAACCCGCGCATGACCGTGGGCGCCATCGTGGGTGAGCCGCTGGAGATCCACGGCATGGGGGACGCGGCGGCGCGGCGGGTGCGGGTGGCAGAGTTGCTGGACGTGGTGGGCATCCCGGGCCAGGCGATCAACCGCTACCCCCACGAGTTCAGCGGCGGTCAGCGGCAACGCATCGGCATCGCGCGGGCACTGGCCCTGAACCCCGACCTCGTCGTCGCTGACGAGCCCATCAGCGCCCTCGATGTGTCCATCCGGGCCCAGATCCTCAAGCTCCTGGAGCGGCTCCAGGCGGAGCTGGGCCTCGCTTACCTCGTGGTCGCGCACGACCTGGCCGCCGTCCGGCGCGTCAGCCACAGGGTCGCCGTGATGTACCTGGGGCGCATCGTGGAGATCGCCCCGACCGCCTCGCTCTATGCATTGCCGCGCCATCCGTACACCGTCGCGTTGCTGTCCGCGGTGCCGATCCCCGACCCCGCCGTCCAGCGCGGCCGTCGACGGATCATCCTCACGGGTGAGATCCCCAACCCGTCCGCACCCCCACCCGGCTGCCACTTCCACACGCGCTGCTGGCTGTATCAGCGTCTGGGCACGCCGGAGCGCTGCCGCACGGAGGCCCCACCCCTGACGGACAGCGCCCCAGACCACCGGGTGGCCTGCCACTTCACGGATGAGGTGTCCGACGCGGGTGCCCGGATGCAGTCACCTGGCTCCGGATGATGGAGTGCCCGCCATCCGAGAATCCTGCGTGGTGCCTCCATGGCATACGTGCGTCTCGGCGAACTCGCGAGTGGACCGCCCTTCAGTTGGGTGGAACCGCGGAAGGCGCGCGGACCATCCCGGCATGAGCACGCCCCTCGAGGACTACGGGCTGATCGGGGACCTTCAGACGGCGGCCCTGGTGAGTCGCCACGGGGCGATCGATTGGTTGTGCCTGCCGCGATTCGACTCCGGGGCATGCTTCGCAGCGCTCCTGGGCGACGGCGAGAACGGTCGGTGGCTCATCGGGCCCTCGGCTGAGCATCGCCCGTCGGGCCGGCGGTACCGGTCGGAGACCCTCATCCTGGAGACGGACCTGGAGACGGACGCTGGCGCGGTCCGCATCATCGACCTCATGCCGCCGCGCAATGGGCAACCGACGGTCGTGCGCATCGTCGAGGGACTCCGGGGGCACGTGCCGATGCAGCTCGACGCCACCTTCCGTTTCGACTATGGATCGGTCGTGCCCTGGGTACGTCACATCGAGGGGGGCATCCATGCGGTCGCCGGACCCGACGCGATCACCCTCCGGAGTCCCGTGGAGCTGGTCGGCCGCGACATGCACACCCGGGCGTCCTTCGACGTCAGCCCGGGCGAGCGGATCCCGTTCGTGATGACCTGGTTCCCGTCCCATGAGGCCGTGCCAGAGCCGATCGATGCGGAGGAGGCACTCCGGGAGACCGAGCGATTCTGGACGGACTGGGCGGGCCATGTCGAGCACACGGGCGAGTGGCACACCGCGGTCTACCGCTCGCTGGCCACGCTCAAGGCCCTCACCTACGCGCCCACCGGGGGCATCGTGGCGGCGCCCACCACGTCCGTGCCGGAGGCCCTTGGCGGGGTACGCAACTGGGACTACCGCTACTGCTGGCTGCGCGACTCCACCCTCACCCTGCTGTCGTTCCTGCGGTCCGGGTATCGGGATGAAGCCGTCGCGTGGCGGGACTGGTTCCTGCGCACCATCGCCGGCTCGCCCGCCGACCTCCAGATCATGTACGGCCTGTCGGGCGAGCGTCGCCTGCCGGAGGTCGAGCTGCCGTGGCTCGCGGGGTACGACGGCTCCCGCCCCGTGCGCGTGGGCAACCATGCGTCGCGCCAGGTCCAGCTGGACGTCTACGGTGAGGTGCTGGACACCCTGTACCAGGCGCGACGGCACGGACTGGAACCGTCGCCGGCAGCCTGGTCGATCGCGCGCCACATGCTCGAATGGCTCGAGGATGGCTGGCGATCGCCGGATTCGGGCATCTGGGAGGTGCGTGGACCCGTCCGTCATTTCACCCATTCCAAGGTCATGGCGTGGGTCGCCTTCGACCGCGCCGTGAAGCTTGGTGAGCAAGACGATCGAGCCGGACCGATCGCGCGCTGGAAGGCCGCGCGTGACGAGATCCGCCAACAGATCCTGCGGGAGGGGTACGACCCGGTGCGCCGGACCTTCGTCCAGTCGTACGGCTCCGACCGGCTGGATGCGAGCGCCCTGCTGTTTCCGATTGTGGGCTTCCTGCCCGCGACCGACGAGCGCATGATCGGAACGGTTGCCGCGATCGAGGGCGAACTCCTCCGGGACGGTCTGGTCGAGCGCTACCGAGCCGATTCGTCGATCACCGAGGTCGATGGCCTGCCACCCGGGGAAGGAACCTTTCTGCCCTGCTCCTTCTGGCTGGCCGAGGTCCTTGCGATGCAGGGCCGCACGGCCGATGCCCGCCGGCTGTTCGAGCGACTGCTGAGCCTTGCGAACGACCTGGGTCTGATGGCCGAGGAGTACGACATCCAGGCCGGCCGGATGGTGGGCAACTTCCCCCAGGCGTTCACCCACCTCTCACTCATCGACGCGGCCGCCACCCTGCGCGCGGGCGAGTCAACCAGGGACGGGTAGGGGCCGGTCCCTCCAGCGGCATCGACGATGGCATCGAGCTGGTGTTCGGAGGGCTCGACCGACACGCAGCCCGTTGGTGTCACGACGACCGTCTGCGTCCGGCGGGGCTCGATACCGACTGCAAGGTGCCGCATCCACCGCGGAGCGGCCCCTGCCAACGCGACTCCGGCCGGCCCCACGGGCGGGTGCTCAGGGCAGGGCTACCCTGCGGCGAGCGGCGCGGTCGCGAACAGGACGCTGAATGCCCTGCACCAGACGACGACGCTCCCGATGGTGCTGAGATCGGTGCCGGCCGGAATCTCGTAATTGAACGAACCATCGGTCGCCTTGAGCGCCCCCAGCTCGACGGCACCGTCCGCGTATCCGTCGGGACTGGGTGACAGGTAGACGAACAGGTCAGGCCCGTTGCGGACCGAGAAGTCCTCCAATCGGAGGGTGAATCGACCCGGAGACGTCTGAAGCACCGTGGCCCGCCCGCTGCCGAAGTGGAAGTCATCCGCGCCCGTGAATGAGCCGGAGAGACCGGCCGCACTCACCCCGGGCGCCGGCGATGCCAGGACCGCGACGACCGGTGC
>Ga0105047_10004932_pt1 | contig 23100 bp, 19 predicted proteins | sample MAT04_FD_78384 | JGI IMG/M metagenome (GOLD analysis project Ga0105047, IMG submission 78384) | Freshwater microbial communities from Lake Fryxell liftoff mats and glacier meltwater in Antarctica - MAT-04 (megahit assembly) | ecosystem: Environmental > Aquatic > Freshwater > Ice > Liftoff... | reverse complement strand
GCCGCGGCCGGCGACGTTCTTGGTGCCGGCGCCTTCGATGTGCCAGCAGACGCGGACACAGCGCGTGCAAAGGATGCAGCGGTTGTGGTCCATGCCGAAGAGCGGATGGGTGTTATCCACGCTCCACTTCGGGAAGCGGTAATCGTAGCGGACGTGGTCCATGCCCTGGCTGTAGGCGAGGGTCTGGAGTTCGCAGTTGCCGTTGGCGACGCAGACGGCGCAGGTGTGGTTCCGCTCGGCGAAGAGCAACTCGAGCGTCATCCTGCGATACTTCTGGAGGCGCTCGTTCGTGGTCTGCACGACCATGTTCTCCTTCACGATCGTGGTGCAGGCGGGGAGAAGCTTGTTGATGCCCGCCACTTCGACGAGGCAGAGGCGGCAGGCGCCGACATCGTACACGCCATCCAAGTGGCAGAGCGTCGGGATGGTGATGCCGTTCTCCTTGGCCGCCTGGAGCAGAGTCGTGCCCTGTTCGGCGGTGATCTGTTTGCCGTCAATGGTAAGTGTCTTGGCTGCCATAACGTCTAAAATCCGAAATCCGAAATCCGAAATCCGAAGGAAATCCGAATGCCGAAGCCCGAAAGCCGAAATAGTCCCCGGGGGTGAAGTCTCTGTGCCGCTTACCCTGGCCCGCTCTGGTGGGCAGCGGGTCGGGGTGGGTGGGGTCAAGGCACTCGAGCCCCGCAGTTGTCCACTTTGGAAAGGAGCGCGGACAGGAATGTCCGCGCTCCGAACGGCCCGGCACCGAAGCCCGAATGCAACCCGCAACCCTTCGGATTTCGGGCTTCGGGCTTGCTTCGGCTTTCGGATTTCGGGCTTCGGATTTCATGTTCAAGCCGGGGCGGTTTCCAGCTTGCCCGCCCCATTGCCGCCGGGGCCGAAAGTGTCGGGCTGAAGCAACTCCTCGTATTCTTTGCGGAAGAATCGGAGCGTGCTGAGCGTGGGATTCGGCGCGGTCTGGCCGAGGCCGCACAGGCTGGTGTTTTTCACCATGTCGCAAAGCTCCTCGAGCTTGGCGAGGTCGCGCGGGGTGGCCCGTTTTTCGATGATCTTATTGAGGAGATGATACATCTGCACGGTGCCGGCGCGGCAGGGGACGCATTTGCCGCAACTCTCATCCATGCAGAACTCCATGAAGAACCGGGCGATCTCGACCATGTTGGTCGAGTTGTCCATCACGATCATGCCGCCGGAACCCATGATGGAACCAAGCTTGCCGAGCGACTCATAATCCACCGGCGTGTCGAGCGCGTCGGCCGGGATGCAGCCGCCGGATGGCCCGCCGGTCTGCACGGCCTTTATCTGGCCGCCGTCGGGAGCGCCGCCACCCATCTCCTCGACAATTTTGCGCAGCGGGGTGCCCATCGGGACTTCGATAAGCCCGGTGTTCTTGATCTTGCCGGCGAGGGCAAAAACTTTCGTGCCCTTGCTCTTCTCCGTGCCGATGCCCGCGAACCACTCCGCGCCGTTGCGGACGATGGCGGGGACGTTTGCGAAAGTCTCGACGTTGTTGATGAGCGTCGGGCAGCCCCAGAGGCCGCTTTCCGCCGGGAACGGCGGACGCGGGCGCGGCGTGCCGCGGCGGCCCTCGACGGACATCATGAGAGCGGTCTCTTCGCCGCAGACGAACGCGCCAGCACCGATGCGGATATCGAGGTTGAAATTGAACGGCGACTCGAAGACGCCGCTGCCGAGGAGGCCGAGTTGCTTGGCCTGGCGAATGGCGTTTTGCAGCCGTTTGATCGCCAGCGGATACTCGGCGCGGACATAAATGAAACCCTGATCGGCGCCGACTGCGTAAGCCGCGATGGCCATGCCTTCCAGGATCGCATGGGGATCGCTTTCGAGCACCGAGCGGTCCATGAACGCGCCGGGGTCGCCTTCGTCGGCATTGCAGATGACGAATTTCCGCGTGCCAGACGACTTGGCCACGGTGCCCCACTTGAGGCCGGTGGGGAAACCCGCGCCGCCGCGTCCGCGCAAGCCGCTGGTGACCATCTGCTCGACCACCTCATTGGGGGTCATCTCGGTCAGCACGCTGTGCAAGCCTTCGTAGCCGTCCGCCGCGATGTAAGACTCGATGCGCTCGGGATCCACCACGCCGCTGTTGGCTAGCACGATGGAGTATTGCTGCTTGAAGAATGGCGAATTGGGATCGCCCTTCGCCGCGGTGGCCTTGCCGCCCTTGAGCGCGGCGATGAGAGAAGCCGCCTGGTCTGGCTCCACGTTTTCGTACAGGACGCCGTCATGGTCCGACTGCACCAGCGGTCCCTGACAACAGAGCCGCATACAGCCGACGCCGCGGACCTCGACCTCTTCGGCGAGGCCGGCTTCCTGGACAGCGTGTTCAAGCTGCTCTTTCACCGCCTCAGACGCGGAGGACACGCAGCCTGCCGCCATGCAGCAGCGCAGGACATATTTCTTCCGGCTGGCGAGTTCCTTCTGCTTGATCTCGTGGAGTTCGTTAAGATCCATGCGACCCCCATTGCTTGAGTTGTTGGACGGCGGATTCCGGTGTCTGGCGCGGCGTGACGGTGCCGTCATAAACCACCGCCGGCGCGATGCCGCAGGCGCCGATGCAGCGCGCGGTGAGGAGGGAAATCTTGTTGTCGGCGGTCGTCTCGCCGGGCTTTATGCCCACTTCCTTTTCGACGGCGGCGATGACCTTGTCGGAACCGCGCACATAACAGGCCGTGCCCATGCAGATGACGCAGGTGTGCTCGCCTTGCGGCTTGAGCGTGAAGAAATGATAGAACGTGGCGACGCCATAAACGCGGCTGGGGGGGAGCTTGAGGTTATGCGCCACATAGACCAGCAGGCCGTCGTCGAGAAAGCCGAACAACTCCTGCGCCTTGTGGAGAATCTCAATGAGCGCGTCGCCCTTGAACTGGTGACGCTTCATGAAGGTGTCGAGGATCTTGAAGCGTTTGTCGCCGCTGAGATGCTCGGCGGCCTGCTTCTGGCGTTTGCGTTCGATCCGCTGCCTGGCTTCGGTGACTAGCATAGGATGTGAGGTTTCGGGACTGGGACGACCGCGCCTCGTCGGACCGCCAGCGCGACCGGCCCTCGTTGATTGCGCCAAGAGGCTATGCGATGGGTTTGAGTCTGGCTCCCCGTTTATTGGCAATTGCTTTGCAGTAATTGCTCTCGCCGGAAGGTGACTTAAAGAATGCGGCGTAATCCATGCGGGAAGCGGGGCTTGTGAGGCTGCCCATGAACCAGGCTCCAAGCCAAAGGTTGAAGGGCGCAAGAGGATCTGCCGCGCCGCCCGGAGAACCTCCCACTTGCACCGTGCAACGGTTCGGCACGCCACCCGGTCGTGCCTGGCCGTGTGCTCCAAGCTACGGCTTTCTTAAGCGGAAGAGCGCGCCCTCACCTGGAGCCGGCACGCTGAGTTGCCAGCAATCATTGGTCCGCACTGCCAAGCCGCTCACCGCGGTCCACGGGCTGCCAGTGGGCAGGGCGCGCCGGTCGAGGACGTAGCCGGTGGCCGGGGCGGGCCAACTCACCATCAGCGAACCTTCGCCGCGGTCAGTGAGGTGCAGTGCGGGCTGCCCCTCGGCGACGACCAAATGATCCAACGTGACATAGGCATTGGTGACCAGACTCACGAGCGTGAGGTTCGTGAGCAGCGGCCCACGGGAGATGACGCCAGTGAACGGCACGGGGCCGCCGCTGGAAATGACTGGGATAGTTGGCCCGCCCGGCACCCGCACTTCCAGCGCCCCGGCGACCGGCCTGCCTTCAACATCCGTGAGATACACGAGGCCACCCGCGGCGCGCACGTTGTTGCTGGTGAAGCGGACGACGATTCTCACCGACGGAGTCTCGGTGGAAAGGGCGTTGGTCAAGGCGTAAAGGCTGAGCAATGGTTCGCTCACGATGGAGCAAGCCAAACCGCTGTGGGTCCAGATAACTGGGTGGAGGACGTTTCCCGGCTCCAAGGCGTTGAGCTCGTTGGTGCGGGTCAGCGAACCACCCAACGCGGCGGTGAAGGTGACTTCGTTGTCAAACAGGGTGTAGCTGTCGGCGTGCGCGGCGGCACAAACCAGCGCCAGGCTGGCGAAGGCGGAGAAGCAACGGGTTCGCATAGGAGTCAAGGGGGAGAGTTCAGGACCGGCGGAGGGGAGTCGTTTCGGCGGCGGAGATTGAGGACCAAGCAGAGCCAATACACCGGGGCAAAGAGCAAGTATTCCATTGCACCCAAGATTACAAAGCCAGCCAGCGTCAGCCAACTGCGGCGGAAACTTCCGCTGGTGCCGGTGCGGAGCAGTTCGCCGACCGAAAACACGTACAGGTAAGGGCTGTAGTTGTTGAAGTCCCCGACGGGCGCGCAGCAGTGGGGGCAGAAAGCGGCTGGGTGAGGATGCGGTTCCAGGCAGCGGAGGCAGAGCGGTTCGGCGGCGACGGGATCACCCAACTCAACGGCCTCGTTGTCCCACGGGTCCGGTTCCGCCGGCGTCTCGAGCCACCACACCAGGCATCGCCAGGCACCAATCACGGCGACGACCAGCAGCACGAGCCACGCAAGCGAGGTTTCCGGGGAGGGATTGGCCAAGGAATCATTCATACGCGCACCATTTCCGAAGTGATTCAAGCCCCTTCCGCCGCCGCTGGCGAGCAATTTTACCACACAGTTTGACCAACCTGCCGCCTGTGGTATCCTCCCCGCGAACCGTTTTATGAGTGCCAGGAAACCAACACGTACTGCCGAGTGGCCGGAAGGACCGGCGGCCCCGGCGCAACCGCAACCTCAACCCCAGCCCCCAGCCAAACCGCTGGTGCTCGAACCCGGTGCTGTCAGCATCAGCAAGAACGGCATCGAGTTCCGCACCCAGCAGCCCATCCCCACCTGGACGGAACTGACAGTGTCGCTCGTGCCGCCCCACAGCACCGAGCGCATCACTTGCACCGGGGTGGTGGTCGGCTGCACGGGTAATCGCCACTTGGGCTACGTCATTTCACTGCTCTTCAGTGGCCTGACTCCGCATGCGGCCCGGCAACTCGGCCATCTGGCCCGCGATTCTGCCCGGCTCTGAGCCGTATCCATGCAGTTGCGGAGCGCGGCTGGCTCAGCCGCAGCCGCGGGAAACAAGTGCCAGGTCAGCTTCTCCGCTAGGTGACGGCGATCCCCGACAGTGAGCGCGAACGCGCCAGCAGGCGCGGTTGCGGAACCCTGCGCCACCGGTTTGCTAGCGCGGCTGCGGCTGAGACAGCCGCGCTCCGCCGGCATCGTTAGGGCCGAGCCTCGGACTCGTCGCAGGACCGCTTGGCAAATCCACTACTCCGCAGTTTCGGGCACCGCCAGCGACCGGAAGAGTGCCTCCGGCAGCCGCACGGTGAGGCTGCGAAACTGACGCTGCGCCGCGGGCATTTTGGGGCAAGGCTTGCCATCGAGATCTTCACCGCTGTCGTCGCTCAGCAATTCCACCGAGTCAGCCATGCCGGGGTACGCGACCATGGCCTCGACGTCGAAGCCCTTGAGCTTGGTCGGCTTGAGCCGCCGAGGGCCGGCGGTGCCGCCCGCCCAGTACCAGAGTTGATGGTCGCCGCCCCCGAACGCCGCGCCGGCAGCGATGAGATAGCCCGCGCGCCAGGGAATCATTTCGCGGATGCCCAAGCCGCCGAGGTCGAGCTTGAGCGACGGGCCGAAGTCCGGTGCCGCGCCCGTGACGAACGGATGCGGGTTGCGCAACGGCACCAGCAACGCCTTGCCGTCGCGGATGGGATTGCGAAAACCGATCAGCAGGTGGCCTTCCGGCGTGGCGCACAGACCTTCGATGTTCAGGGCGTCCTTGGTCTTGGGCGACCGCATTGCCGCCTCCGCCAGCCGCAGGTCGGCCAGGCCGGGCGCGGTCGTGAGAAAGCTGCCCAGGTCGTCGCGGGACGCGCCCACGAGTTCGATTTGCCAGGCGTCCCCTGTGCGCGGGAAGCGGGTGGCGAAAAACCGGTCGCGCCCGGCCCGCTCCTTGCCGCTACGACTGAGGCTGTGCGAGGAAATCCAAAAAACCATGTCCCCCAACCGTGCCGCGCCTTCGAGGTCGGACTCTGGGTGCTTGGGATCGGCGCGGATGAGGGCCGAAAGGTCGAGGCTCTGCTGGGGTTGGGCCGCCGCGCCGCGCCGGTAAATTCGCAGCCGGTTATTCTCGTCGCTCGCCGCCACGAAATGGTCCGCGTCCAGTGCCACCGCCGCCGAAGCGTCGCAGGCGCCGCGATAAACAAGGTCCGCCGTCACCGCGCCGCGGGTGGCGGGCGCCAGGCAGGCGGCCAGGGCCAGGCCGGTCACACCGAGCCGGATTTCACGCCGGCCGGTCAGCCGGGAAGCGAAGGGGATGAACATGCGCAGACAGTAGCGCCAGCGGCGCGCGCCGGACAATCACCATCGCGCAACTGAACCCGTTGCTCCGAAGTTGGGGAGCACGCCCGCCCTCGGGCGTGGCGGGACGCGCCCTCGCGGCCAGCCTCCGGCACGCGAGCGGGGCAGAGGATTCGGGAAGATCCCGGGCGTCCGGAGTTTTCCGCGAGGGCGCGGAAAACAGCGCCCGGGGCGGGCGCGCTCCCCATTCCGCTTCGGAGTTCGGGCTGAACAAACGCCGACCCGGGGGATTGCCAACGAGGCCGCGAGGATCGGGTGTCGGCGGCGGACGCTTGCTCTTGATCGTGATCTTACTCGTAATCTGCTTCGGTGCGCTGAGATTAAGATTAAGATTAAGATTAAGATTAGGAGCAAGAGCAAGAGCCAGCGTTCGCACCCCGCCTCACTTCACGTACGGCGTATTGTTATGCTCCTTGCCGTGGCACTTCAGCGTGCAGTTCCCACTGAAGGTGCCGGTGTCGCGGAACTCAATAAGGCCGCCCTGCGAGAAGACGTAGTTGAGGTTGAAGTTGATGAGGTGGGACTTGCCGGCGACACCGTGGGGATCGTGGCAAGTGGTGCAGGCGACCTGCTTGTCCTTCACGTGCTTGACGTGGAGTTTCGAGACCGGGCCGTAGCTGCCGCTGTATTCGGTGATGAACCGGTTCCGGTCGTGGCATTTATAGCAGAGAGCGTATTGAAAGGCGGCTTCCGGGCCGTAATCCGAGGTGGTCAGGTTGCGCTCAAGGAGAGGCTCGAAAATCGAGCCGTGCGGTCCGTTGGGGCCGCCGCCGCCGGTGTTGGGGCCCTGGTTGTTGTTATGACAATCCGTGCAAACCATGAGGCTGCCGGTGTTCCAGGGCGCGAGCAGGCTGGGGACATTTGGGTTGCGACCGGCGGCGATGATTGGGTGATAGGAGGCACTGGAAGGCGAGAACTCCAGGCGCGTGTTGGTTTCCGGGGACTGGCGGTTCACCCGCGCGCGGCCGCGATTGAGGGAGTCGGCATGGCAGCGGAAACACAGTTCGTACTCGCGGCTCACCGACGCCAGGCGCATCCCGTTGGCATTCACGCCGGCCACGCCGGCCAGCGCGCCGCTGACGTTGGGGCGGAGGCCGCGGGAGGAATTGGCGGCATGGGGATTGTGGCAGTCGGCGCAGGCGACGTGGCGGGTGCCAGGATTCACCGGATCCTCGGCGGGATCGTGCAAGTTCGTGGTGCGGTTGATCGGATGGCCGCTGGGCTTGTTGAACTCCGCGGCGACATTCTTGCTGGCGACGGTGCCGCTGTGGCAGGTAAGGCAGTTCTGCTCGTCGTTGGCATAGTTCATCAGGCGCTGTGCGGTGCCGGCCGCGTGCGGCGAATGGCAGTTCTCGCAGCCGTTGGCGGCGACGGTCTTGCCCTCCGAATGCGGCCAGGGGTTCAGGCCGGTGCCCTTCCAGGACTTGGCGGAAGTCGCGTGGGCCGAGCCTTCCCAGTACGACAAATTGTGGCATTGCACACACAAGGACGACCCGGTGTTGTCCATGACGAGGAACTTGCCATAGCGGTCGTTGTGCGGGTCGTGGCACGAGGTGCATTGCACCTGCTGGTTGTGATCCAACCGAACGCGCGACTTCAGCGTCTGCGGATCCTGCAACTGTCCGTTCTGCGTCACCAACGCCGAATTGTAGGTGAAGGAGACCGGGTGGTCGTCCGAGAGATCGGTGCCGAGATTCGAGGGGCCGGACGGCAACGTGGTGACGCCTTTGCGGAACGGAATGACCTTGGTCTGGCTGTGCACCATGCCGAGGGCGACCGTGCCGTCGTGACAGGACAGGCAGAGCTTCGAGGCGCCATTGGGCTGGCCCACGGCGGCGCGCAGCGTGGTGCTGGTGTAAGGCAGATAATTGGCGCGCGACTCGGCGTGATTCCAAAGCGGGGTGTCCGGCTGGGCATTGTGCGGCGTGTGACAGAAGATGCAAATCTCGGTCTCGGCCGTGGCTTTGAGCGTGCCCGGACCGCTGGCGGAGAGGTTGTGCTTGGAATTGAGGATGGAGTCCGCGCGACCGGGGAGAAGCGAGAGCAGAAGGGCGGCGGCAAATGACAAATGACGAATGACGAATGACGAACGAAATCCGAAGCCCGAAGTCCGAAGTCCGCGGGCAGCCATCCGCATTTCGCGTTCCGCATTCCGCATTTTGTGGGGCGCAGTCGGGTTTTTCACGGCGGAGGGAGTAGTTGGAACAGTTGCAGGCGATGGTTGAAAGCGTCGGCGACCACGATTTCGTTGCGCGGGCTGAGGGCGATGCCGGCCGGCAGCCAGAACTGGCCCGGGCCCTGGCCGCTGCCGCCAAAGGCCAGCAGGAGCCGGCCCTCGGGATCGAAGATTTGCACGTTGTCGAACAGGGCGTCCACGACGTACGCGCGCCCGTCGGTGTCCACCGCCACGCCTTTGGGCCGGCTGAACTGGCCGGGACCATCGCCGGAGCGTCCGATCTGGGCGACAAATTGGCCGGAAGTTCCTACCACTTGGACGCGGCTGTTCATCGAGTCGGTGACGTAGAGACGTCCGTGGTGCGTGGCCAGGTGCGTGGGATAATTGAACTCGCCCGGCCCCGTGCCACGCTGGCCGAAGCCGCCGTCGGGCGTGCCGTCGAAGCGGAAAACCCGGATGCCGTGCTGCTGGGAATCCGCGACGAACAGCCGGTTGCTCACGAGCGTGAGTGCGACGGGCCGTTCCAGCCCATTGGTGATGACGTGCTGCAGCTTGCCGTCGGTGTTAAACACGATCACCGCGCCCAACACGGAATCTGCGACGAAGATAAGGCTCCCCTGCTTGGCGACGCCAACGGGCGAAGCGAAGCGCAGCTTGCCGATGCTCGTCCAGCGCCGCCATTTCTTCTCCTTGCGGTCCAGGAAGCCCACGGCATTGGCGCCGGTGTCGGTGACGACGAGATTTGAATCCGCGTCGAACGCGACGGCGAAGGGCTTGCGCAAGGCTGCGTTGCCGGGATCCTCGCCGGCAAACCAGTGGGCGATCTTTTTGAGGGGCGCGGTGCGCACGCCGGCGTCGCGCGGCGTGGCGATGGTCTGCACGAAGGCGATGCGCGCCGGCGCGGGCGGCGCGGGCCAGACGAGGCGGGCTTGGTTGGTGGCCGGGATCGCCCCCCACCCGGCCAGCGCCAGCGCCAGGCCCAGCCCGCTGCCCAACCGGGTGGCAAGGCGGCGGCGGAGACTCCGGATGGCCAGGGCGCAAGGCATCAGAACGCGCGCTTGAAGGTGATCATGAAAGTCTGATTGTTCTGCTGCTCTTGATCCACGTAGAGCCGGTACTCGTAAGTGTAGAAGGCGCGGATGCTGGTCTTCCCACGGCGGTATTCGAGGCCGGGGCGGAAGGCGGCGATGGTCTGTTCGTTGCCCGAGCCGCGCCGCAGGCTGACCCCGCCTTCGATGTGCGCCGAGAGATTCCAAGTCATCAGCTTGTTGTAACGCACGATGAAATCATAGAGGTTTTCCTCCCTGGACGGCTGGAAGTAGCGCATGAGGATCTGGTTGAAATTGACGCCGAAGTTCGACGAGCCGTCCAGATCCCACAGCGCGCCCTCGTAAAAGCTGAGCGCGTTGTAACGGGACAGGCTGGCGTCGTAAATCCCCAGTTCGGCGCCGAGGCGCAGCCACTTGTATTCGAAGTCCGTGCCGACGGTGTAGCTGTGGATGTCCTGCACGAACAAATCCGGCGGCGCATCGTTGAGCGAGAGCGAGACCCGCCCGTAGAGGCCCCACATCTCGTTGAAAAGACTGACGCGGACGCGAAACGCTTCGGTGAGCGTATTGTAGGCGCCCGAGGGGGAGGCGAGCGCGTCGTAATCCACCAGCACGCTGGCGCCCAGCGGAATGCGCGAGCCGGACGGGCGCTGGAGCATCGTCTGGATGCCGACGCGCAGGACGAGGTAATCCAGCCCCTCGACGTAGGGCGGCACGGTGTTTTGCGAATCGGTGACGACGAGGCTGTTCTGCATCACCAGCGGGCGGTTGAGGAAGAAACTTCCCGGCGGCGCGCCGCCCGCGCCATTGAAGGCATGCGCTTCGTCGTAGATCACCAACAACGTGCCTGTGTTGTCCACCGTGGTGTGGGAGACCAACAAAGTGTTGTCCAGGCGCAGCGTGGCGGTATCGCTCAAGCGCTTGGTGTAGGCCTCGCTGAAGCCGCCCATGAAGGTGGTTTGCTGCGCGGAGGAGGGGGATTGGTTGTAGTTGAACGCCGTGCCCTCGGCGATGAGCGTGGAAGTCAGGCTCTCGTAAAGCTGGTGCTCCAATTCGGCGCGGCCGAGGTAATTGTGCGAGACGTAATCGCCGGTGCTGTATTGGTCGAAATTGAAGGCGTAGCGGCTCCGGAGGATGTCCGTGTGCTCGGCGTCGAGGGTGGAATTGGCGACCCACTGGTCGTTGGGCAACTCAGAAGTGTCGCGGTTCCAGTAACTGGCGTTGGCGTTGAAGCGATGCTGGCCGCGGCTGCCGAAAGTCTCGTTGTCGCTGGCGGAGACGCCTTGATCCACGCCCGTCGCCACTTGCCCCGAGTCCAGCCGCGTGAACTGGTCGTAGCTGTAGTTCAGGGTGCTGCCGCCGGTGGGCCGGGTCCAATTCGCATTCGCGTTGGCCAGGTCTTCGTGTGATTGCGTGAATTGCTGGAAGCCGTGGCTCTCCTCGTCCCGGTGCCAATAAGCGCCGAGCAGCGAGAAAGCCTCGCCGCGGTAGCCCGTGTTCACGCCGTAGCGTTTGCTGTCCACGGTGAGTTGATTGTAGAAATCGTAGCTGCGAGTGGTGTGATCCCAATTGATGAACGCGGTGGTCGCGTAGGGCTTCTCCTGCAGGAAGGTGCCGCTGGCGGAAAGGTTGCCGAGGAAATCGTTCTCGTTCTGGGTCGTGGTGACGCCGGCGGACTTGATGGTCGTCCAAGTGCGCCCATACGAGCCTTCGCCATTGACGGCCAGCGAGAGAAAGTTGGGATGGTAGATGGAACCGGTGCCGTTGAGGCCGAAGAGGGGGCCGAGGAAGTACCGCTGGTAATTCACCTGCGTGCCGCTGTTTTGATACGTGGACTTCTCCATTTGCCCCTCGGAATAGAGTCCGAGGTCCGCCTCCTGCAGGTCAAAGCGCAGCCACTTGGGCTCGAGCCGTTCCGGCGGCTTGCCCAGGCCGGAGGTCTGCCCGCGGGCGGAATCCAGCGCCGCCAGGGCCGTCAAAGCCAGCGCAGCCCAGCGCAGCGGACGGCGCAGTCGCACCCGGATCGAATCCGTGCGCTCCCCTGGCAGGCGCGCGGGGCGGGGCGAATTCGACTGGCGGGGGACGCGGTTCATTTGGCGCCGGGTTTGAGCAACATCTTATCCTTGCTGGCGTGCGGATCGTGGCACTTCACGCACGCTGCATTGGGATCTTTCTTGTGGGCCTCCACCTTGGCGAGGTCGGCAGCCTCGTGGCACTCGGCGCACAGCAGGTTGCCCGCTTTGGAGAGCAGACCCTTCTCCGCGGCGCCGTGGGGCTGGTGACACGCGAGGCAGTCGCCCTCCGCCGCCGGCTGGTGCTTGGACTGGGCGTCCTTGAAGAAATCGTCGTGACACTCGAAGCAGGTGCCAGCACCGGGCTTCTTGATGAGCTTCTTCTGCGCGCTGGCGTGTGGGTTGTGACACGCGGCACAGTCGCCGTCCGCAAACGGCTGGTGAATCACCTTGGCGCCCTTGGTGAGTTCGGCGGCTTCGTGGCATTCGGCACACATCTTGCCGCCGGGCTTGAGGAGCAGGAACTTGTGGTCGCTGGTGTGTGGCTTGTGGCACGCGGCGCAGTCGCCGTCGCCCACGGGTTGATGCACGGACTTGGCGCCCGGCTTGAAATCATCGTGGCACTCCAGGCACAGCTTCCCGCCGGGCTGGAGCAGCAGGCCTTTGTTCTCGCTGCCGTGGAGTTGGTGGCACGCCTGGCAGTTGCCGTCGCCGACCGGCTGGTGTTTCACCTTGGCGGTCTTCAGGAAATCGTCATGGCAATCCCAGCACACGCCGGCGCCGGGCAGCTTGACGAGGTGCTTGAAGTCGCTGGCGTGCGGGTTGTGACAGGCGGTGCAGTCGCCATCCGCGACGGGCGGGTGCGGCACCTTGCGCTTGGCTCCGATCGCTTCGTGACAGCCGAGGCAGGTGTCCTTTTGGGATTTCTTGAGCAGGCCCTTGAAGTTCGAGGCGTGCGGCTGATGGCACTCGTTGCAGGCGGCGGACTCGACCGGCTGGTGCTTGAACTTGGCCCGCAACAGAAAATCGCCGTGGCACTGGAAGCAAAACGACTGGGCCGCCGGCGCACCGCCGCGCGGCGCGATTTCCGCCGGGTAAGCGGCCTCGATCAATTCGCGGTTGAGGCGCACGAGGTCGGCGCCTTCCGGCTTCTGCCGGAGCAGTTGCTGCGTCTCGGGCCGGAGGGTGACGCCGGCAAAGCGCTGCGTCTGGTAGATGGACTGACCGCTGGCGAACTGGTTGAGCGCCAGCACGAGCTGGCGTTGCAGCGCATCCGAGTTCGTTACCGCGCCGCGCGCACCCGCCAGGGCGCCGAGGGCCGCATCCGGCAGCCGGCCTTTGATGAACGCCGACACCGGGTCCGCGGCTGCCTTCAGCTTGAGCGCCAGCGCCGGCGCGTCCGTGAGGTCGCTGGTGGAGAAGGCGCCCACCGGACGGAGGAAAAACTTGGTGTCGGAGCCGTGCGCGTTGTGGCAGGCGGTGCAACTGCTCACCGCGGCCTGGTGCTGGACCTTGGCCGGCTTGAGGAAATCGTCGTGGCACTCGAAGCAGACCTTCGGCTGCGGGCTTTTGAGCTGCACCGAAAACTGCGACACATGGCATTCCATGCACTTGCGCTCCTCGTAGGGCGGGTGCGGGAAGAAGGTGACTTTCGCGCTGAGCAGGCCATTGGTCGCAGGCTTGAGCGGCAGCACCAGCGGCCGGCCATCCTCATCCAGCACCACGCGATTGGTGCGCACTTCACCGGGCTTGGGCACGCCGTCGAAGAACTTAGACAACACCTTGTAGTTCGACTCGGTGGTGGTGCAGCCCACCACCAGCAGGCCGAGCCCCAGCCAGCCAAGCACCACCACCGGCCAGCGGGCTGGCAGCCACGACTTCAGCCCCAGACTGGACGATGGGAGGTTCAACGGGGTTGTTCCGGCTACTGCTTGAGGAACCCGTACACACTGATCTTGCTATTGCCGGCCTGGTTGGCGACGAAGATCAAATACTCGATTTGCTTGCCGGGGGCGACGAAGGACTGGAAGAACCGCACGTTCTCGTAGTCCACGAGCAACCCCGCCGGCAGGTAGCAGGCCGAGCCGACCGGGCTGTCCGGGCCGGCAAAGAACATCAGCAGTTCGCCCTGGTCGTTGAAGAGCTGCACCAACCCCGTCGCTCCGTCCACGACGTAGATGCGGCCCTCGCGATCCACGCCGATGCCTTTGGGTAGCGCAAACTGCCCCGGCGAGAGCCCCTGTTCACCGATCCGGCGGAGGTGCTGTCCGTCTGGCCCAAAGACGTGGACCGCGAAGCCGCCGCTGTCGGAGACATAGACTCGACCTGCCTTGTCCACCGCCACGTTGGTGGGCTGAAAGAGGCGGTTGGTCTCGGTGACATCGCCCTGGGGAAAGGTGCTGATTTCCTGGCGGTCGGTCAGGTTGAAAACGCGGACGCAATGGTTGGCGAGGTCGGTGACGTAAATCCGGTCGTTGGCGATGGCGATGCCGCACGGCTTCATGGCCGCCTTGGCCTCAAGGGTGCCGACGAAGGTGTTGTCGTTGCCGTAAATCATCACCGCGGGCCGCACGGTGTCGGTGACATACTTATTCCCGGCCTGATCCACCGCGACGTTGATGGGCATCTTGAGCGCGCCCGGGCCGTCAGGTCTGAGATAGCGCAGACGCCGCGCGGTCAGATCGAGCATGCCCACGTTCTTGGGCCCCGTGTCACACACGTAAAACATCCCCGGGAGGGTCGTCATGCCGTAGGGCTTCCAGATCGGGCGGACGGTCTGGCCGGAGCCGAGCACGAAATCCGTAAAGCCGCGCTTGCCGGCATATTCGCCTTCGGAGGAAAAGCTGGTGAGGTATTGAATCCGCGGCTGGTCGGGAGCCGGAGGAAAGAAGACGGCTTCCTTGGCCTTCTTGGGGGTGGTGCTGCAACCTGCGCCGAGCCAGGCCGTGGCCAGCGCCACGACGACAGCACGGGCGAGGGAGCGGGAGAAATGGTTCATGTTCATGCGCACGGGGAAATACGCGAAAGCGGATTGGCGGGCGACGCTAAACCGGCGGGGCGAGGCCAGGATGAGGTTGGGGCAAAAAGTGACCCGGCAGCGGTGCGTTTGATCAGGCGCGCCGGCTGCCGGGTCATGAATCAGGAAGCAGGGGGTGCTTCAGGTCACGGCTTACTTCAGGTGGCAGTTCCGGCAAATGAGGCTGCCGCGACCGCTGGTGTCGCTGCCGCTGATCTTGATCATGATGCCGCTGCTGGGAGCGCTGCCGACATCCTTGTGGACGTCATGGCAGGAGGAGCACTGCACCTCGTGGTTGTTGCCGAGCAGGGCCTGGTTGAGCGTCTTGCCGGTGAGGCTGGTGCCCGACCAGGTGGCCGGCACCGGCGGCGTCGTGCCGGCGGTCGGCACCGGGTCCCCAATCTTGTAGGTGTCCGGGTTGTTCAAGCCGCCATCGCTGGTCGCGAGCGCGGCATTGTAAACGATGGAGATCGGATGGGTCGTGTGCAGGTCCGGTCCGATCTGGCCGCCGGGCTCGATGTACACCGCGGTGCCGCCCTGAATGGCGCCGCTGTAGTTGTTGATCGCCACCGTGCCGTCGTGGCAACTCAAGCAGGCGAGGGCGGTGCCCGTCGGCCGGCCGCCGGTCCACAGCGAGGTCGCCTGCATCGTCGGGCTGGTGTAGGGGGTGAAGGCCGCCGTGGTGGTCGCGTGATTCCACAGGGGGACGAGTTGTGCCGGATCGGTGTTGTGCGCTGCATGGCAGGGGCTGCAAACGCCCTTGCGCGTGTTCCACGTCGCCTGGGAGAGATCATGGGGGGAGCCAATGATCGTCGCCTGGGCCAACGTGGGCAGCGCGAGCGCGGCCCCGATGAGCACGAGGTTCAGTTTTTTCATGTTAACAATTTCCAACTGCTCGGTTTCGTTTTGTTGTCTAGCTGCGCGGGCGGCGCAACACGCGCCACTCGCTCCCAGCCCGCGATCGGAACCCTGAGCTCGGGGTTCCAACCGCTGGCCGAAATCTGTTCCGCCCGCGGCCCGCTACCTCGCGGGGGCAAAGGCCGGCTCCGAAGCAGGGATGGCCGCCGGACGGGCTCGCAGTCGCTGGCCGGGCGGTCGTCAAGGGCGTGGGGAAAAACGTGGGGCAGCGACGGGACGTCAGGGCCGAGGTCGCGCGGGGCGGCGCGGTCAATGCGCACGCGCGGAAGGTGCCGGCGAGCCTGCCTGCGCCGCCCCGCCAGGCAGGCCGCGGGCACAGCCACCCGCTCGCGCACTGCCACCGGCGCGGTGTGGTAACTCAATTCTGTCGCAACGATTTTCATTGGTTCTTTGCCGGAACGACCCGGCGGGCGGCCATTTCAGTGGCGGGAATGTCTGCCTTTACCGGGTGGACGGCTACACCAGTCTTGTCTTTTACTGACCTTTTTTTGGCCTCGGCGGGTGCGCCAAGGGCCGGTTGGGAAGCTGGGGGGGAGTCCCCTGCCCTGCTCTTGCTCCTGCTCCTGCTCTTGCTTGGAGGGCCGACTGGCAGGTTGGGGAGTTCCGCCGCGGCGGCGAGCCGACGACGAGTTTTCCGATTTCAGGTTTGAAACTAGGCCGCGCCTTCTGCTTTCCTTCCCGTGCCGCATGAGACGCTTCCTTTGCTTCCCCTTCCTGCTGGGCTTCGCCTGGCTGGCTTTTGCCCTGCCGGCGCGGGCGGCGGAGAAGGTTACGTGGGAGATCAACGCCCTTACCCCCAGCGGCACCATTGATTACGACACGCGCCGCGACCTCGTCACCGCGACCAACGGCATCTCTGTCCGCTACGGCAACGCCGTGCTCGTCGCCGAGCGCGCCACGGTGGATCGCAACAGCGGCTGGGTCGTGGCCGACGGCGCGGTGCGCATCGAGAACGAAGGCCAGCTTTGGGTCGGCGAGCACCTCTCCTACAACTTCATCACGCGGCAGATGACCGCGGAACAATTTCGCACCGGCAAGGCCCCCGTGTACATCGCCGCCCGCGGGGCCAGCGGCGGCAGCAACGGCATCTACTACGCCACCAACGCGATCGTCACCCTCGACGACGCCTCCGAGCCGTTCATGACCCTCCGCGCCAGTTCGATCAAGATCGTCGCCGACGAATATGTCACCGCGCGCAACGCGGTGGTGTACGTCGGGGGCCTCCCCGTCTTCTACTGGCCCTACTACTCGCGGCCGCTGAAGGAGCGCGCCAATTACTGGACGCTCATGCCCGGCTACCGCACCAAGTATGGCGGCTACATCGTCGGCACTTACCAGTGGTATGTGGGCGAGAACATTGACGGCACGCTCCAGGCCATTTACCGCAGCAAGCGCGGCCCCGAGACGGGTTTTGACGTCAACGGCGATTTCGGCCGCTGGGGCACGCCCAGTCTTAAAGCCTCCTACCTCTACGACAAAGCGCCCGAGACCGATTCCCTCGGCCAGCCTTATTCGAATAACCGCGGCATTGCCTTTCTCGGCTATCAATCCGAGCCGTGGACGAATTTCTTTGTGAAGTCCCAGGTCCGCTACGCCAGCGACGCGAACATTCTCCAGGAATTTTACGAGGGCATCTACCGCGCGAACCCCCAGCCCAGCACCTACTTCGACTTCGAGAAGCTCTGGCAGAATTGGTCCCTCGACACCCTCGTCTCGCCGCGCATCAACGACTACCTCAACGCGGTCCAGCGCCTGCCCGAAGTCCAGCTCACCGGCCTCCGCCAGCAACTCGGCCCCACGCCCGTCTATTACCAAAGCGTCAGTTCCCTCGGGTATCTGGAGCGGTTGTACGGGTTCACCAATGGCGTGCCCACGACCCCCACCAACTCCGCCTACGCCGCTTTCCGCGGCGACTCCTGGCATCAACTCGTCCTGCCGCACACCTTCTTCAACTTCCTCAATGTTGAGCCGCGCGCCGGCGGACGCTACACCGCCTACTCCGAAGCCACCGGCGCCGGCGCCTTCACCTCCGCCCAGAATCGCTGGGTCTTCAACACCGGCCTGGAAGCCAACTTCAAAGCCGCCCGCCTCTGGCCCGCCGCCCGCAGCAAGTTCCTCGACGTGGACGGCCTCCGCCACATCGTCCAGCCGTGGGCCAATTACGCTTTCATCCCCAACCCCAGCGTCCCCGTCGCCAAACTCCCCCAGTTCGACTACCTCAATCCCAGCCTCAGCCTCCTGCCCATCGAGTTCCCCGACTACAACGCCATTGACCAGGTCGCCGCTCAAAACGTCATGCGCTTCGGCGTCAACAACAAGCTCCAGACCAAGCGCGACGGTCAGATGGAAACCCTCTTCAACATGACCGTCTTCGTGGACTCCTACCTCAGCGACCGCCCGCTCGACCAGAACTTCTCCGACATCGCCACCGCCACCGTCTTCCGCCCCCGCAACTGGCTCACCCTCGAATCCCAGAGCCTCATCAACGCCGGCCGCGCCCAATTCGACCTCGTTACCCAGACCCTCGCCCTCACGCCCAACGACACCTGGAGCTTTGGCCTCACTTACTACTACCTGCGCCCCGACTACCGACCCCTGCCCACCGCTTGGGGCCCCGGCAGTCAGTTGCTCTCCGGCACCGTTTACTACCGGTTCAGCCCGGAATGGGGCGTCCGCATCTACGAATACTACGACCTCATCAACGGCCGCCTCGGCGACCAGGCCTACTCCGTCTATCGCGACTTCCGCAGTTGGACCGGCGCTTTCATCACCCACATCCGCAACAACGGCAACGGCAACCTCGACTGGTCCGTCGGCTTCACCGTCTCCCTCAAAGCCAATCCCCGCTACAAGGCGGGCCAGGACGCCGTCGGCCGCTACGGCCTGCTCGGCTACTGAAAAATGCCCCGGAGCGCGGCTGTCTCAGCCGCAGCCGCGGGGAATAAGGGACCAGCCAGCAACTTCATCGAGCGCTCACGACCACTAAAAAGTGAGGATGAACGCGTTGGTGGGCGCGGTGACGAAACCCTTGAGCCATCGGCTTGCGAACGCGGCTGCGGCTGAGACAGCCGCGCTCCGACTGCATTGTTACGGCTCAGCCGCAGCGCGTGCCCAAAGTCGGACCTTCCCCCAATGGCGCACGCGTCGGGTGGCGGCAGCGCGCTGCGGTGGGTCTGCGACACAGCACTGTCATTTAGTTAAACCGGAAGGGGAGCGGGGGGCGGACGCTTGCTCTTGCTCTTAACTTAATCTCGGCGCACCGAAGCAGATTACGATTAAGATCACGATCAAGATCAAGCGACCTGGCGGCGGCTTAACTAAATGGCAGTGCTGCGACACAGCCGCTCCCGCTTCACTCTCGACCTCCCGCCCCGAATCGCGCCAACTTCCCCCCATGACTCATCGCGCCCAATCCGAAGCCCTGTTCGCCGAGGCCCTCAAATACATCCCCGGCGGCGTCAACTCCCCCGTCCGCGCCTTTCGCGGCGTCGGCGGCAACCCCTTCTTCGTCAACCGCGCCGCCGGCGCGCACGTCTGGACCGTGGACGGCGACGAGCTAATTGACTATGTCCTCACCTGGGGACCGGCCATCCTCGGCCACGCGCATCCAGCGACCATCGCCGCCGTGAAAGCCGCTGCCGACCACGGCACCAGCTTCGGCATCCCGAACCCCTTCGAGGTCACGATGGCCAAGCTCATCTGCCAGCTCGTGCCCAGCGTGAAGAAGGTTCGCATGTGCAACTCCGGCACCGAAGCCTGCATGAGCGCCATCCGCCTCGCCCGCGGCTTCACCCACCGCGACGACATCCTCAAGTTCGACGGCTGTTACCACGGCCACGGCGATTCCCTGCTCGTGAAGGCTGGCTCCGGCGCGCTCACCCTCGGCAACCCCGACAGCGCCGGCGTCCCCGCCGACTTCGCCAAGCACACCCTCGTCCTGCCCTTCAACGACCCCGACGCCCTCAAGGCCGCCTTCGCCACACACGGGCCGACGCTCGCCGCCGTCATCCTCGAAGTCGTCCCCGCCAACGCCGGACTCTACCTGCCGCGGCCCGGCTTCCTCGAACTCCTCCGCCAGCTCTGCACCGAACACGGCACCGTGCTCATCGCCGATGAAGTGATGACCGGCTTCCGCCTCGGCCTGGACGGCGCGCAAGGCCGCTTCGGCCTCACGCCCGACCTCAACACCTTCGGCAAGATCATCGGCGGCGGCCTGCCCGTCGGCGCGTTCGGCGGGCGGGCGGACATCATGGACTGCCTCGCCCCGCTTGGGCCGGTCTATCAAGCCGGCACCCTCAGCGGCAATCCCCTCGCGATGGCCGCCGGCCTGGCCGCCCTCCACGAACTCGCCTGGCAGGAGGCTTGGAGTCCCGGCTTTAGCCGGTCGGGCGGACCGGGACCGGCTAAAACCGGGACTACAAACGGGGGTCACTACGCCCGCCTCGAAGCCCTCGGCGCGCAGCTCGAAGCCGGGATGAAAGACGCCGCGAACTCTGCCGGCGTGCCGGTGCAATTCCAGCGCATCGGCTCCATGTTCTGCGGCTACTTCACCGGCGAACCGGTCTGGAACCTCGCCGACGCGATGAAATCCGACCGCGAACGTTTCAAGAAGTTTTTCCACGGGATGCTGGCCGAAGGCGTCTATCTCGCGCCCTCCCAATTTGAAGCCGGCTTCCTCTCCACCGCCCACACCGCGGCGGACCTCGACCAAACCATCCGCGCCGCCGCCAAGGTGATGCGAACGCTGTGAAACGGAATCGGCGTGAAACCAAACTTGCCCGCCCCTGAAAACCGCCCCAGAGTCACCCCCGTGAACCGAATCACCATCAACCCTGACCAGTGCGGCGGCAAACCCTGCATCCGGGGAATGCGCATCCGGGTGAAGGATGTGTTGGACATGCTGGCGGAAGGAGCGAAGCCAGACGAAATCCTCGCGGACTTCCCGGACTTGGAGGCTGAGGATCTTCAGGCCTCCATTGCCTACGCCGCCCGGTATCTGGACCACCCGGTCCTCGTGGCCGCCTGAGCCATGCGTTTCCTGGTGGATGCCCAACTCCCGCCCGCGCTGGCGGGCTGGCTCGGCGAGTGAGGTTTGGCGGCAACCCCTGTGCGCGAAGCCGGCTTGCGCGATTCAGACGACGTGAGCATCTGGAACTTAGCCACCGCCGGCGGGTGGACGCTGATCACGAAGGACGAGGATTTCGTCGGACGCTGCCTCGGCCGGGCTGACGCGCCCGCCGTGGTTTGGCTTCGCGTTGGCAATTGCACCAACCGCGTCCTCTTTGCCTGGCTGGAGCCACTGTTGCCCGAAATTACTCGCCGTCTTGAAGCGGGCGAACGCCTCTTGGAAGTCCGGCGGCGAGGGATCGGGCTACACGACTCATTCGGCGGGCAATGACGTGCCGTCCGGCGCGAATTCATAGGCGGCAGCACCATCCAGATTCCGCACAACGAATGGCTTCCCCGACCAGGCCCCTGCTTGCGACACAAGGAAGCAATCTGCCAAACAAGGAAACCCAGCAGCGCGCCGAGCTTCTCGCCCTTGTGCGCGAGGTGGCCGATGCCGGCAGCGCAATTGTGCGCAGGGCGGTGGACGCTCCAGTGGTTCACGAAGGCGCCGGGCCGAAGCTGTCCATGATCTTCATGGCCTGGGCATTCTTGGTATCCAACTTGCCGGCGACGGGCACGCCGCGGTGGCAGGCGTGTTCTGGGCAGGCTGCGTTGGCTGGGGAACGAGTTTGCCAAGCCCGCGAGCCGCCGGTACGCTCGCAGCAGCTTGTTCAACCCGGCCATTAATGTCTTTGAAATGCTCGCCCGCGAATCCTAAGCGCGCGGCGTGGCTCGATTTGCTGGGGCAGCAGGGTTACTCCCTCGTTCACGACGGCGGACACTTTCTCCAGTTCAACCCGGCCGCCGGCACCGCTTGGCCGCTCGACCTCATCCTGGTCAGCGCCGACACTTTCGCCAAACTCGGGCACGGGGCGAGAGAGATCGAATTCGGCCCGGTGCGGCTCGGCGTCCCCTCGCTCGACCACCAGATCGCACTGAAATTGCACGTGTTGAAGCAGCAGGTCGCCGGGCGTGGCTTCAAGGAATTGGTGGACATTTCGTCGCTGACGCAGGCCAACGGAATTGACCTGCGCAGTGAGCGGATCAGGGTTCTCTGCAACAAGTTCGGCACGTGTGAAATCTATGAACGAATCCTCGCCTTCAGCGGATGAACTGAAGGAGGCTGCGACCGCTTACCAAGTTCCAGCCTTGGACTTGGAGCTGCCCTCCGCTCCGAGCTTCCATTCCCGATCCCCGCAGCTCAGTCCTGCCGAATTTGCGAATTGGTGCGAGCAAATGATGGCGCTGCGCCCGCCCGGACAGGAAGTCCCCCATCAAATAGTTGCGCCAGCGCCTCGCGCTGAGTTTGTCCTTTGAGCCTTGGCCGGCGCCAAGCGGCGGGCGGAAGCTCCCCGGACAAACACTCGCCAAGTCTGCTGCCACCCCCCAGCCGTAACAAAGTTCCAACCGTGGCCAGTTCCACGCGTTCCGCTGGTCGCGGTAGCGTTTGGAGTGCGTCCGGCTTGCCGGCGCTTTTCGCCCGCCCGCCCACCTGAAAGCGGCAGCAAGCTGCCCGCACTCCAAACGCTTCGCGCCACAGCCACACGTCGCAGTTATGCTTCACGCTCCACAAGACTCAGCCGAACCGGTAAGCTGTCCGGCATGGACCATCATCTGCCACCCGCACCCGGCAGTTTTTCCCTGAAAACTGTCCCGACGAAGGATTTGACTGCGGAATCACCACCGAAGGACTGGCCCCATGCCCCAGTTCATCGTCTGAACGAGCACGGCATCTACTTCGTCACCGCCGGCACGCTGCACAAGCAGCACCTGTTCAACACGCCGCCGCAACTTGATCTGCTGGAGCGGATGCTGCTGAGGCTGGCAAAGGAGCACGGCTGGCAACTCGAAGCCTGGGCGCTCTTCGCCAATCACTACCACTTTGTGGCGCGCGGCGGCCCGGACTGCAAGCCGATGGGCGACTTCCTTCGGGAGTTCCATTCGCGCTCGGCCATTGCCCTGAACAAGCTGGACGCGGTGGCGGGGCGAGCAGTCTGGCACAACTTCTGGGACACCAAATTGACCTACCAGTTCTCCTACCTGGCGCGATTGAACTACACGCATCAGAACCCGGTGAAGCACGGACTGGTGCCGGTGGCCAACCAGTATCCGTGGTGCTCGGCGGCGTGGTTCGAGCGGACCGCTTCGCCAGCGCAGGTGAAAACGATCTACAGCCTGAAGATTGATCAGGTGAGGGTGGACGATGACTACTGACGGGCTGCCACTCGCGAAGCGTTTGGAGTGCGTCCGGCTTGCCGGCGCTTTTCCACCACGCACCGCGCCCGAAAGCGGCAGCAAGCTGCCCGCACTCCAAACGCTTCGCGGATCCGCACCCGCCAGGCCTGCGGCTGCGCCCCGGCACGGCGAAGCCCCAATCGTGGCCTGCGCCAAGCGTTTGACCCGGCGCGGTAGCGTTTGGAGTGCGTCCGGCTTGCCGGCGCTTT
>Ga0105047_10004930_pt1 | contig 23106 bp, 18 predicted proteins | sample MAT04_FD_78384 | JGI IMG/M metagenome (GOLD analysis project Ga0105047, IMG submission 78384) | Freshwater microbial communities from Lake Fryxell liftoff mats and glacier meltwater in Antarctica - MAT-04 (megahit assembly) | ecosystem: Environmental > Aquatic > Freshwater > Ice > Liftoff... | reverse complement strand
GCGGCCGAGTCAGCGTCGGTGTTGGCACCCAGGGCGCTGTATAAATACGTATCAGCCGATGTATTGAACGAGGTGCCGTACGAGAAGTGTATCGAGCTCAGCGCGCTGGGCTGGTACAGCACGCCCACGCGCTGGCTCCAGTTGGCGATGGCCTGGTTGTAGCTGCTGCTGATTGCACCCGTTGCGGCGACGTTGTCAAAGTTTCCCCTCATGCTGTCAAAGCGCAAGCCACCCAGCACTTTCCAATTGGGCGTGATTTGCAGCATGTCTTGTGCATAGACACCTATGTTTTCAGCCTTGAATGCACTGGAGACACTGGTGGTGCGGGCGCTTTCATTAATTGAGGTGCCGTCGATGGGCGTGCCAGCGGTGGTGGACGGTTTGGTAACGGCGCTGATACGGTAGACATTTTTGGCCTCACGTGCCAAATCGATGCCAGTCAGCAGTTCGTGTTGCAGGCCCCAAGCGGTGAATTGGGTACTCAGGTCACTTTGCGCGTAAGTGGCGTTCAGGTCCTGAATCTTGGCGTTGTTGCCCCGGATTAGCACGGTTCCAGCAACCATGCGTACCGTGCCTGCGCGTTGGTCGCGGGTAAATTTTCCTTGTCGGATGACGGTTTTGAGTTCGGTGTCGCCCCCGAAGCGGTGAATATGGCTGCCCGTTATAAATTGGGCCGTGCCGTCGTTGCAGCCGCAGCCATTGGCTTGATCCACGGCATCCCGTACTTGATGCCGTTGTTGTTTTCCAGGCTGTAGAGGCTGACCAAAAACTCGTCGGATGAGCCAATGCCGAAGCGGTAGTCCGCCGCAACGCCGTGTTTGTCCAGGCTGCTACCCGCGCCATTGTTGTCAGCCTTGGTGGCCATGGCGTTGATGCGCAGGGCGCAGTCTTCGCCGGTCTGGATGCTGAAGTCGCCGGTGACTCGGCGGTAGTTGTAACTGCCCAGTGTGGTGGTGACCTCGTTCTCATCCGAGTCGCGTGGAATTTTGCTGACCTGGTTGACTGCGCCACCCGTGGAGCCGCGGCCAAACAGCGTGGAGGCAACGTCACACCGGCTGTGTTGTGCAGCACGTCTTTCAGGGTGTCCAGGTTGCGGTCGTCCACCAGTTTTTCAGTGACCACGGTGATGGATTGGGGGATGTCGCGCAGCTGTTGCTTGCCTTTTCCGATGGAGGTGCCGGTGGCGCGGTAGGCGTCTTTGCCTTCGGGTGCTTCGACCTTTTCCGTGATCACTACGGTGGAGAGTGTTTTATGGGTGTCCGCTGGCGGTTGCTGCGCCGCTGCACTCAGAGAGCTGTCCAGCAGCATGGCTCCAAGAGGCATCAGGGCTCGCGGAGTAGTCGATGAATCTGCTATTCATTTTGTAGCGCTATGCGCAGGACAGTTGCGGGTTGGTTTCGTATTTGACTCGTGATTTGTGCGGTGTGGCATAGCGGCATCTACCTTGTAAGGTGTTGTCTGGCTGGCTATGCACGTCGCACCGGGCGGTGCGTGGTTTGGCTGGCTGTTGTGGAAATGAACAGAGCCTATTTTATATACAAATGCGAATCCCTCCTATTTAAATTGAGCAAAAATCGGAAATCGCTTTCAAGCCAGCACGCGTCCTGGTTGCTTCTCAATAAACCAGTCGATCCGGATGGATCTCCTGAAGGATGGTGGTGGCGATCTCTTCAATCGACTTGGTGGTGGTAGACAGCCAGCGAATGCCGGTGCGCCGCATCATGGCTTCGGCTTCGCTGATCTCCATACGGCAATTTTCCAGTGACGCGTATTTGGAGTTGGGTCGCCGTTCGTTGCGAATTTCGCTCAGACGTTCGGGCTGAATGGTGAGACCAAAAATCTTGGCCTTGTGCGGCACCAGCGCAGGCGGCAACTGCTGACGCTCGAAATCCTCGGGAATCAGCGGGTAGTTGGACGCCTTGAGCCCATATTGCATGGCCAGGTACAGCGACGTGGGGGTCTTGCCGCTGCGGCTGACACCCACCAGGATCACGTCGGAATGTTCCAGATCGCGGTTGGACTGGCCGTCATCATGGGCCAGCGAAAAATTGATGGCTTCAATACGGCTCTGGTATTCCTTGCTTTTGCTGGCATCGCTAAAGCGGCCGATCCGGTGATTGGACTTGAGCTTGAACTCGTTTTCAAGCGGATGCACAAAGGTGCCAAACATATCGAGCAGCATGCCCTGACATCCGTCCTGAATCACCTTCAGGACCTCCATGTTGACCAGCGTGGTGAAAACAATGGGTCTGGCGCCGTCCACCACCGCCGTATGGTTGATTTGGCGCACCGCCTGATGCGCTTTGTCCACCGTGTCGACAAACGGCAGGCGGACATGGCGCGCCTTCGCTTCAAACTGCGCCAGGATGGCATTGCCAAAGGTTTCGGCCGTGATGCCGGTGCCGTCAGACACAAAAAATACGGTGCGGTGGTGCATGGTGGGTGGGCGAAGAAGTTGTCAGTGTTATGCAAGTGCGGATTTGTAGCCGGGCGGCAGGCGGCCCCTACAATGGCTGCAATTTAGCGCATTTTCCCCTTTGTCCCGGTTTCAACAGAACAACAACAGAAATCGGGAAAAGACAGGCGGCTGCGGCACGGACTGGTTTCGTTCCGGCGCAGGGCAGTGAAACAGTTTTAACTTCTGGAGCTTACCCATGTCGACACTATTCAGCCCAACCGATCTGGTTGTCCCTTTTGAAAACCTGCGAATGACCGACGTCGAGTCGGTCGGCGGCAAAAATGCCAGCCTGGGCGAGATGATTTCTCACCTGCCCACCGGCGTGAAAGTCCCCACCGGTTTTGCCACTACGGCCCATGCCTTTCGGGAATTCCTGAAGTTTGGCGGCCTTGCAGAAACCATCAAAACCCGGCTGCTGGCACTGGACACGGAAGACGTGCGTGCCTTGGCGCAGGTGGGTGCGGAAATTCGCGCCTTGGTGGAGGCGCAGCCTTTCCCGCCGGAGCTGGAGCAGGGCATCCGTTCTTCTTTCGAAACCCTCAGCGCGGACAACCGGGAAGCGACGTTTGCGGTGCGGTCCTCGGCCACCGCCGAGGATTTGCCCGATGCATCATTTGCCGGCCAGCAGGAAACCTTTTTGAATGTGCACGGCATCGACGACATCCTGCACAAAATTCGCGAGGTGTTTGCGTCCCTGTACAACGACCGGGCTATCAGCTACCGGGTGCACAAGGGTTTTGCCCACGAACATGTAGCCCTGAGTGCGGGTATCCAGCGTATGGTCCGCTCCGACCTGGGTGCGGCGGGTGTGATTTTCACCATTGATACCGAGTCCGGATTTTCGGATGTGGTTTTCATTACCTCCAGCTATGGGCTGGGCGAAACCGTGGTGCAGGGCGCCGTCAACCCCGACGAGTTCTATGTACACAAGCCCATGCTGCGTGCAGGCAAACGCGCTGTGATCCGGCGCAGCCTGGGTTCCAAGCTGATCCAGATGCAATTCACCACACCGGAAGAAAAAGCGGTGGGTGGCAAGCTGGTCAAAACGACGGATGTGCCAACGGAGTTGCGTAACCGCTATTCCCTGACCGATGCGGAAGCGGAGCAACTGGCGCGTTATGCGCTGGTGATTGAAGAGCATTACGGCCGGGCCATGGACATTGAGTGGGGTAAGGACGGATTCGACGGACAGCTTTACATCCTGCAGGCCCGGCCCGAAACCGTCAAAAGCCAGGCGGGCAATCAAGCGGAATACCGCTACAAGCTCAAGGGCAGGGGCGCCGTGCTGGTGGAGGGCCGTGCCATTGGACAGAAAATTGGCACAGGCCCCGTGCGCATCGTGCACAACATCAGCGAGATGGACAAAGTACAGGCGGGTGATATTCTCGTTACCGATATGACCGATCCCAACTGGGAACCCGTCATGAAGCGGGCTTCCGCCATCGTTACCAACCGTGGCGGGCGCACCTGCCACGCGGCGATCATTGCCCGCGAGTTGGGTATTCCGGCGGTGGTGGGCTGCGGCCACGCGACCGAGTCGCTCAAGGATGGAATGCTGGTGACCGTGAGTTGCGCAGAGGGAGACACCGGCTTTATCTACGACGGATTGCTGGAAACCGAAGTGACCGAGGTTCTGCGCGGCACCATGCCCGAGAGCCCTGTCAAGATCATGATGAATGTGGGCAACCCGCAGCTTGCATTTGATTTCTGCCAGCTCCCCAACGAAGGTGTGGGCTTGGCCCGGCTGGAGTTCATCATCAACAACAACATCGGTGTGCACCCCAAGGCCATTCTGGACTACCCCAATGTGGATGCCGATCTGAAAAAGGCAGTGGAGTCCGTGGCACGTGGTCACGCTTCACCCCGCGCGTTTTACGTAGACCGTGTGGCCGAAGGTGTGGCAACCATTGCTGCCGCGTTCTGGCCCAAGCCGGTCATCGTGCGGCTCTCGGACTTCAAGAGCAACGAATACCGCAAATTGATTGGCGGTAGCCGCTACGAGCCGGAAGAAGAGAACCCAATGCTGGGCTTCCGAGGTGCAGCGCGTTACATCAGTACGGATTTCGGCGAGGCATTTGCCATGGAATGTGAAGCGCTCAAGCGGGTGCGTAACGACATGGGATTGAACAACGTTCAGGTCATGGTGCCATTCGTTCGAACGCTGGGTCAGGCCAAAAAGGTCACTGAATTGCTGGGGCGCCACGGACTGCGCCGCGGTGAAAACGAGCTCAAGCTGATCATGATGTGCGAGATACCCAGCAATGCCATTCTGGCTGACCAGTTCCTCGAGTATTTTGATGGCTTTTCGATTGGCTCCAACGACCTGACGCAGCTCACACTAGGCCTGGATCGTGATTCCGGACTCGAGTTGCTGGCCGCTGATTTTGACGAACGTGACCCAGCCGTCAAGGCGCTCGTCAGCATGGCCATTGCCGCTTGTAAACGCCAGGGAAAGTACATCGGTATTTGCGGTCAGGGCCCCAGCGACCATCCTGACTTTGCGCAGTGGCTGGTGGATGAGGGTATTTCGTCCATTTCGCTCAATCCGGATTCCGTTATTTCAACCTGGCAGAAGCTCGCCGCTAAATGACGCAGACAGCGACCCGGCGCCGGTGGAGCCTGCATGCAGGTCTGCTGGCGCTGTGGTTTGCTGCGTCTTTTGGGGTGGTTTTTTTTGCCCGCGATCTTCAGTTCGTCGTCGCGAACTGGCCGGTCGGATTCTGGTTTGCAGCGCAGGGATCGGTGCTTGTTTTTATCGGGATCGTAGTGGTCTTTGCGTGGGTAGCGAACCGGCGGGAGGGGCCCGAGCCCGGATTTGACACAGTAGCCTATGGCGTGCATAAACGCATGCTGCATCGGCGATTTGCTCTCTATGTTGTATGCCTCATTGCCTTTTTGCTCGCATTGGCGTTGGCCGAACGCAGGGGTTTGCCCAAAGTATGGGTTGCGGGCATCTTTCTCTCTGCAACCCTCGTTCTTTATGCCGTGATTGGCGTCTTTGGCCGCACCGCTGACGCGGCCGAGTACTACGTTGCTGGCCGGCGCATACCGGCGTTTTACAACGGTATGGCGACGGCGGCGGACTGGATGAGCGCCGCTTCGTTCATCAGCCTAGCCGGGGGGCTGTATCTGCAGGGTTTTTCCGGAACAGGTGCGCAGGCAGGCGGACTTGCCTACGTACTGGGGTGGACGGGAGGGTTCTGCCTGGTTGCACTCCTGGTGGCACCATATCTGAGGCGCTTGAAGCTCTACACGGTTCCTGACTATTTCGCTGTACGCTTTGGCGGCCGCTGGCCCCGCATGATTGCAGCACTGGCTGCCGTCTTGTGTTCGTTTACCTATGTGGTGGCACAGATTTACGGGGTTGGGCTGATCACTTCCCGTCTGACGGGAGTCCATTTTGAAATTGGTATTCTGCTCGGCCTGGGTGGTGTTTTAGTGTGCTCTTTTTTAGGGGGAATGCGGGCCGTGACCTGGACCCAGGTGACACAGTACGTTGTCATCATCCTCGCGTTTTTGATCCCCGTGTCCTGGCTGGCCTTCAAGCAAATTGGCAATCCTCTGGCACCTTTAGTGTACGGACAGCAGCTGCAGAAAATTTCGGAAATGGAGCGGCGCCTGATGAATTCACCGGAGGAGCAGCAGGTGATTGAGGTGTACGCCCGCAGAGCCCAATCTTTTGAAAAAAAGTTGCAGGATGTGGAAGGTTCCTTGCAGATCGAGCGCCAGATGCTGCGCAACCAGCTTCGCGCCGTGGGCGACCTGAAAGCTGACGACGACCGGGCGGTAGCCTTGCGCCGTGAGCTGGCTGCCGTCCCCAAAGATGCCACTTCAGCGCGGGAACGCTGGACCCTGGCAATGATGGAGAACCGGGAGCGGTCCAAGCCGCTGGGCGGAATGCCGGCGCATGCGACGCCGTTTGCCGGCGATCCGTCGGGGTCCGCCCAAGAGCGGCAGGCGTTTGACACTTCCCGCTTGAACTTCATGGCCCTGATGTTTTGCCTGATGGTGGGAACACTGGGCCTGCCCCATTTGCTGACCCGGTACTACACCACGCCCACTGTGGCCGAGGCCCGTAGTTCGGTAGCCTGGTCTCTGGTATTTATCGCTCTGCTGTATTTGTCGGCACCGGCGTTGGCCGTATTGGTCAAGTACGAGGTGATGGCGCATCTGGTGGGTCAACCTTTCGATACCCTGCCTTCCTGGGTTGCACAGTGGGCCCGGGATCCTTCACTGCTGACGGTGTCCGATGTCAATGGGGACCACATTCTCCAGTTCGCAGAGCTGAAAATCGCTGCCGATCTGGTCATGCTGGCGACACCTGAAATTGGCGGTTTACCCTATGTGGTGTCCGTACTGGTTGCTGCTGGCGGCCTGGCAGCCGCGCTGAGCACTGCCGACGGCTTGTTGTTGACAATTGGCAATGCCGTGGCACACGACGTCTACTTTGAAGGTGACGGAAACAAGGCGCAGGCCATGCGTCGGGTGATGTGGTCCAAGTTTGCCTTGCTGGTGGTTGCGCTGATAGCGGCCTATGTGGCGGCACAAAGGCCTGCAGGCATTCTGTATCTGGTGTCGGCGTCATTTTCTCTGGCGGGTGCCGCGTTTGTTCCGGCGATGGTATTGGGCATCTTCTGGAAACGCGCCACGCGCACGGGTGCTGTAGCCGGAATGCTGGCCGGATTGGGTGTCACGATTTATTACATGGCGATCAACCTTCCGGTGGTTCGCGCAGCGCTGGGCTTGTCGGGTGAGGGGTTGTGGTGGGGCATCCAGCCCGTGTCGGCCGGTGTTTTTGGCGTTGCCGCGGGTTTTGCCACGACGGCTCTCTTGAGTCTGGTCACGCGGGGCGGTCAGGTGCTGGACGATGAAACGACCTCAACACATTCGAGTGGGTTATAATCTTGGGCTTCACCTTGCTGCACCTCGTTTAGACGCTGAGGGCAGCTTTTTTTACCCAAAGTTCCCAAAAACGGGTTACCCATAAGGAGTATCAATGCGTCACTACGAAATCATTCTCATGATCCATCCGGATCAGAGCGAGCAGGTTCCAGCCATGCTGGAGCGTTACAAGGGCATGATCACCGCTGGCGGTGGCAAAGTGCACCGCGTGGAAGACTGGGGCCGTCGCCAACTGGTCTACATGATCAACAAGCTTGCCAAAGCCCATTACCTGTGTGTCAACATCGAAGCCGACCAGGCTGTGATGTCTGAACTGGAGCACGCCTTCAAGTTCAACGACGCTGTGTTGCGCCACCTCACCGTGTCGAAGAAAAAAGCCGATACCGGTCCTTCTTCCATGATGAAGACAGTCGAGCGCGAAGATGCGCGCAAGACCCAACAGGCCGAGTACCAAGGCTAAGACGGCATTTTTGCTGACGGAGAGTGCGTGCCAATACGCTTGTTTTGAGTGCTTGTATCGCAGAGGCTGAACCCCTGCGTTACACCCCGGCCGGATTGCCGGCCTTGAACCTCAGACTCGAACACGAGTCGGAACTTCAGGAGGCGGGGCAGACAAGACAGGTAAAGGCGGCAGTAAAGGCGGTGGCCTTTGGAACGTTGGCCGAGCAGCTTGTAACCCAAGCAATCGGCAGCGTCTGGAGGTTCAGCGGTTTTCTGGCAACCCCCCGAAACGGCAAAAGCGTTGTGTTTCATATTCAAGAATTTTCGCAAGATTAATTTTTTCAGGAGGCCCTAATGGCCACGTTCAAAAAATTCAACAAAGACAAGCGCCCAAAGCGCCCCGCACAAAACCTGCTGTTCAAGCGCAAGCGCTTTTGCCGCTTCACGGTGACTGGCGTCGAAGAAATCGACTACAAGGACATCGACACATTGCGTGACTTCATTGCTGAAAACGGCAAGATCATTCCCGCCCGCCTGACCGGCACCCGCGCTATTTTCCAGCGCCAGCTCAACACCGCTATCAAGCGTGCGCGTTTCCTCGCCATGCTGCCGTACAGCGACCAGCACAAGATCTAAGGAGTCCGACCATGCAAATTATTCTGCTCGACAAGGTCGTGAACCTCGGTGACCTCGGCGATATCGTCAAGGTTAAAGATGGTTACGCACGTAACTTCCTGATTCCATCTGGCCGCGCTCGTCGCGCCACTGAAGCTGCCAAGGCTGCTTTCGAAGTCAAACGCGCTGAGCTCGAAAAAGCTGCAGCTGCCAAATTGGCCGAATCGCAAAAGCTGGGTGAAAAGCTCGCGGGTACAACCGTCAAGCTGACACAAAAGGCTGGCGTGGACGGTCGTTTGTTCGGTTCGGTAACCAATGCTGACATTGCTGAAGAGCTGGTCAAAAATGGTTACAAAGTCGTGAAATCCCAGATCCGCATGCCTAACGGTCCTATCAAGACCGTCAGCGAAAGCACTGTCAGCGTGGCTCTGCACACTGACGTGGTCGTTGAGATCACTGTCTCCGTATACGGCGAAACAGCCTAAATTTGACATTCGCGCCGGCGCCTGATTATTCAGGCTCCCGGCACGGTGCCAAAAAAAAGCCGTAGGGGCATGCCCCCTGCGGCTTTTTCATTGGTGGTCCAGTTATCCACTGATTTCCACAGCTTGCCCACATGTTGATCCCCGCTTATGCCCAGCCTTTCACTCGACGCAGGCGCGTGGGCCGCGTAGCATCGGGGGCTTCAAGGAAAACACCATGTCAGCCGTAATTTCTGCCGTAGACGAATACGGCGCAGACCGCCAGATTGCCCAGCTTCGCGTTCCGCCGCACTCCATCGAAGGGGAGTCCAGCGTGCTGGGTGGACTGTTGCTCGACAATGCCGCCTGGGATAGGGTGGGTGATATTCTCACTGACGGCGATTTTTACCGTTATGAGCACCGGTTAATTTATGCCGCGATTGGCGTTTTGGTCAATGCCAGCAAGCCTGCGGATGTGATTACCGTGTTCGAGCACATGCAAAACCAGGGCCGCGCCGAGGAAATTGGCGGCCTCGCGTACTTGAACTCGCTGGCCCAGTATGTACCCAGTGCCAGCAATATCCGCCGCTATGCCGAGATCGTGCGTGACCGCTCCATTTTGCGCAAACTGGTAAGTGCCAGCGACGAAATTGCCACCAATGCGTTCAACCCCAAGGGCCGGCCTGTATCGGAAATTGTGGACGAGTCCGAGCAGAAGATTTTCAATATTGGGGAGCAGGGTAAGCGCAACAACCAGGGCTTTCAGGCTATGGATTCCCTGGTGGTCAAGCTGCTGGACCGGGTCCAGGAGATGGCCGACAACCCCAATGACGTGACAGGTGTGCCAACCGGCTTCTATGACCTGGACCGCATGACCGCAGGTTTTCAGGCCGGTGATTTGATCGTCCTGGCCGCACGTCCATCCATGGGAAAAACGGCGCTGGCTATCAATATTGCCGAAAATGTAGCGCTGAACGAAGGCTTGCCCGTAGCGGTGTTCTCCATGGAAATGGGTGCCGCCCAGTTGGCGGTGCGTATCGTGGGCTCCATTGGGCGCATTGACCAGGGGCATTTGCGCACCGGCAAGCTGACCGATGAGGAGTGGCCGCGCCTCTCCGAATCAATTGAAAAGCTACGGACGATTTCCTTGCACATCGACGAGAGTGCCGGCCTGACATCGAGCGAACTGCGTGCCAATGCACGACGACTGGCGCGCCAGTGCGGGCAGCTCGGCCTCATTGTGGTCGACTACCTGCAATTGATGAGCGGCAGCGGCAGCGACGGCGAGAACCGGGCCACCGAGCTCGGTGAAATATCCCGGGGCCTCAAAATGCTGGCCCGAGAGCTGAAATGTCCGGTCATTGCGCTGTCCCAGCTCAATCGGAGTGTGGAGCAGCGCCCCGACAAGCGCCCCATGATGAGCGACTTGCGGGAATCGGGCGCTATCGAGCAGGATGCCGACATCATCATGTTCATTTATCGGGACGAGTACTACACCAAAGACGCTTGCAAAGAGCCTGGTGTGGCGGAAGTCATCATCGCCAAACAGCGAAATGGCCCCACCGGGACCGTCAAGCTGGCATTCCTGCGCAATATCACCAAGTTTGAAAGTCTGGCCAGTGGCGGTGGCGGCGACTACTGATGGGTTGCGCATGAATAGAAAAAAAGGGTGCTTGGCCCCCGTGGAATCTGCGCAAGCAGCTATCCAATTTATAGCACTTCGCTGGCAAAGTCGGCTAGGCGCGAACGCTCGCCACGCGCCAGCGTGATGTGCCCGCCGTGTGGCCAGCCCTTGAAGCGGTCCACCGCAAAGGTCAGGCCGGACGAGCCTTCGGTCAGGTAGGGCGTGTCGATCTGGGCCAGATTGCCCATGCAGATGATCTTGGTGCCGGGGCCCGCGCGGGTGATCAGGGTCTTCATCTGCTTGGGTGTCAGATTCTGCGCCTCATCAATGATGACGTACTTGTTCAGGAAAGTGCGCCCCCGCATGAAGTTCATGCTCTTGATCTTGATGCGGCTGCGAACCAGTTCATTGGTGGCTGCACGGCCCCATTCGCCTGAGCTGGTGTCGGTCTTGCTCAGAACTTCCAGGTTGTCGTCCAGTGCGCCCATCCAGGGGCCCATTTTTTCCTCTTCGGTTCCTGGAAGAAAACCAATGTCCTCCCCTACGCTGACGGTCGCGCGGGTCACGATGATTTCGGTGTAACGGCGGTCATCCAGTACCTGGGTCAGACCTGCCGCCAGCGCCATCAGGGTCTTGCCGGTACCCGCCGTTCCGGTCAGGGTCACAAAGTCCACTTCGGGGTCCATGAGCAAATTCATAGCAAAGTTTTGTTCGCGGTTGCGGGTGGTGACGCCCCAGACCGCACTTTTCAGGTGGTTGAAATCGCGCAGCGTCTTGATGACGGCCGTCGTGCCCCGGATCTCGGTCACCCGGGCATACAGGCTGGGTTCGCCCGGTGACTCGTAATAGACAAACTGGTTGATCAACATGCTGGGCACGACCGGGCCGTCAATCTTGTAGAACGTGTGTTGACCCTGCTGCCAGCTCTCGACCGCTTGGCCATGGGTTGCCCAAAAATCCGAAGGAAGCGCAAGCGATCCGGAATACAGCAGATCGCCATCTTCCAGGGTCTTGTCGTTCTGGTAGTCGTCGGTGGCCAATCCCAGCGCGCGCGCCTTGACGCGCATGTTGATGTCTTTGGACACCAGCACCACTTCACGGGGTGCAAATTTCTGTCGTAGTGCCTCGACTACGCCCAGAATCTGGTTGTCGGCCTTGCCTTGGGGCAGGCTGGTGGGCAGGGTGTAGTTGAGCGGCTGGGTTTGAAACAGGAGTTTTCCGCGTGCTTCGCGGTGTCCGGTACTGGCCAGCTGGAATCCGGCGGTAATGTCCGCTCCCGGTGTACCCGCCAGCGCGTCAAGCGTCCGGCTGGTCTGGCGGGCGTTGCGGGCCACCTCGGTCATGCCCTTTTTGTGGCCATCGAGTTCTTCGAGAACAATCATGGGCAAATAGATGTCGTGTTCCTCAAAGCGGAACAGGCACATCGGGTCGTGCATCAGCACATTGGTATCGAGAACAAACAGTTTCGTCGGACCGGTGGTACGCGCCGACTTCTTCGAGCGCAACGCACTCCGGGCCGCAGCCGGTTCGCTGATTGGGGCGGGAACTATGACCTTGGCAGCCGGCGTTGCCATCGGCTCTTTCAGCAGAGCCGGCATCGAATTGCGGGGGGTTTCTCGCACAGGTGCCTTGTCCGTGGCAGCACGGGCAGCCGACGCTTGCTTTGATGCGACGGGTTCAGGCTTGATCGCAGGCTTGACGGCGCTGCGTGCAATGGCCTCAAACGCTTTGGGTGAAAGCCGGTCAGCGGGTTTGGTAGGTGCGGGGGGCAATGGCATAGGTTGAGGCTCGTGGAATGGAAGTGGGGGAAGCGGTGGACACAAAGAATGGAATCGCAAAAGCAAAAAAGCCGCCTTGAGCCAAGGCGGCTTTTTGTAGGAGCGCGGTTGCGATGTTCAACAGCATGGAATCATTATGCATGAGCCAGGTGACACCGCCGGGTCAGCGTGCGTCAAAACGCAGCCCTGTCAGGCGACTTTCTTGAGTCCCTTGACTGCCTTCAGAACGTCGTCTACATGGCCGGGGACCTTGAGGCCGCGCCATTCTTCCTTGACCAGACCGTCTGTACCAATCAGGAAAGTGCTGCGCTCAATGCCCTTAACCTTTTTGCCGTACATGATCTTGTTCTTGACCACGCCAAACATGTGGCACATTTTTTCTTCGGTATCGGCGATCAATTCAAACGGGAGTTCCAATTTGGTCTTGAACTCGTCGTGCGACTTCATGTTGTCGCGCGAAACACCAAAAACAGTTGCGCCGGCTTTCACGAAGTCCTTGTACTTGTCGCGAAACTGCATGGCTTCGGTTGTGCAGCCAGGTGTGTTGTCTTTGGGGTAAAAAAACAAAACCATGGTTTTCCCAAGGTGGGTGGTGTTGCTTACCTTGATGCCACCTGTTGCATTGGCTTCAAATTCGGGTAGTGGTTTGTTGACAACGATCGCCATATGGTACTTTTAGTCTCGCGTGCTGGATGTGTCAGTCAAAGCAGAGGGCTGGAAACGTGACAGCGTTACGTCACCCTCGACTGCAACCCATGATTTTACCCTGAAATGGGCGAGCTAGGCCCCGAGGGTCTTCCCGGGTTCCAACAAAAGCGCCGCAACCACTTTGCGCCCTTCTGCGGCCAAAAAGTTGTAAGTCCGGCAGGCGGCTTGCGTATCCATGGTTTCCAGGCCAATACGCCGGGCATAGAGTGATTGCAGCCATTGCGGCTGCGGGAAACGGATACGGTCACCGCTGCCAAAAATGATCAGCTCCGCATCCATCTCGGCCAACAGTTCAAAGTGGCTGGCTTGCAGCGCTTCAAAATGGGCGCAGTTCCAGGCAAAACGCGGACCTGCCGCGCTGACAACCAGACTGGAGCTGAATTTTTCGCCGTTGACGGCAACCCACCCTGGACCGTATTCGTTGATGGAGGGCCCCTGAATGGCGTCTGGCTGGAGTTTCATGGCGTTATTCGGGTGATATTTGAATGCTGCACCGCATCAGGTCGATACGGAACTGTGGTCAAATTATAGGTTTCACCCTGTGCTGCTGACTCCCGGAGGGACTTTGAGAACCATTCAAAAATCTGCCAAGCTGGCCAACGTCTGTTACGACATCCGCGGCCCCATCATGGACCGCGCCCGGCAGATGGAAGAAGAAGGCCAAAAGATCATCAAGCTCAACATCGGCAATCTGGCCGTGTTTGGCTTTGATTCGCCCGAGGAAATCCAGCAGGACATGATTCGCAACCTGCCCAACTCGGCGGGTTATTCGGACAGCAAAGGGATTTTTGCGGCGCGCAAGGCGGTTATGCACGAGACGCAGAAGCAGGACGTAAAGGGTGTCACGCTGGACGATATCTACCTGGGCAACGGCGCCAGTGAACTGATCGTGATGGCCACCAACGGTTTGCTGGACGATGGGGATGAGTTGTTGTTGCCAGCGCCCGACTACCCCTTGTGGACCGCCGCGGTCAGCCTCTCCGGTGGCACGCCAGTGCATTACCTGTGCGACGAAGCCAATGGATGGATGCCAAGTCTGGATGACATTCGCGCCAAAATTACGCCGCGCACCAAGGGCATAGTGGTCATCAACCCCAACAACCCCACCGGCGCGCTGTATTCGGATGCCTTGTTGCTGGCTATTGTGGAGATTGCCCGCGAGCACGGTCTGGTGATTTTTGCCGACGAGGTGTACGACAAGGTGCTCTACGACGGCGTGAGGCACACCGCCATTGGGTCGCTCAGTGATGACGTGCTGACGCTGACCTTCAATTCGCTGTCCAAGAGCTACCGCTCCTGCGGTTACCGCGCGGGTTGGATGGTGGTGTCGGGCGACAAGCGCCCGGCGCGCGACTACATCGAAGGTCTCAATATGTTGTCCAACATGCGGTTGTGCTCCAACGTGCCGGGACAGTGGGCCATTCAGACCGCGTTGGGAGGCCACCAGAGCATTAATGAGCTGGTGGGCGAGGGCGGACGCCTGCGGCGCCAACGCGACCTGGCCTATGCGCTCATTACCGCCATTCCGGGCGTCACTTGCGTGAAGCCATCGGCAGCGCTCTACATGTTCCCCAAGCTGGATCCGACGATGTACCCGATCGTGGACGACCAGCAGTTCTTTCTGGAGTTGCTGCAGGAGACCCGCGTGATGCTGGTGCAGGGCACGGGTTTCAACTGGGCCGCGCCGGATCACTTCCGCATCGTGTTCCTGCCGCATGAAGACGATTTGCGAGAAGCCATTGGCCGTATGGCCCGGTTCCTGGAAAGCTACCGCAAGCAGCACAGCAACTGATTTACTATTGATTTGATAGCAGCTCACGCACTGTTTGCGGGGGCTACATGCATAAAACCTGAAGATATATATGAAACCGATTCAAGTAGGCCTTCTCGGCATTGGCGTGGTAGGCGCAGGCACTTTCAACGTACTCCAGCGCAATCAGGAGGAAATCCAGCGCCGTGCCGGTCGCGGTATCGAGATCACCATGGTGGCCGATCTGGATGTGGCCCGTGCCCAATCCATCGTCGGTGATGGTGTGAAAGTCGTCAATGACGCCCGCGCCATCATTGCCAATCCCGACATCGACATCGTGATCGAGTTGATTGGCGGCTACGGCATTGCCAAAACCCTGGTGCTCGAAGCCATTGCGGCTGGTAAACATGTGGTTACCGCCAACAAGGCGCTGCTGGCAGTGCACGGCACTGAAATCTTTGCTGCAGCCTCCGCCAAGGGCGTGATGGTGGCGTTTGAAGCGGCCGTGGCCGGTGGCATTCCCATCATCAAGGCGCTGCGGGAAGGCCTGACGGCCAACCGCATCCAGTGGATTGCCGGCATCATCAATGGCACCACCAACTTCATCCTGTCCGAGATGCGTGACAAGGGCTTGGACTTTGGTGTGGTGCTCCAGGAGGCGCAGCGTCTGGGCTACGCCGAAGCTGACCCCACTTTTGACATCGAAGGCGTGGACGCTGCGCACAAGGTCACCCTTATGTCGGCCATTGCGTTCGGCATTCCGGTGCAGTTCGACAAGGCCTACGTGGAAGGCATCACCAAGTTGGGCGCTGCCGACATTCAGTATGCGGAGCAACTGGGCTACCGCATCAAGCTGCTGGGCATTACCAAGCGCACCGACAAAGGCATCGAGCTGCGCGTGCACCCGAGCCTGGTGCCGGCCAAACGCCTGATAGCCAACGTCGAAGGCGCCATGAACGCCGTGATGGTGCAGGGCGACGCCGTCGGCACCACGCTGTACTACGGCAAGGGGGCCGGTGCGGAACCGACGGCCAGTGCCGTGATTGCCGATCTGGTGGACATCGCCCGCCTGCACACTGCCGATGCGGCCCACCGTGTGCCCCATCTGGCATTTCAGCCGCACGCCATGAGCAGCACCCCCGTGTTGCCCATGGGGGATGTGGTCACCAGCTACTACCTGCGTCTGCGCGTAGCCGATCAGGCTGGTGTGCTGGCCAAGGTAACCGGTCTGCTGGCCGATGCGGGCATCAGCATCGACGCGGTTTTGCAACGCGAGGCCGATGAGGTGGGCGGCGAGGGCAGTACCCAGACCGATCTGATCATCCTCACGCACGATTGCGTTGAGGCCAAAATGAATGGCGCACTGGCGGCGATGCAAGCACTTCCCACCGTGCTGCAACCCATTATCCGTATCCGCAAGGAAGAGTTGGCCTGATGAAATACGTAAGCACCCGGGCGTCCAACCCTGCCACTGCCGACCGCAAGCGCTTCTGCGAAATCCTGCTTGAAGGGTTGGCGCCCGATGGCGGCTTGTACCTGCCGGAGGCCTATCCCCAGGTCAGCGACGCCCTGCTTTCGCGCTGGCGCACCGTCTACCACAGCCAAGGCTATGCCGAGTTGGCGTTCGAAGTTCTGTCGCTGTATATCGACGATATTCCGGCTGCCGACCTCCGAGCCATTTGCCGCAAGACCTACACGACCGAGGTGTTCGGCACCAGCGAGATCGTGCCTCTGCGCGAGCTGGACGATGGTCTGTACCTTGAAGCCCTGTCCAACGGTCCCACGCTGGCCTTCAAGGACATGGCCATGCAGTTGCTGGGCAATCTGTTTGAGTACGAGCTGGCCCGCCGAGGTGAAGAGCTCAACATACTCGGCGCCACCAGCGGTGACACCGGCAGTGCGGCCGAATACGCCATGCGCGGCAAAAAAGGCGTGCGTGTCTTCATGACCAGTCCGTATGGCCGCATGAGCGCCTTCCAGCAGGCGCAGATGTTCAGCCTGATGGATTCCAACATTTACAACATCGCCATTAAAGGTGTGTTTGACGATTGCCAGGACATGGTCAAGGCCGTTTCCAACGATCTGGAGTTCAAGCGCAAGTACCGCATTGGCACCGTCAACTCCATCAATTGGGGGCGCCTGATGGCCCAGGTGGTGTACTACTTTGCGGGTTATTTCCAGGCGACTTCCGGCCGCGTCCAGGCCGCGCCAGAGAAAGTCAGCTTCACCGTCCCCAGCGGCAATTTCGGTAACGTCTGCGCCGGCCATGTGGCCCGCATGATGGGCCTGCCCATCGACAAACTGATAGTCGCCACCAACGAAAACGATGTGCTCGACGAGTTCTTTCGCACGGGTGCCTACCGGGTGCGCTTGAGCGCCGATACGCACGAGACTTCCAGCCCGTCTATGGACATTTCCAAGGCGTCCAACTTCGAGCGCTTTGTGTTCGACCTGCTGGGCCGCGACGGCGCGCGCACGGCAGACTTGTTTGGCCCGCAGTTGGCCAAGGCAGGGCGTTTCGATCTCAGCGCGGACCCGGCTTTTGTGCACTGTGCCGAGCGCTACGGTTTTGTCAGCGGCAAAAGCACCCATGCCAACCGTCTGGACACCATTCGTGACACGTGGGTTCGCCACCATGTGATGATCGACACCCACACCGCTGATGGGTTGAAGGTGGCGCGCGAGCACCTCACCCCCGGCGTCCCAATGCTGGTGCTGGAGACCGCATTGCCCATCAAGTTTGCCGAAACGATTGTCGAAGCGCTGGGCCGTGAGCCCGATCGGCCATCCAGGTTTGACGGTATCGAGGCACTCCCCAAGCGGGTGTCCGTCATGGACGCCGATGTGGATGCCATCAAGGCGCTGATCGCCCGGGAATGTGCGCAGTCCGCCTAACGAGATTATTCCGATGACCCAGCCGCAGCGACCACCACTTTTGCCCCTGGACGAGGCGCTGCGCCAGCTCTTGTCGCATGCCCTTCCATTGCGAGAGACCGAGCAGGTGCCTACCATGGAGGCTGATGGGCGCGTGCTGGCCCAGGACGTGGTGTCAGCCCTGCATGTGCCGCCACATGACAACAGCGCCATGGATGGCTACGCGATGCGGTGTGCAGACGCACTGATTCCCGGCGCACAGTTGGCTGTTTCGCAGCGCATTGCCGCAGGTATGCGTGGCAACGCGCTGGAGCTTGGCACCGCAGCGCGCATCTTTACAGGTGCCCCGGTTCCCGAGGGGGCAGACTCGGTGGTCATGCAGGAAGAATGCACGGTGCTGCCCGATGCCGCCGAAGGGCCCCGCGTGCAGGTCAATACCGCGCCCAAACCAGGCCAGAACATTCGCCGAGCGGGTGAAGACGTAGCCCGGGGTGACGTGGTGCTGAACAAAGGCCGTCGCCTGGGGCCCGCCGAGCTGGGTCTGGCCGCCAGTATTGGCATGGAGCAGCTGGACGTCATCCGCCGCCCCCGCGTGGCCCTCTTCTCTACCGGAGATGAACTGGTCATGCCCGGTGCCGTGGCGCCGCAGGACATGGCCCCAGGTGCCATCTACAACTCCAACCGGTTTTTCCTGAACGCGCTGCTTCGCCGCATGGGTTGCGATGTGACGGACCTGGGCATCGTGCCCGACCAGCGCGAGGCCACCATCCAGGCGTTGAAGGAGGCAGCTGCTTCTCACGATGTCATCCTGACCAGCGGTGGCGTGTCGGTGGGGGAGGAAGACCACATCAAGCCCGCTGTGCAGGCGCTGGGCTCGCTTGATTTGTGGCAAATCGCCATCAAGCCGGGCAAGCCCTTCGCCTATGGCCGCATTGGCCCTGCGCACTTCCTGGGGCTTCCGGGTAACCCCGTTTCAAGCTTTATCACGTTCTTGCTGCTGGTGAGGCCTTTTCTGCTTTGCCTGCAGGGACAGGAAGATGTTGCTATTAAAACAGTAGCTGCCCGCGCAGACTTTACCTGGGCCAGGGCCGATAAACGCCGTGAATTTTTGCGCGTACGGCACAACGAAGACGGCGGGCTGGACCTGTTTCCCAACCAGAGTTCGGGCGTACTCACCTCTGCGGTGTGGGGTGATGGGCTGGTTGACAACCCGCCCAGTAGCACCGTTGCACCGGGAAACATTGTGCGTTTTGTTTCTTTTGCGGAGTTGCTGGCATGAAAGTTCACCTGAAATACTTTGCCTCGATTCGCGAGACCCTGGGCACCGGTGGCGAAACCCTCGACACCCCGGTCACCACCCTGGCCGCGTTGCGTGACGAATTGATTGCCCGCAGTGACGACTTCGCGGACGCTCTGGCGCGTGGCAAGTCCGTGCGCATGGCGCTAAACCAGACGCTGAGTGACGAATCGGCGCTGTTGGTTGAGGGCGCTGAAGTGGCTTTTTTCCCGCCAGTCACCGGCGGTTGAACCCTATGGCGCAGACCATGCCCCGCGTTGTCATCCAGACCTCTGACTTCGACCTTGGCGCCGAGATCGGAAAGCTGCGCGCTAGCGATGGCCGGGTCGGTGCGGTGTGCAGCTTTGTTGGCACCGTGCGTGACCGCACGGCCGGTACGGCGGGGCAAATCCAAAGCATGGAGCTGGAGCATTACCCCGGCATGACCGAGAAATCGATTGAGGCCATGATCGACGCGGCGCACCAGCGATTCGATATTTTTGGTGCCAGCGTCATTCACCGCATTGGCCTATTGCAGCCGCTGGACCAGATCGTCATGGTGGCGGTTACGTCCGCACACCGGGGCGAAAGTTTCAAGGCTTGCGAATTCCTGATGGACTACCTCAAGACTCAGGCGCCATTTTGGAAGAAGGAACAGACGCCTGAAGGGGCCAAGTGGGTCGATGCACGGGTAACCGATGACGAGGCCCTTGCCAAGTGGGGTATCGCGGTCGCCAACGCCTGAGTCCAGCGGTTGATTTCCCAGCCCGTCACAGCAGTTCCAGAACAGGTGGGCCTGATTTTTGGCGGGTCAAATTTGCGGAACTGTAATGCCCCCCCTTAAGCCATGGCATCATTCCGAACTAGTTTTTTTGGGTGACATATGACGGCTCTGATGTTTTTGGGTGGTTTGATTGGCTTGGTTTTGGGGGCCGAGTTGCTGGTTCGCGGGGCCTCCAAGCTGGCCCTGTCGTTTGGCATCTCGCCGCTGGTAGTGGGCCTGACCATTGTGGCCTTTGGCACCAGCGCCCCCGAGGTGGCGGTGTCAATCGGTGCGGTGCTGGATGCCAAAACTGACATTGCGATTGGCAATGTGGTGGGCAGCAACATTTTTAACGTGCTGTTTATCCTGGGGCTTTCAGCCATCATCACGCCGCTGGTGGTGAATGTGCAGCTGATCCGGCAAGAAGTTCCCATCATGATCGGCGCCTCATTGCTGCTGCTGGCGCTCACGCTGGACGGCAAGTTGAGCTGGGTGGACGGATCCATTTTGTTTGGGCTCATGCTGGCCTACACCGTGTTTTTAATCGTTCAGTCGCGCAAAGAGACCAAAGCCACGAAAGACGAATACGCCGCCGAGTTCAAACCCGCGCCGCCGGGCGGGTGGGACTCCAAGCTACCCGCGCAGTTGCTGCTGATTGCTGCTGGCCTCGCGTTTTTGGTGGTGGGTTCTGACTGGCTGGTCAACGCATCCGTCATTTTTGCCAAAGCCATGGGCGTGAGCGACCTGATCATTGGCCTGACCATTGTGGCTGCGGGCACATCGATGCCCGAAGTGGCCACCTCGATTACCGCAGCCATCAAGGGCGAGCGCGACATTGCCGTGGGCAACGTGGTGGGCAGCAACACGTTCAATATTTTGGGCTGCCTGGGTTTGTCGGGCATCGTGTCGGGCGACTTGGGGCTGCTCATGCCTGTCTCGGTGCTGAACTTTGACATTTGGGTCATGTTGGCGGTGGCGCTGGCCTGTTTGCCGGTGTTTGTGACCGGGCGCGAGATCGCACGCTGGGAAGGTGGCGTTTTCCTGTTCTATTACGTTGCTTATGTGGCATACCTTATTCTGGCTACCCAGCAGCATGCCGCCTTGGGCGTATTCTCGATGGCCATGATGGGCTTTGTGGTGCCGCTTACAGTGATCACCCTGGTGGTGGTGTTTATCCGGCAGGGCAAGCCGCAGACAGGAACCGCATGACCTTGGCGCTTGGTGGTGCCCTGCTACCTTGGCTGGCGCTAGCGCCGTTTGCTACGGCGTTGCTGCTGGCCGGGGTGCGCAACGATCAGCCCAAGCTAGCCGCTTGGCTGGCGGGGCTCACGGCGCTAGGCGCCTTGGCGCTGTTACTGACCTTGGCGCCTGCCGTATTCGCCGGTGACGTGCTGCGCTGGTCAGTGGACTGGTTGCCGGCACTGGGCTTGCGCTTCGGGTTTCGGCTTGACGGGCTGGCCTGGATGTTTGCTTTGCTGGTGCTGGGCATTGGCGCGCTGGTGGTGCTGTACGGCGCCTACTACCTGGATGCCAAGGAGCCCCGTGCCCGGTTTTTCGGCTTCTTCATGCTGTTCATGGGTGCCATGCTGGGTGTGGTGCTGGCCGATAACCTGATCTTGCTGGTGGTGTTCTGGGAGCTGACCAGCCTGTCGTCGTTTTTGCTCATCGGTTTTTGGCACGCCGATGCCAAAAAAGGGAAAGACGCGCGCGAAGGCGCCCGCATGGCCTTCACCATTACCGGTGCCGGCGGCTTGTGCTTGCTGGCCGGTGCCTTGCTCATCGGGCATATCGTCGGAACTACCGATCTGGACCGGGTGCTGGCCAGCGGCGATCTGATCCGCGCTCATGCGCTCTACGAAGTGGCGCTGGTGCTGGTGCTGCTGGGTGCGTTTACCAAAAGCGCGCAGTTTCCGTTTCATTTTTGGCTGCCGCACGCCATGGCCGCGCCCACGCCGGTTTCGGCCTACCTGCATTCAGCCACCATGGTCAAGGCCGGTGTGTTTTTGTTGGCACGCCTCTTCCCCGCACTGGGTGGGTCCGAACCCTGGTTCTGGATCGTCTCGCTCACCGGGCTGGCAACACTCATGCTCGGTGCGTATGTGGCGCTGTTCAAGCACGATCTCAAAAGCCTGCTGGCCTACTCCACCATCAGCCACTTGGGGCTGATTACCTTGCTGTTTGGACTGGGGAGCCCGCTGGCGGTGGTGGCGGGTGTGTTCCACATCCTGAACCATGCCACCTTCAAGGCCTCGCTGTTCATGGCTGCCGGCATCATCGAGCATGAATCAGGTTCGCGTGACATGCGCCAACTCAACGGACTGTGGAAGTTCATGCCGATCACTGGCGCACTGGCCATGGTGGCCTCGGCAGCCATGGCGGGCGTGCCGCTGATGAACGGATTTTTGAGCAAGGAAATGTTCTTTGCAGAAACCCTGGCCAAAGACAGCCATGTGGGCATGGAGTGGCTGCTGCCGATAGGTGCCACGCTGGCGGCAGCCTTCAGTGTGGCCTACAGCTTGCGCTTCATTCACGATGTTTTTTTCAATGGCACACCGGCCGGACTCGACCGGGTGCCGCACGAACCCCCACGCTTCATGCGGGTGCCTGTGGAGCTATTGGTGCTGCTGTGCCTGGCTGTCGGGTTGATGCCGGCCGTGTTGGTCGGGCCGTTGCTGGCCGTCGCGGCCAAGGCGGCCTTGCTAGGCCCCACACCGGGTGAGCTGCCCGCATATACCCTGGCGCTATGGCACGGTTTCAATCTGCCGCTGCTGATGAGCGGCGCGGCCCTGGCAGGTGGCACGATTTTGTATTTTGTGCTGCAACGCCGGGTTAACCTGCACACGCTGGAGCGCGCACCAGCCACCCATGCCAAAGGCGGGAGTGAGCTGTTTGCGGCGGGTCTCGTTCGCGGATTGCAGACCGCCGCGCATGCCACCCTGCGCTTGCAAAGCGGGCGGCTTCAAAACTACCTGCTAATCTTGGTGGTAGTGGCAGTTGCAGCAGGGGCCTTGCCCTTCCTGCGCAGCCCGGTGCAGTTGGGCCCCACGATCGAAGGGCAGAGCCCGAGCTTGCCCTTCATCCTGCTCTGGGGCATCGGCATGGTGGCCACGGTCGCCACGGTGCTGATGCACCGTCAGCGCCTGTTGGCACTGCTGCTGCTGGGGGCCGTGGGGCTGGTTGTGAGCTTGGCCTTTGTCTATTTCTCCGCGCCCGACCTGGCGCTGACGCAGCTTCTGGTCGAGGTGGCCACTGTCATGCTGATGATGCTGGCCTTGCACTGGCTGCCGGAGCGCTCGGAGCCATTGGAGCAAAAAGATGTATACAACGTAGACAGTGCAGACACCGCTGCGCGGCGCGGCCGTGACGCCCTGATTGCCTTGGCGGCAGGAGCCGGTGTGGCGGCCTTGGCCTGGATGGTGCTGGGCCGGCCGTTTGATTCCATCTCGCCCTTCTTTC
>Ga0105047_10004925_pt1 | contig 23110 bp, 19 predicted proteins | sample MAT04_FD_78384 | JGI IMG/M metagenome (GOLD analysis project Ga0105047, IMG submission 78384) | Freshwater microbial communities from Lake Fryxell liftoff mats and glacier meltwater in Antarctica - MAT-04 (megahit assembly) | ecosystem: Environmental > Aquatic > Freshwater > Ice > Liftoff... | reverse complement strand
TCAGTTCCGTGGATGGAATGAAGTTGGCAGTTGGTTCTTGGTTCTTGGTTCTTGGTTCTTGGTTCTTGGTTCTTGGTTCTTGGTTCTTGGTTCTTGGACGCGATGCAAAATTCAGCAATGCTGCTGCAGGAAAGTTTATTTTCCGCTGACTTTCAGTTCGTCGAAAAGGGTCTGGGCGTCGGCTTTTGTCCAGAGGCCGATTTTGCCGGCTTCTTTAAAAGTGGCATCGGTGGCTTCGAGATGTTTTTTGTCGTCGATGAAACACTCGATCTTCTCACCCACCATAGTCACGCGTAGCGTGTGCCAGCCGGGCTCGAGGGCGATTTTATTGACGCCCTGAAGTTGCGTGCGTTTGCCGTCGAGGATGTGATAGAGGCGGTAGTTGAATTCGAGCGGATTGTAGCGCGCGACGTAATAATTTTTGGCATCCTTGAAGCGCCAGACCAGCCCGCCGCCCTGATCGGTCTCCCCGGAAAGAGCTTTGAAGCGGACACTGAGATCGAGATCCTTCAGCGCGGGCTCGGTGGCAACGAGCATGTTAAAGACGCTGTTGTCGCTCTTGGCGGTCTGCGCCAGCACGTTGGGTTTCGAGGGCGCGCTCTCGTCGGGCTTCACGGCCCATGTGCCGGCCTCAATTGCAAAACCGGCTGGAGGGCCGTCTTTGTCGGCATCGAAATTCCAGACTTTTTCCTCGGCCATTGCATGGCTCAGGGTCAGCGCGGCGCACAACAGGATGATCGATCGCATTTGTCACCTCTCATTAAAAATATGAAAGGTCGATTCTACGGTTCGAAGGGGGATGGTAAAGAAGAAAGTGAGCGGCAACTAACTCCTGACATCCGAAATCATTTCTGGTAATCTGTGCGGCGGGCATTTCACGAGGGATCTCTGTGGCGTTAGGCGATTTATTCAAGAAGGCAAAAGACACCGTCATCCGGGCCAAGGACGCGGTGAGCGGCGCGGCCAAGACGGCCAGCGGCGCGCTGAGCGCCGGCGTGCAGCGTACGGCCAAGGTTTTTCAGAGCGGCTTCGATAAACTTGTTGGACGCAAGATCGACGCCGAGATGATTGATACGTTGCGCGACACGCTGATTGGAGCGGACATTTCGCCGGGCATGACCGAAGACCTGCTCGAGAAGTTGCAGCAGGATTTCAAAGATCGCATCATCGCTGATAAAGCGGAAGTGCTGACCTTCTTCAAGAACCGGATCAAGCAGGATTTTCCGGCGCTGGAGAGCCAGCCGCTTTTTGCTCCGCGCGGCGAGCCAACGGTGATCCTGATCGTGGGCGTGAACGGATCGGGCAAGACGACGTCGATAGCCAAGCTGGCGCACCGATTTAAAAACGACGGCATCAGCGTGCTGGTGGCGCCGGCGGATACGTTCCGCGCGGCGGCGGTGCATCAACTGATCACGTGGGCCGAACGCGTCGGCGTGGATTACGTTCCGGCCAACCAAGGGCAGGACCCGGCGTCGGTGGCGTATCAGGCCATCGAAAAAGCTGTCGCCAAAAATTACGACGTGGTGATCGTGGACACGGCGGGGCGGCAGGACGTGAACATGAATCTGATGGCGGAGCTCGACAAGATCAAACGCGTGATTAAGAAAAAACTGCCGAGCGCGCCGCATGAAGTGCTGCTGGTGCTGGATGGAAATACGGGGCAGACGGCGATTCGCCAGGCGAAGAACTTTGACAAGACCGCGGGACTGACGGGCCTGATCATCACCAAGCTGGACGGCACGGCGCGCGGCGGCGCGGTGATTTCGATGCGCGCCGAAGTCGACATTCCGGTCAAATGGATCGGATTGGGCGAGAAGATGACGGACCTCGAACCGTTCGACGCGGATGTTTTTGTGGATGAGATTTTCAAGACAGAAGAGTGAACGAAAATGTAAGACACGGGCTGCGGGCACCCGCCGTTCTGGGTGGAGCAGACATTCCTGTCTGCCCGATTCGAGCAGACAGGAATGTCTGCTCCACCCTTCCAGGTGTCTGTCCCACTCCTCCAGGTGTCTGTCGCCCAGTGTAGAGGCGGGCGCGAGACGCCTGCGGTCGATAATCGGCATTCAGGTTCAACTCCACCTATGGACCACGAACACTATATAGATGAAGCGCTGCTGCTTGCGGCGCGCGGCCGGGGATGGGTCAGTCCCAATCCGGTGGTTGGCGCGCTGGTTGTGCGTGATGGAAAAATTGTCGGACGCGGCTGGCATAAAAAGTTCGGTGGGCCGCACGCCGAAGTTTTTGCTCTGCAGGAAGCGGGCGAGGCCGCGCGCGGCGCGACGCTCTACTGCACGCTCGAGCCGTGCAATCACACTGGCAAAACACCACCGTGTTCGCAGGCGGTGATCGCAGCCGGCATCAAGTGCGTGGTGCTGGGCGCGTCCGATTCAAATCCCGCGGCGGACGGCGGTATTGAGGCGATGCGCGCGGCGGGCATTGAGGTAATCGACGGGATTCGCGGGGACGCATGCCGTCGCATCAATGCGCCATTCTTTAAGTATCTCGCCACGGGACTGCCGCTGGTCAACCTGAAATGGGCGATGACGCTGGATGGAAAGATCGCCAGCGCCAGCGGGGATTCCAAATGGATCACATCCGACGCGGCGCGCGAGGAGGCGCAGCTTCTGCGAGCGGCGCATGATGCGGTGCTGGTGGGCATCGGGACGATGCTGGCCGATCAGCCGCGCTTGAATTGCCGTGTCACGAAAGACGGCGCGGAGGTGCATCAGCCGCGGCGGATTATTTTGGATAACCAGGCGCGCACGCCGCTCGACGGACCGTTCTGGTCTGCGGAGCCGGCCGGTGCGGTGACGGTTGTATGCAAGGCGAACGCGCCGCTGGCGCGGGTCGGGGCGCTTCAGAATCGCGGCGCGCATGTGCTTCGCATCGCGGATGCGTTTGATGACGTGGACGAGGGCGAAAAGGAGCCGGAACTTCAGGGTGTTTTGCGCGGACTGGGCGACATGGGAATCCGATCGATTCTCGTGGAGGGCGGCAGCCGCGTGCTGGGCTCTTTTGTCGACGAACACTTCTGCGACGGCGCATTTGCGTTTATCGCGCCGCGCATTTTAGGCGGCGCCGCGAGCCTTGCAGCGGTCGGCGGCGGCGGAGAATCCACGATGGCCGAGACGCTGAATCTGCGGCGCGCGGCGATGCGGCAGGTCGGGCCGGATTATCTGCTCAGCGGCGTACTGTCGGAGTGGGATTGGCTTCTGCAGCAGCTTTAATGCGCAGGCGGACGATGGGGGTTCTCATGCGTCCTTGCAATAAAACGGACGAAGCGTAACGTTAGATCACAAAACTTTTGTCAGAGGAGGGCAGTATGGCCAATAAGAAGCTTGGTGATCCGAACGAAAAGCCGAAGAACACGATGGGACTGGTTGGGATCGGGATGATTGTTCTGGCTTCGGTATGGTTCCTCTGGGCAGCCGTTTTGCGCCCGGAGACCCCGAAAGAAGCTAAAGACAGAATAGATGCTGAGGGAGAAAAGAAGCGCGACGAAGCACGCAAACTCAAGAAAGCTCCAAAACCACCACCACCACCTCCGGCTCAATGAATTGGACAACGGCAGACCAACCCTGGGGAGCGGCAGACATGGCGAAGCGAAAACGGAATAAGATGGACGCGCGCAGCGAAAAGAAAAAGCGCCCGGCGCAGGACGAGGATGAATTCGACAACGTTGAAGAAGCCGACTTCACCAAAGAACAGAGCACTGCGACGGAGGAAGAAACGGCCAAAGCAAAAGTCGGCGCCGGGAAATCCGGGCCTGGATTCTTCGAGAGCCTCAACCAGGGCTTTAAGACGGCCGGTAAAACGGTCGAGCGCTACGCGCGAGTGGGCGTCAGCGCGGTCGAACTGGAGAAGCTGCGAGTTGAGCTGAAACTGGCCAACGCGAAGCTGGGTGAAACACTGATCAAATGCTGGGACGATGCGCCGGAAATTGCCATCGCAGCCACCGATCCGGCCGTGAAAGACGTCTACAAAAAAGTGAAAGATTTGAGGCGGCGCATCCGCGAAACAGAGAACAAAATCCGGACGCTGCAGCAGAACAAAAATTAAAAAATTGCAGATCCTCAATCGTAAAAGCCGGCCGGGCGGAGTGATCCCCCGGCCGGTTTGTTTACAAAATGTTTTCAATTTTTGCTCAAGTTCTGACGAAAAAGCATTCTGTTATTTTGCGTCTGATAATAATTTCTTTTACGCACCTTGGGATAGTTTTTGGATCAGCTTCCCATAGCGAGTAAAATTCGGCGCAATGCGACAGCGCTCTTCTTTAAGCGTAGTGATCTCGCTGAGAAAATTAAAAGGCTGGCAAACAGGGAATTTTCTGATTCGGGAGAACGTTTGAATGAAGTCGCCAATCGGGACTGTCTTAGTGTTAAGACGGTTAAACAGAGGCACAGGAGAAACAAATCTGTGAAAGCATTTTTCATGATTGCTGCGTGTGTTCTTTCGATCAACGCCATTGCGCAGGGTTCCGACCTCTGCGGCATCGCGTATGAAATCACTCAGAAGGACATGTCGCAATCACAGTGGAATGGCTACGTGCAGAAAGCCAACAGCGCGTACACGGAATGGTGCAACGACAACCCATCCGGTGACCGCAAGAAATTCCTGGATTCCCGCCTGCTGCAGATGGCGCCGGGATTTTTATCTGGCAACGTTCCAGAAGTGAAGAAGGCCGTGTACTGGATTTCGCTCTACCGCGAATACAACGAGCCGCTTCCGTCCTACGTCAACAAGGACATGGACCGATATTCGGTATTGTTGACCGAAGCGATGAAAAACTTTTCGTGGGAGCGCGCGGCGCTGATCATTCGGAATCGCAAGCAGCGCGGATAAAAGTCCGGTCATAAGCACAAAAAGATTCAGCCGCCGAGAAGTTCTTCGGCGGCTTTTTTGTGCGTTACTCAAACACCACCAGCAAATCATCCGTCTCGACCACATCGCCCTTGGCGACCGGCACGTTCATGATCACGCCGTCGCGGGGCGCGGCGACGTTGACTTGCATCTTCATCGCCTCGAGCACCATCAGCACGTCGCCGCGTTTGACTTCGCTGCCCTTGCTGATCTTCACGTCGGCGATCAGGCCGGGGATCGACGCGCCGAGCTGGTTTAGATTGTTCGGATCGGCCTTCAGTTTCTCCTTGGCGGTCGCCTTGATCTTGCGGTCGCGGATGATCGCTTCGCGCGGCATGCCATTGAGCTCGAAATAAACTTTGCGCGTGCCGTCCTTGCCGGCCTCTCCGATCGAGATCAGCTTCACGATCAGGATCTTGCCGGGCTCGATCGCGACCATAATCTCTTCGCCGATCGCCATGCCGAAAAGGAAATTGCGCGTGGGAATCGGGGCGACGTCGCCAAAGTTCTTCCGTGCGCCGGCGAACTCGGTGAAGACCTTGCCATAAAGCGCCGACGAGAGCGCGTCGCGTTCGTTGACCTCGAGACCAAACTCGTCGCTCAGCGTTTTCTTCAGGCCCTTTAAGTCGATGGGCTTGAGCAGCGCGCCGGCGCGCTTGGTCATCGGCTTCTTGTCTTTGAGAATGACCTTCTGCAATTTCTTATCGAAGCCGCCGGGCGGAAATCCGATATGGCCTTCGAAGAATTGAACGACCGATTCGGGGAAGCTGATGTGCTTGCCCTTCTCCAGTACGTCTTCGGCCCTCAGTCGGTTGGAGACCAGAAAGAGCGCCATGTCGCCGACTATCTTTGAGCTGGGCGTGACTTTAACGATGTCGCCGAAGAGGAAATTGACAGCGCGGTACTCGCGCTTGATCTCATCCCAGCGGTCTTCCAAGCCCACGCCCTGCGCCTGCTGCTGCAGGTTGGTGTATTGCCCGCCGGGCATTTCATGATCCCATACTTCGGCGGTGCCAGCGCGCATGTCGCTTTCGAACGGATAGTAAAGCTTGCGCACGCCCTCGAAATAATCGCCGATCTTATTGAGCGCCTCTAAGTTCAATCCCGTGTTGCGCGGGTGGTCGCGCATGACGGCTACGACCGAATTGAGATTGGGCTGGCTGGTCAGACCGCTCATCGAAGCGATGGCCATGTCGACAACGTCGACCTCCGCCTCGGCAGCCTTGAGGATCGACGCCGCCTGCGTGCCGCTGGTATCGTGCGTGTGGAAATGAACGGGGACGCCGACTTCCTCGCGCAGCGCCTTGACCAGCTTATGCGCGGCGTAGGGCTTGCACAGTCCGGCCATGTCCTTGATGCCCAGAATGTGCGTGCCGCGCTTGACCAGTTCCTTGGCCAGCGTGACGTAATACTTCAGATCGTACTTCGGGCGCGACGGATCATTCAGGTCGCCGGTGTAACAGATCGCTGCCTCGCAGATGCGCCCGCTCTTGATCGCCGCTTCGATGGCCACTTCCATTCCCGGCAGCCAGTTGAGACTGTCGAAAATGCGGAAAACATCGACGCCGCCTTGAGCCGATTCGCGGATGAATTCCTTGACCACGTTATCGGGATAGTTGGTGTAGCCGACCGCCGACGAGCCGCGCACCAGCATCTGGAAAAGGATATTGGGAATCTTCTCGCGCAGTTTGACCAGGCGGTCCCACGGGTCTTCCTTAAGGAAGCGCATCGAGGTGTCAAACGTCGCGCCGCCCCACATCTCCATGCTGAACAGTTCGCTGCATTCACGCGCATAGTAGTCGGCGACCGCGAGCATGTCGTAGCTGCGCATGCGCGTGGCCAGCAGCGACTGATGCGCGTCGCGGAAAGTCGTATCGGTGACGAGCAGGCGCTTCTGCGCGCGCGCCCACTTGGCCAGTCCCTCCGGGCCTTCGCGTTCGAGAATCTGCTTGGTGCCGTCGGGAATGGTGGCGACGATGCTTCCACCCGCCGCATCTTCCTTCTGCTTTTTGGCGACCGCCGGAAGCTTCTTCGAGACCGGTGCCACCGGCGTGACGACGCCTTCGGGCGCTTTCATTCCCTCGGGCACAATCGAATTGCCGTTCACAATAATGTCAGCGAGAAAATTGAGCAGCTTATTGGCGCGGTCGCGGCGTTCGGGCCACGTGAAGAGCGCCGGATTGGCTTCGATAAAACCGGTGTCGCACTTGCCCGCCAGGAAAGTCGGATGGCGGAGCACGTTTTCAAGGAACGGAATATTGCTCGAGAGACCGCGGATGCGGAACTCGCTGAGTGCGCGATACATGCGCGCCGCGGCCTCAAGGAAATCGCGGCCAAAGCTGGAGACTTTAACCAGCAGCGAATCGTAGTACGGCGTGATCAGCGCGCCGGTGAAAGCCGTGCCGCCGTCGAGCCGGATGCCGAATCCCGCCGCCGAGCGGTACGTGCTGATGCGGCCGTAGTCGGGCGCAAAATTCTTGGTCGGATTCTCAGTCGTGATGCGGCACTGGATCGCGAAGCCCTTGAGCTGCAAATCATCCTGGCGCGGAATGCGGGTCTGCGGATCGCTGAGTTTGTAACCTTCGGCAATGCGGATCTGCGCCTGCACCAGGTCGACGCCGGTCACCATTTCGGTGACGGTGTGCTCGACCTGGATGCGCGTGTTCATCTCGATCAGGTAAATGCCCGAGCTGTCCATCAGGAATTCGACGGTGCCGGCGTTCTGGTATCCGGCGGCTTTGGCAAAGGTGACCGCCATCTCGCAGAGCCGGTGGCGTTCGGGACCGTTGAGCGCCAGACTGGGCGCGAACTCGATTACTTTTTGATGTCGCCGCTGAATCGAGCAGTCGCGTTCAAAAAGATGAACGATATTGCCGTGCATGTCGCCGAGGATCTGCACTTCCAGATGCTTGGGCTTGATCAGGCGTTTTTCGATGAAGCATTCGCCGTTGCCGAACGAATTCAACGCTTCACTCACCGCGCGCGGAAAAAGCTCGCGCATTTCAGCGTCACTATTTATGACACGAATGCCGCGCCCGCCGCCGCCGTGGCTGGCCTTAACCATCACCGGATAGCCGATTTTGCTGGCGAACTTGATCCCCGCTTCGACGTTTGGAACGGGGCCGTCCGTTCCGGGAATGACCGGCAGGCCGTTCTTCATCGCCAGCGTTCGCGCGCTGACTTTATCCGAGACCTTCTGCATGACCGAGGGATCGGGGCCGACCCAGATCAAACCGGCATCGATAACTTTCTGGGCGAACTCACTGTTCTCTGAAAGAAAGCCGTAGCCGGGATGAATGGCGTCGACATTTTTTTCGAGCGCCAGAGCAACGATCTCGTCCATTCCCAGGTATGCGGCCACTGGCCCTTTGTCCGCGCCGATCAGATAGGCTTCGTCACACTTGTAGCGATGCAGCGCCAGCTTGTCTTCCTGGCTGTAGATGCCAACCGTGGCGATGCCCATTTCATTGCAGGCACGGAAGACGCGAATGGCGATCTCGCTGCGATTGGCGACCAGCAGCTTTTTGATCGGACGGATGCCGCGGCGCTTGATCTCAGCCGGGTCCATCAGATGGGATTGATAAACGCTGGCTGGATGAGACTTCCCAACCGGCGCAACGCTGTCTGACCGGGCTGAGCCTGGCGAGGTTTTTTTCCTGATCATGTTTTAGGGCAGGTCCATTTCAAGCCGCGCATTCGCGCGGGGACAATTCCAAAAAGGTCTCTGATGAAGCGGTTTTATATACGCTCCAGACGCGTCGCCCGCAAGGCATTTGTGCACATGAGCAGCGCGCAAAACTATACGTTCATCTTGCTTATGGAGTGAGAGAGAAGTAAACATTCTAGGCTGCAAAGTGCACCAATAGTTACGGATCAGTTAATGGGGATGACCTCGATGACACTTTCGCGACTGGGATGCAGCTTTCTTTTTCTGCTCGCATTCAATGCCAGTGCGGCAACTCTCTTGCAATACGACCACGGCGATTCCAGCGATCAAGAGCAGCTCGTAATGGAACTCATCAATCGTGCGCGAGCAAATCCGCCGGCCGAAGCGCAGCGACTGGGGCTGAGCAGCATCACCGAAGGCATGCCCGATCCCAGCCTGGTGATTGTTCGCCCGCCTCTGGCGATGAACAAAAAGCTGCTCACGGTGGCACGCGCTCACAGCACCGACATGTACACGCGCGCCTACTTCGCACACACCAATCCCGACGGAAAAAGTCCTTTTAACCGCATCGCGGATGGCGGCTACAGCAGCGTCTCAGCGGGCGAGAACATCGCGACGGCGTCGAACCTGAACGGTGCGGGCCTCGAAGATCTCTTGATGATCGACGAGGGCCTGACTGGCCGCGGCCACCGAGTCAATCTGCTCGACGCACGGAACGGAACGATTTTTCGCGAGGTCGGAATCGGATACTACTCTGGCGCGACAACCAACAGCAAGGGCTTCAAGAATTTTATCACGCAGGACTTTGGAACGGTGGAGAACTCCACATCCTTCATGGTCGGCGTCGTCTATAAGGATACAAACGGAAATAATTTCTACGACGCGGGCGAGGGATTGGGCGGCGTGACCGTGACTCCCGATAACGGAACGCATTTCGCCATCACCTCGAGCTCCGGCGGATACGCCTTTCCCGTCGGCGCCAGCGGTATGGTTACGATCACGGCATCCGGGGGCGCGCTGACTGGAAATGTCGTCAAAATCGCGACGCTGGCCGGCGTCAACGTGAAGATGGATTTCAAAGCGAGCGAAGCGGCGGGCGGCGGAGGCGGAGGCGGCGGTTTGGCCGTCGTGCCGGTAATCACCAGCGCGCTCTCCGCGACAGGCACGCTCGGCACGGCCTTCAGCTACACGATCACTGCCAGCAACACGCCGACCTCATTCTCCGCAGAACTTCTGCCCGACGGACTCGCGCTCGATCCGGCCACAGGCATCCTCTCCGGCACACCCAGCTCAGTGGGCACCGCTAACGTCACGCTGAGTGCCGGCAACGCGGCCGGAAAGGGAAGCGCGACGCTGATTCTGACCATCGTCCCTGCTGGAAGCAGCGGAGTCGATGATCCGGCACTCTTCGTGAGCTCGACGGCGGTCGACACCGACACGGATGGTTTCCCCGATGAGCTCGAGACGGCGCTCAGCGGCAGCCTGGATTCGACGCCCTTCGGCGGCAGCACCGTCACCGCGCAGACGCTCAACGTTGCCAAGCTGTCGATCAAGCTGAATTTCACCACGCCGCAGAACGACAGCATCAAGCTCAGCGGCCTCCTTCCTTTAACGGAAGGCTTCGTGTTGGCGCAGCAGATAGTGGTTCTGAATGTCGGCGGAAATGTGGTCCCGTATACGCTGACGGAAAAAGGGAAGGCCAGGACGCAGAACGGCGACACGTTTAAAATCAGCGCCAAAAAAGTCAATAAAGTGGTGGTCAACCAGGATGCGAAATTCAGTGCCGCAATCGTCAAGCGCACACTCAGCAGTGCGCTGGCCGACGAAGGTTTGCTGCCCGCGATATCAAAGCTGCGCGTGCAACGCAAAGTGCCGGTGGTGATCCTCTTCAACACGCAGCTATTCAGCGTGGATGTGCAGCAGTTTTATACGGCGAAGAAGATGCGCACTGGAAAGACGACGCTTAAATAGTCTTTAAATCGTTGGGGCCGTTTATGGACCGCGGGCGTCCCGCGCCCGCCCTCGGTCATCAGAACAGCGAGTGCGGGCGTGGGACGCCTGCGGTCCATAAACGACTTAGCGCACTCCCGGATAATAACCCCTTACGTTTCACGCCCTACTTTAAATACGGAATCGTCATCGGCCCTTCGGGCAGCACCGCGATCGGCGCGTCGTTGCCGATGCGTTTCAGTTCGTCGGCGACGCGCTGAGCGATATCGGTGATCGGTTCGAGATGCGCGCGGCGCGTCTCTTCGGCGGAGATGTCGCTCTGCAAGGCCACGCGCGCCTTCAGCGCGATGATCGCCAGCAATTGCGCTTCCCACTGATCGTACATTGAAAAACCGGGCGCGATGATGCGGTCGAGCAGCGCGCGGGGCGAGGTGCTCTCGAAGAGCAGCGTCTTGAAATTGCCGTGTGTCGGGAAGCCGTCGTTGCACTTGGAGGCGGCCACGATCAAGCCGTCCTGCTGCACGATCTGCGCTCCGGCGGACATGCCTTTGACGGCCTGATACAGATTCTGATCGAGCGGGTAGCCGGCGTTGGTGGTGATGACGATTGGGAAGGTCTTCTCGCACGCGACCATCGCCGTCGACTTCGAAAACGCGCAGCCCTGCTCATGCGCCAGCCGCGCGTCGCCGCAGAAGAAGCGCGTGATCTGGCGCTTCCGGTTCTGCGTCACGTTGAAGCAAAAATCGACCGGCAGCAGCGCGCCGTTATGGCGGATGATACGCTGCGTCGGATTGCCTTCCAGCACGCCCCAGGTGCTGAGCGCGTGGCCGATGGTCTTGGCGTCGTGGTAGCGCATGATCGAGGCGATATCGGCGATGGCCGGAAAAATGCCTTTGAAGCCGCCCGAAAAACCGGCCATGAAATGCGGTTCGATGAAGCCCATCACCAGGCGTTTATCGGCGTTGACGTACTCTTTGTTCATGTAAACCGTCTCGCCGTCGGCGCTCTTTCCGGCCGGCGCCAGCGTGGCGGCATCGTGCGAGTTATGATTGACAACGCGGTATTTTTTCAGCACTTCCTTGCCGACCATCTCGGCCAGTTCTAGATCGGTATTGACACGGTGCGATCCGGTTCCGTTGATGATCGTAAAATTCTCAGCCGGCACATGCGAGAGCTCATTGAATATCCACGGCAGCAACCGGTCCGTCGGCAGCGGGCGGGTTAGATCGGGAATGACGATCGCTACTTTGTCGCTCGATTTGATCTGATCGCGCAAGGGTCTGGCGCCAATCGGATCGCGCACTGCCGCTTGAAATCCGGCGGTCTCATCGGGCAATCCTTCGAGAAACTTCGGTTCCAGCAGAGTGACATTGTTGGATGGAATGTCGACGTGGAGTCCATCTTTGCCGTACTGAAGATGTGTTTTCATGTCAGCAGAATAAAACGCGACGACTGAAACGTAAAGTCAAGTTGGTTGCATTTTCTGTTGCCGTTGTTCTCCCCTCTCCCCTTCGGGGAGAGGGGTTGGGGGTGAGGGGTGGACGCGTGGCTTGCAAATCCGCGCGTCCGACCCCTCACCCCGCGTTCGCTACGCTCACGTCGACCCTCTCCCCTCAAAAGGGGATAGGGAAAATGCAACGGACGAGACGCGGACCCGCCGTTTTCTTCTTACGTTTTACGTTTTACGTTTCACTCCCACGTTTTACGATTCAGCTTTGGATTCAAACACAAAACCCCTGTCTTCAAGGAGACCCGCCCGAAATGCCAGCCACGACCAAGAAGCCCGTCCATGTCACCGTCACCGGAGCCGCCGGCCAGATCGGCTATGCGCTGCTTTTCCGGATCGCCTCCGGCCAGATGCTGGGCCCCGACCAGCCGGTCGTGCTGCGTCTGCTGGAGCTCGAGCAGGCCATGAAGGCTCTCAACGGCGTGGTGATGGAACTGGACGACTGCGCCTTCCCGCTGCTGGCCGACGTGGTTACGACTTCCGATGCGAAAAAGGCTTTCGAAGGGACGTCGTGGGGCCTGCTGGTGGGATCGGTCCCGCGCAAACAGGGTATGGAGCGCGGCGATCTGCTCAAGATCAATGGCGGAGTTTTCAAGCCGCAGGGCCAGGCCATCGCCGCCGGCGCGGCCAGCGACGTGCGCATCCTCGTCGTCGGAAATCCGTGCAACACCAACTGTCTGATCGCGCGCAGCAATGCCAAGGAAATTCCGGCCGAACGCTGGTTCGCGATGACGCGCCTGGATCAGAACCGCGCCAAGACGCAGCTCGCCAAGAAGGCCGGCGTGCCGGTCGATCAGGTCAGCAACGTGACGATCTGGGGCAACCATTCGGCGACGCAATTCCCCGACGCGCGCAACGCAAAGATCAGCGGTAAGCCCGCCTACGATGTGATCTCTGATCACGCCTGGCTGCAGGGCGATTTCATCAGCACCGTTCAGAAGCGCGGCGCGGCGATCATTGAAGCGCGCGGGCTCTCTTCGGCCGCCTCGGCCGCCAACGCAATCGTCGACTCGATCGTCTCGATCCGCACCCCGACGCCCGCGGGCGACTGGACCTCGCTGGCCGTAATCAGCAAGGGTGAGTACGGCATCCCCGAAGGCCTGCAATTCGGCTTCCCGATCCGCACCGACGGCACCAAGTGGGAAGTCGTCCCCAACCTGCCCGTCGACGATTTCGCCAAGAGCAAAATCAAGATCACGACCGATGAACTGGTCGGCGAACGCGGCGATGTGATGGAGTTGATCAAGTAAAGTCGTTCTCCCCTCGCCCCCGCTGTATAGGGGGAGAGGGGCCGGGGGTGAGGGGCGTTAGGTGGAGCAGACATTCCTGTCTGCTCGAATCAGGTGTAATGGAACAAGAAAAGTCATTCGGGCTTGAACTGGAATCCTTATATGGACCACGACCCAGAAGAGGCGCCCATCGAAGTTGTGCCCGACGCGGATGATATCCATCGCGTCGAGCGCGGCAAAGCTGCGTGGCGCGCCGCGTGGATTGTCCATTCCGTCGCCGTCGTGGCTGGCGTCGTCACCTACCAACTCGTCAAGCGTGCCAGTTGGGAGCAGGAAATGCAGATCGCCGCGGTGGGCTACACCGCCGCCGGTATCTTCTGGGCCTGGCCGTTTTTTCTCACGCTGCGCGCGGCCCGCTTCCGCAAACCCTCCGACGCCTTCGGAATGATCTGGGTGCTAGAATTTTTCGTCGTCGGAACGTACGTTTGGCCTTGGCTGCTAATTCCTTTTTAGCTGCGCTTCTGTCGTCACCGTCGTCTCAATTGTCTTGACAGAGTTTAGCCTATCGCTAACCTGAAAAGCAGATTTTAGCTCGACACATATACGCTCCGTTGCGGCTCGCCAGAGGCGCGCGGGGGGAACCGGGCTGAAGTTCATCTTCGGAAACATTCAACGAACAAAAGTTCAAGCGCGGATAAAGTTCCGCTGAGGCGTTGCGACTCGCAGGCAGGATGCCTGTGCTACGTTGCGCAACATAACATGGCCACACGCGCGGGTGACGCCGCGCGTGCGTGAAATGCCGTGGATGTTTTTTCATTTTTACTCAAGCGCGAAAATAGATCGCGGGTTTGAGAGCGTGGAGATTTTGTCTCGATGTAAAATGACGGAGCGATTTGAGAACGCAACTGGCAGGCGGAACGACGCGTGATGTGCACTTTTGAACAGGTTTGGATTGCATCGTTTCTCATGGAGGAAAATCCGCAGAAGCCATTTTGCGATGAGCATTGTGCGTTTTATTTTGGGGCTGAACCCTGACGGACTCGCGATCCGGGGTAGGTACGTTGCGTTGCTTTCGCTCTCGGTAGCGTGAAACTTTTTGACAGATCGAGCGCGCGGGCGTAAGAACAGGGTAGGCACGTTTTTAGCTGCTGATCTTGAGCGTTACAAAAGTTCTCGCCGCGCACCATCATCAAGGTTCTTGAGCCATGGTCGACATCACGAAGCTTCTAAAAGATATCAGCGATCAGTCCGTCGAAGCCTTCAAAGGGCAGAAGCGCATTCTCTCGTTTCCTCAATATATGGAAGCGTTCTGCGCCAACCCCGTTCGCCTCGGGCGCAACTCCGCGCAGTATGTGTTCGATGTGTTTGAACACTTCGGCACGCGCGAGGTCCAGGGGATCGGTTCAAAGAATACACGCTGGAATCTCTTCGACGCGCCGTGGGATAACGGACGCGATCCACTCGTCGGGCAGGAGCCCGTGCAGGCCGAGCTGCACCGCCACCTCAAACGATTTGCGGCGACCGGACGCGCCGACAAGCTCGTGTTGCTGCATGGCCCGAACGGTTCGGCCAAGAGCACGTTCATCAGCCTGCTGATCCGCGCGCTCGAATTTTATTCGACGCTCGACGAAGGCACTTCGTTCCGCTTCAACTGGATTTTCACCGAACGCAGCGAGAGCAAGAGCATGGGCTTCGGCTCGGGGCGCGACGAGTTGCCCAAGGAGACGCTGGCTTTCATCGACGACGTGCTGATCTCCTGCAAGCTGAGCAGTGAACTGCGCGAGCTGCCTATCTTCCTCATCCCCAACGAGCACCGCGCAAAATTGCTCGACGAATTGATCGCGGCCGACCCAGCGGACAACCACCGCGTCGAACGACTGCGCGCACCGTTCCTGCGCGAAGCCAGCCTCTCGACGAAGAACAAACAAGTCTTCGACGCGCTGATGTCGGCGTATCGCGGCGACTGGCTGAAGGTGGTGCGCCATGTACAGGTCGAACGCTTTTTTATCTCGAAGCGCTACCGCACCGGCGCGGCGGCGATCGAACCGCAGCAGGCCGTCGACGCCGGCACGCGGCCGATGACTTTCGAACATGGCGTTGCGCTGCCCACGCTGCTGCAGGGATTGCAGCTCGTCGAGATGGTTGGGGAACTGGTAGAGGCCAGCGGCGGGATCGTCGAGTACTCCGATATTCTTAAGCGCAATCTGGAGCTCAACAAATATCTGCTGAGCACCGTCGAACGCGGCGAGGTCAATCTGCCTGGCGCTGTCGCGCAGCTCAATCTGGTGATGCTCGGCACCTGCAACGAAAAGCAGCTCTCGGCATTTAAGCAGACGCCCGACTTCACCAGTTATAAGGGGCGCATCGAACTGGTGCGCGCGCCGTATCTGCTGGAATGGCGCAAGGAGCGCGCGATCTACGATCCGTTCATCGTCGAGATTCGCGAGACGCGCCATGTTGCGCCGCACAGCGCCGACGTCGCGGCGCTCTGGGCGGTGCTGACGCGACTGCGCCGGCCCGATCCGGGCAAGTACGTCAGCGAATTGGCCGGCGTGGTACGTCGCCTGACGCCGCTGGAAAAAGCGAAGCTCTACGACAGCGGCACCGTTCCCGACGGATTGAGCACCGAAGAAAAACGCCTGCTGCGCGGCCACATCCCGCAGCTTCGCGACGAACACCGCGACGGCATCGCCGAGTTCGAAGGCTTCGTCTGCGCCGCGTACGAAGGCCGCCGCGGCGCATCCGCGCGCGAGATGAAATCGATCATCGCCGAAGCCGCGAGCAATCCGAGCAGACAGTTCCTTTCACCGCTGGGATTGTTTGAATCCATGGGCGGGTTGCTGCGCGACAAATCGGTCTATGATTTCCTGCGCCTCGACCCCGACGAAAATTATCACGACTGCGAAGCCTTCATCGCCGAAGTGCGCAGCGAGTATTTCCGCTGGGTCTCAGTGGAGGTTTACGATTCGATGGGCCTGGTCGAAGAGACGGAGTACGACAAGCGCGTCGACGATTACTTCAAGCATGTGCGCGCCTATGTGGCCGGAGAGAAGATCCAGAATCCGCGCACCGGGCAATTTGAAGACCCTAGTGTGCAGGTGCTCGAAGGGCTCGAGAAACTGATGTCGCTGCGCGAATCGCCGGATGCGTTCCGGCGCAACCTGATCACCAAGATCGCGGCGTACTCGTTGGAACATCCAAAAGAAAAAATCGACTACCACGACATCTTCGCCGACGTTTTCAAAAACCTGCGTGACAGTTATTATCGCGACAAGGCCAAGGCGCTGATCCAGCTCGCGCAGTACGTGCTGGTCTCCGGCACCGACGACAAGGGCCTGATCCCGGCCTCCGAACGTCCCAAGGTCGAGCGCACCCTGAAGATGATGCGCGACAAATACAGCTACAGCGACGAGAGCGCCAAGGAAGCGATCAGTTTTGTGCTGCAGATGATAAGGGAGAAGGAGTGAACGAACGGATTCACCTGAAGACACTAAGACACTATTGGTTCGCGCGTTGTGAAAGCCACAGCGGAAAAGTCCAAACAGCCGGACATTTTCCGCTGTGGCTGTCTCTTTGATTGCGCGCGAACCAATAAGGGCACGAGAATCGTTCGCGCACTGGCAATTTCCGTCTTTCCCTTTTACGTTTGTCGATATGGATTTTTATGAACGCCTCAACGGGGCAACGGGTCTATCGAGCGTGCTTGACGCGCTGGGCTGGGACGAGCACGGGCTGGTCACGGTGGTTTCGCAGGATGCGCGCGGCGGCGCGGTGCTCGGTGTTGCGCACGCCGACCGTGTGGCGATCGAGAAATCGCTTGAGACCGGGCTGATGCATTATTATTCGCGCTCGCGAAAAAAATTGTGGCTCAAAGGGGAGCAAAGCGGGCACGTGCAACGTCTAATCAGTATGAGCTTCGATTGCGATGGCGACGCGGTGCTGGTCAAGGTGCGGCAGGTGAAGGCCAACTGCCACCGCGGCTTCCGCTCGTGCTTCAGTTACCGGTTGACAAAAAATAAGTCCAAAAATTGGATCATAAAGGAATCCGCCAAGCGGGTTTTCGACCCCAAGAAGGTGTACGGAAAGTAACGCGGCGACGCACAAGTGCATGTTCTTGCAGCGTTGTAAAAATTGAATAACTTGCGTCTGTCTTTCGTCGTAGTCATTGATTGCGGAGAAAATGAAGAGAGGGAGAATCATGCTGAAAAAGAATAGCCTGGAAATCGCCGCGATTCTGCTGGCGTGCTTTGCGGTCGTGATGTTGACCACGCCTTCGATGGCTCAGACCAAATTTCTGGAACGAATCCGCAAACATTACGCGCTCGATAAGTCGAACGGAAAATGCGATCTGTGTCATGAGCCCAAGAAGAACGAAGAGCCGGCGCGTAAGAATCTGAATCTGTACGGTGCGGCCATTCAAAAAGACCCGACCTTGAAGCCGCTGCTGGGTAAGGATGACAAATTCGCCTTTACTGTGGCCGACCTAGACGTCGTCAAGAATGCTGCGGCGAAACTGGATAAGGAAGACAGCGACAAAGACGGCGCGACCAACATCGAAGAACTCGACCTTGGCACGTTGCCTGGCGATCCCAAGAGCACGCCCGATAAGGTCAAGCTGACGAGGTATCGCAAGGAAAAAGGCATCCCCGATCCCGCGACGGCCTCAAAGAAGTAACCAGTATCTTGCAGAAAATTTAAAAAAGGCCGGCAGCGATGCCGGCCTTATTTATTTCAAGCAGATGTCGAGTCTTACGCGCTTTTTAAAAAAGCCAGCGAGTGGAGCAAGCCGGCTTTTTCGCCATCTTCGCTGCCGTTAAAATTTTCGTCTTCCAGCTCCACGCTGACCACGCCGCTGTAGCCGCTCTCTTTCAGGATGCGCAACACTTCGCTCCAGCGCGTGATGCCGTGTCCGGGAATCGTGTAGCGCCAAGCGTGCTCGCCGAAGCCGTGCGCTTTGACAAACGCGCTGCCTTGATAGATTCCGAACTCATACGCCGCGTCGGCGATGAGCTCGGTGTCCTTGGCGTGAACATGCCAGATTTTTGGGGCGAACTCTTTTAGGAAGCGGATGGGATCGACGCCGAGCCGGATCAGATGCGAGGGGTCGTAGTTGACGCCCGTCGATTTGGCGCCCAAATCCTTAATGAAACTACGATACGTTTCCGGCGTGCAGCAGAGGTTGGCGTACTGCGGCGCGCGGCCGGGCCAGCCTTCGATTGCGATGCGCGCGCCGGCTTCATCGGCGGCATGCGCGATCGGCGCGAAGCTCTCGACGGCCAGCGCGTACGCTTCGGGGCGCTTCATATTGACGTCATCGGGGATGATGCAGGTGAAGAAAATCTTCGCGCCAGCGGCGGCGGCTTCCTTGACGTACGCCACATTCTGCGCGATTACATCTTTGCGCTTGGCCGGGTCTTTCGACATGATCTGTCCGAAATCGACTAGGTCCGCTGAGCCGAGTTTCAGTCCTGCGCCGTGCAGCGCGGCGAAATCGTCCGCCGACGTGCGATTGAGATCGATGTGATCAAAGCCGCTGCTGCGCGCCCATTGCGCCAGCGCCTTGAGATCCTTCTTCTGCCATTCGCTTCCAATGCGCCGAAACCCGATGGGGAAATTGCCAGTGCGTGTGGCCATTGAAAACACTCCTGATGAAGAAAAGTTATTTCATTACATTGCGCAAGATTACGTTATCGATCGTGCACGCCGTTTCGCGCACGCGGAAGGTAACGGTTCCCTGAAGCTCGGGCAGGCCTTCAATTTTGAGCGACTTCGATTTTCCATTGATCGTAAAGGTCGCCTTGTCGTCGGTGATGGAGATATCCACGTGAGTCGGACCGCTCTTCCATTCACTCTTCTCGCTGGCCGGCGCTTTGACATTGCCCTGCAGCTGCACGTTCTTGTCGGAGAAGATTGCGGTCAGAATTTCGCGCTCGGTTCCGAACTCAATCGCGAAGAAATAACCCTGCGCGGAGTTCTGCAAATCGAAGTCGAAGCTCAAGCGCAGATTCTTAGCGGACATCGTACCGCCGATGGCCGTTCCCTTTAAGGAGATGTCCCCGCCGTCCGCCGATTCGAGCGTGAGTTTGTCGTTCTGCGTGGCCCAGCTTCCGGAGATCGCGTCCCAGTCGGACTGGTGCTGCCACTTGCTGAAGTCATAGATTTTCAGATTTTTCTGGTCGGGGAGCAGGCTGATCAGGCGCAGCGCGTTGGACGCCTCAGTCCCGCTCTGCAGAGCCAGTTCGATCTCCGCTTGAGCATTCTGCGGGCGATCGACCAGCAGCCACAGGTACGCCACTTCCAGGCCGCTGGGGTTGATCTGCAAGCGCTGGAAGATGCGGGTGAGGGATTGCGGATCGACGTCGCGAATGGGAATCGAAAGTGAGATTCCCCCGCTCTTCACATCCAGATTCAGGCCGTTGATTTTGGCCAGTGTCGCCTCGAGCTTCTTGCTTTCGATGCGGATGGAAATCGGTTTTCCGTTGAGCGCCAGCTTGCTGCGCTGCGCTTCAGCCTGCTGCAGCAATGTTTTTGCGGTCAGCACCTGATACTGGTCTTCCGAGATCGCCGCCGCCCATTTTGTTCCGCCCAATTCGTCGAGCGCCTTCTCTAGAATCTCGCCCGCCTTATCAAGCATCCCGGCTTTGATTGCGTTTTTAACCGCCCCGTCCTGCTCGGTGAACCGCGCCTCCGTCTGCGCGTCGATACTGTTCATCAGCGCCCGTGCCTGGGCGCCGAACTTTCCGGCCCCATCCGCCGAAAGCAGGCGCGTGCAGTAGAGTGCCGCCAATCGGTATTTTTTCTTCTCCGCCGCCTGCTGAGCCTTCTCCACTTCACCAGACAGAGAAAGATCGATCAGCGCCTCGGTATCCTGCAATTCTTTTCGCGCGCGCTTGGCTTCAGAGCTTCCTGGATATTTTGCAGCGAACGACGCCAGCGCGCCGCGAGCGCCATTGAAGTTACTACTGGCCAGCGCTTTGTCTCGGTCCTGTAGCGCCTTGGCATAATCGGCGGCGATGAGCGGATCGGACGATGCTACAAATTCAGGCTTGGCCAGCGGCGCGATCACCCTTGGCGGTGGCGCCGGCTTCTCGATTGGGGGCGGCTTCAGCGGTTCTGGTTTGGGCGGCGCCGCAGGTTCGGCCGGCTCATCCGGCGATTGCTGCGCGAACGCCGCCGGCGACTTCCCGGACTTATTCAAAAAAGTCACTAACACGGCGCCACAGACGATCACCGCCACAATGCCGGCAATCATCGGAATCTTCGAGCTGCTCGGCGCATCCGATCGGGGCGCGGCGGAGCTCTCCGGCTTGTCACGTTCCGCTGGCGCACGCGATAACTGCGGCTCTTTTTCGCGCTCCGTTTTTGCAGGAGGGTTGACGGCGGCGATCACGGCTGCCGCGGCGACCGGCGCTGATATGGCGGGCAACGCCATGGTGCGGTCGAGGTTCGCAGTGCTCTCATCCTGATAGACCAGCGTTGTTTTGCCGATGCTGATCGCGTCCCCGTCGCGCAGCACATAGGTTTCGATCTTGCGCCCGTTGACCTTTGTTCCATTGGAACTCTTCAAGTCCTCAAGCAGCATGCGTTCGCCGTCGGGGCGGACGCGGCAATGCGTGCGCGAGGCTTTTTCCTCATCGATCTGAATATGATTGCCCGGATTGCGCCCAATGGTCAATTCGCTGGCGATTTCGAAGTCGCGTGTCGAAAAATCGGCGGCGGTCACAATGAGCTTGGGCATCGGTTCCTCTACACAACTGCGCCATATTAAAGTCGATGGATTAAAACGTAAAACGGAAATCTTTGGAGCGCGGGTCTCCGGGTCTGCGTCACCGTGGTTGCGCTTTTCCCTCTCTCCTATTAGGGAGAGGTCGACGTGAGCGTAGCGAACGCGGAGGAGGGGTTAGCTCGAATTTGCAAACCACGCGTCCACCCCTCACCCCCAACCCCTCTCCCCGAAGGGGAGAGGGGAGAACAAGGGCAACTGCAAACGCAACCAACCTGACACATTGCCCGGGTTTCCCCGCCATTCATGCTGCGCGTCACATGTCACTCTCTATTTGAGGGTTTTCAGCGAGGCTACAAAATGCTTGAAGGCGGGAAACTCCGGGCGGCCCTCGGGCATCGAATCCTGGAGCGTCACAAGACTATGTTCGCCGGGATTGACGACGTAGATGACCACGTTGATTTTGGCGTTGCCGGTCAGCGTCAACAGATATGAAAGCCGCCACGATTTTCCTGGAATTGGCGATTCGCACTTTTCAAATTTTTCATTGCTGAGAACCGACTTTTGAGCAGCGGCGGATTTCTTGACGCCGTCCATGATTTCAGTGCGCGTGTGATCGTCGATTTCGTTGACCAGGTTGCCGGCCGAGACGGTAAAGCCCTGACCGGTCCTAGTGCTGAAGCACATGAAATTGGCGCCGCCCGGATGGGCCAGCCATTTCCACTCAGCGCCCGGCGCGGCGAGCGAGCAGTTGGCGTCGCGCAAGACCAGTCGCAGGCCGTCCAGCTTTTCCTTAGGCACCGCCGCGAATCCCGGTGGATCTGCCTGCACAGCAAGAACGCCGCGACTCAGCGCGGCGTTCAGCATTAAAAAAAGGAAGAGCAAGTTCGGTTTCATAAAGTTAACCAGAAACCAAAACCAGAAACCCTTAACCGACGTTATTAATCCTTCGGCGCGGGCTTGATCAAGTTCTTCAGGTATTTGCCGTACTTGGGCAGAATCTCGTCGGGATCGGTTTTTTCCTGGAGCACTTCGAGCGAGAGGTAGCCGCGGAAATTACCGTTCTTAAGGAAGTCGCAGACCTGCGTCATCGGCACGAAGCCTTCGCCGGGTTCGCAGGGCACGATCTTGGTGCGATCATCGTTGAAGGCGCAATCGTGAATGTGAACGTGGCGCACGTTATCGCAGATCGCATCGTAGGTATCTTCGACGGATTCCAGAACGCGGATCGGGTGCAGCACGTCCCAGAGCACGCCGAGCTTGGGCGAGAAGACCTGGCTGAGCACTTCGCCGATATATTTGGAGTGGCTGAAGGCGCCGTGCGTTTCGATTAGAATCATCGAGCGAATTTTTTCTTTGTCGGCGTACTCGCAGCATTCGTCGAGCGCCTCGGCGACGTAATCGATCACGCCGGAGGGTTCGAGGCCCGCTGCAATGTCGCCGCCGAAAATGCGGATGTAAGGAGCGCCGACGGAGTCGGCCATGCGCATGCACTGCTTGATGTTGTTGACGACCTTGTGGCGTTCAACCGAGTCGGGACTGGAGAGCGCGAAGGACGTGGCGATGCAGGAGACGGCCAGGTTGGCGGCGTCGAACTGCTTGCGCACTTCGCCCAGGTAATCGGCCGGGCTGTCCAGTTCCACACCATGCAGATGGCCTTTGCCGATGCGCAATTCCACACCGTCATAGCCGTACGTTTGCATGCCGTCGACGATGGCAGCGACAGTCCACTCCGGGCAGACCCACGTCGTAAAACTGGTCTTCAAATTATAGGTATTGGCGTACGCTGTTGCCATGAAGCAAATGACTCCCCGATTTTCTACGCACGGCGCGTTCGGTCAAAAAACAATCCACCCGCCGAGGGCTTCTCGGCCGCGATGGGCCCGATAGCCTGAAAAGAAACGAACGGGGAGAAAGTGTAGAAAGTCGCGGGGTCATAGTCAAGGCAAACACGGAAGTAAAAGAAGTAAAACGTGAAACGTAAAACGTAAGGGGCTGATTTTGCGGACCGGAAATTCAGAGACCAAAACCGTTTTTAAGGCAATCTCAACTATTTACGAACGGCGTGGAGCGAATTTACGCGGCGGTGTTTGGCCGGTGGCCGGTAGCCGGTAGCCGTGGTTGCCAAGGAGCAAGACGGCTGTATCGTCTTGCTCCTTGCTGAGGCGCGT
>Ga0105047_10004923_pt1 | contig 23120 bp, 13 predicted proteins | sample MAT04_FD_78384 | JGI IMG/M metagenome (GOLD analysis project Ga0105047, IMG submission 78384) | Freshwater microbial communities from Lake Fryxell liftoff mats and glacier meltwater in Antarctica - MAT-04 (megahit assembly) | ecosystem: Environmental > Aquatic > Freshwater > Ice > Liftoff... | reverse complement strand
GGCAATACCCAGACTGCAGGATCTATCTCTCTTGGCGCAGCGATGACTGGTGGAACTATCAACATCGGAGGAACAGGTCTTCAGACTGGTGCGATAACAATTGGTGGCGGTACGGGAGCACAAATAGTAAACCTTGCCACAGGAGGAACAGGAGTAAAGACCGTTAATCTAGGTAACGGCGCTGTAGCAAACATCCTCTCAATTGGCTCGATAACCGGCGCAGCCTCGACGCTTATTAATGCAGGTACGGGAGATCTAACACTTGCATCAACTGACCAAGTCTTCCTCCAGTCCAGTAAAGCAGCTGGTGGCACCACGACTGAAGCTATCAGAATCCGATCAACAATCGATCTTGGCGTAGCTGATGAGCTCCTTCAGATAAGCGATAGCGCTGGGGACTTTTTAACAGTTCTGGGAAATGGAAATGTTGGCATAGGCTCAGTTGGGCCCGTCGCGACCCTTAATGTAAGATCATCCACAGCTGCCACACCTATCACTATATTTTCAGCAGGCATAGCTCCTACCGTAGATATGGTTGCGATTACTAACGCTGGCTTTGCTAACGTGACTGCTGGCGCAAATGCACTATCGATTAACTACACTGGTGGCGCTGCCAACGTTGAGGCATCTGCACAGAGAATTGATCTCGCTGCAGGCACAACAGCTGGTGGCATATGGAGTGGTATACGCATAGTGCCGACAACGACAAGTACTGCCGGCGTGACGATGAACGCGATCAAACTTGAGAACATCACCGGTGGCGCTGGCAATGAGTATGGCCTGAACATAGGCACTGGCTACGATGCAGCAGCGACTGTCTCTGCCAATCTTTCGCTCATCGTCCCATCGGGTAATGATGCTGCTACCTCTCTCAACCTGTTTAATAGAGGAACATTTAATCTTCGTTCCTCAGCCGGTGGCGATGCTGGCCTAATCTCCCGACTCTTTGTATCTGCCACAGGAAATGTCGGCATTAACACTACCAATCCTCTCTACAAGCTTCAGGTTGGTGCACCTGCAGGTAATGACAGTATTGGCGCAAGTCAGCTCATCGATCTTGATAATTCAGCATACTATCTCGACCCTGCAGGAGCATATGCATCTGCATCTCTTGCTGCAAACCTCGTCTTCCAAAAACCATCCTCAGGCGTGCATAATATCGACGTCTTAAACGGAAGTGCTTTTGCGTTTAGGACATCACTAGGAGGAGAAGGATCTGCAGGCTCGCTTATGACAGAGCGCATGCGTCTGACTTCAAATGGCAACGTCGGCATCGGAACGACGGCACCCATAGCTCCATTTACCGTTGAGTCAACACCTGCTGGAAACGGAATCCTTGCCCGATTTGCCAATGCAGCTGGGGGCATGCTTCAGCTGACCGATTCTGGGGGCGAGGACTGGACGATCGGTGCGCTCGATGGCAGCAATGCATTTGCGATATTCCAAGATCGAACACCGAGTACTGCTGGAACAGAACGATTTAGAATTGCCCAGGGTGGTAACGTAGGAATTGGCACGAGCTCGCCACTGGGTCTCCTTAATCTCAGTGGTGCTGCTACCGGAAAAGCGCTTGCGATCTTCTCCACCAATAACACTACCGATGATATCTTTACTGCCTCCAGCTCTGCTGGGACACGCTTCACCATCGCTGCCGATGGCAACATCATCCTCGGAGGCAAGGATAAAGATGCATACCTAGGCACTAACCCATTACTGAGAGCTTATAATTCTAGTGGCACTAACCAAACAGGTGAAAGCCTCTATCTCGCTGCTGGAAAAGGTACAGGGACGGGGGCGGGTGGATACATCGGTCTTAAAACAGCCACACGAGGAGATGGCATAGCAGTTCCGATTAATCAATACGCGGATTGTGGCTATACGAGCCTAGGAATCACTCTGAGCTGCAGCTTCTCAATTCCTCCAGAGTCAAATAACGCTGCGCTAGTCGTGGGCATATCCTATGAAGTTGCTGCTACATTCACTGTCACCTACGATGGCGTATCTTTGACGGAAATTGGAACAGTCGCAGGTTCAACAGCTAAAATCCGAATGTTCGCACTCTACAATCCAAATCCTGGAAGAAATACCCTAACTATTACGTCGAGTGCGGGAAGTCAAAATATCAACGCAGGTGCTATTCTCCTCACCGGTGTTGATCCAACAATCGCCATAGGATCTCTTAATACGAGCACTGCTGGTGAAAATACGAGTACTTTTCCAAGCGTCGCAGTGACTTCTGTAGATGGGGACTATGTGATCGGCTACGTATCACACTTCAATGGAAATGTGAGCTGTACAGCAGGAACAGGTGAACGAGAGTTTTCAGACGGAACATCTGGCGTTACTACAGATCCAGCTGGTTGTGGTATGTGGCAGAATGCTACGAGTGCATCGACAACGATCGCACCCATACTCTCAGGATCTACCGCGTGGACGATTAGAGGTGTTTCGTTCCGGCCACTCCAATCAACGGCTAACGCTACCGCCATGAATCGGATCATTATTGACGATAGAGGCAGGGTTGGAATTGGAGGGACAAATCCAAGCTATAGTCTCGATGTCTATGGCGATGTGAGATTTGCCAGCGGGTCAGCAGAAACATCGGCGACCTATGGGATTACATTTAAACCAAATCAGATAGATCCCGGATTAATGGGAGGAACCGATGAGATGAGTACCATCGAAGGACCTACGAGTCGCGGATTTGCCCTTGACCTGCGTAATAATAGCGCAACAGACACACTCGCTTTCCGCTATTCTGCTGCGAATACAACAGATATAGACACTGTTGGTTTTGTTATGTTGGGAGATGGAAATGTCGGCATAGGCATCACCAACCCAGGATCTAAATTTGAGGTTAACGGCGATATACGACTTGATGCTAGCCAAACAGCTACCGCAAATGGTCTTTGCCACTCAGGCGGAAATACAGCCACAACGTTTACGGACCGATACATCGTCGCTTGTAGTGGAGCCCCTACTGACATTGCGGAGTTTTATCCTGGAATCGCAGATGCTAATCCGGGAGATCTTATGATGCTTGATCCAAATGAAGATCCTAATTTACCTTTTAAAGTAGTCAAGGCAACGAGCAACCAACAAGGAAAAATTATTGGAATAGTCTCGACAACCCCTAGCGGTCCTAACGGAAAACCACTAGGATATGGTAACTACCCTGAAAACCTAAATCCACGCGCGTTAGGACTTTCAGGACGAGTACCACTGAAAATTTCACTAGAAAACGGTCCTATTCAAAAAGGTGACTGGCTCACAGCATCTTCTCAACCAGGCGTTGCAATGAAGGCAACTGGTGCAGGATATGTCATAGGGCGTGCATTGGAAGGCTATGATGGAAGTGTTTCTGTCTCAGCTGGAACACGGGATCAGGAACAAAAAAGAATAGAGGTGGGAATTGGCTATAATCCCAATCCTGTTGACCCCCCAGCAGGCGTTGGAAAGATCGTAGCTATTACACAACCAACCTTCTATGATCCAAGCATCTTTGTTGCTAGCTCAGGAAATCTTAATATTAGCGGAAATGATGAGGGCACATTTCAGGCTTGGGCTGGACAGTATCAGTTCCAGAATAAAGGCGGATTTGCTGAGGCAGTTATCGCGAGGCTCACAGCGGGGCTGATTAGAACTCAGCAACTAATCGTTAATGGTTCATCGACATTCTTTGGTACGATTCAAGCCCAGGCTATAAATGCATCAGCTGTTACAGTCAGTAGCCTCAATATTGGCGGCCAGACACTGCGCGACTATATTATTGATGTAATCTCCAATTCGCCATTAGCTATAAGCAATTCGCAGGGTATAACCTCCCCTGTAGCTAATGTTGACCAGTTAAATACGAATGTCATCTCGCCTCTGGCAGGACCTGAGATAAAAATCAATGGTGATCTAGCAATTAAAAAGACAAATAATACTGGCGGCAATCTCAGTATCGAGGGCAATGCATCGATCAGTGGATCGCTCGCGGGAGCTGATGCCTCATTCTCAGGAACACTTAGAGCAGATCGTATTATCGCAAATGATATCGAGGGACTTAATGCTCGAATCGCTAGTATCACAGCTGATGCAGTCAATGCCCATGCTATCACCGCGTCAAACGCGGCTATCGCTAATATCTATAACACCTATAACTCAGCGAGTGAAAGTGGCTACTTAGCTGGTGGCCAACTCCCAGCCAACTTCATCAGCAGCTCTCTGTACTCTGATGTCGCAAATATTGCTAGCCTCTCAGCGAACCTTGCATACATCCCTAATTTCTCTGCTGACACCGCGACAATTAACCAAGGGCTCATGGTCTTTGGCTCTACAAGTCTTTCTGACACATCAATTGCTGGTCAGCTCTCAGTTAATGGATCACTCATCATTGCCGATAATAGTATCAATGTCTTAGGGAGCACTCTTGAGATTCAGCCCCTCAGACAAGGAAGTGTCTCTTTTGAGGGCGGACTTGTTCAGATCGATACTGATGGCAACATGACCGTTAATGGGAATGCGAACTTCGCAAATAACGTAACTGTTGAGGGTGTCCTCTCTGCTCGAATTGTCAGCCCAGTACCTGATAGTGATCTGATCATCCAGCTCCCTGGAAGTGATGCTGACCAAGGAACAATTGCCGTAGATCGACCGGGCTTGGTTGTTAAAAATGGATCTGGCAGCGCAGTGCTAAAGATCACCGATGTCGGAGACATCATCGCATCCGGAGCAGCGCTGGCTAGTCAGTTCCAGGTAGTCAGAGGCGTCTCGGCTGATACATCTAATATTACGACAATTGCTACGGCATCAGCCGGAACTGCAGTTATTAAACAGGGACAATTCGAGCGAACCATCATCAGTCCTTATGTCACCGAGAAATCACTTGTCTACATCACAGCGACCACCAACACAAATGGCCTAACTCCGTTTGTCGCAAGACAGGTTGCCCATTCGGCAGGCTCAGGGCAAGCTCCAGAAATTAAGGGTTCATTTACTGTTCGCATCCCCACTCTCCAGACCCAAGATATCAAGATCAATTGGTGGATCATCAACTGACGACGCAGTCGTCATCCCGGAAAGCTGGCCTATCCGGGGTGACAGACTCCAGAAGAGATAATTCTCACTACCTACTACCTCCTTTTTATCTCTATGTGCTTAGCTGCTATAATCACTCTCCATGGAATTTTATTTTCAAATTGGCCTCGTTCTTTTACTCGTATTCCTTAATGGATACTTTGTCGCGTCTGAGTTCGCGCTCGTCTCTGTCCGAAAGACACGCATTGATGAACTGGCTAAAAGAGGTCATGCAACAGCAAAAGTACTCCAAAAAGCGTTAACAGAGCTCGACAGCTACATCTCTGCTACACAGCTAGGGATTACTCTAGCTAGCCTAGCACTAGGATGGATCGGTGAACCAGCTATTGCGCACTTTTTAGAGCCATTACTTTATTTTTTGCCTGCAGAATCAGCATTAATCACATCGCATACGTTATCAATTATAATTGCATTTAGCATTATTACCTGTCTGCACATCGTCATCGGCGAATTAGCTCCTAAATCAATCGCTCTACAGAAATCTGAGTCAACAGCCCTTTTTATTATTACACCACTAATAATCTTTACTAAAATATTTAAACCCTTTATCTGGTTCCTAAGTAGTATGGGTCATCAAGTCATAAAACTTCTTCGGATTACGCCTCCATCAGGACGACAACTGCTCCATTCTGAGGAAGAGGTCAGGATGATCCTTCGCCAAAGTAGTGATGGTGGAATCTTGTCTCCTAAAGAGGTGGAGATGGTTTATAACGTTTTTCAACTCGGTGATATTCCCGTAAAAGTTATTATGGTTCCAAAAACAGAGATCTTGGCATTTAACATCACCAGCACCCTTAAGCAGGTTGTTAAAAAAATTGAACTTCACCCACACAGCAGATTTCCCGTCTTTGAAAACTCGATCGATAACATAGTTGGATTTATCCATGTAAAGGATATTTATCGAACACTCATTAAAAAAGGTGGCGATCTCCGACTTTCACAGATAAAAATAATTCGCGATGTAATCACGGTTCCTGAAGTTAAAAAAATTGATGCTGTTCTCCAAGAGATGCGAAGGAAAAGAGTTCATTTAGCTATAGTGAGCGATGAGTTCGGGGGCACTAATGGCGTCGTAACACTTGAAGATATTATCGAAAGCCTAGTCGGTGAGATAGATGATGAATTTGATCAGCCAAATAAAGATATCGCCACTCAAAAAGATGGGAGCTTTATCGTCCAGGGCTATACCCCTATTGAGGATATGCGAAAGAAGTTTAACCTCGTCCTAAAAGGGTTAGGCTACGCAACAATTGGCGGACTTGTCTTTGGCCTACTTGGCCATGAGCCCCGTGTAGGCGATGAAGTTGAGATCAACAACCTCCATATGGAAGTTCTGAAAGTTGATGGGAAGAGGATAAAAACGCTCAAAGTAAAACGACTCCGAAAACGAGGTGCATCCCCTACTCGATCGTAAGATCTTTTATCTCATGTAACTTCTTTGCATAGTCTTTTTAATGAACTCTCCTCGCAGAAAGCTACGAGGCATCTGTCATTCCCGGCCTGCCCACCTATGGAGGGATCGGAAATCCACGCTTTTCCCTGAAGGCCTCGCCTTGACTTTGCAAGGCGAGGCCTTGTAAAATTTAGTTGTGCCTGCCAAAAATTCTCGAAAACAGTATCAAGCAAATGGGTACTACCATATATACAACCGCGGAGTTGAAAAAAGAATTATTTTTCTTGATAAACAAGACTATAACGTTTTCCTCTCCTACTTTAAAGACTATCTCTTGAAGAAAGATACTCAAGGACTCCAAGAGCAACTTCTTGATAAGACCCTGACACCAAAGGAAAAAGACAAAATCCTAAAGCAGCTTCGCCTAAACAACTTTGCTGAACAAATAACAATGTTAGCATACTGCCTTATGCCCAATCACTTTCACTTCTTTGTAAAACAGACAGAGACAAATTCTATTGATGCTTTTATGAATTCTCTTGGTACTCGCTACACGATGTATTTTAATAAAAAATACCAAAGAGTTGGTTCATTATACCAAGGAGTATATAAAGCAGTCGCAGTCACAACTGAAGAACAATTTCTCCATCTCAGCCGTTATATCCATCGCCAGGCGCTAACTTTGCAAGGCGAGGCCTTGCAAGAAAGACAGCCGTGTTCTTATCCAGAATACATCGGGACAAGGAATACTGAATGGGTAGATCCCAACGACGTGTTGGCTTACTTTTCTCGTACCAACCCGCAGCTTACATATAAGTCTTTTGTGCTACAAGACGATAGCGGTTCATGCCCACTTCTTAAAACGTTCACCATTGAGAACTGTTAGATATTTGATACGCTATGGCCTCTTTTGCAAGGCCTCGCCTTACAAGGATATATATGAAAGTTAAGCCTGGATACCTACTCAATAACCAAACCTTTAATCTGTCCTAGATGCTTCTGATAGTCTTTTCGGTCGTGGACGAACTTCTTATACGAATAAATTGATGCAAAGAGTCCCAAGACTGGCTTTCTGTTACAAAGCAATGTCGTCGCGCTGTCTATATACTCACCATAGCTTGACCATGGATACTCAGGCTCTTTACTGAGTCCTGCGATCACAGGATCTAAATGAATATACCGGGAAATATGTGACAGTTGGTCATCCGGCTTCACTCGCGCAGCCTTATATCTCCCCTGAAATAGACCCCCTGTACGTTTATATTTAGCATTAAAGTACTGGGTATATGCATTTGAAAGCTGCTTCATAAATACAGAAATACCCACATCGCTTTTTTGCTTTAGTATGAGATGAAAATGATTGGGCATTAGACAATAAGTCAGCAGGTCAACGTCTTTTGCTACATTTTTATTAAATAGTCGTATCGGAAGAGCATGGTAGCGACGGAGAACTTTTTCAAGGGGGGTGAGATAAATATAGAGATAGTAGAGAAATAAATGATAATCCTCATCATCGTAAAAAATTACCCTTTTTTCAACACCAGTATTAAATACGTGATAAATAGAGTCTTTTGAAAATTCTCGAATGACATATTTGGAGGGCATATAAAAAGTATAGCCTACTCCCATCAGGGGTTCAATACTTCAATCAATTATTAGTAGGGTTGAACCCGTATAATACTTGTTGATTCAATCTTTCGTTACTATTTATAGATATTTAAAATAGCGGGTTGAACCCATAACTTTTCTGATTGACAGGCTTTTAGTAGGTCTGGTACTGTGGATGAAGAGAAGAAAAAGACATGAACAATTCAAAACGCGAACTTCTATCATATTTAGAGAATGTATCCTTATTCTTACTAGGAATTACCCTCTTTGCCTTCCCCCTTCTGTTTACGACACTATTGACTGATGCATTTTCTCTGCCAAAACAAGTTCTTTTTGCTGTAACAACGACACTTTCTTTAGTGGTATTAAGTATCCGAATGATAATAGAGGGCAGAGTTAGGCTCAGAACTACTCCTTTTGATTTACCCGTACTCCTTTTTGGCCTAGTACTATTTATATCAGCGATCCTTTCATCAAGTCGAAGCGACGCCCTAGCTAGCTTCGTACCCTTATTCTTCACGATACTCCTCTTCTTTACAGTAACTAATGTCATTCGTAGTAAAAGCGCTATTATGTTTGGAGTTTCAAGTCTTTTAGCAGGTACTACTATTGCAACCATTCTCTCACTGCTCTCATTCTTTAAGATCTACGTACTACCTTTTACCTATGCTCGTGTGCAGACATTTACCACATTTGGATCCCTCCTTGACCAAGCTATCTTTCTTGCCATCATTGTTCCTATGGCCGGCTACCTCGCATGGCCAATCATCAGTCCACTTTTCAGTAGTAAAAATAGCGATTTAAATGTTTTTGGCAACGCCAAATCTACCGACTCAATTAACCCTCTAAGTATCGCTGCTACCATCTCATTTGCTATCTTAACTATTGGCCTACTTGTGAGCGTTTATATGCTTGCAACCATCCAAAAACCACTTATTCTTCCTTTTGTAACAGGCTTCCAAACAGCACTAGCAGCTATTTCACAGGACACAGGACGAATACTTCAGGGCTTTCTTCTGGGGAGTGGTTACGGGACATATATGAATGATTTTACCCGCTTTAAGCAAGCTGCTTACAACACTGATCCTCGACTTTGGTCATTTACCTTCTTTAAATCAAGTAGTTATGTGCTTGAGCTTCTCGCTACAACAGGATTCTTAGGATTCTTATCATTCATCTTTATTGCCTATCGCGTAGTAAGGGAGCGCTCTTTCTTTTTACCAGTCATAATAGCTCTGATTGCAGCATTTATTCTCCCCTTATCATTTGTACTTCAGGCACTCGTCTTTATCACGATCGGAATCTTCGCGGTGCTTAGAGCACAACATTCCCCTTCTCGCTACGCTGATCTTGAGTTTTATCTCGTAACCCTCAAGCATGGCCTGATCCTTGCTCAACCTGAAGGCGAAAGAGCACCACATGACCCTGTTAGCACACGATATGGTAAGATCTTACCCTTTGCCTTCGTAATCATCATCCTAGCGCTTATTGGCTATGTAGGATATATTTCGACTACTTACATCATCTCGGACATGACATTTCAACGCTCGCTCATCGCAGCATCTAAGAACAATGCACAGGAAACCTATACGTTACAGGCTAAAGCCATCTCACAATTCCCTTATCGTGATTCCTATCACCGAACATTCTCTCAGACCAACCTTACGATCGCTAATGCGCTTGCAGCTAACCAGCCAAAGGGATCTTCCCCATCTGCAGAGGCACAGCAGCAGATTGTCGGACTTATCCAACAATCAATTAACTATGGTCGTAATGCTGTTAGCGTTTCTCCGCAGTCAGCACTTAATTGGAATAGTCTTTCAGGAACTTACCGTTCACTCATAGGTTTTGGACAAAACGCTGAGCAGTTTGCAGTAACAACCAACCAGCAGGCAATTGCTCTAGATCCAAGCAATCCTCAACAATATATATCTCTAGGCGGCATCTATTATCAATTAGGTCTTTGGGATGAAGCTATTCGCCAATTCCAGCTCGCCGCCAATCTTAAGTCTGACTATGCAAATGCATACTACAACCTTGGTCATGCGTATGAGAGCAAGGGTGATGAAGCAAGTCTGAGAAACGCACTTCAGGCATATCAGATCGTGGCATCCCTCACTACAGCTGATAAAGCTAGCAACGACAAAGTAAAAGCTGAGATAGAGGCTCTGCAGAAGAAGATTAATGGCCAGGCCGCTGGACAACAGGCGCAAGCAGAGCAACAACAGGCAGCATCTGATCTCACGGTTAATCAGCCTGGGGCACAGCTTCCAGACCGAGACCCTAAAGCGCAAATTGAGGCTCCACCCACTTCGACGCGAGGTGAGCCAAAGACCTCTCTCACTACAACCCCAACCAAGGAGCCCACTCCTACCCCCAGTCAGTAGATAGCGTCTAGTGACTAGTAGTTAGCGTCTAGTAACTAGGGCTTAGTTAAAAAAGCTATAATCTATCCTCTATACGCTAACAATTATATCCTCATCCGCTAACCGCTAACCGCTAACCGCTAACCGCTAACCGCTAACCGCTAACCGCTAACCGCTAACCGCTAACCGCTAACCGCTAACCGCTAACCGCTAAATAGTTTGCCATCAAAAAACCAGATGTTTTCAAAATTGCTCTTGATACGTATCTGGTTTTAAGAAATAAAAGCTAGTCCCTATTAAGGATTAGCCTCGTATTTAACGATGTTTTGCAAAACAATCGCGGCAATAAACTGGTTTATCACCTTTTGGTTGGAATGGAACGGTTGTTTGCTGACCACAATCAGCGCATGTTACTGGGAACATTTCGCGGGGGCCTTGGCCACCACCATTAAAACCACCTCCACTACCACCTTGTCGTTGTGCTTTGTGCTTTACACGACAGTCTGGGCAACGCGTTGGAGCGTTGTCAAAACCTTTAGATGCATAGAACTCTTGTTCTGAAGCAGTCCATGTAAACTCTTGGCCACAATCGCGGCATGTTAATGTTTTATCTTGAAAATTCACTTAGGATTCACCTCCTTTACTTTTATATCTTAAGGTTCCTAAGCGAAAACTGAGGAATTTTGAGGTCCTTTTGTTAGCTAGAATACCGATCTCTCAATACCTGAGAGCTGTTTGTATTATATCACAGGTATGCAAGTAGTGCAAAGTGGATCATGTGCGAGCGGGTAGTAATTAGCGTCTAGTTATTAGTGTGTAGGTATTAGTTCATAGATATTTGTATTTCTTAGACCCTACCCACTAGTTACTACACACTACCTAACGTGTGGACCGGAAGAGATTCGAACTCTCAACCCCCTCCATGCCATGGAGGTACGCTACCGTTGCGCCACCGGCCCAAAGACGAATATTTCGTATATGGTATGTAACAAAGAAAGGCTATACACCAAATAATTGATACAAAATACTGTAAACCACACCCTAACCTACCCACTAGGGCTGTGCCTGTTTTTTGACCTCATTATAAACCATACCTGAAATCACCCGTATACTTAATGCTAGCTTGTTAAAATCTGATCCCCGAGACATGACACAGAGTAGATAAGGACTATCCTTAAAGTAAACGATTCCACAATCATGAAGTTGCTGCTTATTATCAAAAGTCCTCTCACCGAATTTGTTAGCAACCACTACGCTTCTTGGGACCCCCCCTCGTATTCCATCTGCAAAGTCTACCTTTGTCAGCAGCTCTAAGGCCTGTTGAGAGGTCTCCTTACGAAGGTATGATGCGTTATAGAGAATCCTAAAAAACGATGCGTTATCCAGAACTGACATATAATCCTCCGTACCCCTCACTCCCGGAATGGTAATTCCAAGGTCCATAAACACCCTATCCTGAACGGATAATGGTAAATTCTGAATAAGAAGCCCCATCGCATTATTATCTGAAAAAACGATCATCCGATAAAGCAAGTCCTCTATACCATACTCATCTCCCGTTTTCATGGGCGTACGAGGACGCACTACCTCAATCTCATTACGATCAATAGTATCTGTGTATTTAATTTTTTTCTTAAAGAACTCAGGGGTAGACTCAAACTGTTTATAATAAGCGATCAGAATGGGAATCTTAAGTAGGCTTGCTGGAGAAAAACTTTCTTTCTCATTTACCCCTATCCCCGCTCCGTTATTAAGATTTCTAAAATAGACTGATATATTGTCAATTGCTGAATCTGCTTCTAATTTTTTTACCCTATCTTCTAACGCATAGCGAAATGTCACGAACTGCTTAGTCAACACCCTCTCTCCAACCTCACACTCAAGAAGCGGGTTGATGAGCGAATGCCCGCCCTGCCTCACTTGATGCGCTGAGTCGTCTAGCGTCTCCTGCTGAGACGGGTGAATAAGTAGGCGATCAAACCCCATACCTAGAGCCATCCCTAAGACAACTAATAAAAAACTCAGTCCTATTTTTTTCATGATTAAAGAAATTGTAGCGGATTAAGAAGCGCACCGTTCTTACTAATCTCAAAGTGAACATGGGGGCCAGTAGTACGACCTGTCATACCCACCCAGCCAATGACGGTCTTACCTGCTATCACAGTATCTCCTACGCTCACGTTGGCATTTGACATATGGGCATAATGAGTCGTGTAGCCATTATCTCCTTGGATATAAACATTATTTCCATACCCACCATCATAGGTCCCAAGATGAACTGAAGATACCGTACCATTATTGGAGGCAACAATTGGCGAACCGATATTGCCGGTAATATCCAGGGCCATGTGGTACCAGGAGGCATACTGTGATACCCCCGTGCTTCCCGGAAGTGGGAATGAGAACCCGCCACCACTCACTGAGCCCTGTGCTACGTAAGTGTACTGCTGTTGCCTGATCACATTACGCTGGGTGTTAGTAGCGCTTGGCTTAATACCGTCGGGAACGAGCAGCTCCTGCCCATCAACAAGCGCGAATGTCTCTGCATTTGCGAATTCATTAAAGGGAAAGTCAACTATCTTCTGAGCCTCTGTGTCATACTTTTTAGCTATCGTATAGACAGTATCGCCCTTTGAGACCTTATGCATAATTCCTGTGACAGGGAGGATGTCGAGGTTATCTCCAACGCCAATATCATCTGAGCTGAGATCATTTGTCCATTTGATAGTTTCTGTTGTTATCCCGAATTTTCTAGCAACCGTTGAGAGAGTATCCCCTTTTTGGACAGTGTAAACGATAACTTTATCTCGAGGCTTTTCTGATCTGTCTGTTGAAAAAACATTCTCGCTAATATTAATCGATTGCTGTTGATTTTCGGCATTTGCTAGATCGGTATTTGCCCTCGCTTGTTCCGTAAAAACTGGGTAGGTATCAGCCAAGTAAGGGCCAATTAAAACACCCATACCTAGAACGCCCATCGTTGCTAAATGGAGAAAGGGTCGATTATAGCGCCCTCTTTTCATGAGAAAAAACTTAACGAGATAATTTTTATTTTTTTCAAAGATATGAAATGAGGTCGTAATTTTACGCCTGAGGTAATAGAAAAAGAAAAATTCCCCAAAGCTAAAGAGGTGACCTATAATTTTAGTGCGCGTGCCTAAAAAACGGAACTTTAGCTGACGAATACTCATAGAGGTGAGTGATCATGGTACCAAACGAGGCTGGGGTTGTCAAACCAAGTCTAGCTTGGTCAAACCTACTTATCCTGTCCGAGGTTATCGAGGAACTCTTCGTTGTTTTCGGTTTTGTTGAGCTGCTCGATAAGCAGTGAAGTTCGCTCATCAGAATTAAGCATATCCATCATTCGTCGCATAGTTACAATCTTTTTAAGATTTTTTTCAGAAAGAAGGAGCTCTTCCTGCCTTGTTCCCGATCGTTCAATATTAATTGCTGGATAGACACGTCGCTCTGCAAGTCGTCGGTCTAGATGAAGCTCCATGTTACCTGTACCCTTAAATTCTTCATACACTAGATCATCAAGTCGAGATCCGGTCTCAACGAGAGCTGTACCGATGATAGTTAGTGATCCACCCTCCTGACAGTTACGAGCTGCTCCGAAAAATCGCTTTGCAGGCCAGAGAGCCGCAGGATCAAATCCTCCCGTAAGAGTTCTCCCTGATGGTGCTACTGATAGATTATAAGCACGCGCAAGCCGAGTAATAGAGTCAAGAAGAATTACTACGTCTTTACCCAGCTCAACCAAGCGCTTTGCACGCTCAAGGCTGATCTCTGCAACGCGGGTTTGGGCCTCAGGTGGTTCATCGAAATTAGATGCGATAACTTCCCCACGAACAGACATGCTTAAATCAGTTACTTCCTCCGGTCGCTCTCCTATAAGCGCAGCCATGAGGTGGACATCAGGAAAGTTCTTGGTGATACCAGCAGCTATATCTTTCATAATTGTTGTTTTTCCAGCTTTTGGAGGAGAAACAATCATCCCTCGCTGACCCATACCAATAGGTGCTACAAGGTCAAGGATTCGTGTAGAAAGGGGTGATTTGCCCGTAGCGAGTGTTAGTTGCTGTTTAGGATAAATAGGGGTCAAGTCATCAAACCATGGCCTGCGAAGTGACTCTTCGGGAGAGAGGTCATTTACCTTCTCTACTTTTAAGAGACCATAGTATCGCTCTGAATCTTTTGGGGGTCTTGCAACTCCCTCGACTTTATCTCCACCGCGGAGCATAAAGCGACGAATCTGTGATTGGGAAATGTAAATATCTCTGTTTGAAGGGATAAATTTAGGACGTAAAAATCCATGACCCTCAGGTTGCATGTCTAAAAAGCCGATCACATTTTCTGTGGGAACACTCTGAACCTGTGGCGCATAGTGAGTGGCGCCTGCATAGTTATCTCGTTGATACCGCTGTGGCTGATCAGCCATAGGAGCTGGAGCCTGAGTTAGAACAGGTTCCTGTATGGGCGCTGGACTAGGAGCATCGTTTTCTATAACTGGCTCAACGACAGCCAAAACCGGCTCATCTGATGGAGCCTGTCCGACAAATTCAGAGACAGCTTGTGGTGTGGATTTTTTATTTACCATACATTTAGTTACTTATCAATTTTGTGAAAATGGGTGAAAGAGTATATGTGATTATAGGAATTGTCTTGCAGACACCGATTGCCCAACTGAGAAAAATCGGAGTAGAAATTGAAGACAAGTGTATTACACCACATAGACTCGTCTTTGTCAAGAAGACAATCCCACCTGAGACTTTGACATCTGTACTCTCCCGTGCTATCCTTGCACCCTACAATCCAGTATTATGAGACTCACAATAGCGTTATTCATCGGACTAGTCGCAGGAGTTTTTTTTAGCTCATCTGCCTTTGCGTCAGCGGCACCAACTCCCAATACCTGCCAACCCCTTTATAATGGTGGGACGTTTTGTAAAAACAGCAATCTCCTAACGATTAATAAAATGGTGCTTAAGCCTGATGTCGTCTCTATACCTGGAAAACCCTTTACCTCAAGTGATTTTATCGAGAACATAGCCAGTAATGATGCCAGATACCCCGCTAATTCCCCTACCGCATTTCGCATCAGCGTTACCAATACATCTAACAGCGTACTTAAAAATATCGTTGTTAAGGATATTTTTCCTCCACGCTTTCTTACATTTATCAATGGAATCGGATCGTATGATGACGCGTCGCGAACATTTAGCACTACGATCGCCGAGTTAAAGACTAAAGAGACTAAGGATATTACTATCCTAGTTATGACAGCAAGACCTGAAGATCTCCCAACAAATGAACGGGCACTTTGCACAATCAATCTCGCCGTGGCTACCGTAAATAATAAGACTAGCCAGGACAGTGCGCAAATCTGTGTAGCGAGACAAGAAAGCATCACAAGCTTGAGTATGCCTAAAAAGTCTACGCAAAACCCGACGATTACCAAGGGTGGACTTCCCATTGCATCCCCCCTCACACCTGAAGCGGCAAAGCGTACGCCCTCAACTGGACCTGAAATGGTCGCACTTTTTGGGCTAATCCCAGCTGCTGGACTTGGCCTTCTTCTTCGCCGAAAAACAACCTAATCCCACTTGACCTATACTATAAGACTATACTATAATCCCTTATACGCTTTTTCTTCTTCCCCTTCGACAAGATCGGACAAGAATACCTGGCGTAACGCACGTTGACAAGGCATGCAATTAAATAGTCATCCACATGGCGTGGCTGACTAAGTAGATACAAGGGAGGGTCCCATGAATCGTCACTCTCAGTCTGGATCAAACGATCAAGTCCCTAAGCCAATAGCCTTTCTCTTGAAATGGCTCGGGGTTGGGAGGACGATTGTCCTCAGCGAGCTCTCCAACGCCCAGAGGGTCAGAGAGATTCTCTGGGTACACAAAGTCCCGCATTCCTGGATCTTATCCAGGCTCATTGCCTTTCAGGCGCGAAACTGGTTTCGACCCTGGGCCGTGAAGCTTGCATATCTTGGCACGCTGGCTCTCTGGCAGGGAGGATCTCTTCTCCTTTCCAGCTGGAATGCTTGGATAGGACTCGTGTGGTTCCTCATTCCGACAATCTACGTATTATACGTACTGACGGAGCTGATCAAGTTCGTGAAGATGAAAACTTCTCCAAAGACCAAAGGGTAACGTTTCGTTCACAGATCCTGTATGGGTCGTCCGTACGGACGACCCATACTAAACACATTGCATGCCTTGTTTTTTCAATTTTCCCTGAAAACCACTTCCAGCATTTTATGAATAGAGGCTTTTTTCTTTTGGTGGAGTATATGAAGGCTGCTCAGGCGCAACAGGTTCGCTACGGTGCTGTTGGTGCGGCTTCGATTGCCCCGATCCCCCATGAGACAGTTTATCATGTTGGCCTGACTGAGCACCCGCCTGTCTATTATTATTTGGATGATTTTTTTTCTGCTGATTATGCGTCGTAGCATTAGCGCCCTGCATTCCCTTTCCAGGCTCTGCTTGCCTATGTAGCTGCGGGATAGATATCGGTGATCCTTCCTTATGCTCAACACCGATCGTTGGCTGCTCTACCGGATTAGCTACAGGAGAGCCCGGAGCCTTACCGTTGGCGTCTTTTTCCTGCCTTGACTCTTTCTCCTCAAGGACTTCCTTTGCTTCTCTCTTAGCTTCATCATGCTTTGACTCAATATCATCATTTTTAACTGGCTTCATATAGCGCTCTTGCGAAGCCTTAATCACCTTCTCGCGATTCTGAGTCATGCTATTAGGCAGTGGTAAGGTATAGCACATAAACGGTGGGCTCGTTCTTCCATCGATCATCATCTTATCTATAGCCTGATAATTAGCCAGGGCTAAAATGTCCTCCTCCTTAAAACGCTCACTAAATTCTTTTGCTAAGTACGGACTATCCCCCGCGCCAACGAGAAATGACATCATCGTTCCGCAGTTACCAAAGATTGCCAGACGCACATCCTCAGGAATCTGTCCTATGTATTGATTGGCCAGAAGCAGATTTAATCGATACTTACGAGCCTCAGAGAGAATCTTAATAAATGATGACGTAGCGAAATTCTGGAACTCATCCACATAGAGATAAAAGTCTCGCCTTTCATCCTCAGCGAGATACACGCGATTCATCGCAGCCAGCTGAAATTTGGTAATAAACATCGCCCCTAACAACGCAGCATTATCCTCACCAAGCTTTCCCTGAGAGAGATTCATCAGCACGATCTTACCCTCATCCATGACCTTTTGCAGATCTATGGTAGATTTAGGATTTTTAATGATATTACGAATAACAGTACTTGAGATGAACTGCCCGACCTTATTTTGAATCGGTGAAATAGCTTCAATTCGAAGCTTATCGGTCATCATCTCAAATTCATTGTTCCAAAATGAGATAAGAACAGGATCCTTTAGATACGACACCATCTTTCGCCTAAAGCCTGGATTAGATAGTACTTCTGGGACCATGAGGAGGGTAGCATCTGGCACCTCGATGACACTCTGCAGGGTATTTCGAAGAATGTACTCGAGCCGAGGACCCCAGGACTCAGCGAAGATTTTTTTAAAAATCGCAACAATCCCTGAAATCGTCAACTCTTTTTGGGCCTCATCTTTTACCTCAAATGGATTAAGGGAGAACGCATAATCTTTCTCAGATGGGTCGAGATAAATAACATCATTTACTCGGTATGAGGGCACATAGTCCATGACAGTCTCGCAGAGATCGCCATGCGGATCGATGATACAAAACCCTCTCCTCTGGCGCATGTCATTGATCGCCATGTTCGCAATCAGAGTTGACTTACCAGTGCCTGTCTTTCCTATGACGTAGAAATGCCGCCTTCTGTCTTTCGCCTTTATGCCAAATACTGTTGGTTTATTTCTGAACTGCGTTCGTGCAAAAAAATTAGTCTCTGCTTTTTGCTCCTCTGTCATCCCTTCTGCGACTGGTAAGTTTTCCGGCGCATCAGATAGGATTACATGATGCCAAGAAATATTAGGAATGTTAGCCAACTTCATCGTAGGGAGATGAAAAAGCGTAGCTAACTCGTTAACGTTGAGATATTGATGTGATGGGATAAAATAGCGTGATCTAGTCGCCATCGCATTTTTTAAACGATCTCGCTGCCAGAGAAGTGGGCGCTTCATACGTAAACCATTTCCTGAGGGATTATTAAAGGATGAAAAAGTATTCGCGATTTCGACCATATACTGCAGGCTTCGCTGTTTTGTATCACTCGTCACTGCTACCCTCATCCCCACTTTAAATCCCGCATAGGCTACTTTTTCTTCAATGATCTTTGCGTAAGGATTACTACTACTCGCACCTGCTGCATCAGTCGTCTTACTCGCTGCCGCACTTTTGCCTGACTTTTGCCAACTATCACTCACTGGATAGAGTAGGTACTGAATACAGACCTTATCACCGATTTGATTTTTTGACAGCGCTGCGATTACGCTTGAAAGCGGGTCAACTTCTTTAAAATCAGCGAATGTTCGAATTGGATAATAATAGTCGTGCTCAAGTTTGAGCTGAGCAAGAGAAAGAGTGCCGGCTGATGCGAGCATCTCGGGGAGATAATCATTAACTCGCTGGATGGAAGCTTTCGGATACTGTGATACGAGCTGACTCTCTAGAAATGCCTGGTACTCTGAGGGTGCAGTGACATAAAAATGAATTGTCTGATCCTGAACCGTCATCTCAAGACTCAGCGGAATGCCTTTTTTACGCACCAGCATATGACGAAATCTAAGATTCGTCAGATTTGTTAAGAACTGCTTCATCGATTCAGGCGTCTCCTCACCTGATCTGGCAGTCTTTATCTCAAGAACTACTCTTTTAGGAAGATTATTCTCAGGCAACGAAGGAGCAGTCATAGCTTCAATCATACTGCAATATTTTCTTCTTGGCAATAAAGCAAGGCCTTGTTTAGTTCTCAATTTTCAGTTCTTAGCTTATATTAAACTATCAATTAATCATTGAACAACTGAGAACTGACAACTTAATAACTGAAAACTGCTTCCTGCTTGTTGACAGGAAAGAAGTCTGGGTGTATATTCGCGATAAGGCTGAGTAATCAAGCGATTCCTTAGCTCTTATAGATCTTTAACAGCACAAAGGATGGAATAACTAATTATTCGCAAAGTACCCGGCCGAGACTGATCAAAATGGGTATCAAAACTCATTGTTTATTTGAAATTTGATATTGGACATTTGATATTTATATAGTCTTGATCTGCCTCGGGCTGGTGCTTTGCACAGACGGAAGTCGTCCTCTGTCAACCCCCGCACAAATATGGGAAGGCTTTTTCCTCTTGCGAGCAAATAATGAAACACACTTCCTCTATGTAGTGCACTGGCCAACCGGTATCTCTACTATCTCAGTAGAGATTTTCTCGTTCGCGCCCGTAAAGGGTAGAAAGGGGTGCACCACACATGGTGCAAATTCTGAGCGAACCGAGTAGTGGAAAAGCGCATCCAAAGGGCGGATGGTCTTGCTCCACGCATAGAGCAGCGAGCGCATCCACAGGGTGTTGATGCTACGGCATCACTGACACCCCAGGTGTAGAGCTGTTCGAAGCGTTTCGAATCCAGTCTCGCCGATGAATTCGGCACATGTTTCGTTCGTTCGTTCGTTCGAAATCACAGAAGGATCTCGCACATGCGTAAATCGAGTATCATCGCGTCGTTCATCGACACACCGGGGACGATCATCTGAATCGAGCTGCCCCGGGGCGCTAGGGGTGTTGATCGTCAACAGTTGAAAGGGAGCGTCGCCTTTTGCGGCGCTCCCCCACCCATAGTTATTCCTATTACACCATTTCTGAGAACACCTTCTCACCAGTCATTTAGCGATTGGTCTAGAATATATTTCTTTGCAATGATGCTAAGCTGTCTCTGACACTCCTTTGTGCTCTTTACTTCCCCCACGCCCCAAACCATTTGCTGGAGCACATCAGTGGGACATACCCGATAGGGTACATTTACTAACCCCTATACGCTAGCAACTATACCCTACTCGCCAAACTGCCGCTTGACATTTCTTATAGGATTTTGTTATTATCTCGTTCTGGCTTTTAGCTACATGCTATAAGCTTAGATCTTTAATAAGGTATTGGATTGCAAATAATAGTGTAGAGCCTAGTTTTCGCTCTCATCTCGTGTGAGGTGAGACGAAAAATAGGCTCTACAGAGAAGCCCGCACAGAGTGATCACAAGATCGCTCAAGGCTTATACCCGGCTCTGTTGGGGTCTATTGCTTAGATAGTCTTGCATGCGCGAGACCAAGCAGCTGACCCTGCAACGGGTCAATCATACAAGGAGATTCACATGAAGTGGGATTAGAACGGGCCTCTGGCCCACCCTTACCACCCTCCCGCATGCGGGAGGGTGGTTTTCTCACCGTTACCACTTGGTAACGGTAGTTAACACCATTCAGGGATCTAGGGTTGTCTCCCGCCTGCATGAACCCACGAGGGTTTACAGCACGCGTCACAGACAACCCGCTTTACTTAACGACTGCCTGCGCTTTCGAGCGCAGGCAGATCTCTCTTACCTATTTGCAAATACTGCAGACATCGTCCTTTTGGATGAGAACTCGGGTTTTCCTGAGTAACTCTGTCCATCTGGATGATCTCGCCTAATCGAGTCGTAAACTTATTTACGACCATCCAATACCGAAATTCCTCTATGTATAACCCACAATCGCATGCACTACCCGAAGCCCCGCCGTAGCGGAGCTAAGCGGTACAAATCCTCCCAACCCCTCAGTTTGACATTTTTTCTTTTTTTAGCTACAATCCTAGTACTATCGGATATCTTTTTAGGAGATTTTTCTGCTGACAAAGGCATTCGCTAGCGAACTTTAACAGCATGCCGTAATACCAAATGTCACTTCATCCTTCATGAGATTCGTGATGGACGATGTGACATTTGGGTCGCAACAATCATAAGGAGTAACAGATGCAACACGGATCTACAGATCTCGGTGCTCTCCTCAAGAGTCTTCGTGAGAAACGTGACGTTTCTCAAAGCAAGCTCGCAGAGCGCGCAGGGTTCGATCACAGCTACATCAGTCGCCTTGAAGGTGGTAGGCGTATGCCCACGCGCGAGGCAGTTCATCGCCTGGGAGAGGCCATGGATCTTTTACAGCCTCAGCTCGATTCGCTGCTAGCAGCAGCTGGTTATCTCCCACGAGATGTCTCAAGCTTGCTTTCAAGCGAGCCCGCCATCGGTGAAATCCTGGATTTACTTCAGGACAAAACCGTCCCTATGGAATTTCGAGACAATCTACGTCAGATCCTCAGGCTCCTAGCTGACCAAGGCAGATTTGCCATCCGTGAGTCATCTACTCAGGACTCGGGCACACACCAAGCCTGAATTTTCATTTGCATCCTTTTTGCATCCCGCCCGGCTCATCCGGTTGCAAAAAGCCTATCCCGCCCGCCGCGGGGACGCCATCCGTCAACTGACGGAGAGCGTCCCTTCCCGGCACTATTATTACGGCATGCCTTTCCAATTTACGTCAGGTATCTGTCAAGCAACTTTTCTTCTCCGGGCCTATACTAAATTTCGCCATCATACTCTACCTAGTAGCATCTGATGGCTTGTTCTTTTACAGTATCGGCTCTTACTGCATGAAATACCAGAAAATATATGCTGAGTATAGAGTTACCCAGACATATACTTTCTGGTATTTCAGAAAGGCTTCGTTTTTCCCAGGGAGGGTATGATCATGTTAACGACTCTCATGGCACCACCAGCAAACCTCGGAGAACTTCCCCACTTTGGGGAAACACTACGACGCCGAAATGGCTCAGATTTAATCGAGGTACACAGTCTCTGCTTCGCAAGAAGCGTACTTGTCTGCTGCGACGGCAGAGTGATCAATTTCGATACGCTTGACGAATGGCTCAACGTGTCACGCCCACCCATTGAGTGGACGACTTTCTCGTCCGATCGCTTTCCGTAGCCTTTTACGGCGGGCCTACCGGCCCGCCATAATCACCTTGTAAGATACTACTCCTGTGAAGATCCCGTCTCCTCTCGTCACGAGCGACGCTTACGAGACTTATTCTTACCAAGAGCTTATGCCTGGAGGTTACCCGGCAGCCGATACCTCACCTATCTTCTACCTCACATCTTTTCCAACCTGATAAAGCGAGTTTATCTTTTTGCAAATCGTGCAGCCATGAAAAAGCCTACATGAAGGATCAGGTATTGCCACAAACGCCTATCGCAGCCAATATTGGTCTTACCATACATTAAAACGTCGTCATCGGCACAAATAGCCACGATCCTCTCACCCACGCGCCTCATGCGCTTGGATATGAGAGAACACGGCTACCTAGCCAAAAACTCTTTAAGGAGCACCTCTATTTTTTTTATAATTACCCTCATAACTAGCTAAATTAGCTTCAAAACTACCACTTGACAAGTCCTATAGCATTTGATACTATGCGCATTAATTCTGCCCAGATGAGCCTCAGGGCCTTCTTCGAGCCGAATGAACTTTAATTACCGTAAAGGTGATCCTCTTTGAATAGAGGAAAAATTAGCACATTAAAATATCGGCTTTACTATATATCCCAGGTACCAGCTTCTGCATCGTATGACGAGGACGTCTCTATATGACTCCTGCCCGCTCATCGTGCAGCAGCTGG